>ERZ827452.486-NODE-486-length-54445-cov-50.290734_pt1 | contig 54445 bp, 48 predicted proteins | sample MGYA00519866_ERZ827452 | MGnify/ENA primary metagenome ERZ827452 (study PRJEB31778, sample SAMEA3449307) | human gut metagenome | biome: human gut; feature: human-associated habitat; material: faeces | place: United Kingdom | collected 2010/2012 ... | reverse complement strand
TGAAAGTCGGGGCTTTGTGCTAAACAAAGAAGGTGTGCTTTTTGACACACCTTCTCTTTTCATTTAATAACAACAAACCTCTACTTGAGCGATGTAAAGTAGTACTTTATGTTCCTAAAGCTTTACTTTAGAAACATAATCATTGAGCTTACAAACTAAGTCCGGATTAATATATACAAAAAGAGGATGTGTTGCATGAACGCACCCTCTTTTATTCTTTCTCTAAAGACAGAAAAGAATTACTCAGCTTGTAACTGAATATCAATTTGCTTCAGCATACCATTTACATTGTCTAACATTGCTTTTTGCTTTGGGTTGGTCAAAAGCTTGGCAACGGACTCCAAATAACCCTTAGCCTCTGTATAAATGGTTTTAGCCTTATCTCTGTCAGTAGCCAATGTCTTGGTAGCATCGTTGTATTTCAATGCACCAAGGCTGTACAAAGCATTTGTATTGTTTTTCTGAACTTCCAAAATTTCTTTGTATGCTTCTTCAGCAGCTGCTGTCTTACCGGCTTTCTGTGCTGTAATACCAGCGTTCAGATAATAAGTGGTATACATCTTGGTCAGAGACTTGTCGCCCGGAACTTCTTTCAACCCTTCCTTAATAGTAGCAAGATATTCATCGTTCTTTTTCAAGTCTTTTAATGCACCCGCTTTTCCGATATAAGCATTAACCAGATTGTATTTCTTCTGTACAGCTATATCAAAGTATTTCACAGCATCTTCAGATTTCTTTATTTTATCGGCACAAATACCACAATTAAATGCGATAACTGAGTCTTGATTGTTTGTCTGGTTCAGATAATTACTGAAATTGGTATAGGCTTTTTGATAATCCTTGGCTTCCAAGGCTGCGATACCGTCGTCTCTCAATTTTGCGAGATCTGCTTCCTGAGCAAAAAAGTTTGTTGCTGCACAACACAGTGCAAGAGATAAGATTAATTTTTTCATATTGCTTTAATTATTTAAAATGTATTCCCAAAAGTAAGAGTACATCTTGTAAGAAACAAGTCTCTTTCACTTTTTTTGAGTATTGCCCTGCGAATGTAACATGTATTAGCTTTAAGAAGAAGAAATCACAATAAATGTTACTTTATATATTCACCAGATCTACCCCCTCTACATGCAAATAGCAAGCATAATAATAAAAATAGGCCCTGTCGTCACGACAGGACCTATTCACAACACAAACACAAAATAAAACACGACAAAACTACTATGCAATTATGCCTATTATGTTTTCACATAAAACACCTTCTATGGATATTCACATACACATATCGGCGACATATTGCATTCAATGAACAAATATCATGAAACATTTGTTCAATGAGGTTATGTATTTTTTCTTATTTAATCTATTATTCTTTATTGAATGCCTCTTTCACGAAGTTTCAACTGCCAGTTCCATGCAGAACGTACAGTATCTTCAATTGAGGTTTCAGCCTTCCAACCCAGCTCCTCGTTAGCCAATGTCGGGTCAGCCCATACTTTTACAATATCACCGGCACGACGGCCTACAATCTGATAGTTTAGCTTCACACCTGTCGCAGTTTCAAAAGCTTTAATGAGTTCAAGTACAGAGAGACCACGACCTGTACCGATGTTGAACACTTCCACTTTCTCCTTCTGCTTGTGCTGTAGAATGCGGTTAATAGCTACCACATGTGCCTTGGCCAGATCGACTACATTGATGAAGTCGCGGATACAAGAACCATCAGGAGTATCATAATCATCACCGAATACGCTCAATTTCTCGCGGATTCCAATAGCTGTCTGCGTCAGGTAAGGAACGAGGTTCTGGGGAACACCGTTGGGCAATTCGCCGAGCAATGCGCTTGGATGAGCACCGATCGGATTGAAGTAACGCAACATGATAGCATTAATAGGCGCACCTGAAGCTACAGTATCACGAATAATCTCTTCATTAATCTGCTTGGTGTTGCCATAGGGAGATTCGGCCTTTTTAATAGGCGCAGCTTCTGTTACAGGCAAAACATCGGGCTGACCATATACCGTACATGAAGAAGAAAATACAATTCCTTCTACCCCATGTTTAGGCATCAACTCAAGCAAGTTAATCAAAGAAACCAAATTATTGCGATAATATTTCAAAGGTTTCTCGACAGACTCACCCACAGCTTTGCTGGCAGCAAAATGAATGATTGCTTTAATGCCTGTATATTTGGAGAACATGGCGTCAAGTCCCTCAAAATCCAAACAATCAAGTTTCTCAAACGCCGGACGGATACCTGATACCTTTTCAATATTGTCTACTACATCAGCACTGGAATTAGACAAATTGTCAATGATAACTACTTCATAACCTGCGTTTTGAAGTTCTACAACAGTATGAGAACCAATATATCCGGTACCTCCTGTCACTAATATTCTTTCTTTCATAATAGAGTCTTTTAGTTTTTAGGTCGATTTAATGCTACAAAAGTAGCAAATATTTTTAATTTTATACAAGAATTTGAGAAAAAAACGTGCCGACCTGTTTTTTAGTTCCGAAAAGTGTTTCCACTTCTTCTCAAACAGACCGACACGTCACTATTTCAAACGCATGTCAGCGTCTCAAATTTTCACAACACCTGAGAAGCCCATAAAAGCCATAGCCAGCAAGCCGGCCGTGATCAAGGTGATAGGCGTACCCTGCAAGCCTTTCGGAATGTTAACCAGACTCAACTGCTCGCGGATACCCGCAAAAATAGTCAAAGCAAGTCCAAAACCAAGCGCCGTTGAAAAAGCGTAAACCACACCTGTCAGCAAATCATAGTCTTTCTGAATCACAAGGATGGCCACACCCAATACGCAGCAGTTCGTGGTAATCAGCGGGAGGAAAACACCTAGTGCCTGATACAGCGAAGGAGAGACTTTCTTCAAGATGATTTCCACCATCTGTACCAAGGCGGCAATGACCAGGATAAACGTAATAGTCTGCAAGTAACCGAGCCCCAACGCATCGAGCACATATTTCTGAATCAGGAATGTGACTATCGTAGAAAGGGTCAACACAAAAGCTACGGCTGCCGCCATACCCAATGCCGTATCAATTTTCTTGGAAACACCGAGGAACGGACAAATACCCAAGAATTGAGACAACACAATGTTGTTTACAAAGATTGCCGATATAAATATCAATATATATTCCATAATCACTGTTTAATTAAAGTAGGGAAAAATCACTGTTTATCTCAGGCTTTCTTCAAGCGGTTCACTATGGCGATGAGGTAACCCAACGCAATAAAAGCACCCGGAGCAAGCACAAACACCAGCATACCATAATCTTCGGGCATGATAGTCAGTCCGAATATCTTACCCGTGCCCAACAATTCGCGCACGGCGCCCAGCAGGGTCAGTCCCACAGTGAAACCTAATCCCATACCCAGACCGTCGAACATGGAAGCCAGTGGCCCATTCTTGGCCGCAAAAGCCTCAGCACGTCCCAACAGGATACAGTTCACCACAATCAACGGGATAAACAGACCCAACGTCGCGTAAAGCCCCGGCACGTAAGCCTGCATAATCATCTGCAACAACGTAACGAACGAAGCGATGACCACCACAAACGCAGGAATACGCACCATGTCAGGAATCAGATTTTTGATAGCGGAAATAACCACATTAGAACAAATGAGCACAAAAGCCGTAGCCAGTCCCATGCCCATGCCGTTCATGGCGGAAGAAGTAGTTCCCAACGTAGGACACATGCCAAGCAAAAGCACAAATGTGGGGTTCTCCTTGACAATGCCGTTCATCAAAACCTTAAAGTTATTCATAAATCACGCTCCTTTCTTATTTACCACTGATGGAGTCGGCAGCGGCAACTCCGTCCGTGTTTTGTTCTACATTCTGTTGAGTGGTGGCTCCCGTTACACCATCGGCACTATTCTGCCCTGCATATGCCGCATATGCTACGTTGACCGCGTTCAAGAAAGCACGTGAAGTAATGGTAGAAGCCGTGATGGCGTCTATCTCACCACCGTCCTTGCTGACGGTCAACGGTGTCGCACCAGGATTCTTTCCAGTGATGTCACCTTTCGCCCCTTTCTTAAACCAGACGTCGGCTTTCGAACCCAGACCCGGTGTCTCGGCATGCGACAGCAATGAATAATCAAGAATATTCCCTTGAGCGTCAAAGCCTACCAGCACCTTCAGTTCGCCACCAAAACCCATGGCTGAAGCTTCTACGGCAGCACCGATAAATTCACCGCTTTTGGTAGCCGGATATACGGCATACTCCACACCGTTCACTTCCTGCATCTTCTTCTCGGCAATGGGATCATTATCAAAGCCCGGCACCACCGCTTTCACAGCGTCGCTCAACGTCTTGGCGTTGGCCGCAGCAATGGGTTCCTTGGTCAGTTCATTCACATAAGCCAGCAACGCTACGGAGATGGCAGTTACCCCCGTAAGCACCAGCAACATATTCTTTAAAGATGATTCTAATTTTTTCATTTTTTCTTAGCTACCTCCCCGAAGCGTTTTGGTTTGACATAGGTATTAATCAACGGAGTGAACGCGTTCATGATGAGAATGGCGAACGACATACCTTCGGGATAGGCACCGAACAAACGAATGACCACCGTCAGCAAGCCGATGCAGACACCATAGATCAGCATTCCTCTATGGTTCATCGGAGATGTCACATAATCAGTTGCCATAAACACGGCACCCAGCATCAGACCACCGGAAAGCAAATGAGTAAGGCCATCAGCATATCTGGCAGGATCCACATAGTGCATGATGGTGGTGAATAAAAACACGGTCACCAAGATGGACACGGGAATGTGCCAAGTGATGATTTTCTTCCAAAGCATGTACACCAGCCCCAGCAACAGAGCCACGGCACTTACCTCACCGATACATCCGGGATTGTTGCCAAAGAACAAGTCCAAAGCACCGGGAAGCTGATCCATGGAAAAGCCGGGAGCGCCGTTGGCCACACCTTTCATAATAGCCAGCGGAGTGGCGGTAGTCACGGCATCCGTATAGGCAGTCAACTGCCCCACAGCCGGCCAGCTCGTCATCTGCACAGGAAATGACAGCAACAGAAATACACGTCCTACCAAAGCAGGGTTAAAGGGATTGCAGCCCAAACCGCCGAACGACATCTTGCCGACACCGATGGCGAACAAGGCACCAATGATAATAATCCAAACAGGCAGGTTAGAAGGCAGGTTGAAGGCCAGTAACACACCTGTGATAATAGCCGAACCGTCACAAACGGTCGTTGTTTCTTTCTTCATGATGAACTTACCGATGGCCCACTCGAAGAACACACAAGCCAATACGGAAGTCAGAGTCACAATCAAAGCACCCACTCCAAAAAAGTAGAGGGACACGAGGAAGGCCGGCAGCAGTGCGATGAGCACGCCGTACATATTCTTCTTCACGCTGTCACCTCCATGAACGTGGGGCGAAAGGGATACAATTAATTTATTCATAAATGTTCTTGAATTCTGTTCTTTACTATTCTTACTTCTTAGCCTGACGGGCACGTATCATAGCTCCGACCTTAGCTTTACCCAAACGGATGTAGTCAAGCATCGGACGATTGGACGGACAAGTGAACTGACATGAACCACACTCAATGCACGACATGATGTCCTCTTTTTCCACACGTTCGAAATCGCCGTGAGCCGAAACCGTGGCAAGCAGGAAAGGCTCCAATCCCATCGGGCAGGCTCCCACACATTTGGCACAACGGATACAGGGCTGTACGGCTCCGCGCTTTGCTTCCTTGTCATTCATAATCAAGATGCCGGAGCTACCCTTAGCCGTGGGAACATCCGTATTGACCAGCGCTTTACCCATCATCGGACCACCGCCGATAATCTTGCCCGTATCTTCAGGCAAACCGCCGCAAGCGTCAATCAGTTGTCGCATAGGAGTACCGATACGAGCCAAAAAATTGGAAGGTTTGGCCAGCGACTTGCCGGTAACGGTGATAACTCGTTCGAACAACGGTTTATTCTTCTGCACGGCTTCATACACGGCAAAAGCCGTACCTACATTCTGCACCACAGCACCGGTGGAAATCGGCAGTGCACCTGCAGCCACCTGGCGTTTGATGATGGCGTCTATCAACTGCTTCTCACCGCCCTGCGGATATTTCACTTTCAAGGGAACTACCTCGATGCCAGAATAAGAAGAAGCAACCTTCGTCATCAGCTGGATAGCGTCGGGCTTGTTGTTTTCAATACCAATGAATGCCTTGTTCACCTTGACAGCTTTCATCAGGATCGTCACACCTACCATGATTTCTTCGGCATGTTCCAGCATCAGCTGGTGGTCGGCCGTCAGGTAAGGCTCACATTCCACAGCATTAATGATGACACATTCGGCCTTGAATGCAGGAGGCGGGCAAAGCTTCACTTGCGTGGGGAAGCAGGCACCACCCATACCAACAATACCGGCATCGGCTATCTTCTTGACAATTTCTTCGGGAGTCAGGTTGCATTCCTTCACCAGCGTGTCAGTGCGGTCAATGCTTTCTTCCCATTCGTCGCCTTCCACGTCGATGAAGATGGCAGGTTTAGCGTAACCGCTGGCATCGACAATCGTATCAATCTTGGCAACTTTACCGCTGACAGACGAATGAATAGCTGCTGATACAAAGCCACCGGGTTCGGCAATCTTCGTACCTACTTTCACAACATCACCCTTGGCTACAATCGGCTTTGCAGGAGCACCGATGTGCTGCCCCAACAGAATGACGGCCTTGGCAGGAACTTCTGCCTTGATGATGGGCTGATGTGCTGAAAGTTTATTTTCGTGTGGATGAACACCACCGATTGAAAATGTTTTCAACATACAAATTCTGTATTTTAGTCGTTTATGATTCTAGTTGATTATGCTTCGGCTTTGGGGGCTTCGGGAGTCTGTTTTGAAGCCTCGGCTTTGGGAGCCTCTGCCTTCGGAGCAGCAGTCTTCGAGGCAGCAGCCGGAGCGGCTCCTTCTTCCGTCTTCGGCTTACGCGGAGGGAAGTTCAGGGCAATGATGGCGTTCTGAGGACAAACCTCTTCGCACTTACGGCAAGATTTACACTTGTTCGGATCGATGTAAGCCAGGTTATTCTCCAGCGTAATGGCTTCGAAAGCACATACCTTCACGCACTTGCCACAACCGATGCAGGCAGCCGTACAAGCCTTGCGTGCCACGGCACCTTTATCCTTGTTGACACACTGTACGTACACGCGACGTGACTTCTTGCCCTGGGGACGAATTTCGATAATGTTGCGCGGACAAGCTTTGGCACACGCACCACAGGCCGTACACTTGGTCTCGTCCACTTCGGGAAGCCCCGTCTCGGGATTCATTCGGATGGCACCGAACTGGCAGGCCGACACGCAGTCGCCACATCCCAGACAACCATAGCTACAACCGGTTTCACCACCATACAGCGAAGCCGCAATGGCGCAGCTCTTCGCGCTGTCATACTGGTTGATGCGCGGACGGTTCTGACAAGTACCATTACATCTTACTACTGCCACCATCGGTTCAGAAGCGGCAGCGGCCAAACCGAGGATATCGGCAACCTTTGCCATGACCGGCTGTCCGCCAACCGGACAAAGTTTACCTTCCAGCGAACCAGCCTTCACGCAAGCGTCGGCAAATCCGCTACAACCTGGGTAACCACATCCACCGCAGTTTGCCTGGGGCAGCACAGCAGCCACCTGAGCAATCCGCGGATCTTCATACACGGCGAATTTCTTGGAAGCGACATACAAGATGGCAGCCAGTACCAGCGCTATCACTCCTAACGAAATCACTGCAATCAGAATTACATTCATAAAGTTAGTTGTTTATTAATTGTTTTGAATTATTAGTTAGTTCATCGGTTGGATGGAAAAAGAAAATTTCTTTCCCAAACGCGACTTGTTCAGCCACAATATAAAATAGTAAGGCACAAGCAAAAACAGCGCGCCCAACGCCGCACCGAGTTCGTCGTTCCAAATAGCCATAAAAACAAAAAGAGAAACGACCAGCACCAGAAAAGGCACCACGAAAGCCAGCAGGACGGCCATTATGCCCATAGACAATTGGCCCTTCACCCATACACGGTCGCCGGGACGATATGTTTCCGCCGCAGCCTCGCAGGTCACGTCGATCAGTTTTTCTTTAGCGTCGGCCGAGGTACAGTGTCCCTTGATGCTGCATGCAGCACAAGCAGAAGTTTGAACAATCCGCACTTGTAGATGGGTACCGTTGATGTTTTCCACAATACCTTGATGTTTTATAGTATCCGCCATTTTGCAAAGTGAGCATTACAAATCGCGGCAAATTTAAGCATAATTTATGAACTACAAGCCTTTCTACGTATTTTTCTGTGTGCGCAAACAAGCTTTTTTCAAAAGTGAAGGATGAATGGAAAAAGAAGAAAGCCTCGATTTCGTTAGAAATCAAGGCTTTCTTTGATTATTTTTTCTTTTCGGAGAGCGGTGCGGACGGGACTCGAACCCGCGACCCCATGCGTGACAGGCATGTATTCTAACCAGGCTGAACTACCGCACCATTTCATTGTTTCGTCGCTATCTCTCTCGATTGCGGTTGCAAAGGTACGACTATTTTTGAAACCTGCAATAGGTTGGGCAAAAAAATTTCTTTTTTTTCGTTCGGGGCGCCAATATACCGCTTTTATATTACCTTTGCCATATACAATTTATACCAAAAACGAAAAACATGAAAGCTACTCCTATCGAACGAGATATCATCGACCGGACGATCGATGAGTTCCAGGTGGCCGATTTCGGCAGAGCCACTATCCGAGAAGTGAAGGCCATCGCGGCCAAGGCTGAAGCCCAGTCGGGCGTCGAGTTTATCAAAATGGAAATGGGCGTGCCCGGACTGCCGCCGTCGGCCGTTGGCGTGGAAGCCGAAATCGAAGCCCTGCGGAACGGCATCGCCAGTCTGTATCCTGACATCAACGGCCTGGACGAGCTGAAGCGGGAGGCATCGCGCTTCGTCAAGGCGTTTGTCGACGTAGACATCGCGCCCGAAGGATGTGTGCCGGTGACGGGCTCGATGCAGGGGACGTTCGCCTCGTTCCTGACGTGCAGCCAATGCGACCCGCGCAAGGACACCATCCTCTTCATCGACCCCGGATTTCCCGTACAGAAGCAGCAGCTGGTGGTGATGGGGCAGAAATATGAGACGTTCGACGTCTACAACTATCGCGGCGACCGCTTGGAGGAGAAGCTGGAAAGCTACCTGAGCCGCGGAAACATCTCCGCCATCATCTACTCCAACCCGAACAACCCCAGCTGGGTGTGCCTCAAGGACGAGGAGCTGCGCATCATCGGCCGACTGGCTACAAAGTACGACGTCATCGTGCTGGAAGACCTCGCCTACTTCGCAATGGACTTCCGCCAGGACCTGAGCCGCCCGTTCCAGCCGCCATTCCAGCCCTCCGTAGCACGCTACACGGACCACTACATCCTGCTCATCTCCGGCTCGAAGGCGTTCAGCTACGCCGGACAGCGCATCGGCGTGAGCTGCATCTCGGACAAACTCTACCACCGCGCCTACCCGGGCCTGATGCAGCGCTATGGCGGCGCGGGCACGTTCGGCACGGTCTTCATCCACCGCGTGCTCTACGCCCTGTCGTCGGGCACGAGCCACTCGGCCCAGTATGCCCTGGCCGCCATGCTGAAGGCTGCCAGCGACGGGCGCTACAACTTTCTGGACGAGGTGCGCGTCTACGGCGAACGCGCCCGCCGGCTGAAGGAAATCTTCCTGCGCCATGGCTTCCGGCTGGTCTACGACAACGACCTGGGCGAGCCCGTGGCCGACGGCTTCTACTTCACCATCGGCTATCCGGGCATGACGAGCGGCGAGCTGGCCCGCGAACTGATGTACTACGGCGTCAGCGCCATATCGCTGGTGACCACCGGCAGCTCGCAGGAGGGCTTGCGCGCCTGCACGTCGTTCATCCAGGACCACCAGTATGCCTTGCTGGACGAGCGGATGGCCATCTTTGCCGAAAACCATCCCCTCGGATAGTTGCCGACTGCTGTCGGCAGGTTGCGGACAACGTCTTTCGAAGCTAATAAGCGCCTTTTCACTGTGAAATAGAGGTACGAAGTAGTGAAAAGGCGCTTTTTCATACCAATGTATTCATACGAAGCAATAAAAATGTACGTTTTTATACTAATGTATTAGTACAAAACTATAAAAATGTACATTTTTACATCAATGCATTTATACGAAGCTATGAAAATGCGCATTTTTCCGTCGATGTATTAATATTTTAGGATGAAAAAGTAGTTGATTGCCAAAAAATATTCCTATTTTAGTGTCTTAAACCAGACGAATAACCTAAAAACGACCGATATGACACAGAAGATGAAAAGAATTGCCCTGACGAGGCTCTCGCTGGGCGCGCATTACACGTTCCACAACATGTTCCGCAACTTGCTCGAGCTGCTGAAGGGCGTATTTGCCCCGCTGGATGCCGCCATCGAAGGCTATACGGCGGCCTTGCAGACGGAGAGCCGCATCGTCGTGCGCCCGACGGCCCAGGTGGCCACACACCGCCTGAAGGAAGCCGACTACCGCCGCGACCGCCTGGTAGGTACCATCTTCATGAGTGTGCGGGCCCACTTGGCGAACCCCGTCGACCGTCGTCGCGAAGCCGCCCGCCGCTTGCAAACGGCCCTCTCACCCTTCCGTGGGCTGACCAGGCGCGGACTGTATGCTTCGGCCACCGGATATGCCCATCTGGTCGAGCTGCTGCGCTCGGCAGACTGGGCGGCAGACGTGGCCACTTTGGGACTGGAACCCGAAATAGATGCACTGGACGAAGCCAACCATGCCTTCAGCGAAGCATTTCAAATAAAAACAAACGAAATGAAAACGCTCGTCGTGCTGAGCGACCTGCACACCACCGATGTGCGCCTCCACACCGATGCCGTCTACCGCGACATCGCCCGCCTGCTGGACTCGCTCGCCGTGGTCAGCCCCACCGACGAGCTGACGTCCGTCATCACCGAACACAACGGCCTGGCCGACAACATGCGCCAGGTCATCGCCAACCAGGGCAAACAGCGCACCCCCGCTCAGGAGCCCCCCACGGTGGACGATGGAAAAATTTGAGACAAAAAACAGACCGGAAGTTTTGTATTTAAAGAATTATCTGTAACTTAGGAGCATGTCAACCTACACGGATATATTCAAGATCGAAACCAACCACGTGGTACCTGTCCGCGGGAAGGTGCTTATCTCCGAACCTTTCCTCTGCGACAAGATGTTCGGACGGTCGGTCGTCCTGCTCATCGACCACACGAGCGAGGGCACGATGGGCCTGGTGCTGAACAAGCCTTTCCCCCTGTCGCTGTCCGACATCTTCCACGACATTGCGGGCGGCAGAAACATCCCCATCTACTGGGGCGGACCGCTCGGGGCGGACACCATCTTCTACCTACACACCATCGAGGGCATCCCCGGCGCTTTCCCCGTGGGGAAGGGGCTGTACGTGAACGGCGACTTCAACGCCGTGCGCGATTACATCAACCGCACACCCTCGGTCGAAGGCACCATCCGTTTCTTCATGGGGTATTCGGGCTGGGAAAGCGGACAGCTGGAACAGGAAATCGAAGAAAATACCTGGATCGTCGGATGCGAGACCACCGCCTCGCTGATGGACGAGAAAGCCTCCGTCGGCCTTTGGCAAAAATCGCTGAGCAAGCTGGGAGGGAAGTACGCCGTCTGGTCGCGCTTCCCACAGATTCCCACCCTGAATTAAACCTTGTGCAGGCGTTGCAGCAGCACCACGTCGCGATAGCGCCCGCCGGCAAACCACCACTCCTTCAATACGCCGCATTCCACAAACCCCGCTCCGGCAAACAGCCGCCGGCTGGCCTCGTTGTCCACCGCCACGTGGGCCGTCAGCTGGTGGACGAAAAGGAAGCGGAACAGGTAATCGCACATCAGCGTCAGGGCCTCACCAGCATAGCCGTTTCCGCGGAACTCCTTCCGCACGGCGATACCTACTTCGCCGCGACGGTGCATCGGGGCAAAGTCGGTCACGTCCACCGTTCCCACCACCACGTCGTCCGTCCGGCGGACAATCATCAGGCGGAGCTGCTTGTCGGCAAACATGTCGCACTGCGAATCCTCGATATACTGCTTCAGCACATAGCGCGAATAGGGCACGGAGAAATTGGACACGTCCCACGTCTCCGGGTCGTTCTCCATGCGGTAGAGCAGGTCGAGGTCTTCCGGCTCCATCGGCCTGAGGCGCACCAGCGTCCCCTCGAAATAGCTCCGACTCATAAGCCGCCCTCCTCCCGCTCGATGTGCAGCTCGCGGCGCAGGCGCTCCTCGCCCGGCAGGCAGAAGAGCGAAGCCGTCAGGGCAATCAGGGCGCAAAGCAGACCCGTCGTGCTCAACATCCCGTAGTAGGTCAAGAAACCCGCCATCAGCGGCAGGGCCAGCAGCACCAGCCGAATGCCGCTCCAGAAGACATAGAGCTGCAAGGCCCGAGCAATGCCGGCACGGTCGATACGGCGGTAGAGCACCCAGGCAAACAGCTTCAGCGACAACGGCACGCAGGCCGCCGCCAGCAGGATGGACAGCGTCTCGGCATAGTACGTGGTGCGTACGTCGTCGGCATACGCCCCCACCCAACTGTCCGTCGTCTCGCCCACGAGCACGAACACGACCGGCACCATCCAAAACAGGAGATAAGACATCCGCACAAAGCGAACTGCCTTCTTGATTTGTTCTTCCATATATCCTATATATATAAATGTATTCACGTCATCGCCCGGCGGGCGGAACAGGGTTTTACAGAGTGCCGTTGAACGGCGTGCGGTTCACGATGCTCCGCCCCAGCGTCACTTCGTCGGCATACTCCAGCTCGTCGCCCACGGAAATGCCGCGCGCGATGACCGACAGCTTGACGCCGAACTTCTCCAGCTTGCGGTAGATGTAGAAATTGGTCGTGTCGCCCTCCATTGTCGTGCTCAGCGCCAGAATCACCTCCTTGACGCCTCCTGCCTGGACGCGCTCTACGAGGCTGTCTATCTGTAAGTCGCTCGGCCCGATGCCGTCCATCGGCGAGATGACCCCACCCAGCACGTGGTACAGGCCTCGGAACTGCTGCGTGGCCTCGACCGCCATCACGTCACGTATGTTCTCCACCACGCACACCACCGAAGCGTCGCGCTGCGGGTTGGAACAGATGCGGCAGACGTCCGTATCGGAAATGTTGTGGCACACCTTGCAATACTTCACCTCGCGCTTCAGCGTAATGATGGCGTTGCCGAACGCCTCGACTGCCGCCGCGTCCTGACGCAGCAGGTGAAGCACCAGACGCATGGCCGTCTTGCGTCCCACACCCGGCAGCTTGGCAAACTCGCTCACCGCCTTCTCCAGCAAAACCGAAGGATATTGTCCGTTCATATAACCCTAAACTTTCATAATGCGGACGCAAAGATACGCAAATAAGTGCTACCTTTGCAAAGGCAATAAAACTAAATTTTCAGATAGAACCCATGGAGATAACAAGCGCAGAATTCGTCATCAGCAACACCGACGTCCGCAAGTGCCCCGCCGGCAACCTGCCCGAATACGCCTTCATCGGCCGCTCCAACGTCGGCAAGTCGAGCCTGATCAACATGCTGACCGGCCGCAAAGGCCTGGCCATGACCTCGGCCACCCCCGGAAAGACCATGCTGATCAACCACTTCCTCGTCAACAAAAACTGGTACATCGTCGACCTCCCCGGCTACGGCTATGCCAAACGCGGCTTCAAGGGGCAGGAACAGATCAGGAACATCATCGAAAGCTACATCCTGCAACGTCCGCAGATGACCTGCCTCTTCGTCCTCATCGACAGCCGCCTGGAACCGCAGCCCATCGACTTGCAATTCATCGAATGGCTGGGCGAAAACGGTATCCCCTTCTCCATCGTCTTCACCAAAGCCGACAAGTTGAAGAGCGGACGGCTGGGCGCCAACGTCGAAGCCTACCTCAGAAAGCTGAAAGAACAGTGGGAAGAACTCCCGCCCTACTTCGTCACCTCTTCCGAGAACCGACTGGGACGGAAAGAACTGCTGGACTACATCGAAAGCATCAACAAAGAACTTAAACCCTAAAAGAGAACAGAATATGAACAGAAACATCTGGAAATACGTCTTCGTCATTGCGCTGATCCTGCCTTCCGGCATCCATGCGCAGTCCCTGAAAGACCTGCTGAACAAGGAAAATATCGAAAAGGTGGTCAATGCCGTTACCAACAACAGCAACATCGACATGACCGGCACCTGGACTTTCACCGGCTCGGCCCTGGAACTCGAATCGGACAACCTGCTGCAACAGGCAGGTGGCACCTTGGCCTCCTCGGCTCTCGAGAAGAAACTGGACGAGCAACTGAACAAGATCGGCATCAAGCCGGGCCAACTGTCGTTCACCTTCAATGCCGACAGCACTTTTACGGCCAATGCCGGCAGCAAACCCGTGAACGGCAGCTACTCTTACGACGCCTCTACACAGAAAGTGAACCTGAAAATCGCCAAAATCGTCGGGCTGAACGCCAAGGTGAACTGCACCTCCGGCAACATGGATCTGCTCTTCGATGCCGACAAGCTGCTGCAACTGCTCACCTACCTCTCCAGCAAGAGCAGCAACTCCACCCTGCAAACCCTCGGCAACCTGGCCGGCACCTACGACGGCATGCTCCTCGGCCTCGGATTGAAAAAAGCGAATAAATAGTTTCCAAAAAGAGTCAACGTAACAATCCGAGTGGTGAATCTGATAAAATTGTACCTTTGTCTGAAACAAATCATCAGCACTCATGGAAAACAACGGTTACCGTTTCCTTCTTCCAGAAGTATTTCATCATCTCAGATGTAAAGGAAAGCAGCAATGAAATAGTAATTTACCAAGAAGAGAAAATGAATTTCCAGGGAAATACTCGAATATAAAAGTGGAGAGTAAGGGATTTTATGATCCGGTAGTCGTTCAGGACTTTCCGATCCCTGGCAAGAAGCTTTTCCTGAACATCCACCGTCGCAGATGGATTGTGAAGGAGGATGGATGCTATGTGAGCCGTAACTGGAAACTGGTTGCTGAAAGCAGCCGTATGACGCATGAATTTGCGTCTTTGTTAAAAGAGATTGATACCCTTCCGGTAAGCTGCAAGCTTTTAGGACTTCTCTTTGGAGTAAACTGTGAATTTCTTGAGCGTCAGTACTGCTATTATCTGATCGGTTACATGAACTGGAATCAGCTCTTCCATGCGGAAGAATGGATTCTGTTCGAAAAGAATATCGGTCCGTATGTGAGCATTGATGAAGTCAAGGCGAACTCTATACAATTCTGATAAACAAGGAGAAAAGAGGATGTTCGGGAAGCATCATCGCAATCATAAAAGGTACGGATGTCAGGACTGTCACATCCGTCCTGTTAAAGCTTTCCAGACGCAGACGCTTCCAGGTCAGGGAAATAACCCTTGACATGGCTCCGAACATGGAACAGACGGCACGTGTCTGCTTTCCGGCCGCACGTCGTGTGACGGACCCTTTCCATGTGCAGAAGCTGGCTTATGAAGCGGTTCAGGAAATGAGGGTGAAAGCGCGCTGGGAAGCCCTGGATGAGGAGTCCATACAAATGACACATGCCAGGGCATGCGGAAAAACATATCATGCTCTGGTCTTTGAGAACGGTGATTCAAGAAAGCAGCTGCTGGCCAGAAGCATCTATCCTCTCTATAAGAAAGAATCCCTGTGGACTGAATTCCAACGTATACGTGCCGGTATTCTCTTCAGGAAATATCCTGAAATAAAGAAAGCATATTATCTTTCGATGAGACTCGGACTGATATATCACCAATGCAGACATAAGGATATCATTAACAAGACCTGCAAGATGGTATGACGAGGTGGGCAAACATCCGCTGACCCCAAATTCAGATATTTCAGACAGAAAAAAGAAACCTATTTAAAACAAAAAAAGCCTGATTTACAATGAAATCAGACCCTTTGTCGGGGTAGCGGGATTCGAACCCACGACCCCCTGCTCCCAAAGCAGGTGCGCTAACCGGACTGCGCTACACCCCGAATACCTTTCCCATAAAAGGCTTTTCTTGATTAGTACACCCTCAGGGATTCGAACCCTGGACCCACTGATTAAGAGTCAGTTGCTCTACCAACTGAGCTAAGAGTGCCTCTCTTTTTCGTTTGCGGGTGCAAAGATAGTTCTTTTATTTGAACCAACAAATAAAAAAACAGTTTTTTTCGATGGAAGCGGCATTTTTTATTCAAATTCGTAGAGTTCGGAAGGTGTAGTACGCTTTAAAGCGCATAGTTGGACATCCCGTCCGACCACAATTCCATAATCATGCAGCTTCAGTTCTACCGTCTTATAGGCAAGTTCAGGATGATTATTGTCTTTACTGAGATGACACAGCCAAATGTAACGCAGTTGGTTACTGAAGTGGTCTGCTAGAAATTGAGCAGTTGCTGCATTACTCATATGTCCTGTCCGGCTTTTGATACGTTCCTTTAAATAGGGAGGATACGGCCCCATTTGCAACATTTCGTCATCATAATTAGCTTCCAAAACCAAATAGTTGGCTCGACAGATATATTCTGCAGCAACGGGAGTGATTTCACCCAAGTCGGTCAAAAATGCAAACTTCTTGTCGTCAATCGTAATAAAATAGCCCACGTTGTCAGTACCGTCGTGAGGAACTTCAAAGGATTCAATGCAAAAATCTTCCAGTTGCATAGGAGTCTGCTTTTCCAAATAACGGGCAGAAGTATGCAACTTTTCCGTCATGCAATAGCTGCGACCAATGCCTTCATGGATACGTGCGGTAGTATAAATAGGGATATTCAGTTTTTCACCCAAGCCACCCAATGCTTTGATGTGATCGGCATGATCGTGCGTAACAAACACTGCAAGGATGGTCTCCATGCCGATGCCATATTCTTTCAAGATTTTCCGGATGCTGCGGGCCGCTATGCCTGCATCTATCAAAATACCATATTTTTCGGTGCCCAGATAGTAACAATTGCCACTACTGCCACTGGCCAGGCTTATAAATCGTACTTTCATTACTTACTTCTTTACATTTTATTCATTACGAAACTTACGCTTCAGCAAAAGTGGCGCAAATATAGAAAAAAAAGCCTGTTTAACAACTGCTATTACCTAGAAATTATGAATGCCTACACATAAGAAAAAAGAAAAGAAAATCTTTCCATTTGATAGCATTTTATAGATAAAAGTGTATATTTGCACAAATCTAATGCAGAAAGTTTTTTAATCTTAAACACCAAAGAAGAAAAAATTATGAAAAAATTTAATCTTAAAATGGCAGCTTCCGTAATGATTTGCGGTGCATTCCTTTTCAGTTCATGTATTGGCTCTTTCGGCTTGCACAGCAGATTAGTCAGTTGGAATCAAAGTATTGGAAATAAATTTGTGAATGAACTGGTTTTTTTAGCTCTCAATATTATTCCCGTTTATGGCGTTTGTTATTTTGCAGATGCGGTTATTATTAACTCCATTGAATTCTGGAGTGGAAGCAATCCGATGGCAAGTGTCGGTGACATTAAGAAAGTGCAAGGTGAAAATGGAAACTACCTAGTCGAAACACTAGAAAACGGATATTCTATCACGAAGGAAGGCGATGAAACGGCGCCGATGGAACTGATCTACGACAAGAGCCTGAACACGTGGAACGTGGTGGCCGACGGCGTGAGCACCGAACTCGTAAGACTAAACAACGACGGAACGGCACAAATGACGCTGCCCAACGGCGAAGACCTGACCGTCACGCTGGATGCGCAGGGTGTGGCCAATGCAAGACTAGCTGTGTCGACAGACATGTACTACGCTTGTAGATAAACGACTATAGAAAGTAGAAGAGTACCCTCATTCTTTGACTGCAGAGAATGAGGGTTCTTTATGAAAAATAAAACCAACAAAATACTTTTCAATATGGAACAGCAACCCACGCTCAACGAGCACAACAAGCAGGAATACCCGCCCATGCACACCTGCGAACACATTATCAACCAGACCATGATACGCCTTTTCGGGTGCGGAAGGTCGATTGCGGCACACATCGAACGGAAGAAGAGCAAACTGGACTACCGACTGGAACAGCAGCCGACGGAAGAGGACGCCAGGCGGCTGGAGGAGGCCGTGAACGAGGTCATCGGCCGACACCTGGACGTCACCACGGAATTCATCACGCAGGAGGAGGCGCGCGGACGCTTCGACCTGAAAAGCCTGCCCGACGACGCCTCGCAGACGGTGCGCGTGGTGAAGGTGGGCGACTACGACGAGTGCCTCTGCATCGGTACGCACGTGGCCAACACGGCAGAAATCGGTACCTTCCGCATCATCAGCCACGACTGGGACGAAGCGGAGAAGCGATGGCGCATCCGCTTCAAGCTGGCCTGAGACGCGTTCAGCCGCTCTTGCGGTAACTCTTCACGGCCCACAGATTGAAACCTGCGGCAAAGAGCAGCAGCATACCCAGCTGAGGAAGCAGGTCGGCCACACCGCCTCCACGCAGGTAGACGGTACGCATCACCTCCACGAAGTAGCGCAACGGATTGGCGTAGGTAAGGGCCTGCGCCCAGCGGGGCATGCTGTGGATGGGGGTGAACAGACCGCTCATCAGTACCAGAATCAGCATGAAGAAGAACATGACGAACATGGCCTGCTGGAGCGTGGACGAATAATTGGACACCACCAGCCCGAAACCCGACACGAGCAGCAGGAAGATGATTGCAAAGAAATAGAGCGTCACGAAATGGCCCGCAGGCAGAATGCCGTAGAGCAGCCACGCCAGCACAAAGGCAATGGTGAGCACCACCAGTCCCGTCAGCCAGTAGGGCACCAACTTGGCACAGATGAAGGTGAACTTGCGCACAGGCGTCACGTTAATCTGCTCGATGGTTCCCGCCTCCTTCTCGCCCACCACGTTCAAGGCTGGAAGGGCACCACAGATAAGGGTGAGCAACATCACCATCAGAGCCGGAACCATGAAGAGTTTGTAGTTGAGCCGCGGGTTGTAGAGGTTCAGCGTCTGCACCGACACCTGCGGCAGCCTGAAGGCGGACGCCATGGAACGTCCTTCAGTAGCGGACAGGCTGCGGGCGTAGTCCGAGATGATGGACGACAGATAGGAACTGCCCATACCACCCTTCGTACCGTTCACCGCATTGGCAGCCACCAGTACACGGGGCGCTCCGCCACGCATCCAGTCCTTCTCGAAATCGCGCGGAATCTCCAGCACAATATCGGCCGAACCCGCCTCCACATGCCGCAGGGCCTCATCGTAAGTTGCAGGAAAGGCCGACACACGGAAGTAGTCCGATGCCGCCACCTTCTCCACCAGCCGCCGCGACAGGGGGCTGTGGTCGCCGTCTACAATGTCCAGCCGGATGTTCTTGATTTCCAGGCTGGCCGCCCATGGCATCAGAATCATAATCATACAGGGGAACAGCAGGATGAGTTTCGGGATGAACGGATTCCTGAAGAGCTGCTTGAATTCTTTTTCTATCAGATACTTTATCATACGACTTTCATTCTAACCGGTTCTTGAACTTTTTGAGGCTGACCGTGACCAGCACTACCGCCATGCCCAGCAACACGCCCACCTCGGTGAGCACATTCACCACGTCGACGCCCTGTATCATCAGCTTGCGCACGGCCTGGATGTACCACCGCGCCGGAATGGCCGCCGAAATGCCCTGAAGCACCCAAGGCATGCTCTCCACCGGGAAAATCATGCCGGACAGGAGCATGGTGGGCATCATCAGCACCAGTCCCGAGGCCAGCATGGCGGCCACCTGCGTCTGCGTCAGGGTGGAGATGAGCAGACCCAGCGAGAGCGACACGAAGATGAAAAGCAGCGACACGGCCACGAGCCACGGCAGGCTGCCCGCCACGGGCACGTGGAGCACGTAGACGGACAGCAGGAGAATGGTCGTGAGATTGACGAACGAAAGCACGAAGTAGGGCACGGCCTTGGACAGGATGATGAAGATGGGCCGAACGGGCGAGACGAGCAGCACTTCCATTGTGCCCATCTCCTTTTCGCGGACGATGGAGACAGACGTCATCATGGCACAAATCAGCATCAGGATGAGCCCCATGACGCCGGGCACGAAGTTGTAGACGCTCTTCATCTGCGGATTGTAAAGCAGCTTCACTTCGGGCCGCAATTGGGGGGCGCGCACTCCGGCAGGCAGCAGTTCGCCGGTGGCGGCGGTGATGATGCCCGTGGCGTAGCTGGTCTGCATGGTGGCCGTATTGGGGTCGGTGGCGTCGCAGACCAGCTGGACGGCGGCATCGCCGGTGTAGACTCCGTCGGCAAAACCGGGGCTGAAGACCACGGCCATGTCCACCTGCGAACGGCGGAAGGCCTCGTCCATCTCCTGCGGCGTGTGGAAGCGGGCCGTCAGGGTGAAGTACTCCGAAGCGTCCAGCCGCTCGACGATGCGCCGCGTCAGCACGTCGTCCGAAGGGTCGAGTACGGCCATGCGTACGTTCTGCACCTCGGTGGTGATGGCGAAGCCGAACAGGATGATCTGCACCACGGGCATCACGAGCAGGATGAGCATCGTCCTGCGGTCGCGGAAGATGTGGCGGAATTCCTTGCCGGCAAATATGAGGAACTGTTTCATTTCAATCAGGTGTTAAAGAAGTTAGAGGGAGTTAGAGGCCGATAATCTTACATATCGCTTCGTATCACGTCGCCCGCTCCGCCTCGCGCGCCAGCCGCCGGAACACTTCGTCCATCGTGGCGGCGTGGAAGGTGCGTTTCAGTCCGTCGGGCGAATCGAGGGCGTGGATTCGCCCGTCCACCATGATGGAGATGCGGTCGCAATACTCCGCCTCGTCCATGAAGTGGGTGGTGACGAAGACCGTGATGCCGCGGTCGGCCGCCTGGTAGATGAGCTCCCAGAACTGGCGGCGCGTGGCGGGGTCCACCCCACCCGTCGGCTCATCCAGGAAGACAATCTCCGGCTCGTGGAAGACGGCCACGGAGAAGGCCAGCTTCTGTTTCCAGCCCAGGGGCAGGCTGCCCACGCGCGTGTTGCGCTCCGCCTCCAGCCCGATGCGTCGCAGCACCTCGTCGGTGCGCGGAGCGATGTCGGCCTCATTCACGCCGTAAATGCCTGCAAAGAGACGAATGTTCTCCCACACTTTCAGATCCTCGTAGAGCGAGAACTTCTGACTCATGTAGCCGATGTGGCGCTTCACCTCTTCGGGCTGCCTCTCCACGTCGAAACCGGCCACTGCGGCTCGTCCGCCCGTAGGTCGGCTCAGGCCCGTGAGCATGCGCATGGCGGTGGTCTTCCCCGCCCCGTTGGCACCCAGGAAACCGAAGATTTCGCCCCGCCCCACATTGAACGAGATGTGGTCCACGGCCACGAACGAGCCGAACTGCTTCGTCAGCCCCTCTACCTCGATAACCGGACGGTCGGCATGCCGAGTCTCGTCGTGACTGAGGCTCGGCGGACAGAGAATGTCGGCAAAGCGCGTCAGGATGCAGTCTGGCGTATCAATGCCGTTCACCTGTCCCCGATTAAGGAAAGCGATACGGTCGCACTGCCGCGCCTCGTCCACGATGGGGGTGGAGACAACGATGGTGATGCCCTGCTCCTTCAGGCGGCGGAGCATGTCCCACAGTTCCCGACGTGACACAGGATCCACACCCGTGGTGGGTTCGTCTAGGAACAGCACCTCGGGCTTGTGGATGAGGGCACAGCTCAAGGCCAACTTCTGCTTCATGCCGCCCGAGAGGGCACCGGCACGGCGCGTGCGGAAGGGTTCTATCTGGCTGTAGATATCGCGCACCAGGTCGTAGTTCTCGCGGATGGAGGTACCGAAGACAGTGGCGAAGAACTGTAGGTTCTCCTCCACCGTCAGGTCCGGGTAGAGCGAGAAACGGCCGGGCATGTAGCCCACGCGGCGGCGTATCTCTTTGTACTGCCGCTCCACGTCGAAGCCCGCCACCACGGCCCGTCCGCTGTCCGGACGGAGCAGGGTGGTCAGGAGGCGGAACAGGGTGGTCTTCCCCGCCCCGTCGGGACCGATGAGCCCGAAGATCTCACCGCGACGCACCGCGAACGACACGCCGTCCAGCGCTTTTACCGTGCCGTAGCTCTTTGTCAGTCTGTCTGCTGTCAGTATATATTCCATCGATGTCTGTAGAAAGATTTTTTATCCAGTCAGAGAAATATATTTCTCCAGTTAGGGAAAAATCATTTTCCAACTGAAGAAAAACGCAAGCCGCCGTACATGCCTATCTTCAGCCCGCCGTCGTTACGCACGGCCACCTTGACGGCATAGACCAAATTGGCCCGTTCGTCACGCGTCAGGATGTTCTTGGGCGTAAACTCCGAGGTATCCGAAATCCACGTCACCTGCCCCTCGTATTCACGCTGCTGCCCGCCACCGTAGTCGGCTACGACGGTCACCGTCTGCCCCAGCCGGACTTCGGCCAACTGCTCGCCGGTGACATAGGCACGCAGGTACATCCGTTCCATGTCGCCCAGCCGAAAGAGCGGTGTGCCGGGTACCACGAACTCGCCCGCCTCGGCATACTGCGCCAGGACGGTTCCAGCCACGGGGGCACAGACACGGCACTTGGCCAGCTGGTCGTCCACCTGCGCCACCTGGATATCGACGGACGACGACTGCCACGACAGGCTGCGGTCGCTGTTCTGCAAGGAAGAGTTCTGCGCCGCCAGCTGCTTGCGCAGCACCTGGAGCAGCGACTCGGCGTCGTCCAACTGCTTGCGGTTGGCCGCATCGGCCACCAGCAGACGCTTCACGCGGTCGCGCTCACGTTCGGCCTGACAAATCTGTTCCTGCGTGGCGGCTATCTGCTTGCGGATGTCAGGGCGCTGGTCCGATACGGAACGCGCGCTGGCCTCCAACTGCAGTTTCTTGAGGTAGAGCTGCACAGTGTCCACCTGTCCCACCGCCTGACCGGCTTCCAGCTTCATGCCCTCTTCCACGTCCATGCGAAGAAGTTTGCCCGAAGCCTCGGCAGACACAACGACCTCGGTCGTCTCGAAGGTACCCGTAGCGTCGTAACGGTCGCCGTCGCCCGAACAGGCGGACAAAGTCAGAAGAAGAAAAATTGTTGCAAAGGGTTTCATATAAAATGGTTAATGGTTAATGATCAATGGTTAATGACGAACGGTTAATTCTCCATTCTCAATTTTTAACTCTCAATTATTCAGCGTGTGCCTCCAGTCGTACAGCTTCATCAGCCACTGTATCTCATGGATGGCTTTCTGCTGGCGGGCCAGGCTCTCGGCGGTGATGTCACGCAGGAGGTCGTTCACCGTGTACGTGCCGCTCTGCAGCTTGGCTTCCGAAGCCTGACGGATGCGGGTACGCAGGCGGATGATTTCGTCGTCGTCCTCCATCTGACGTCGCAGGGCACGCACATCAGCTTCCTGACGGGTAGCCTCCAGCCCCGTGTTGAAGAGGAAGGTACTGCGTACCGTCTCCAGTTTCCGGCGGCTATTCTCTATCAGGCGACGGTCGTTCTTCAATGTGTAGAGCCGTCCCAGGTTCCACGACAGGCTTACGCCCGCCACGTAGTAAGCCTTGAACTTGTCCTCCAGCATGTTCAAGCCAGGGTTTCCGTATCCGCCTTGTACGAAGAGGCCCAACCGGGGCATATAGCCCGTACGAAGCGAAGCGTCCTGCGCTGTGAGCCGGGCTGTCTGCGCGTCATACCATCGCAGCTCAGGACGACGGTTCTCCCCGCCTTCCGGTTCATCGGCGGCCGGTTTCTCCAGCTTCAGCTCTTCTTCAGACGGGCGGCCCAGATAGAGCAGGAGCATGTCGGCATAGGCACGGCGCGAAGCCTCCATCGCCACACGCTGCTGACGGGTACTGAGCTGTTCCACGGCTACCTCATCTAGGTCACTGCGGTTGGCCGTGCCGTTGTCCACGCAGGCGCTCACCGTGCGGTGCGTCCGTTCCAAGTTGTCCTGCAACAGGCGGTTCTGCTCCAGCTGTTCGTCCAGCAGCAGAATGCCGAAGTAGAGCTGGTTCACCCGCTCGTCCAACGCATAGAGGTCCACGTTCAGTTTCTCCGTATCTACCTCCGCCCCGGCCCTCACCAGCTGCTTGCGCCATTTCGTCTCGCCGCCGTCCCACACAGACTGCTGCACCTGCAGCGTTACCTGATACTGGTCGCGGGGCATGAAGTTGATGTCGATGCCCGGCAACTCGAAAGGCAGTTTGGTCACATCGCTCTGATAGGACGCCTTGGCCGAGAGGCTGACCTGAGGCAGATAAGCTTTGGCGACATTGGCCACATCGTACTGCGCAGCCTGCTCAATCAAGCCATATTGGCGGATGAGGGGATAATTGTCGCGTGCCTGGTGGCGGCATTCTTCCAGCGAGAGCTGCGCACGAAGCGGCGGCAGGCACAGGGCAGACAATAATAAAGAGAGGAGCAATCTGTTTCTTTTCATAAGCAACAAGAGTTAAGTGAACCAATCATGTTGCAAAGATAAAAGGAAACGGGACAGATATACATTCTTTCGAGCAGTATCTCTGTCCCATTTGTACGATTTTCGGTAGAAATGTCCGCCAACATTCCCCTTTTTCTGTTTTTATCCGCATATTTGCGTCATCATTATCAAACAAAAGCATCATGGAACACCAGAAACCCATCCACCTGACACTCGACTTTCTGAACGGAATCGGTGTAGCCGCCAACAACGACTACGCCTTCATCAACCGCGAAATGGGCATTGTGAGCAGCATGTGCGGCATGAACAACCGCCTCTTCAAGACCGGCCAGCCCTATCGGGCCAAGGAAGTTCGGATATTCCACGTGAAGCAGGGCAAGGCACGTACTTCGGTCAACCTCATCGAGCACACACTGGGAGAACACGCCTTCGGTATCATCCCGCCGGACTCTCTCCTGGAGTTCCTCGAATTCGACGACGAGTTCGACTTCCAAGTGCTTGCTGTGGACAGCAACTTCATTCCTACGCCCCAGCACGTCGTCCTGACAGACCAATATACAGGACAAGCCTTCTGCATGAGCGACAATCTGGAAGAATGGCAACGGACAGGTGCCTATTTCTCGCTGATATGGGATGCCGTCCATCTGCATCCCTACCGGCGTGAAGCAGTACGCCATCTGGTCACATCGCTGTTCTACCACTTCCACTACCTGCAGGCCGACAACCGCCGCGACGAACAGCTCCGTCCTTCACGTCAAGAAGAACTGTTCCGCCGATTCATCACGCTGGTCAACGAGCACTGCAAAACGCAGCGTACCACTACCTTCTACGCCGACCGCCTCTGCCTGTCGCCCCGCTACCTGAGTTCCGTCATCCGCAACGTCAGCGGACGCACCGTCGTGGAGTGGGTCAACCAAGCCGTCATCCTCGAAGCCAAAATACTGCTGAAGCACAGCGACCTGCTCACCTATCAGATAGCCGACGAGTTGCACTTCCCCAACCCTTCGTTCTTCAGCAAGTTCTTCAAACGGATGACGGGTATGACGCCGCAGGAGTATCAGCGGACGTAAAAAACGCCGGACTGTTGCCGGATCCATTTAATCCTGAAGCGACTTCATGTTGTCGCCCAGCTTCTTCATGTCCTCAATGAATTTCTTCCATTCGTCGGAGCTGAACGCACGCTCCAGATTCTTCAAGTCGATATGAGACCCCTGAATACCCATGGCCTGCAAGTCTTCCAAGCGATAGCCTCGGGAAGGAGTGACGTATCCACTGGTATTCTGGTAGAGCAGGATGTTCTGCACGTCCTTGGTCGTCATCTCCCCTTCCAGGTAAACGAACTTCAGCGAGGTGGCCCCGTTGGTTACCATTATCAGTTCCTTCACCTTGTCGCCCTTGCGGCTGACGTAGAACTCGGAGGAAGACACCGTCCCCTTCTGCTTCATCAGCAACTCGTAGCGCGATGACTTCACCAGTTCGCGGATGTCTTTCAGCATGTCCGTCTTGATGTTGTTATCCATCGTCGAGACAATCTGCACCGAGTTCAGCTGCGAAGCCGCCTTGCCGATGTAGATGTCTTTCGTGAACAGACTGGGGTTCATCTCCAGCATGGCTTTGGAGATATAGACAGACGACACGTTCTTCCTGTCGCTGTATTTCTTGAACAACTCCTGTTGGGCCTGGCCCAGCAGGGGTAATGCCAGCAGTAGGCTGACAAAAAACAATTTGACGGTTTTCATAACAATTGATGTTTTTTATTTGGATAATTCTTGTTTCACTTCTTTCTGCACCACGTCCATCTGTGACTGCACTTCCTGCATCTGTTCAATGCCAGCCCTCCAGTTGCTCGACATTTCACTGAACGTAGCCTGTAGCACACGATAAGCGTCCTGCGGGTCGCTGAAGGTGTCGAGCGGCGTAGGCGGCACAGGTTTCTTCTCCATCGTATCCACACCCCACCCGATGCCTATCAGCACCAGGAACGTGGCCGCCACGCCGGCCGCCCAGCGCCAGTTGCGGCGCGTACGGTTGGGACGGAGGAAGTGCGGCAGCTCCTCGTCCTTGCGGTCTATCAGGCGCGACAGCTTCTCTTCCAGCCCTTCAGGCACGGGTATTTCCTGCGGACTCTCCTCCTCCAGAGCCACCAACAGCCTGCGGTCGGACTCCAGATGTTCGGGTACATCCTCCGTGCACAAGGCTTCCTTCAACCTGTTTTCTTCGTGCTCGTCCGTCGTCCCTTCGTAGTAGGCAGCGAGCAACCGTTCCATTTCATCGACTTTCATAGTTGTTCCATTTAGTAAATTCTTCACGTATCTTCTTTCTCGCCCTCGACAGGAGCACACGGACGTTCACCGCGTTCAGTCCCGTCAGCCGCTCCACCTCTTCGTAGGAGCATCCCTTCACATCGCGCAGCATCATCACCATCCGCTGCTGCTGGGGCAGACGGGCTATCAGCATCCTCACCAGCTGTGCGTCGTCCTTCGCGTCCCGGCCGTCGGCGGGCAGGGCGTTCTGTGCCTCGGTCAGGGGCAGGTGTTGCCTGTCGGAAAGGTATTTGCCCGATCTCAGCAGGTCGAAGCACATGTTCTTCACCAGCGTGACAGCAAAGGCTTCAGGATTGCTGATGAGCGTCAGCTCCTCGCGCTTGCTCCACAGCTTCAGGTAAGCTTCCTGAATGAGGTCCTCGGCGTCTTCGGCGTTCTCCAGCAACCTGCAGGCCACTCCGTACAGCTTGGCGTGGCAGGGTAGAAACATTCGTTTGAAACTCTCGGCATCCATGTGCTCTTTCTTCTATTCTTCTTTTATCAGTCCTATACCCATCAGACGTCGGGGCGAAGTGTTTTGTTACAAAGACAACCTGTTTTTTTATGCTTCCCCTGCATTTAGACACAGGACATAATGATTGTTTAAGCCGGGCAAACAGACATTGTAGTTGGGATCTATAAAGTCCGTAGTTACGGCGCTAATGTTCATAGTTACGGCGCTGAAGTTCATAGTTACGATGCTGAAGTTGCATTCTATCCAAACGCAGATGCAACAGTAAAAAAACAAATGGGCTGCCCCGAAAGACAGCCCATTCATATAACGGTTCGCGCGGAAGCTCGAATTACTTATACTCCGCCCACGACTTGATGCGCAGGTCGTCCACCGACATCGTGCAGAAGGCATTGATGAAGGCACTGGCCAGACGAGCGTTGGTGATGAGCGGGATGTTGAGGTCGATGGCCGCACGGCGTATCTTGTAGCCGTTACTCAGCTCGCCCGCCGTCAGGTTCTTGGGGATGTTGACCACCATGTCGATTTCCTTCTTGTGGAGCATGTCGAGTGCCTGGGGCTGGCCGTCCTCGCTGGGCCAGTAGACGCGGGTGTTCTCCACGCCGTTCTCGGTGAGGAACTTCGACGTACCGCCCGTGGCAAAGAGTTTGTAGCCCTTGCGCTGCAGCTGACGGGCTGCCTGAAGCATGTCCACCTTCTGCTTTGTGGAACCGGTGGACAGCAGGATGTTCTGCTGCGGGATGCGGTAGCCCACGGAGAGCATGGCCTTGAGCACGGCACACGAGGTGTCGTCGCCGATGCAGCCCACCTCGCCCGTCGAGGCCATATCGACGCCCAGCACGGGGTCGGCCTTCTGCAGACGGTTGAAGGAGAACTGCGAGGCCTTGATACCCACGTAGTCCAGGTCGAAGAGGTTCTTGTCCGGCTTCTCTACGGGGATGCCCAGCATGACCTTCGTGGCTAGCTCAATGAAGTTGAGCTTCAGCACCTTGCTGACGAAGGGGAACGAACGCGAGGCACGGAGATTACACTCGATGACCTTGATGTCGTTGTCGCGCGCCAGGAACTGGATGTTGAAAGGGCCGGAGATGTTCAGCTCCTTGGCTATCTCGCGGCTGATGCGCTTGATACGGCGCACGGTCTCCACGTAGAGCTTCTGCGGCGGGAACTGGATGGTGGCGTCACCCGAGTGCACGCCGGCAAACTCGATGTGCTCGGAGATGGCGTAGGCGATGATTTCGCCGTTCTGTGCCACGGCATCCATCTCCACCTCCTTGGCGTGCTCGATGAACTGGCTCACCACCACGGGGTGTTTCTTCGATACGTTGGCCGCCAGCTGGAGGAAGCGCTCCAGCTCTTCCTGGTTGGAGCAGACGTTCATGGCGGCGCCGCTCAGCACGTAGCTGGGGCGGACGAGCACGGGGAAACCTACCTTTTGGATGAAAGCGTTGATGTCTTCCATCGACGTCAGCGCACTCCATTCGGGCTGGTCCACGCCGATGCGGTCGAGCATGGCGGAGAACTTGTCGCGGTCTTCGGCATTGTCGATGCTCTTGGCCGAGGTGCCGAGGATACGGACCTGCTGCGCGTCGAGACGCAGGGCCAGGTTGTTCGGTATCTGACCGCCGGTAGAGACGATGACGCCGTGCGGGTTCTCCAGGTCGAGGATGTCCATGACGCGCTCGAAGGTGAGCTCGTCGAAGTAGAGGCGGTCGCACATGTCGTAGTCGGTGGAGACGGTCTCGGGATTATAGTTAATCATCACACTGCGGTAGCCCTCCTTGCGGATGGTGTTCAAGGCCTGCACGCCGCACCAGTCGAACTCTACGCTGGAGCCGATGCGGTAGGCGCCCGAACCGAGGACGACGATGCTGCGGTGGTCGCCCAGATAATGCACATCGTTGGCCGTGCCGCTATAGGTCAGGTACAGGTAGTTGGTCTGCGCAGGATATTCGGCGGCCAGCGTGTCTATCTGCTTCACCACGGGCACGATGCCGCGCTCCTTGCGGTGGCGGCGCAGGGTGACGATGGCGTCTTCCATCTCGCCTTCCATGCCGATGGCGCGGGCCACCTGGAAGTCAGAGAAGCCCTGACGCTTGGCCCTACGCAACAGGTCGTCAGGCAGGTCGGAAAGCAGCTTGTGGTTGCCTGCCCACTCGTGCAAATCCTTCGAGGTGCGCATGATGTTCATCAGCTTCTCCAGGAACCAGCGATCTATCTTGGTCAGCTCGTGTATCTGGTCTACGGTGTAGCCGGCACGGAAGGCTTTCGAGATGACGAAAATACGTTTATCGGTCGGCTCGCGCAGTGCCTTGTCTATGTCGAGAATGACGAGTTCCTTGTTCTCTACAAAGCCGTGCATGCCTTGGCCTATCATACGCAGGCCTTTCTGAATGGCTTCCTCGAAGGTGCGGCCGATGGCCATGACCTCGCCCACGGACTTCATCGACGAACCCAGTTCCTTGTCTACGCCGTGGAACTTGCCGAGGTCCCAGCGCGGTATCTTGCACACTACGTAGTCCAGCGCAGGCTCGAAGAAAGCCGAAGTAGTCTTGGTCACGGAGTTCTTCAGGTCGAACAGTCCGTAGCCCAAGCCCAGCTTGGCGGCCACAAATGCCAGCGGATAGCCGGTAGCTTTCGACGCCAGAGCCGACGAGCGGCTAAGGCGGGCATTGACCTCGATGACGCGGTAGTCCTCGGACTGAGGGTCGTAGGCATACTGCACGTTACACTCGCCCACGATGCCGATGTGGCGGATGATGCGGATGGCCAGCTCGCGCAGCTTGTGGTAGTCGGTGTTCGAGAGCGTCTGGCTGGGGGCGATGACGATGCTCTCGCCTGTGTGGATGCCCAGCGGGTCGAAGTTCTCCATGTTGCAGACGGTGATGCAGTTGTCGAAGCGGTCGCGCACCACCTCGTACTCCACTTCCTTCCAGCCGCGGAGGCTCTTCTCGACGAGCACCTGGGGCGAGAAGGAGAAGGCCTTCTCGACCAGCACGTTCAGTTCCTCCTCGTTGTCGCAGAAGCCCGAACCCAGTCCGCCCAAGGCATAGGCGGCACGGACGATGACCGGATAGCCCAGCTCGCGGGCGGCGCGACGGGCGTCTTCGGCGTTCTCGACGGCCTCGCTCTTGATGGTCTTCACGTCGATTTCGTTCAGTTTCTGCACGAAGAGTTCGCGGTCTTCGGTGTCGATGATGGCCTGCACGGGGGTGCCCAGCACCTGCACGTTGTACTTCTCGAGCACACCTTCCTTGTAGAGGGCCACGCCGCAGTTCAGTGCCGTCTGCCCGCCAAAGGCCAACATGATGCCGTCCGGCCGCTCCTTCTCGATGACCTTCTCAACGAAGTAGGGGGTGACAGGCAGGAAGTAAATCTGGTCGGCCACACCCTCCGAGGTCTGCACGGTGGCGATGTTGGGGTTGATGAGGACGGTCTGGATGCCCTCTTCCTTGAGGGCCTTGAGTGCCTGCGAACCGGAGTAGTCGAACTCGCCGGCCTCGCCGATCTTCAGCGCGCCGCTTCCGAGCAGCAGGACTTTTCGTATGTTGTTCTCTTTCATTGTGTTTACACTATATATAAGAAGGATTACTTAAGCAGGTTTACGAACTCGTCGAAGAGGAACTCCGTGTCCGTGGGTCCCGAAGCGGCTTCGGGGTGGAACTGGGCGGAGAACCAGGGGTTACGCTTGTGACGGATGCCCTCGTTGGAGCCGTCGTTCATGTTGACGAACAGCGGTTCCCAGTCGGCGCCCAGCGTGTTGTTGTCCACCGCGTAGCCGTGGTTCTGGCTGGTGATGAAGCAACGGTCCGTGCCCACCATGCGTACGGGCTGGTTGTGGCTGCGGTGTCCGTACTTCAGCTTGTATATCCGCGCGCCTCCGGCCTTGGAGAGGAGCTGGTTGCCCATGCAGATACCGAAGATGGGGAGCCGTTCGTTCTGCATGGCGCGGCGGATGTTCTGCACGGCGGCATCGCACGTGTCGGGGTCGCCCGGTCCGTTGGAGATGAAAAGGCCGTCGAACTGCAGCTGGTTGAAGTCGTAGTCCCAGGGTACGCGGACGACCTCCACGCCGCGGCGCAGGAGGCAGCGCAGGATGTTGGTCTTGACGCCGCAGTCAACGAGGACAACTTTTTTTCCGGCTCCTTCGTTGTAACGGATGACTTCTTTGCAGGAGACGCGGTCCACGTAGTTCACTCCGGCATACGTAGCTTCGGGGATGTTGTCCGGCTCGTCGTCGAAGACAATCTTACCCATCATAACACCATGCTCGCGCAGCACCTTGGTCAGCTCGCGGGTGTCGATGCCCGTAATGCCGGGCACGTGTTCGCGCTTCAGCCAGTCGGCCAAGCTCTCCACGGCGTTCCAGTGGCTGTAGTTTTCGGAATAGTCGCTCACGATGATGGCCTCGGCGTGTATCTTCTCACTCTCCATAAAAGTGGCCAGTCCGTTACCTTCTATGGTGAAGGGCGGCACGCCGTAGTTGCCCACCAGCGGGTAAGTCAGAGTCATCAACTGGCCGGCATACGAGGGGTCCGTCAGGCTCTCGGGATATCCCGTCATGGCCGTATTGAACACCACCTCGCCTGCTACCGGCTTTTCATAACCGAACGACTGGCCGCGGAAGCGGGTACCGTCGTCGAGGATAAGGGTTACGTTTCTCATTGTTTGTTCGTATCGTTATTGTTACTGTTGTTGTCTTTGTTCTTTCTCTTCTTCATCACACTCAGAGAAAAGGCCATGGCTACACCCATGGGCAACCAGAGGGCCAGGTTGTCGAGAATGATACCCAAGGCCGTACCTAATGACAGGCCGATGGCTAACGAGGAACCGTCGATATTTCCTTTGTCCTTCTGCTTCTGTTCTTCTTCCATATACTTAGAATTGATAGACTTGTTCGATGTAGTCGATGAAGGCCCTATTGAGCAGCTTCACGCCGCCGGGCGTGGGATAGTTGCCGCTGAAGTACCAGTCGCCCGGATGGTGGGGGCAGGCCTCGTGCAGCCCCTGGAGAGGCTGATAGACTATCTGCACCTTGGCACGGACGCTCTCGGGCTTGAGCAGTTCCACCATCTTGGCCGCTATCTCGTCGTCGGTGAAGGGGGCATAGATGTCCTTCACGTAGTTCACCATCTGCTCCTTGGGCAGGTCGGCCTGCGCCTTGGCCTTGCGGTAGGCGGCGGCGATGACGTCCTTCATGTCGCGGTCGCGCAGCAACTCGATGGCCGCCTTGAAAGCGATGAACTCGCTCATGCGGGCCATGTCGATGCCGTAGTAGTCGGGGTAACGTACCTGTGGCGAGGAGCTGACGATGACAATCTTCTTCGGGTTCAGGCGGTCCAGAATGCCGATGATGCTCTGCCGCAAGGTGGTGCCGCGCACGATGGAGTCGTCGATGATGACGAGGTTGTCCACGCCCGTCTCCAGGCTGCCGTAGGTGATGTCATAGACGTGGGCGGCCAGGTCGTTGCGCGTGTTGCCCTCGGCAATGAACGTGCGCAGCTTGATGTCCTTGATGGCCACCTTCTCACTGCGGATGCGGCGAGAGAGAATACGCTCCAGCTCGTCGTGGCTGGGGTTGTGGCCCAGGGCGGCAATCTGCTTCACCTTCTCTTCGTTCAGGTATTCGTCCAGCCCCTGAAGCATGCCGTAGAAGGCCACCTCGGCCGTGTTGGGGATGAAGGAGAAGACGGTGTGGTCGATGTCGTAGTTGACAGCCTTCAGGATGCTGGGCACCAGCTTCTCGCCCAGCAGCTTGCGTTCGCGGTAGATGTCCATGTCGCTTCCGCGGCTGAAGTAGATGCGCTCGAAGGAGCAGGGACGCAGCTCGCGCGGCTTGTTGATCTGCACCGTGCGCAGGCGTCCCGCCTTGCTGATGAAGACGGCCTGTCCCGGCTGCAGTTCGCGAATGCTGGCGGCAGGCACGTTGAGCACGGTCTGTATCACGGGACGCTCGCTGGCCAGCACGGCTATCTCGTCGTCCTGATACCAGAAGGCGGTGCGGATGCCCCACGGGTCGCGCACGGCGAAGCTCTCGCCGCTGCCCGTCAGGCCGCACATCACGTAGCCTCCGTCCCAATCCTTACTTGAGGTACGCAGCACGTTGGCCAAATCGACATGTTCTTCGATATAGTGGGTGATGTCCATGCCCGTCAGTCCTTCGGCCTCGGCCAGGTTGAAGAGGCGTTCCACCTCGCGGTCCAGTCGGTGGCCCACCTGCTCGAGCATGATATAGGTATCGGCATACTTGCGGGGATGTTGCCCCATGGCGGTGATGCGGGCAAATATTTCGTCCACGTTGGTCAGATTGAAATTACCGCAGAGAGCCAGGTTCTTGGCCCGCCAGTTGTTGCGGCGCAGGAAGGGGTGCACATACGTCAGGCCAGACTTGCCGGTAGTGGAGTAGCGCAGGTGGCCCATATAGACCTCACCGGCAAAGGGCAGGCATTTCTCGGCATATCTGGCATCGGCCAGCTGCTCGGGCGTCAGGTCCTTGAAGTGGCTCTGTACGGTGGAAAAGATCTCGGTAATGGCTCCCGAACCCAAGGCACGTTCGCGGAACATGTATTCCTCGCCGGGATTGGCGGCCAGCTTGACACAGGCCAGTCCGGCTCCCTCCTGTCCGCGGTTGTGCTGCTTCTCCATCAACAAATAGAGCTTGTTGAGCCCGTACATCCACGTGCCATACTTCTTTTGATAATAGTCGAGCGGCTTGAGAAGGCGTATCATCGCCACGCCGCATTCATGTTTCAGTGGTTCCATATCGCTATACTGGATTGTTTGTTGTCTTTTCCTGAATTCGGATGCAAATATCGGTAATTTTACTGAGACCTGTATCATTTTAAGTCGCCAATGCTATAACTTTTTTCCCTTGCAATCTCCATAGTTCAGTACGCTCCTTATTTCAGCCGCAAATTTAGGAATAAAAATATCATTATGCCATTATTTATATAATTTATTTATCACAATAACATAAAACAACGAATTTAGCGTCATAATGCTTCATTTGGATAAATTTTACAGGAAGGGAGCAAAATAACAATCTAACAGATATAAAGACTTATATATTAAAATCTAAAACAAAAATAAACTATCTAGGTTTTATTCTATCACCCCACATGAATATATCTAAAAATTCCTATCAGAAAATGAAAGATAGAAAGAACAAACAGAAAGATAATTTATACCTTTGCATTACACTTTAACACAAAAACATCAATAAAAGAAGAAATATGAAAGATGAAATGAGTATTAAAAAGCAGAGAGGAAAATTATCAAGCCAAATTTGCGACAAAACGGACAGGCGAAAGGAAGGACTCTATGACCCCGCGCACGAGCACGATGCCTGCGGTGTGGGAATGATTGTGAACCTAAACGGAAGCAAGTCGCACGAACTGGTGGACTCCGCCCTGCGAGTACTGGAGAACATGAAACACCGCGGAGCAGAAGGCGCCGACAACAAGACGGGCGACGGTGCAGGTATCATGGTACAGATTCCACACGAATTCATCCTGCTGCAAGGCATCCCGGTACCTGAAAAAGGTAAATATGGTACAGGACTCATTTTCTTGCCCAAAGATCCGAAGGAACAGGAACATATCCTGAGCATCGTCATTGAAGAAATAGAACGGGAAGGGCTCACCCTGATGCACCTGCGTGCGGTCCCCGTCAACTCGGATATTCTGGGACAGAGTGCACGCGAGACGGAACCGGACATCAAGCAGGTATTCATCACCGGAGCCGGACACACGGAGAACCTGGAACGCACACTCTACATCATCCGCAAGAAGATAGAGCAGCGCGTACACCAAAAGGATTTCTACATCGTGTCCCTGTCCAGCCGCACCATTATATATAAAGGTATGCTGTCGTCTACCCAGGTGAGGACATACTTCAGCGACCTGACACAGCCCTACTTCACCAGCGGGCTGGCCATCGTCCACTCGCGCTTCAGCACCAACACCTTCCCTACATGGAGCTTGGCCCAGCCCTTCCGCCTGCTGGCGCACAACGGCGAAATCAACACCATCCGCGGCAACCGCGGATGGATGGAAGCCCGCGAAAGCGTACTTTCTACCCCTACACTGGGCAACGTGAAAGATATCCGCCCCATTGTCCAACCGGACATGAGCGACTCGGCCTCGCTGGACAACGTACTGGAATTCTTCGTCATGTCCGGCCTGAGTCTGCCACACGCCATGGCAATGCTGGTGCCCGAATCGTTCAACGACAAGAATCCCATCAGTGAAGACCTGAAGGCCTTCTACGAATACCACTCCATCCTGATGGAGCCATGGGACGGTCCGGCTGCCCTGCTCTTCAGCGACGGACGGTATGCCGGCGGTATGCTGGACCGAAACGGCCTGCGCCCCGCCCGTTACCTCATCACGCACGACGGCATGATGGTAGTGGCCAGCGAAGCAGGTGTCATCAGCTTCGAAGCCGAAAAAATCAAGGAAAAAGGACGGCTGCAACCGGGCAAAATTCTAATGGTGGACACCGAGGAGGAACGCATCTACTACGACGGCGAACTGAAGGAACAATTGGCAGCCGCCAAGCCCTACCGTCAGTGGCTATCGGCCAACCGCATCGAGCTGGATACCCTGAAGAGCGGACGTAAGGTGGCCAATACTGTGGACGACTACAACCGGCGACTGCGTGCCTTCGGTTATACCCGTGAGGACGTAGAACGTATCCTCGTACCCATGTGCAGCAACGGTGCAGAGCCTACGGCCTCCATGGGTAACGACACGCCCCTGGCCGTGTTGAGCGACCAACCACAACTGCTGTTCAACTACTTCCGCCAGCAGTTTGCCCAAGTGACAAACCCGCCCATCGACCCCATCCGTGAGGAATTGGTGATGTCGCTGACTGAATACATCGGTGCCGTAGGCATGAACATCCTGCTGCCCAACGAAACACACTGCAAGATGGTGCGCCTGCCCCACCCCATCCTGAACAATACGCAGCTGGATATCCTCTGTAACATCCGCTACAAGGGGTTCAACACCGTAAAGCTGCCCATGCTTTTCGAGGCCGCACGGGGCAAGGCGGGACTGCAGGAAGCTCTCGACCGCCTGTGCAAGGCGGCCGAGCAGGCCGTGACAGACGGTGCCAACTACATCATTCTGTCTGACCGTGACATTGACGACCGGCAGGCGGCTATCCCCTCGCTACTGGCCATCAGCGCCGTGCACCATCACCTCATCAGTGTGCAGAAGCGGGTGCAGACGGCCCTCATCGTGGAGAGCGGTGAAATTCGCGAAGTGATGCACGCCGCCCTGCTGCTGGGCTACGGTGCCAGTGCCATCTGCCCCTACATGGCCTACGCCGTGCTGGACGACCTGGTGAAGAAGGGCGAGGTACAGATGAACTATGAAACGGCAGAGAAGAACTACATCAAGGCCGTCTGCAAGGGGCTCTACAAGATTATGAGCAAGATGGGTATCAGCACCATCCGCTCTTACCGCGGCGCCAAGATATTCGAGGCAGTGGGTCTGAGCGAGGAACTGCTCAAGGGCTACTTCGGTACCTCCACCTCTACCATCGGCGGCATCCGTCTGGAAGAGATTGCCAAAGACTACATTACCTTCCACGACAACGGCTTCGTGCCCGAAACGACAGACCCGCTCCTGCCCTATATCGGACAAATGTCCTACCGCAAAGACGGAGAACACCACGCCTGGAATCCGGAAACTATCAGCACCCTGCAATTGGCCACCCGTACCGGCAGCTACAAGAAATTCAAGGAATTTACCCGTGCTGTGGACGAAAAGCAGAGCCCCATCTTCCTGCGCGACTTCTTCGGTTTCCGCCGCAATCCGATTGACATCGAACAGGTGGAGCCGGTAGAGAGCATCGTGAAACATTTCGTTACGGGCGCCATCTCGTTCGGCGCCATCAGCAAGGAGGCACATGAGGCACTGGCACTGGCCATGAACGAACTGGGCACGCGCAGCAACACGGGCGAAGGTGGTGAAGACAACGCACGCTTCCACGACACGGTGGACGGTATCAGCCTCTCCAGCAAGACGAAGCAGGTAGCTTCGGGACGTTTCGGCGTAACGGCAGAGTATCTGGTGAACGCCGAGGAGATACAGATCAAGGTGGCCCAGGGTGCCAAGCCGGGCGAAGGCGGACAACTGCCAGGCTTCAAGGTGGACGAGGTCATTGCCCGCACGCGCCATTCCATTCCGGGTATATCGCTTATCTCACCTCCACCTCATCACGATATCTATTCCATCGAAGACCTGGCACAGCTCATCTTCGACCTGAAGAACGTGAACCCGCGCGCTGCCATCAGTGTAAAACTGGTAGCCGAAAGTGGTGTAGGCACCATCGCCGCCGGTGTGGCCAAGGCGAAGGCCGACCTCATCGTCATCTCGGGTGCCGAGGGAGGTACGGGTGCATCGCCGGCCTCGTCCATACGCTATGCGGGAATCTCACCGGAAATAGGTCTGAGCGAAACACAGCAGACACTGGTACTGAACGGCCTGCGCGGACAGGTACGCCTGCAGACCGACGGCCAGTTGAAGACCGGCCGCGACATCATCAGCATGGCCCTGCTGGGTGCCGAGGAATTTGCTTTCGGCACCACAGCCCTCATCGTACTGGGCTGCGTAATGATGCGCAAATGTCACTCAAACACCTGCCCCGTGGGCGTAGCGACCCAAGACCCCAAGCTGCGGGCCCATTTCCGCGGACACTATAAATACGTGGTAAATTACTTCCGCTTCCTGGCACAGGAAGTACGCGAGTATCTGGCTGATATGGGCTTCACCCGTCTGGAGGATATCGTGGGCCGTACCGACCTCATCGAACTGCATCCCGTTGCCAAAGGCACGAAAGCCAGCCTGCTGGATTTCAGCCGCATGCTATGCCGTATGGATAGCAACGCCGCCCTGCACCATTGTACCGAACAGCAGCACGACATCGCCCACGTGAAGGACGTGGAGATGCTGGCAGCTGCCGCACCTGCCTTGGACAGCCACCGCGAAGTGTCGCTGGAGTACGCCATCGGCAACACCGACCGCGCCGTGGGTGCCATGCTTTCGGGAGCCGTAGCCACCCGATATGGAAATGACGGCCTGCCCGACGGTACCATCAGCGTGAAGTTCAAGGGTTCGGCCGGACAGAGCTTCGGAGCATTTCTGGCCCGCGGCATCAGCTTCAAGCTGGAGGGCGAAGCCAACGACTACCTGGGCAAGGGACTGAGCGGCGGACACATCGCCGTTCTGCCGCCCGTACGCAGCAACTTTGCCGCCGAACAGAATACTATCGTGGGCAACACCCTGCTCTATGGTGCCACCAGCGGCGAGGTCTACATCAACGGACGAGCAGGCGAACGTTTCGCCGTGCGCAACTCGGGTGCCATCGCTGTCGTCGAGGGCGTGGGCGATCACTGCTGTGAGTACATGACCGGAGGTCGTGTCGTTGTACTGGGACAGACGGGCCGCAACTTTGCTGCGGGTATGAGTGGCGGTGTGGCCTACGTGTGGGATCCGAAAGGAACTTTCGACTACTTCTGCAACATGGACATGGTGGAACTCTCGCTGCTCGAAGACTCCACCGCCCGCAAGGAGCTGCACGAACTTATCCGCCAGCACTACCTCTACACCGGCTCCACACTGGCTCGCACCATGCTCGACAACTGGCCGCGCTATGTAGAAGAATTCATCCAGGTGACGCCCATCGAGTACAAGAAGGTACTGGCCGAGGAACAGATGCGCAAACTGCAACAGAAGATTGCGGAGGTGCAGAGAGATTATTAAAATTCTCAATTCTTAATTATCAATTATCATATGGGAACCCCCAAAGCTTTTCTCACCATCCCGCGCCAGGAAGCGGGATACAGACCGATACACGAACGTATAAACGACTATAGCGAAGTGGAGCAGACGCTCAACACCAGTGAACGCAAGCTGCAGGCCAGCCGCTGCATGGACTGCGGCGTGCCCTTCTGCCACTGGGCCTGCCCGCTGGGCAACCGCCCGCCCGAATTTCAGGACGCCCTGTGCAAGGGCGAATGGCAGAAGGCCTACGATATCCTGAGCCGAACGAACGACTTCCCCGAATTCACGGGCCGCATCTGCCCCGCCCTGTGCGAGAAGTCGTGCGTACTGAAACTATCGTTCGACGCCCCCGTCACCATCCGCGAGGACGAGGCTGCCATCATCGAAGCCGCCTTCCGCGAAGGATACATCCGGCCGCAGCAATACGAACGCAACGGGCGCCGCGTAGCCGTCATCGGTTCTGGCCCCGCCGGACTGGCCGCCGCCAACCAGCTGAACCGCCGCGGCTACGAAGTCACCGTCTTCGAACGCGACGAGCAGCCAGGCGGACTGCTGCGCTACGGCATACCGAACTTCAAGCTGGGCAAGAACATCATCGACCGCCGCCTGCGCATCATGGAGACCGAGGGCATCGCATTCCAGACCGGCAGCGAGATAGACCTCGCCCGCCTGCCCGAAGGCTTCGACGCCTACGCCATCTGCACCGGCACGCCGCAGGCACGCGACCTCGCCATCCCCGGACGCGACCTCGCGGGCATCCACTTCGCCATGGAGATGCTGGCGCAGCAGAACCGCGTACTGGCCGGACAGACGTTCGACGCGAAAGAGCGCATCACCGCCCGCGGCAAGCACGTCCTGGTCATCGGCGGCGGCGATACGGGCAGCGACTGCATCGGCACCGCCCACCGACAGGGCGCCCTGAGCGTGACACAGATAGAAATCATGCCCCAGCCGCCCGTGGGCCACAACCCCGCCACACCCTGGCCACAGTGGCCCGTGGTGCTGAAGACCAGCTCCAGCCACGAAGAGGGCTGCACGCGCCGCTGGAGCCTGAACTCCAACCGGTTTATCGGACGGAACGGCCGCGTCACCGGCGTCGAGGTGGAAGAAGTGGAGTGGCTGCCCGCGCCCGACGGCGGACGCCCCGTGATGAAGCCCACCGGACGGAAGGAGGTCATCCAGGCCGACCTCGTGCTGCTCGCCATGGGCTTCCTCCGCCCCCAGCTGCCCGAGCTGCCGCAGAACGCCGTCGTGGCGGGCGACGCTGCCACCGGCCCCAGCCTCGTGGTGAAGTGCATCGCCGCCGGCCGTCGCGCCGCCGCAGACATCGACCGGATGCTGAACGCAAAATGAGCCGCCGGCAGCGGGCCACACCGGTGAGGCACATCGCCGAAGCCCTGCGAAACCCAGCCTCACCGGTGAGGCACACCGCCGAAGCCCTGCGGAAACCAGCCTCACCGGTGAGGCTCGTCGCCGAAGCCCTGCGGAAACCTGCCACACCGGTGAGGCACGCCGCCGAAGCCCTGCGGAAACCCGCCACACCGGTGAGGCACACCGCCGAAGCCCTGCGGAAACCTGCCACACCGGTGAGGCCGACTGCCGAAGCCCTGCGGAGACTCGCCAACGATCGTTGGCAAACCTGAAAAACAATAAGTTACACCCGAAGCTCGCTCTCCTCATCCCCGGAAAGGAAATCGGAGCAGGAGCTTCCTTATAAACCATCAAGACATTATGTGTGGAATAGCCTGCATCTTCAACATCAAAGAGCAAACCCCTGAATTGAGGCAAAAAGCCCTCACCATGGCCAAACGCATCCGCCACCGCGGCCCCGACTGGAGCGGCATCTACTGTGGCGGCTCCGCCATCCTGGCCCACGAACGCCTGTCCATCGTCGACCCGCAAAGCGGCGGCCAGCCCCTCTACTCGCCCGACCGCCGGCAGGTGCTGGCCGTCAACGGCGAAATCTACAACCACCGCGACCTGCGCGCCGACTTCGCCGGCGAGTACCAGTTCCAGACGGGCAGCGACTGCGAGGTCATCCTCGCCCTCTACCGTCGCTACGGCACGGACTTCATCGAACGCCTGAGCGGCATCTTTGCCTTCGCCCTCTACGACGAGGAGCGCGACGAGTTCCTCATCGCCCGCGACCCCATCGGCGTCATACCCCTCTATATAGGGCGCGACGCCGACGGCACCCTCTACTGCGCCAGCGAGCTGAAAGCCCTCGAAGGCCTGTGCGACGAGTACGAGCCCTTCCTGCCCGGCCACTACTACTGGAGCCGCGAGGGCAAGATGCGCCGCTGGTACCGCCGCGACTGGACAGACTACGACGCCGTGCGCGACCGCTACGCCTCGCTGCCCGCCGACGAAGCCTGGCAGGCACAGGTGGCCGACGTGCGCACCGCCCTCGAAGCCGCCGTGCGCCGCCAGTTGATGAGCGACGTGCCCTACGGCGTGCTGCTCTCCGGCGGGCTGGACTCGTCCGTCATCTCCGCCGTGGCCAAGCTTTACGCCGACCGCCGCATCGAGACCGACGGACAGCAGGCCGCCTGGTGGCCCCAGCTCCACTCCTTCGCCGTGGGCCTGAAGGGCGCGCCCGACCTGGAAAAAGCCCGCCTCGTTGCCGAGCACATCGGCACTGTCCACCACGAAATCCACTACACCATCCAGGAGGGGCTGGACGCCATCCGCGACGTCATCTACTACATCGAGACCTACGACGTCACCACCGTGCGCGCCTCCACGCCGATGTACCTGCTGGCCCGCGTCATCAAGTCGATGGGCATCAAGATGGTGCTCAGCGGCGAAGGGGCGGACGAGGTGTTCGGCGGCTACCTCTATTTCCATAAAGCCCCCAATGCACAGGCTTTCCACGAAGAGACCGTCCGCAAGCTCTCCAAGCTCCACCTCTACGACTGCCTGCGGGCCAACAAGAGCCTTTCGGCCTGGGGCGTCGAAGGCCGCGTCCCCTTCCTCGACAAGGAATTCCTCGACGTCGCCATGCGCCTGAACCCGGCGGCCAAAATGTGTCCCGGACATACCATCGAAAAGAAAATCGTCCGCGAAGCCTTCGCCCCGCTGCTGCCCGAGGCCGTGGCGTGGCGCCAGAAGGAACAGTTCTCCGACGGCGTGGGCTACTCGTGGATCGACACACTGAAGGCCGTGACCGCTGCCGCCGTCACCGACGAGCAGATGGCCCATGCCGCCGAGCGCTTCCCCATCAACCCGCCGCAGAACAAGGAAGAATACTACTACCGCAGCATCTTCGAGGAGCACTTCCCCAGCGCGTCGGCCGCCCGGAGCGTTCCCAGCGTGCCCAGCGTGGCCTGCTCCACCGCCGAAGCCCTGGCCTGGGACGCCTCGTTCCGCAACCTGAACGACCCCAGCGGCCGCGCCGTGGCAGGCGTGCATGAACAAGCCTATTGAACAGGGCCGAAAGGGAGGTCTCCATCGCCGGAGCCTCCCTTTCTTTTGAAGCCATTTCTGACAAAACCGCCCTACTGCTTCCAAAACACGTTACAGATTGAAAGATTTACGGCCTCTGTAATTTCAAATCGTAAGTTATGCATACTATTTATACATAAAGCCATCCAAAACAATACAACATATTACATAAATTCATAATTTTGCATCAAACAAAAGCAAATAGAAAAGACAAACAGATTAAAGATAAACAAAATGATACAAAAGATACGCTTTACGAAGATGCACGGAGCCGGCAATGACTACATCTATGTAGACACCACCCGCAACCCGCTCCAGAACCCCGGCGAACTCTCCGTGGCATGGAGCCGCCCACACACGGGCATCGGCAGCGACGGGCTGGTGCTGATAGGCCGCTCGGACGTGGCCGACTTCAGCATGCGCATCTTCAACGCCGACGGTTCCGAGGCCCGCATGTGCGGCAACGCCTCCCGCTGCATCGGCAAGTACGTCTACGACGAGGGCCTGACCGACCGGACCACCGTCACCCTGGACACTCTCTCCGGCATCAAGACCCTCGTCCTCCATCCGGGCCCCGACGGACGCATCGCCACGGTGACCGTAGACATGGGCGCTCCCCGCGATCTGCGAACGGTAGACTTGGGCGACGGCTACGGTTTCCGCCACGGACAGTTCGTGTCGATGGGCAATCCGCACCTGGTGCTCTTCGTGCCCGACGTGGAGGCCGTCGACCTGGCCGCCATCGGCCCCCGCCTCGAACGGCATCCCCAGTTTCCCGGCGGCATCAACGTGGAGTTTGCCCAAATCCTCTCCGGCGGACGCATACGGATGCGCGTCTGGGAGCGCGGTTCGGGCATCACGCAGGCCTGCGGCACGGGAGCCTGCGCCACCGCCGTAGCCGCCTCGCTCGTCCGCCTGACGGAACGCACCGCGACCGTCGTCATGGACGGCGGCGAGGTGACCATCGAATGGCGCGAGTCCGACGGCCACGTCTACATGACCGGTGGCGCCGTAAAAGTCTTCGATGGCGAAATAGAACTGACCACCGAATAAGAAACAACAGACAACCCAAGAACAACCCAATAAAAGAACAACGATATGGCATTAGTAAACGAACATTTCCTGAAGCTGCCCGGCAGCTACCTCTTCTCCGACATCGCCAAGAAGGTGAACTCGTTCAAGATCACCCATCCCAAACAGGACGTCATCCGCCTGGGCATCGGCGACGTCACCCGCCCCTTGCCACCCGCCTGCATCGAAGCCATGCACAAGGCCGTGGACGAGATGGCAGACGCGAAGACCTTCCGCGGCTACGGCCCCGAACAGGGCTACGACTTCCTCATCGAAGCCATCCTGAAGAACGACTTCGCCCCACGCGGCGTCCACCTCTCGCCCGCCGAAATCTTCATCAACGACGGCGCCAAGAGCGACACGGGAAGCATCGGCGAACTGCTGCGCTGGGACAATAGCATGGCAATCACCGACCCCGTCTATCCGGTCTACGTGGACAGCAACATCATGTGCGGACGAGCCGGAACGCTCGAAGAAGGCGGCACGTGGAGTAACGTCACCTACCTGCCCTGCACGGAGGAGAATGGCTTTGTGCCCGAACTGCCCCGGCACCGCGTGGACCTCATCTACCTGTGCTACCCCAACAACCCCACCGGCACCACCCTGACACACGAACAGTTGAAGAAATGGGTGGACTACGCCCTGGCCAACGATACGCTCATCGTCTTCGACGCCGCCTACGAGGCCTATATCCACGAAGACAATGTGCCCCACTCCATCTACGAGATACGCGGAGCCAAGAAAGTGGCCATCGAAATCCGCAGCTTCTCGAAGACAGCAGGCTTCACCGGTGTCCGCTGCGGCTACACCGTGGTGCCCAAGGAACTGACCGCCGCCACGCTGGAAGGCGAACGCATCCCGCTGAACCAGTTGTGGAACCGCCGCCAGTGTACCAAATTCAACGGTACGAGCTACATCACCCAGCGTGCCGCCGAAGCCATCTACACGCCCGAAGGCAAGCAGCAGGTGAAAGCCAACATCGACTATTATATGCAGAACGCCGCCACCATGCGGAAGAGCCTGGAGGCCGCCGGCCTGAAAGTGTACGGAGGTGTCAACGCCCCTTACCTCTGGCTAAAGACGCCGAATGGTATCGGTTCCTGGCGCTTCTTCGAACAAATGCTCTACGAAGCCAACGTGGTGGGCACGCCCGGCGTAGGCTTCGGCCCCAGTGGCGAAGGATTTCTCCGTCTGACCGCCTTTGGCACCCACGAAGACTGTGAAGAAGCCATGCGGCGTATCCGCAAATGGCTGGCATGAAAAAGAAGAAAAGAGAAAAAAGGGAAATAAGGTAAAAAAGGAAACAGGAAAGTGCACTGACTTGAGACAATAGCCGCCGGCCTGATCACCCGGCCCATCAGTTATCATCTTTAATAGGTATAAGCAAATGAAAACAAGGATCAATGCAAAAAGAGTACTCATCATGACACTTGTCACGACAAGTACGTCTTGTGGAGGGGTCAGCATCCAGCCCAATCTTTCGGCAAGCGTTCCTACTCCACTTACATCGCTCTGACAGCCCCCTTCAAATTGGGAGGTCTGGACTGGACAGCCGAAGTGGGACTCACTCCATGGGAAGGACTCTATGCCGACAAGTTCAACGTGACGAACCTCACACTGGCCGCAGCCAAGGAAATTCCGATTACATCGAAGTTTTCACTTCCGCTGTTTGCCCAGGTGACGTTCAGCCCCTACACACAAGGTGCCTACTTCGTATTCGGACTGAGCTTATAAACACAAACAGGTAAAAAGATAAAGATAAGAAAGGTATGAAAAAGATTGAAGCAATTATCCGCAAAACCAAGTTCAAGGATGTGAAGGAAGCCCTCCTCGAAGCGGACATCGAATGGTTCTCCTACTACGACGTAAGAGGAATCGGCAAATCCAGACAGGCCCGCATCTATCGCGGCGTGATGTACGACACCAGTTCCATCGAACGTATCCTCGTCTCCATCGTGGTACGCGACAAGAACGTAGAAAAGACCGTAAAGGCCATCCAGAATGCCGCATGGACAGGCGAAATAGGCGACGGACGTATCTTCATCGTTCCCATCGAGGACGCCATACGCATCCGCACCGCCGAACGTGGCGACATCGCATTATTTAACGCAGAACAAGAAAAATAAAACTCACAGACGTATGAAAACTCTCATTATCCGCAGCCTTCCGAGACTGCGTACAGCCCTCCTTATATCCTTACTGTTGACGGGTACAACAGCTTTTGCCGAGGAAGCGAACGCAACCGCTACGGCAGACACGCTGGCCGAAATGGCCACTGGTATAGACACTGTCTGGATGCTGCTGGCCGCCATGCTTGTATTCTTCATGCAGCCGGGTTTCGCCCTGGTCGAAGCCGGCTTCACCCGCACCAAAAACACAGGTAACATCTTGATGAAAAACTTCGTCGATTTCATGTTAGGCTCCCTACTCTTCTGGTTCATCGGCTTTGGTCTGATGTTTGGAGCCGGAGGTTTCGTGGGTGTGCCTCACTTCTTCGATATCTCGTTCCTCGACACCCAGTTGCCACGCGAAGGTTTCCTGATCTTTCAGACTGTGTTCTGTGCCACATCGGCCACCATTGTGTCGGGTGCCATGGCCGAACGCACTAAATTCTCTATGTACGTGGTCTATACCATCGCCATCAGCGTACTGATCTATCCCATCTCAGGCCACTGGACCTGGGGAGGAGGCTGGCTGACAAACGGTGAAATCGATTCTTTCATGATGGACGTTTTCGGTACCACATTCCATGACTTTGCAGGTTCTACAGTGGTTCACTCTGTAGGAGGTTGGATAGCTCTCGTAGGCGCCGCTATCCTCGGACCACGCATCGGAAAGTATGGCAAGGACGGCAATTCCAAAGCTATCCCCGGCCACAACCTCACCATAGCTGCCCTAGGTGTTTTTATCCTGTGGTTCGGATGGTTCGGCTTTAACCCCGGTTCCCAACTGGCCGCCTCTACAACCGCTGATCAGATCGCGATCTCACACGTCTTCCTGACAACCAACCTGGCTGCCTGTGCCGGAGGTTTTGCCGCCCTCGTCACCAGCTGGATCAAATATCGCAAACCATCACTCTCACTCACACTGAACGGTATCTTGGCAGGTCTTGTAGGAGTTACAGCCGGTTGTGACTGTGTATCAGCAGGAGGTGCAGCTATCATCGGACTTATTTGTGGCGTACTGATGATTTATGCTGTAGAGTTTATCGACAAAGTCCTGAAGATTGACGACCCCGTCGGTGCCAGTTCCGTACACGGCGTCTGCGGATTTACGGGCACCGTACTGACCGGTCTGTTCTCCACCAGCGAAGGAGTCTTTTATGGAGCAGGCTGGGGTTTCTTCGGAGCCCAGCTGTTCGGAGCTTTGGTCGTAGGAGCATGGGCAGCCTTGATGGGATACATCATCTTCACCGTACTCAACAAGATACACGGCCTACGCGTTCCGGCACGTGTCGAAGAAGAAGGACTCGACATCTACGAACACGGAGAATCGGCCTACAACTAAAGTCAACAAGCCCCACTGATCAACAAACACTGATAATCAATGAAAGTTGTCAGCGGAACTAACAAAAGATAAAACAATACTCATATTCAAACCAATAAAGAAAAAAGATTATGTCAAAACTGAGATTCAGAGTAGTGGAAACGGCCTTCAAGAAGAAGCCCGTTCCTGTAGAAATCCCTAAGGAACGTCCGTCGGAATACTTCGGCAAATATGTGTTCAACAAGGAAAAAATGTTCCGTTATTTACCCAGTAAAGTATATGCCAAACTGGTGGACGTCATCGACAATGGTGCGCCACTGGACCGTAGCATTGCTGACGAAGTGGCCGCAGGCATGAAGAAATGGGCCATCGAAATGGGAGCCACTCACTACACCCACTGGTTCCACCCACTGACCGAAGGTACGGCCGAGAAGCACGATGCCTTCGTAGAACACGACGGTAAGGGCGGCATGATGGAGGAATTCACCGGTAAGCTGCTCGTACAGCAGGAGCCTGACGCCTCCAGTTTCCCCAACGGCGGTATCCGCAATACTTTCGAGGCACGCGGCTACTCGGCTTGGGACCCCTCTTCACCCGCTTTCATCGTGGACGATACCCTGTGTATTCCTACCATCTTCATTGCTTACACAGGCGAATCTCTCGACTACAAGGCACCGCTTTTGAAAGCCCTGCGTGCCGTCAATAAAGCAGCTACCGACGTCTGCCATTACTTCGACCCCGAAGTAAAGAAAGTAAATGCCTATCTAGGTTGGGAACAAGAATACTTCCTCGTGGATGAAGGTCTCTACGCCGCCCGCCCCGACCTGCTGATGACCGGACGTACGCTGACTGGCCACGACTCAGCAAAGAACCAACAGTTGGAAGATCATTACTTCGGTGCCATTCCCCCGCGTGTGGCTGCCTTCATGAAGGAACTCGAAATTGAAGCCTTAAAGCTGGGTATTCCCGTCAAGACACGTCACAACGAAGTGGCTCCCAACCAATTTGAGTTGGCCCCCATTTACGAGGAATGTAATCTGGCCGTAGACCACAATATGCTCATCATGGCTTTGATGCGTAAGATTGCGCGCAACCATGGTTTCCGCGTCCTGCTCCACGAGAAGCCATTCAAAGGCGTTAACGGTAGCGGAAAGCACAACAACTGGTCATTAGGTACCGATACGGGTGTATTGCTCATGGCTCCAGGCAAGACAGCCGAAGAGAACCTGCGCTTCATTACCTTCATCGTGAACACACTGATGGCTGTCTACCGCCACAACGGCCTGCTGAAGGCCAGCATCTCCAGTGCCACTAATGCACACCGTCTGGGCGCCAACGAGGCACCGCCCGCAATCATTTCTTCTTTCCTCGGCAAACAACTTTCACAAGTACTGGCCCACATTGAAGAAAGCGACAAGGACGAACTCATCAGCCTAAGCGGCAAACAGGGGATGAAACTGGATATTCCACAAATTCCCGAACTGCTCATTGATAACACTGACCGTAACCGCACCAGCCCCTTCGCCTTCACCGGCAACCGCTTCGAATTCCGTGCCGTCGGTTCGGAAGCCAACTGTGCCAGTGCCATGATAGCCCTCAACGCTGCCCTGGCCGAGCAGCTGACTGACTTCAAGCGCGACGTAGACGCCCTCATCGAGCAGGGTGAAGACAAAGTGTCAGCCATTCTCGACGTCATCCGCCGAGATCTCAAGATCTGCAAGCCCATCCATTTTGATGGCAATGGATACAGTGATGAATGGAAAGCCGAAGCCGCCCGCCGCGGACTGGACTGCGAAACGAGTGTGCCCGTCATTTTCGACAATTATCTGAAGGAAGACAGCATCGCCATGTTCGAAAAGACAGGCGTCATGACACGCAAGGAACTGGAAGCTCGCAACGAAGTAAAGTGGGAAATGTATACCAAGAAGATACAGATTGAAGCACGCGTCCTGGGCGACCTGGCCATGAACCACATCATTCCCGTTGCCACCCAGTACCAAACAGAACTGGTAGACAACGTCTACAAGATGAACGGACTCTTCCCTAAGGAGAAGGCAACCAAATTATCGGCCAAAAACCTGGAACTCATCGAAGAGATTGCCGATCGCACCGCCTTTATCAAGGAACACGTTGACGCCATGATTGAAGCACGCAAAGTAGCTAATAAACTAGATAATGAGCGTGCCAAAGCAGTGGCCTACCACGACTACATCGTACCAATGATGGAAGAGATACGCTACCACATCGACAAGCTCGAATTGATTGTCGACAACCAGATGTGGACATTACCCAAATACAGAGAGCTGCTGTTTATCCGATAAAAAAGAAAATAAATTTCTTTTATTGGTTGTTTTAAATAAGCAAGGGGAAGACGGCCGTGAGGCTACCTTCCCCTTTTCAGTTATTAAAATGTATTGCCAAAATAAGGTCAGTTCCAGTACTACAAACGTCAACTTCAGCATTACAAACGTCAACTTTAAGAAAACAAAAAAGAGGTCCGATAAAAATCAGACCTCTTTCTATGAGCGGAAAACGAGACTCGAACTCGCGACCCCAACCTTGGCAAGGTTGTGCTCTACCAACTGAGCTATTTCCGCAATTGCCTAACTTAAAATCTGTGTGCCCAGAACAGGACTCGAACCTGCATGCCTCTCGACACACGCACCTGAAACGTGCGCGTCTACCAATTCCGCCACCTGGGCATTGGTTTGTTGCAATCATTTCAATGGAGCGGAAAACGAGACTCGAACTCGCGACCCCAACCTTGGCAAGGTTGTGCTCTACCAACTGAGCTATTTCCGCAATTTTCAAGATGCGTGAAGAGAAGGAGACTCGAACTCCCACGACATAATTGTCACTACCCCCTCAAAGTAGCGCGTCTACCAATTCCGCCATCTCTCCAAACATTTCAAACTTTCAAAGAACCGATTACAAAACCTGGTGCCCAGAACAGGACTCGAACCTGCATGCCTCTCGACACACGCACCTGAAACGTGCGCGTCTACCAATTCCGCCACCTGGGCATTGGTTTGTTGCAATCATTTCAATGGAGCGGAAAACGAGACTCGAACTCGCGACCCCAACCTTGGCAAGGTTGTGCTCTACCAACTGAGCTATTTCCGCGTTTGCGGTTGCAAAGGTAGGTATTTTCTGCAAACCTGCAAACATTCCAGCTACTTTTTTTGCCAAATAATTTCAAGCTGAAAGGCAGCTTTTTGATTATCAGCTCATTCTGTCACGATAATCTTCGTAAGAAAATTGTTTGAAAACCTTGGCCTCCCCCTTTTGGGTCCACATTCCGATGGCCGGATGGTGGATTCCGTTGAACATATTGGTCTTGACGGTGGTGTAATGGATCATGTCTTCAAATACAATCCGCTCGCCAATCTGCAGTTCGTGGTCGAAACTCCAGTCGCCCATATAGTCACCGCTCAGGCAGGAATTGCCGCCCAGGCGATAAACATATGGCCCTTCCTTCCCCATCTGTGCACCGCGAACGGCAGGCTGGTAAGGCATCTCCAGACAGTCGGGCATGTGGCAAGTGAAGCTCACGTTCAGAATAGCGGTGCGGATGCCACGGTTCTCCACGATGTCCACCACCTCGGACGTCAATACGCCCGTCTGCCACGTGAAGGCCGAGCCAGGTTCAAGAATGATGCGCAGGTTGGGATAACGCTTCCTAAGGCCCTGTAGCAAGCCGATGAGGTGCTCCACGTCGTAGTCCTTGCGGGTCATCAAATGACCGCCGCCCAGATTGAGCCACTTCAGCTGGGGGAACCAGCGGGCAAACTTCTCTTCCAGGTGCACCAGCGTGCGCTCCAGCTCGTAGGACGACGATTCGCAATGGCAATGGCAGTGGAACCCCTCAATGCCCTGCGGCAGGCGGTCGGGCAGCTGCTCGGCCATCACGCCGAAGCGAGTGCCGGGAGCGCAGGGATTGTAGAGTTCGGTCTCCACCTCCGAATACTCGGGGTTCACGCGGATGCCGCACGAAATGCCGCTCCCCTCGGCCTCCACCATCGGATAGAAACGATGGAACTGCGACAAGGAGTTAAACGTGATATAGCTGCTGCAACGCATGATTTCAAGAAAGTCGGCTTCGGTATAGGCTGGCGAATAGGTATGCGCCTTGCTTCCGAACTCCTCGAGCGCCAGACGCGCCTCGTAGACGGAGCTGGCCGTGGAGTGTTCGATGTACTCGCGGAAGATAGGGAACGAACGCCACATGGCAAACGACTTGAAGGCGAGGATGATTTCCACACCCGCACGGTCGGCCACGCTCTTGATGAGCGTCAGGTTCTTGCGCAACAACTCTTCTTCCATAATGTAGCAGGGAGAAGGGAAAAGGGTAAAGTCTATCATGTATCTGTCTTTAATTAATAATCTTGTAAAACATTTCTATTATTGCTATTCAAACCATTCATTTATTCCGCCCGAAAGCGGCCCTCTGCCGTCAGAAACCAGGCAATGTTTTGCCTCAAAGAAAGCAATGTTTTCGGGTAAAGAAAACAATGTTTTCCTCCCAAAGAAGCAATGCTTTTCCACGGCTCATCCGATGACCTTGAAGCGAGCAAAGCGCAAGAGCAGTTGTTTCTCGCCCGCATGTTCGAAGCGGATGGTGGCCTTGGCGTTGTCGCCAGCGCCTTCCACCCGCAGCACCTCGCCGCGGCCGAAGCGTTCGTGCTCGATCAGTTGCCCTGCCTGCAGGCCTTCTCCACCCGACGGAGCCGGAGCGGCACCCGTCACGGCCTCCACCCGCTTCAGTTTGCGGGGCACGGTGGGCGCAATGAGGGATTCGCGCGAGAATTTCCGTTCGCCTGCGGGCGATGAAGCCGATGTGCCATACTGGGGACGCGCGGCGGAATGGAACAGGTCGTCCGACGAACGGCGGAAGCGTTCGGCTCCCTCGTCCACCCGCCGGCCCAACAGGGAGTTCTGCGGCAGGCTCAGGTAGCGGGCGTCGATGTCGTGCAGGAAGCGGCTGGGACTGCCGAACTCCGTCTTGCCGTAGCGCATGCGCGTCTTGGCATACGACAGGAAGCAGTGTTCCTCGGCCCGGGTAATGGCCACATAGAACAGGCGGCGCTCCTCCTCGAGGGCACGGGGCGAGTCACCTGCCATGGAGCTGGGAAAAAGGTTCTCCTCCAGCCCCACCACGAAGACGTTGCGGAATTCCAACCCCTTGGCCGAATGGACGGTCATCAGCGTTATCTTCTCGCCGTCGTCGTCCTTGTCCGAGTCCTGGTCGGTGAGCAGCGACACTTCGGAGAGGAAGTCGCCCAGGGCGATGCGTTCGTTGCCCTCCTCCAGCCGCTCGGCGCAGAAATCTTTCATGCCGTTCATCAGCTCCTCGATGTTCTCCTTGCGGCTGAGGTTTTCGGGCGAATTGTCCTGACAAACGTCGTTGATAATGCCTGCCTGCCGCACGATGTCCTCGCCCAGCTCGCTGGCATTCTTCCGCCCCAAGTCTTCCATAAAGGAAGCTATCAGGTCGCGGAAGCCCTGAAGCTTGCCCGCCGTGCCCTTGTTGAAGTTCAGGCCGTAGGTCAGCGGCTCGCAGAGGACGGTCCACAGGCTGACGTTGTTCTCCGTGGCCGCGGCCACAATCTTGCCCACCGTCGTGTCGCCGATGCCACGGGCCGGATAGTTGATGACACGCTTGAAGGCTTCCTCGTCGTTGGGATTGGCCACGAGGCGGAAGTAGGCTATCACGTCCTTGATTTCCTTGCGCTGGTAGAAGGACAGGCCGCCGTAGATGCGGTAGGGCATGTTGCGCTTGCGCAGGGCCTCCTCGAAGATGCGGCTCTGGGCATTGGTGCGGTAGAGCACGGCAAAGTCGGCATATCCATAGCCCGACTGGCGGCGCAGGGCGGCTATCTTGTTCACCACCATCTCGCCCTCCTCCACGTCGCTGTAAGCCTGGAGGACACCGATGGGCTCGCCGAGGTCTTTCTCGGAAAACACGTCCTTGTGTATCTGCCACTGGTTCTTGCTGATCAGGCTGTTGGCGGCGGACACGATAGTCTGCGTGGAGCGGTAGTTCTGCTCCAGCTTGAAAACGCGTGTGCCGGGATAGGTCTTGGTGAAGTAGAGGATATTGTCGATGTCGGCCCCGCGGAAGGAGTAGATGCTCTGCGCGTCGTCGCCCACCACGCAGACGTGCTGGTGATTCTTGGCCAGCTGGAGCACGATGCTGTGCTGGGCCACATTCGTGTCCTGATACTCGTCCACGAGGATGTAGCGGAACTGCTCTTGGTAGCGGGCCAGCACGTCGGGATGGTCGCGGAAGAGCAGGAAGGTATAGAACAGCAGATCGTCGAAGTCCATCGCGTCGGCCTGGCGGCAACGCTCCCAGTAGCGACGGTACACGTCGCGCAGGGCGGGCACCTTGGCCGCGCAATCGTACTCATAGGCTTCCTTGTTGCGGGCATAGTCGGCAGGCGACACGAGGTGGTTCTTCGCGTTGGAGATGCGCGACTGGATCAGCCCCGGCTTATAAACCTTCTCGTCGAGTTGCATCTCCTTGACAATGGAGCGTATCAGGCTCTTGCTGTCGGCCGTGTCATAGATGGTGAACTGATGCGTGAAGCCCAGCACATCGGCTTCGGCATGCAGGATGCGCAGGAAGAGGCTGTGGAACGTTCCCATCCACAACCAGCGTGCCCGTTCGGGACCCACCTGCCGTCCGATGCGCGTCTTCATCTCGCTCGCCGCCTTGTTCGTAAAGGTCAGGGCCAGGATGTTCCACGGCTGGTAACCGTTCTCCAGCAGCCAGGCTATCTTATAGGTCAGCACGCGGGTCTTCCCCGAGCCCGCCCCCGCTATCACCAGCGAGGGGCCGTCGTTGTAGAGCACAGCGGCCCGCTGGCTCTCGTTCAGTTCGTTGATATAGTCGGACATCATCAGTCTGTTTTTTCCTTATTATATAATGCTCTACAAAGATAATACAAAAAAGTGAGATACTGAGCAAATCACGGAAATATGATTGAAAGTTAATGATTTATGGGGTTTTGGCGATTTGGACGGGTGCCAACTGAAACCGTGAAAATGCCAACTTGAACCGAAATTACGTTACCATCTCGTTACTTAAAATCGGAACGGGTAACAGGATGGAAAAGCCCGGCAAAACATGGCAAGAACTGCAATTATACAGGCAGTTGGCAAGGTTCGGGATGAAAAAGTCTTGCGGCAGATTCGATTGCGTTGGTCTGCTGCGGTTTACATACAGGCAAACAGCTCTACACAAGGTAATTTTGCAACCATAAAAAAGTATGAACTATGAGTAGAGCGACATTCAAGATTTTATTTTACCTCAAGCGCAACGCGCCGAAGAAGAACGGGCTGATACCGGTCATGTGCCGTATCACGGTGAACGGGAAAATCGCACAGTTCAGTT
>ERZ827452.484-NODE-484-length-54535-cov-52.644732_pt1 | contig 54535 bp, 83 predicted proteins | sample MGYA00519866_ERZ827452 | MGnify/ENA primary metagenome ERZ827452 (study PRJEB31778, sample SAMEA3449307) | human gut metagenome | biome: human gut; feature: human-associated habitat; material: faeces | place: United Kingdom | collected 2010/2012 ... | reverse complement strand
CAGAGCGTTCTGAATGTCGCTAAATCGTTACCTAAAATCTCACACTCTTCAATTCCATTCTGTGTATCAATCAGATACAGCTTTTTTAATTATCCGATGCAAAGATAATGCAAAGATATGGAAAAGCCACGAACATTTTTCCTGCCGAAGTGTTGTTATTACAAAGCATTCTCCGTATCTTTGTTATCAAGGAACAAAAAATCAACCTTTTAAAATACTACGTATGACACTAATCACATTAATCACAGCACTTATGATGTTTAACATGCCCACACTTCCTTATGCCCACAACGCATTGGAACCTGTAATCAGTCAGGCCACTATCGACTTCCACTACGGGAAGCATCTGCAAACCTATGTGAACAACCTGAACAACCTCGTGCCGGGTACGGCTTTCGAAGGCAAAACGCTCGAAGAAATCGTGGCTACTGCCCCCGACGGCCCCGTGTTCAACAATGCCGGACAGGTACTGAACCACACGTTCTACTTCCTCCAGTTCGCCCCCTCTCCTGCCCGCCACGAACCCGAAGGTCCCCTGGCCGACGCCATCCGCCGCGACTTCGGCAGCTTCGACAACTTCAAGAAAGAATTTACAGCAGCCGCCACCAGCCTCTTCGGCTCTGGATGGGCCTGGCTCTCGGCCGACAAGGATGGCAAACTGCACATCACGAAGGAAGCCAACGGCAGCAATCCACTCCGTGCGGGCCTCACGCCCCTGCTCACCTTCGACGTATGGGAGCATGCCTACTATCTGGATTACCAGAATCGTCGTGCCGACCATCTACAAGCACTGTGGAGTATCATCGACTGGCCAACAGTAGAAGAACGATTTAAATAACAGCTGAAAGCTGTTACACTAAACAAAAAACATTGGCTGCCTCAATCTGTTTTGAGACAGCCAATACTTTTTTATCATCTTCCAAAGAATGTCTAGAAACAAAAAAGGAAGTCTAAAACCTGTAATTATCAGTGTTTTAATGACTTCCTTCTTTGTGATTCCGTTGCGATTCGAACGCAAGACCCACGCCTTAGAAGGAAAAAGACGAAAATCGTCTTAATGGATTAATTATCAATCAACTACAAGTCTTAAAATATTTAGTTTCGGTTCGTTTTTTCTATTTGAATGCCTTCCCTATTCTATCGCCTGTTATCCATCCGTCACCAAACTGGCTATCCTTGATGTCCACGATATAGACCCCTTTTATCTCCAGTCCTTTGCTTTGTGCTTCTTCCAAATATGTACTTGCATAAGCGTCGAAGTTTGCTCCCGGATATGCGTCCACGGCAAGGATGAGGAAATTTGCGTCAGTCAATGATCCTTTGTAGACTCCTATATCGGCATCCACAAGGCTCTGGACATATCTGTCTGCTTTATCTTTCTGCTCTTGAGACGGTTTGTTACTTCCACAACTGGAAAAAAATCAGTAGCAAGGATAACACACATAATATTTTCTTCATAATCTCAAATATTTAGTTTGTTCTTTTACTCATTTCCTAAATCCTCCAATAAATCTATCATAAGCATCACATCGTGTGGGCGGAAAATCGGCTCTATCTCCTTTTCTTGCCAATCTTCGGGATATGGTGAATTTGTCTCCAAAGCATCCAATATGCCGTTACGAAGTTCAGGGTAGATAGCAATAAGTTCATTCGCTTTTTTCTCGTTGAAATAATTAGCATATCTTATACCATCTTTAAGGATTTGTCTCATCTTAACTATTTCCCCCTTATCTCTATAAATTCTGAATAAGTGGGTAAAAGCAGCCGTAGATCGCATTTCTGTATCTATGTATTCAATGCTTTTTTCATACGCCTCTATCGCTTCGTCGATCCTGCCTTCATTTTCAAGAAAATAACCTCTTGAGAAGAATGAAATGCTTCGTTTGTCCCGTTCTGTTTTCATTTCATTGTGTTCATTCTAATACTCAATTTTACTAAGGCCATAGCTCTCACAGAAGACAATGGAAAATCTTTTGGTTGATGGTTTTGATTGTAACTTACAAGTTTTATCCAGTCTTCACCTTTTTCTGAATGCTGGACGTATTTTACAGTTAAGTATTCATCTCCATCCAGATCTATTGACACAAGGTACATTTCTCCAAAAAAGATATGGCTCATTTCTAAAGGTACCTCCTTATATGCTACGATGTCACCAGATTTAAGTAATGGATACATGGAATCCCCTTTGACATAAACAGCTCCATCGCATTTAGGGATATTTGGAATATTGATTTGTCCAAGGATATTCTGGTCTTTGTTATCGAAGAGGGATTTCAAGTTTGCAGCAGCTTCAACATCATAAAGGGTTATCAATCCATCTTCCTCTGTTTTTTCTATGCTCTTTGGGTGAAATATTTGAGTAACTTCCGGTTGATGGCGCAAAGGTGTTCCACGACCTGTTAAGATATAATTAGCATCTACATCAGAGTATTTACTAAGGAATGGCATTAAGATTTTTGTAGAAACTTCATTCGTTTCACCATTTCTCAATTTGACCATCATGTTTTTTGTAATACCCTCAACATCTGTGTAAACCCTGTAGTCGGTTAGATTGAGAGCTTCCATGGTTTCATAAAACCGTTCTTTTACAGAATTTCCCATAATAGTTGCAATTTTATTTGATAGTATCTAAAAGATACTACCTTTGTATCTGTAACAAGTACGAGGTGTTACAGGAACAATTGGTTAAACATTCCTCCGAGGAGGTTTAATATATGCACCCATGATAGCTCGTACCTATTGTGGGTGTTTAATTTTATATGAGAGAAGAACTAGAGAAAATCATCCCCGAGTATATGTTACGAGGCGAAATTTTACTTGCCCTTGACTCTTTGATATATGATGGCGTTGATGAAGAACTAATTAAACGAGCCTTTTCAAGATTTCATAAGTTAGACGGTGTAATAAAGAAAAGAGTTCATCAAGCAATTGAGGCTTACGCTCGTCGGGTAGAGAGGAAAGATAATGAATAAAGTCTTCAACCTCTTCTATTTTGACACGTTCACTTAACTGCATTATTAAGCCATCTGTTATAACATTGTTATTTTTCTTTATAAACCCTATTAAAGCTTGCGTTATATAGCTTTGTGCCAACATTTTTGCTATACTATTTTCGTTTTTTATACGACAGAACTCTTTAAACATAACAACTAAAGAATCTGGGATTTCATTTGCGGTAAAAGCATTTAACACTTCAGCCGAATCAATCATTTCCATCCGCAAAATTAGTTTTGTATTCTCATTTGACTGCTGTATCTGTTTTTCTAACAGCCCTTTTAATTTGTATATTTCTCCCCTTGTATTTTTGATGTCAATTACAGTATATATATTCCATCCCAATATTACTGTTACTAATAACGATAACACTCCAACTAATACACCTTGATAATCAAAAGATAGTTCAGGTGAACGCCAAGCTGATATACAAATGCTTGTAATACTTAGGACTAGTGCAGTAATACCAATCCATATTGAAATTTCTTTCTTCATATAATAATGTATTAAGAAATCTGATAGTTAAATAATGTTATATAGTATCTAAAAAGAGACTATTTGTTTTGTTGGTTTCTTTTTAGATACTATATTTGCATATCGAAACTTTGATACGAAACAAATATAGTAAAAAACAACTAACCCACACGATTATGAGTACAAAAATTAAAAACCAATTAAAAGAAGTCATGCTTATGGCGTGGACTTTTGTAAAACGCAATGGTTTTTCTATGAGTGAAGCGTTGAAATGCGCTTGGGCAAACATGAAGCTGAAAGCTGCAATGAAGCAAAGAATAGTAAAGTTCTACTTCACGAAGGTGGATGGTTCTGTAAGAGAAGCCTACGGCACATTGAAAGAAAACCTGATCCCCGCCACAAATGGTGACAACAGAAAAAAGAATGATACCGTCCAAGTGTACTTCGACACAGAGAGACAAGAATACAGATGCTACAAGAAAGCTAACCTTTTAAATATCGCATGACTATGACACGCTACGAAATCGAACGAGAACTTGACAGCCTTTACAAGGACTTGAATATCGCCCATAATGCCGACGAACAGACCGTTTGCAGAGTGTTCAATACCGACACAAAGAACGAGGCCATCCGAGCAATAACGGCCGAGATAGACAGCTATGAAACTCTTCTCGACGAGATATACCCAAGCAAGCATGTGAACTACGAGCGGACAGCCAGCGAACCTTACCTATGCTGGTAACAAATACACCCTGCTGACGGATTGAACGGCAGCCGGCAGCGAGAGCCGGGCAGGGTTCTACTTGATTGGTTCTTTGACATGATGGAAATTTTAGGTGTACTGCTACACCTGACGCAAAAGGGGTTCGACTGAGTAGCGATAGCGGCACGGTGAAAAGGATGCGAGTAAGGGACTGACAAGAAGCAAACGCAGCGCATTAATCACCGCGAGAACAAAAACGACTTATACGATTGCAGGTGGCCGTAGGTCGGCTACAAAGACAATCTTAACTGATTAGACACCAGCAAGAACTATATATATCCCGCAGGCCTACCGGCCTTGTAACCCAACAAAGCGAAAGGCATAGACATCGGAACTGGGGCGGGAACTCACCAGAAACCGAAAACCGCAGCAAAGGTCAGTGCTACATGCCTTGCCAAAAGCCGCGGGGGACGCGAAGTGCGCACCGCCATCCCCTTACCCTCGCAAGGGCGGTTTTCTTAATCATTAATCAACATGAAAGCAAAGATATTATCCACCATCATGGCTGTGTCATTTATTGTATGCGCAGTCACCATTGCTGACCTCAGCATCCTGTTTTGGATGTCCCTAACCATTTTCTCCTTCTCGTGCCTGTATGCCAGCAGACACGAGAAATCTCTATCCGCCGAACTGGACGATCTTTTCGGCAAGGATGACGAACTCAGATGAATTTAGTGTGAAATCCAAGGTGTGTGGTCTGTGAAGATAATACACACCAAAAAGGGTGATTAGCTCAGTCAGGTAGAGCGGCGCAGAAGGTTTTTGTGTGTTTCTCATAGTTTATAAGGTTAATTATTGCGCAGGTCACGGCGTTCAAGTCCCGTATCACCCACTCTATTTTAAAACCCAACAGATATGATTAGAGAAATTGCAGTAGATGAAAATTATCAAACGGTACGTCTGTTTGACAGCATCGAGAAGGGGGACATTTACAAAGTCCCCTACGACAAGAAGAGACACAACGGTATCAAGCTGGAGGCTTCGCGCCGCAACCGAGACCTTCGCTTGATGGGTAAACTAAAGAACAAGATGGATGTGAAATACCGCGTGTCGGCCACTGAATATCCGGGCTACACTTCCATCATGTGTATCAAGTAAAGGAGGCGCCTATGGTAAACGAAGATGTTTTGAAAATCGTCCTCAACGACAAGACCTTTGGTCGTGACCAGGCTGCCGACATCGTGGGAGGCCTATCCCGTCTGATGAAGCTGGTGGGCAAAGGGCTTATCAGAGCCGAGAAACGGACGAACAAGCAGAACGGGAAATGGTTCTGTAATGCTTGGGATGTGATTAAATGGGCTAAATTAAAATGATATGGAAGATAATGAAATATGGAAAGACATACCTTTTCTCAAAGGATATTATCAAGCTAGTAATATAGGGAGGATAAAATCTTTAAAAAGAGAAAAGGTTGTAAACCAATACTCTAGCGAAACTGTCCTGAAACAGAGAAAAGGACGAGATGGTTATATGATAGTAAATATATCTGTCGATAATAAGAGTAAAACATATAAAGTCCACCGTTTAGTTGCTGCTGCATTTCTTGAGAATCCCCAAAATCTCCCACAAGTAAATCATAAAGACGAAAATAAGATGAACAATGTGGTATCAAACTTGGAGTGGTGCAGTAGTAAGTATAACAATAATTATGGAACTAGAATAAAGCGCATAGTAGAAACTCGTGATAATTCTGAAAGCAGGCATCGAATGGTGGTAGAGCAATATACCCTAGAAGGAGAATTTATCAATAGGTTCACTAGTATGTGTGAGGCATCAGCGAAAACTGGTGTCCATCAAGGTTCGATAAGTAGTGCTTTAAAGAAAAAGAGAAAATATGCAGGTGGTTTTATATGGAAACATGCACAATTGAAGTATTGATTAACTAAAAAGATAGCGTTATGAGTTTGATTAAGAAATCCAATGAATTAGTAATTCCTTCCACCGTAAAGATGATGATCTACGGACAGGCAGGTATGGGTAAGACAACCGTAGCTTTGAGCGCACCGAAACCGCTGCTGCTCGACTTCGACAACGGCGTGAAACGTGTCAACATGGCACATCTGGACGGCATAGACATCGTACAAGTAAGCTCATGGCAGGACGTACAACAGGTTTTGCAGGAAGATCTTTCGACCTACCAAACCATTGTAGTGGACACCATCGGCAAGATGATGGATTTCATCATTTCCTATAAATGTGGAACACGCCAGCCGCAGATTAAGGATTGGGGTGGTATCAATGCCGAGTTTTCATGGATGACACGTGCACTTTCATCCCTGAACAAGAACGTGGTATTCGTCGCCCACCGTGATACCCGCAAAGAAGGTGACGACACAGTGTTCATTCCCGCCCTACGTGAAAAGTCGTACAACTCCATCGTAACCGAACTCGACCTGTTGGGCTATCTGGAAATGCGTAACGAGAACGGCGTACAGAAACGCACAATCACCTTCGACCCAACATCTCGAAATGACGGGAAAAACACCTGTAATCTGCCGGGGCTGATGCAGGTGCCAACCATTCTTGACCGCAACGGAAATCCTACAGCAAAAAATGACTTTATCACTTCCAAAGTGATTGTGCCTTACCTGAACATGTTGCAGGTGAAGAAAGAAGAAGCCGCTAAATACGATAAGATAATAGCCGAAATCAAAGAGAACATCGAGTTTATCACCGACGCAAATTCTGCCAACGAGTTTGCTTCACGTATCAACGAGTTCGAGCATGTTGGAAGCTCATTAAATATGGCCAGAAAGCTGTTTGCAGTCAAGGTAAATGCCCTCGGACTGGTGTACGACCCAAAATCCAAGACCTATGCAGACAAAGCAGCCTAAGTTCAAGTTTTATGCAACGCTTCTCGATGCCTTTACCGGGTATCTGAGAAGTGATGCTATCTACGAAAGGTATTGGGGATTTTCGGAAAATCCTCCGCATACTCCTGAAGAGTTCAAGGAGCAGCAGTTTCAAAGCCTGATTGATACGATCAACCGTGCACCGTTCGACAACGAGGCCGCAGACAAGGGCACGGCATTCAACGAAGTGGTGGACTGCCTGATTGAAAACCGCACTTCGGACAAGGTGCAGGTGGAAAGGCTGTTGTCTGACATGCCGGACGGCAGGCAAGTCGTAACAGGACTACGTGCGACATACAACTGCAGACAGTTCGACTTTCCTCTCTCCATTTGCCGCGAGTTTGCCGACTACTACAAAGGTGCCTTGACCCAGCAACGGGTTGAAGCAATCCTGCCTACTTGTTTCGGTGACGTGCTTGTCTACGGAGTAATCGACGAACTGATGCCGATGTCCGTTCACGACATCAAGACAACAGGCAGTTATTATGTAGGCAAGTTCAAAGACCACTGGCAACATATAGTTTACCCCTATTGCCTGATGCAGAACGGCAGTGATGTAAGGTTGTTCGAGTACAACATCACAGACTTTAGAGCAACCTATACAGAAAGTTACACTTTCGTTCCCGGACGGGATATACCTATCCTGACCAACCATTGTGAGGATTTTATCCGGTTCTTGAACGACAACAAAGAATTGATAACCGATAAAAAGATTTTTGCTGAAGATGCCTAACCAAGTTACCGGACGGATGCTGGCCATCGGCCAAACCGTCCAAATACCATCCAAAACAGGCGGAGACCCGTTTCTGAAACGTGAATTTCTGCTTGATGCAACGACTTATGACCCCTACACGGGCGAACGTAGTCAATATGAGAATATCCTGCCGCTGGAGGTCAGCGGTGACAAGTGTGCCGAACTCGACCACTTCTGCATAGGCGATGTAGTGACCGTTTCTTTCGCTCTCCAAGGTCGGCAATGGCAGACACAGGACGGCGAACTGAAACGTATGACCTCTATCCGCTGTTACAAGCTTGAAGGCCGGACACCAACACAGGCCGCAACGCCCCACCCCGCCCCTCAACCTTCGGCACCGGCAGCCGCCCCGCCACAAAACTTCCCGCCACACGTCGATGCGGCGGGCAACCCCAAGGACGACTTACCTTTTTAAACCATGAGCATTTTCAATCTCCAGAACGAATACGACATACCCAAGTTCAAAGCCTACGTCAACAAACTTTTTCAGGAACGGGCAGTGGTCGAAGTGAAGAAGAAACTTCCCAACCGCACGCTCGCCCAGAACAGCTACCTACACCTGCTACTCGGTTTCTTTGGGAGCCAGTACGGGTGCAGCCTCGAAGAAGCCAAGATAGACTTCTATAAACGAACCTGTAATCGAGACCTCTTCGAGCGTAAGACGATCAACAAAATGGGACGTGAAGTGACCTATCTGCGAAGTTCGGCAGAGCTGACAACCGGTGAAATGACTTTGAGTATTGACCGTTTCCGAAACTGGAGCGCATCCGTGGCCGGCATCTACCTGCCTGCCGCCAACGAACAACAAATGCTGGTATATGCACAGCAGGAAATCGAACGTAATAACGAATTTATATAGCCATGAAAGACTTATTCGGGAATGATATGAACGCCTCAAAAATTTATAGGCGTGACAGCTTCGGACGGTTTGCAGATGAACGAACCGCAAAATATGAACGAGCGGTCAAAGAGGCCGGCATGTACAAGCAAATGTATCTCGCTGCTCAATCCCGTATGAGAGGTTTGGCTAAAATATTGAGAATGAAAGATGAACTAATTTTTAAACTAAAAAACAATGGATAAATTCTTAGGACAAGAAATCCCCGAACAAGAAAGGTGGAAGTTTCTTCAGGACAACGCTGACGCGGTAGAGAAAATCGGATATACACACCGATTTACACCCGAAGAACTAGCTCAGAAGAAAGAAACATTGGCCGAGGTTTCAATAACAATCAACGATGTTGAGATGGAGAAAAAGCAGGCCATGGAAGACTTCAAAGAAAGATTAAAACCTCTGACTGAAGCAAAACACGAACTTTTGGATCATATCAAAAGAGGTTCGGAGTTCGTAGAAAATGAAGAATGCGTCAAAATCCTCTACCACGAAGAGAAGATGGCCGGATACTACAACCGTTTAGGTGAGCTTGTTTATAGCCGCCCCATCATGCCGCAAGAAATGCAAAAGACAATATTCAATATCAACCGTAAAACTGGAACAGACGATTAATTATGAGTGAAAACAAAATTAATTTGGTAGTACCGAAAGATTACAACGGTACACCTATCGAAGTAGTTCTAAGAGAAGGAAAGGCATCCGTAGCACTTGACCCAAAAGAACCTGAAAGAGTAGTTATCAATGGAACGATAGATGCACCTTTCAAATGGCTGGAGAAGCGTGTCGAATTGATTAATCAGAAATCGACCCACATCATCGTAAACCGTGATAAGATGTATCTGTCTTTGACTATTGATGAAACCAATTATTACCAGACGGTAATTGAAGGAGTTTTGCAGGCTTCAAAGGAAATGCTGGAGTTCGGTATCAATACCGATAAGAAGTGGGAACCCATCAAACTGTCCCAGTTCTTCAAGATGCACCGTGCTTTCTTCAAGGACAAATCGGAGAACATGATCCTCGTTTCCACGCTGAAAAACTTCAAAGCCAAAGTGAACCAAGACATCGAGCGTAGTAAAGAGGAGAATGGAAGCAAGACGGACAACTATTCTCAAGTGGTTGATTCCAATCTGCCCAAATCGTTCAAACTGAATATTCCTCTTTTCAAAGGATTCACCTGTGAAGAAATCGAGGTCGAGATTTATGCCGATGTAGATGGACGGGAAGTTTCTCTCTCTTTGGTTTCTGCTGGTGCAAATGAGGCCATTGAAGAATACAAAAACAAGGTGATTGACGAACAGATTGAAGCAATCAAAGGCGTTGCACCTGACATCGTAATAATCGAAGTGTAACTGACAGCCCGGAAAGACGGGCATCTGGTATCGTGGCGGAATTGGTAAACGCGTCTCAAAATGAGATGGCATAAGGTTGAGAGTGGCCATGTTAAAGCCTTTGTAAGTCCTTGCAGGTTCGACTCCTGCCGGTACCACAAACTAAAAACATGAATTATGCCGTATTATATCAAGAAACCTAAAAAGAAGAAAGAAAAGCCTTTGCCGTTATTCGACAAGGCAGGTATCAAAGTAAAGAAAAAGCCGGATTTAGTGGCCAAACTCGACAAAGTTTTCAGCCGCTATATCCGGCTTCGTGATTGTATGCCGAACGGATATTTCCGCTGTATCTCATGCGGTCAGATAAAGCCATACGCACAGGCAGATTGCGGACACTTCCATTCGCGCCGACACATGGCCACACGCTTTGACGAGGATAATGCCCATGCTGAATGTAGGTCGTGCAACCGCTTCAGCGCCGACCATCTGATACGATACGAAGCAAACCTGAAGGCTAAGATCGGCCAGCAACGTTTCGATAAACTGGCGTGGAAAGCTGGGCAGACTCGAAGATATGCCGATTTTGAATTAATCGAACTCACCAAGTATTATAAGGCTTTGGGTGATAAACTTGCTAAAGAAAAAGGACTATGACATATAAGCTACGTGACTACCAACAACAAGCCAGTGATGCCGCCATCCGTTTCTTCAGTGATAAGACTAAAAAGCGAAACGCAATCGAGGTACTCCCCACTGGTGCTGGAAAGAGTTTAGTAATAGCCGATATTGCCAGTCGGCTTGAAGGGCATACACTGGTATTTCAGCCCAGCAAGGAGATACTTGAACAGAACTACATGAAGCTATGTTCGTATGGAGTTTTAGACTGTTCCATCTACTCTGCATCATTCGGACGCAAGGAAATTTCTAGGGTAACCTTCGCTACAATAGGGAGCGTAAAGAATCACCCCGAACTCTTTCAGCACTTCCGCAACATCATCATCGACGAATGTCACCTTGTCAATCCCAAAGAAGGCATGTACAAGGAATTTCTTACGATGTTACGCTGCAAGGTGCTGGGATTAACGGCGACACCTTACCGCCTCTGTTCGAGCCGCGATTTCGGATCGATGCTAAAATTCATCACCCGCACCCGACCTTGTGTCTTCTCCTACGTCATCTACCAGGTACAGATTTCTACACTTCTAGATATGGGTTATCTTTCAAAGCTCAATTACTATCCAATGAACCCCGTGGGCTGGAATGAACTCAACTTGAAATCTAACACAACCGGAGCCGACTATACGGACAAATCTGTCATAAAGGAATACGAACGCATCGACTTTTACGGTTTTCTAGTAAGCGTTGTCCGCCGCCTATTAAATCCCAAGGTGGGTGGCAAGCGCAAGGGGATACTGGTTTTTACCCGATTCTTGAAAGAAGCCGAACAACTCACCAAATCCATTCCTGGTACAGCCATCGTCAGCGGCGACACACCAAAGGCCACCCGCGAAATGATTCTCCGGCAGTTCAAGGCGGGGAAAATTCCTGTGGTGGCAAACGTCGGTGTACTCACCACTGGATTTGATTACCCAGAACTTGATACTATCGTTATGGCCCGACCAACGATGTCGCTCGCTCTGTGGTATCAGATAGTAGGCCGCGCCATCCGCCCGCACCCCAGTAAGGAAGCAGGCTGGATTGTTGATCTCTGTGGCAACATCAAACGCTTCGGAGAAATAAAAGACCTCCGTCTCGTGGACGGCGGCAACGGGAAATGGGCCGTCTATTCCAAGGGGCGGCAACTGACTAACGTAAGATTCTAAAACTATGGATGAAGGTTTTTTGAGGCTAAGCCGCAGGTTTTTCTCGAATAGAATGTGGAAAGTAGCCCGGGAGTTTTCGGAGTGCGAAGCGTGGCTCGACTTGATTCAGTCAGCACGATTTGATGCAACCGACAAGGCATACAGCGAACTCATCGGAGGTCGAGAAATCTCTTACTCAAGAGGTCAATATCCGGCATCAATATCGTTTTTGATGAAACGTTGGAAATGGTCTGAAAAGAAGGTTCGATACTTTCTCTCTAAGCTAAAAAAAGAAGGAATGATTACCACCAACAACCTGCAAGGAATGAATGTAATAACCTTATGTAATTACGATGAGTACAACCCGCCAAAGGGCAGGGATAAGGGCGAATGTAAGGGCATAGATAACGAGCTGGAAATAAGCGAGTTGAAACGTGCTTTGGGCGAAATAAGGGCAGAGCTAAGGGCAACCAACGAAAAATTGGGGCAAGCAAAGGGCAATAAGAAGAAGAAAGTAGAAGAAAATAATAATCCCCCCACACCCCCCGAGGGGGAGGGTATAAACAAAAACGCTCGTCTAGCTTTTGAGGAATATTATAGACAAGTTTTCGGAAACGAATATTATTGGACAGCCAAAGATGCTGGAGCAATGTCCCAATTACTTCAAAAATTGCGTTTCCAGCGAGAGCAGAAACAGATGGATGTATCCGATGAATCAGTCCTATATGCCCTACGCTACTTGCTATCTTCAATCAGAGAAGGATGGATATTCGAGAATTTCAGTGTGACTAACATCAATTCAAAGTTTAACGAGATTGTATCACAGGCCAAGTCCAAATATCAAAAGAAACCTGCCTCAGGCATGATACTCACCGACAACTCAACCGAGAAATATAACACTCCTGAAGAACGAAAATGGGAAGAACGATGGAAGCAATAGATTTCAAGTCAACCCTCGACAGCCTGCGAGAAGTGGGCTTCAACCCCATGCCAAACCAGGTGCATATCACCGTTCCAGACGCCAAGGATGTACTTTGGCGCGGACTAAACTACTTCACCGGCGGAAAAGCCCAGTGGCTCACCGAATACGATCAGATAGTCCAGTGGCTCACCGACAACCGTGGAAGGGGGCTATTATGTCACGGAAACTGCGGGCGCGGCAAGTCGCTCATCTGCTGGAAAATTATCCCGCTGCTGCTCAATCACTACTGCCGCAAAGTAGTATCCTGCTACGACGCCCAGCAGATGAACGCAGACCTTGACACCGTGAAACAGAAGCACATCCTCTACATCGACGACGTGGGCACAGAGAGCATGGCCGTCAAGTACGGCGAACGCCGCCTTGCTTTCTGCGAAATTGTGGACGAAGCTGAGAAGCGCGGAAAGCTACTTATGCTCACAACCAACCTCTCACTGGAAGAAATCTCCCAGAAATACGGCGAACGCACGATGGACAGGCTGGTTGCCATCACCCGCCGAGTCAAGTTTGAAGGAAATAGCCTGCGAAGATGAGCCTCACTATTTGCTGGACGGCAAAAGGCCGTCAAAAGGATTGCTACGAAAGCATCCGGGAAAAATTTGGTATTTCCTCCTACATGAGTGTAAACCACGAAACGTCCTGCGACATTCGCGAAGAAGACATGGAAATGCTCAGAGAATGTGAACGAAGAGGATTTTTGAAGATACGATTTAAAGACAAACGATTATGAGACCCAAGAAAACATTGATAGAAGCCGCGGAGAAAGACGGCTCTATGGCCCGTTTGAACCAACTGCTATCCGCCTCACAAATTCTATTGTGTGAAGCAAACAATCTGGTAGAAGAAGCCTCCGATCTGATGAAGGAACGAGGCCTAATGCTGGGAACAATCAAGCAACTACATACACGATTTGTGCAATCTGCAGATGCTTATTTCAAGGAATTTTCCTCAATGGTTACGACCGACAAATCAAAGATGGACATGTTCAACGACATTGACAGCTTCGATGCCTACTTCAGAAAGTGGGCAAAGACACCAAAGGGATGGGAACCGAATAAAGAAAATTGAAAATGAAACCTTATAAAGATTTTCTTAAAAGCAAAATAAAGTTGGCTGAGAACTACGGATTTTCTGTCAATATGGAAGAGATCAATCCACGGATGAAGCCACACAACAGGCTGATGGTAAAGTGGATGGTGGAAGGCGGAAAACGTGCTTGTTTCGCTTCATTCGGACTGCACAAGACCGTAACCCAATTAGAGGCTGTAAGACTTACGTTGTACAAGTTAGGGCATGGCAGCGGATTGATAGTATGTCCACTTTCTGTTCGTCAGGAATTTGTGGAAGATGCACGTAACATCCTCGGATGGGAAGAAAACCTGTTACCTAAGTTCATCCGTCGCCCGGAAGAAATGAAAGGTGATGGTATTTATCTGACCAACTACGAAAGCATCCGTGATGGGAAACTCGACCCATCTTTATTTGAAGTGGCCAGTCTGGACGAGGCATCAGTGCTACGAGGACTTGGCGGAACAAAAACATTCCGAGAATTTATGAAGCTGTTCACGGGTGACGCCGGGCCGATGCAGGTACGCCGAGGTGCTGAACGAATTAAATTCCGTTTTGTCGCAACGGCCACTCCTTCCCCCAACGAATATATAGAATTGTTAGCATACGCAGACTTCTTAGGTATCATGGATGTTTCACAGGCAAAGACACGCTTCTTCAAGAGAGACAGCACACACGCGGACAACCTGACGCTACATCCACATAAGGAAGAAGAGTTTTGGTTGTGGGTGTCATCGTGGGCGTTGTTTGTCAACCAACCATCGGACATTACCGGGAACGCGGCAGACGATGAGGGGTATATTCTTCCTGAACTTGATTTACATTGGCATGAGATACCATCCGACCACAGCAAGGCACAAGTTGAGAAGGACGGGCAGATGCAGATGTTCAAGATGGACGCGTTGGGCCTACAGCAATCGGCCAAGGAGAAAAGGGAAAGCCTGCAAGACCGTATCGACAAGATGATGGAGCTGAGAAACGAAGATCCTGATGCACACCGTATCATCTGGCATGACCTGGAGAGTGAACGACATGCCATCGAGAAAGCCATACCGGGAATAACTTCCATATATGGCTCGCAAGACTACGAGAAACGGGAAAAGAACATTCTCGATTTCTCATACGGACGTGTTCAGGAGTTGGCAGCAAAACCTGTTATCGCCGGTTCGGGATGTAACTTCCAGCGTTATTGCCACTGGGCCATCTATCTGGGTATCGGATACAAGTTCAACGACTTCATACAGTCCATACACCGCCTACAACGGTTCCTGCAAACAGAAGTCGTAAGGGTGGACTTGATATATACCGAAGCCGAGCGGAACATCCGTAAGGCTCTTGAAAAGAAATGGGCAAATCATAATAAACTCGTACAGAAAATGACTGAAATCATAAAGAAATATGGTCTTTCGCACGCAGAAATGGCCGCACAATTATCCCGTAAGATGGGAGTAGAAAGAGTGGAAATCGAAGGGAACCGTTATCGCATCGTGAATAACGACAACGTTCCAGAACTTGGGAACCAAGACAAATACCCGGATAACTCTGTGGGGCTTATCCTGACATCCATCCCGTTCTCAACGCAATACGAATATTCGCCGAACTATGCAGACTTCGGCCACTCGGAGAGTAACGAAGAGTTCTTTCAACAGATGGACTATCTCACCCCCAATCTCTTCCGAGTTCTCCAGCCTGGACGTATTGCCGCCATCCATGTAAAGGATAGGATTGTACCGATGGGCTTGTCTGGTATGGGATGCCAGACGGTTTATCCGTTCCACCTCGATACCATCCTTCACTTTCAGAAACATGGTTTTGCCTACATCGGCATGAAAACTATCGTAACGGATGTGGTTAGGGAAAACAATCAGACCTACCGCCTCGGTTGGACAGAACAATGCAAGGACGGTACCAAGATGGGCGTAGGAATGCCGGAATATCTTCTGCTGTTCAGAAAGCCGCAGACCGACCGGACAAACGCCTATGCAGACAATCCTGTTGTGAAGGACAAGAAAGAATGGAAAGGAACCCACTGGAGCAAGCAGGACGGTTACAGCCGTGCTCGTTGGCAACTTGATGCAGCGGGATTTACCCGTAGCAGCGGAAACAGGGGTATCACTCCTGAAGAACTGGCCGCTCTGAAGCCTGACCAAATATTTCAAGTGTTCAAGAACTATTCACTGAACGAGATATGGGATTTCGACTATGTAGTTCGAGTGGCAGAGACGCTGGAAATGCGCGGCAAGCTTCCTTCCGGCTTTATGCTGTTGCAGCCACAAAGCTGGAGCGATGAAGTCTGGACGGACATCACCCGGATGCTGACACTGAACGGCTCACAATGGAGTAAGGGGAAGGAGATGCACCTCTGCCCGATGCAGTTTGACATTGCCGACCGCGTTATCGAGCAGATGAGCAATCCGGGCGATATAGTCCTCGACCCGTTCGGCGGTCTGATGACCGTACCATACAGGGCTATTATGAAAGGCCGCATTGGTTGGGGCGTAGAACTGAACCCGCAATACTTCCTTGATGGTGCGGTTTATTGCCGTTCAGCAGAAGCGGAAGTATTGGCGCCTTCATTATTTGATTTGCTGGAAGTGGTGTAATTGGCCCCAATTCGGGGCCAATTCCTTATCCTGCAAAATGTGTTATGATGTCATATAGGTCTTTTATAATACCTACAATTGGATAGCCATTAAGCTGTTCTTGATACATGAAATACTTAACCCTTACAGAAGCTTTTTTAATGAAATCTTTAACTTTCATAATCAGCAAGCCCTCGGTTATATTAGCGAGCCAACATGGCACACTTCACCCAAAAAGCTTGTTTCGCTTCTGCTTCTGCGAAGCTACAAAGGGGATTTCAAATAAAAAAGGACATATTTATAAGCATCTGAAAAACAGAGCAATAAAGATTTTGAGCAAAAAATACCACTTTTTTGCGTAGAATGAATCTAAATAAAAACGTAATTGATTAATTAACGATTGAACTATATTTATGGAACTGAATACAACAAAAGAAGACATGCTTGAGCGGTTCAAGCTCTACGGTGAGATTTACTGTACGCTGGCTACTATGCCGGGTAATGACTACATGGATGATGTTCGCATAGATGTGGACGAGATATGTGACGTATTGGATATTGATGAAGATGATATGGTCTTTAACTTCGGTGATGAAAGCGGAAGGTTGGACTTCATCGAAATTGAAGATGATATGATGACCGTATGGTATTATGGATTTTCGGATGGGTATAACAGAGGATGGACCATTATCCACTTCCCAACCGATACTATCCGTAAGTTGAAGGATCTGCTGGAAAGATATGTTAAAGCATTAAAGGAGGAATAGGTATGAAAAAGGAGGATATTGAAAAGGCGGCTGTGAATTACGATTCAAGGGCTGTCGTATTTCGAGCTTTTAAAGAAGGTGTTGAATGGTTTAGAAAGTCTTTATTCCACAAGACAAAAGACGAGGTACCGCAACCAATCGGTGATTATGCAAATGAGATCTATCCACAAATACCCTGTCTTGTCAAAGGCCATCTGGCTACCGGATATGGTTATGGAGTCAGGTATTGGAACGTGAAATGTCAAGTGTGGGACGACGAAGAATGTGATGATTACGAATGCGACAAGGAAGCCGTAGAGGAATGGGCCTATATGGATGACTTAATACCAGATACGGAGGATTGACGCATGAAAAAGATACTGAACATCATCAACCAAATACTTAGTGTGATAGCCTACGGTTCAGGAATGACCTTGGTTGTGATAGGGCTGTCTTCTGGGTTTAGTGTGCTTGAGCTGGTATTGATAGCAACATGTACGGCCATTCTGAACATTGGTTTGTCCAATACATTGAAAAACCTTGAAGAAGATTAAGAGCTATTTAAGAACAAATTAAGAGCTATTTTAAGAGCAAAATAAGGAGGAAAGTAATATGAAAATCTACAAAATGTTGGTTTGGAAATACATCGGAGCCTACGGACAAAGGCAAGCTGAAGAAGCTTACCAATGGCTCATGCAGGCTCCGGTATGGAAAAGACCTTTAAGATTGTGGTGCATCAAACATTGTTGTGCATCATACTACAAGGATGTGTATTCTTGGATCAGTAACGAATCAACGCCATAACATCTTCATATGGCATAGCTGTTTCCACATACTGATAGGCGAAATTGTTAAATCCCTGTACTGCTATTTTAATAGTTGTTCCTGAGACATTCTTACGCAGAATCTTGGCATCAACTTCAAAAATATAATCCACGTTTAAGGATATAACATCCCCGTTTAAGTCTTTAATCTCAATAAATTTAGTCATAATAATTAAGTTTTAGAATTTGACAGAACAAAAGTAAGAACAAAAAGGGGCATATCCAATACTTGTAATGATAAGTTTAGAATTTGACACTTTACTCTTTTCATTCGGATATGTCCCTTCATTAAAAACACAATTTATGAAAGCCATATCCATCAGACAGCCGTGGGCAAGCCTAATCGCTCACGGCATCAAAGACATTGAAAACCGGACATGGAAGTGCCCTCAGAAGTACATCGGACAAAGGGTGCTTATTCATGCAAGTGCCAACGTTGGATTTGGCCGCATCGTAAATGAAGTGGCAATATTTAAGCTTTATATTCAAAAGCTTGGAATAGAATGCAAATTAATACCACATGGAGCTATTATCGGCAGCGTAATCATAGCCGACTGCGTTCAAAACCATCCTTCAGTTTGGGCGGAGAAAGGTTGCTGGAACTGGGTACTGAAGGATGCTGTTCTCTTTGAAAAGCCGATTAAGAATGTAAAGGGAAAACTTGGTTTTTGGGATTTTAAGATGGAGGAAACAAAATGAACTTCAACTCACAAATAGCAACTACCCGCGAGCAGTCGGAGCAACTGCTTGCGCTGGGATTGAAGCCGGAAACGGCAGATATGTATTGGTGTGAAGATAGTTTGCTTGTAACGGACTGGAGTCAGCAACAGGCTTTTGTGGACTATCCTCCCGAAGACAAGACGGATGAGTTTTATCCGGCATGGAGCCTTAGCCGATTGTTGGAAATGATGCCTCTTTTTTTCAGGAAGGTGATACATATACAAATCATGCCTCCAGTCGTTTCATATTGGGATGCTGGCCTACGTGAATTCGCAAGGGTGTACGACAATTCCGATATCTATGAGAATATTATAAGTATGATTGCCTGGTTAATATCAAATGGGTACTTTAATACTGAATACCTGAAAGGAGAAACGAAATGAGCTTACTTATAAAAGAAACACCGCTACAACGAATAATCAGGAAGACCGGCCGTAAGCCCGTGCAGTGCAAATGTCAGCATTGCAAGCAGCAATGCCATACGCCTTGCTTGGGAACCCCGCAAGATATATTGAAGCTTATCGAGGCCGGATATAAAGACAGACTGGCACCAACAGAATGGTTAGTAGGCATAATCATGGGTGTTATTGATATGCCCGTACCGATGGTACAGGCCAAACAGGAAGGCGACTGGTGTACGTTTTACAAAGACGGATTATGTGAATTACATGATGCCGGATTAAAACCTACAGAAGGAAGACTTTCACATCATAGCATTCGACTTGATAATTTCAAAGCGAGTAAAAGCATTGCGTGGAATGTTGCCAAGGAATGGCTTAATGAAGAAAAATGTCGAGTACATAGTGAAGATATGTGAGGCTATGGCAGAAGATAATGAAATACAGTTAGTATAAGTATACAAAAATAACACCAGAAAAATATGGACCTAAACGAATTGAGAGATAAAGCCTACCAGTGCGCAGTAGTCCACGGATGGCATGAAGAAAACCTGAGTGATGAACATTTCCTTTGTCTGGTTATATCAGAACTGATGGAAGCTGTGGAAGCGGACCGAAAAGGAAGCCACGCTGACTTTGAAGCATTCAATAAATACTATAACCGCATTGACTTTAAGGAAAACTTCGAGCGTCAAATCAAAGGAACTGTCGAGGAAGAACTTGCCGACACCTGCATCCGACTGCTGGATCTGGCCGGATTGAGAAATGTAGATTTGGGTGAAGTCACTCTTGATGAATTGAAACACTCAGAGGGGTTCTTTGACTGGATTTTTACAGAATGCATGTTTTTCTTGGTATGTAACTTAACAAATACTGATTTCATTGAATCGCATTCCTTCGATAGCTATCTTCGAGTAGTTTTGATGGAAATCATGGGGTTTTGCGTAAAGAAAGACATCGACATCTTCTGGCATATCGAGCAGAAGATGAAGTACAACGAACTTCGCCCGTTTATGCACGGAGGGAAAGCATATTAAAAAAGGGAGCCAGCCCACACGATTAAAAGCCAACTCCCACACACGATTATGATGCAAATATAAGAATTCCAATCAAAATAATCGTGCTATGACAAAAGAATTTTCATCAATCGTGGAGCTGAAATCAATCCGTGAACAGAAATCGAGATTATCCGAGAGAGAGAATGAGCTTTCCTCCCCTATCCTAACCGACTTTTCACTCATTCCTGAGCTTTATTCCTGGTTCAAAGAATTATTGGCCGGGATGGCCTGTCCGCCCAATCCTGAAAGCGTCACCCAGCGGAAGAAGTTCCTCTTTATCGTTCTGTTCCTGTTCGCCCCCAGCGTGCTGGCCGGCGGCCGGCTACCGAACGGAATCCGGGCAGAGATTGCCGGTGTGTTTCCGGATGTGTCCCCTTGTGTAATATCGAACAATATCGCCGATGTTTCATTTATCTACCAGCAGTATAAGGATTTCCGGCAGGATATAGAGTATCTTTACAGCCAAATCGTTGAAAGGCTGAAAGTCAAAGGACTGATCAAGTGACCCCGTTCCGAAAGGTTCGGGGTATTTTATTCAATCAAAGACCGGTATGCCTTGAGGTATTTATTCAACCGCACCAAGTCCTTTTCTGTAAGTTGATTAAATCTGGTAATGTCCATATTGTCTTCCAGGTCGTGTAACTTGACCTGGCGGCCTATCGGGTTTTGTTTGGAGCGTATGACAAAATCCTCATAGCTTTCACCTTCGTTGCGGGTCACAGATAATACGGCCTCCACAATATTGCGAGGAAAACCTGATGCAAGCAGATCGGACGCGGAGACGTTGGTATCTTCGATGACGTCGTGGAGCAGTGCCACAATTTTCTCTTCATCAGTGAGGCATCGGTTTGACACCCGTATCGGGTGTAAAATGTAAGGACTTCCAGCCTTGTCCTTCTGTCCTTCATGCGCTTTGGTCGCAATAACAAGCGCCTTTTCAAGTAAGTTATTGTTCATTCTCCTTTCTCTATCTTTATTTTCTTTCCACAATGGGGACAAATAATGTATCCAGATCCAGTAAACTCAGTTTCTCCAATCAGTTCCGATATGGTCACGTTCAACACGTCTGCCATCTTCATTAATGTGTCAAGTGATGGGAATGATTTACCAGTTACGATGTTGCTGACAGCTACCTTTGAGATGCCGACCCTTTCAGCAAGCAAAGCGGATGTTACGTTTCTTGCTGACATGATTTCTTTCAGTTGTAAATTCATAAAGTTCTCTTTAATATGATTGCTCCGCAAATATATGTAAACTTTATCAATAAAATACTATTTGATAAAGTTTGATTTATTAAATGATGTTAATAGATAAATAAAACTTAATCAAAAATATTGCAAGTAATAAAGTTTACTTTAACTTTGCACCATCGAACAAAAGTAATAACAATTTAAATACATACGATTATGAAGGCAACAGGCAATGTTTACATCAAAGAGATTAAGGCTCAAATCAGAGTTATCAATGAAGCTCTTAAAAGAGTGCAAGAAGCTGAAAGGGTTCAGTATGCAGCAGTAAATAATAGAGAATATAACAAAGCAAAGAATGAAGCCATTGATGCAAGTGCAGATGTGATGATAGCTTTAGAAGAAGCGGTAAGACTTGCATCAGCAATGGGTTGTGATACTGGTCTGTATGACATAAACAAGTATCACAAGATTGTAGAACTTGATTTCAGAGATTCACACAAGTAAATAACAGCAGTGCGAAAGCCCTGCAAATACACACGATTATCAATTTTAAAACGCACGATTATGAAGACATTGAACGAAGAAATCCAAGAGATCAAAAACATGAAAGGTTCTAAGGCTGCAAAGAAAGAGGCTTTCATCAAGTTAGGTTTGAGAAAGTATGAGATTGAACTTCTGCTTTCAGAACTGCCTAAACAAGTCAGAGAGGTACACAAGTTTACTTTTGGCGTTGAGATTGAATGTCTGGTAGCTGCCAGCCTTATGAGAGAAAGCGCAACAAGAAACAAAATGCCTTTTCAGTATGAGGGTTACAACCACACAGACAACAACCACTACTACAAGTTCGTTTCTGATTCATCTATCAGAGGCGAAAATCCTATCGAATGTGTGTCGCCGGTTCTAACAGGCAGAGAGGGCATGAAAAGCCTTGAAAACTGCTGCAAAGCGTTGAATGAAGCTGGCGCACAGGTAAACCGTTCAACGGGATTGCACGTCCACATCGGTGCTCAAAATCTGTCTGACGAAGCTTATGTAAATGTATTCAAGAACTATCAGAAGTTAGAGAGAGTAATAGATACGTTTATGGCAAATTCAAGGCGTGCCAATAACAGCCAGTGGTGCAGAACTCTTCAAGGCAAAGACTTTTCTTGGTGCACAACAAAGTCTGATATCTATGATGAAATGAATGGTAACAGATATTTCAAGGTGAATGCCTGTTCTTATGCTCGCCATCAAACAATTGAGTTCAGACAGCATCAAGGTTCTACAGACTTCGAAAAAATTTCTAACTGGGTAAACTTCTGTGCCAAGTTGGTGGCCTGGTCCAAGAAGAACGTACTGAGTTCAGAAGTAACTTCAATCGACGAAATACCTTTCTTGACAAAGAAAGAAAAATCATTTTTCAAATCACGTGCTGAGGTTCTTGCATGAGCCTCACACGATTAAAATCAAATAAGTATGTGTTGCATTATCTATAAGCCAAAAGGTGTCCAGATGCCAAGTCTGGACACTCTTGCCAAAATCAAGAAACTAAACCACAACGGTTACGGGTTTGTGTCAACCAATCATTTTCATAAGGGTTTGGATTATCGGACATTCTTACACCACCTGTCAGAGGTTGGTGACGATGAAGATTGCATCATTCATTTCAGGCTGGCCACGCATGGGTCTATATGTAGGGCCAACTGCCACCCGTTCGTCGAGAATGACGTTTATTTCGCTCACAATGGCGTTTTGAATGTGTATCCTGTCGCTGACATGACAGACAGCGAAATCGCTTTCAGAACAATGGTTTATCCTGCTATTAAGAAATACGGATATGGCACTCAAGAAGTTTATCGACTTATCAATTCGTTCATCGGGTATTCAAAATTCGCCCTCATGTACAGGGGTGAAGTTAGATTGTATGGCGATTATACCAAAATTAATGGTGTGTATTACTCTAATTTAAGATGGCTATGAAAGAAAAAGAAATCCTACAAGAAATAATCGAGTGGCTGGGTAATGATACAAGCTACCTTTCTACAAGGACGGACTATGCCAAAGGCTATAAAGATGGTATAGAACAAGCAAAAGTGATAGTTGAAAGTATCATCAATGGGCACGCCCCGGATTTATTAGCAAACAATTAGCATATTGTTTCGTATGTGTTGAATTGTTGTTTAAAATTGTCTTCATAATTAGGTATCTTTGTGATAAAGGTACTATCGCGGAATGGAGCAGATGGTTAGCTTACCACTTTGACTTGGTGGGGGTCACAGGTTCGAGTCCTGTTTCCGCAACTAATTTTAAAACTTACACGATTATGGAAATACTAACTCTTATCATCAAACAGAAGTTCTTTGACGAGATTATAGCAGGTAAGAAAATACAAGAATTCAGAGAAATCAGACCCAACACACAGAAGAAATACTGCCAGCTGGACGCTGAAGGCTATTGTGTCGAGAAAGACGGCGAACTGCAGCCTAAACACTATGATGCCATCCGGTTCTTCGTAGGTTACAACAAAGATCGGGCCAGCGCACTGGTCGAAGTCAAAGACGCAAAGATCGAGTTGTTTGAGGACGAGAACCATAATTTGATAGAATACAAATACCAAGGTGAAACATACTTGGCCGCACAGGTTGTTTATGACCTTGGCAGAGTGATCGAAACAAATGTCTAACTTTTAAATTTTAGCTGAGTCAGAGTAAACAGGAGCACTTATTCCACTGGAGGCTACCGAGGTGGCCGTAGAGGTTTGACTACCGAAACAGGTGGTTTGTCGCAGAACGGCCGTTTCATCAACCGCCGTCAGCAGTATTACAACGTCCGTGTAGGACTGGGTATGTCCGGTGGCTGATATGACGCTACAAGAAAGGACATACGGCAGCATTGACCGCATTCGTGAGAAAACGGATGCGGCTTTGCTGTTTTTGTCTTTGGGTAAAGATTCTCTAGTTTTACTTGACATGATATACCCCAAGTTTGATCGGATTGTCTGTGTATTCATGTACTTCGTCAAAGGATTAGAGCATATCGAACGATGGATCGGCTGGGTAAAAGCCAAATATCCGAAGATAGAGTTTGTTCAGGTGCCACACTGGAACCTTACCTACATCCTTCGCGGTGGCCTGTATTGTGTGCCCAATCCGAAAGTGAAGCTACTGAAACTGGCCGATGTGGTCAAGGCCATGCAGCTCAGATACGGGCTTTACTACACGTTCTTGGGCATGAAGAAGGCCGATGGCATGAACCGTCGCCTGATGTTGAGAGGCTATGAAGCCAACGGGTACGAGAACAACGGCATGTGCTACCCTTTGGCCGACTGGACGCAGAAAGACATCTTATCTTACATGAGGCAGAACGGTCTGCCAGAGCCGGTCAGATATTCGCTGAAGGCCAGTTCAGGCGTAGGATTCAACTTGGATTGCATGTTATGGCTGGAGAAGAACTACCCCCAGGATTTACAGAGAATTTACAAGGTGTTCCCGATGGCTGAGAGAATCCTTTGGGAGCATAAACAAAAACAATAGGTATGGAACTAAGCAAATACATAAAAAGTGAATCGATGGAACTTAATCGTTCCGCCATTCACTTCGCTGATTATAACCCCAGGAAACTGTCTGAGGAATCCCGTAAGACATTGAAGCGGGGTATTAAGAAGTTCGGTCTGGTTGGTGGAATCATAGTCAACAAGCGAACTGGCCTTACTGTCGTGTCCGGCCATCAGCGTCTAACAGTCATGGATGAGCTGCAGAAATTCCCTGAGAACGATTACAGAATCCGTGTAGATGTCATTGACGTGGACGAAAAGCAGGAGAAAGAGTTGAATATCCTGATGAATAACCCTAACGCGCAAGGATCTTGGGACTATGACGCACTGGCCCGGCTGGTTCCTGACATTGACTACCAGGATGCCGGCCTGACGGCTGCCGACCTGAACATGATAGGCTGCGATTTCCTTCTCCAGACGGAAGAGGAAACGTCCATTGCAGACGCACTGGAGGACATGATGGCACCCGTCACCGAGCAGAAGGAAACCGAGAAAGCCGCCAAACAGATGGAAAGAGCCGCAAAGGTGGCCCACATGAAGGAAGTCAAGCAACAAGTCAAGAATTCGGCACAGAAACAGGCTCAGGATATGGATGCTTACTTGATGCTTTCATTCGATACATTTGAAGCCAAGGCAGACTTCTGTGAAAGGTTCGGTTATGACCCATACGCCAAGTTTATCAAGGGAGAAGTATTCGATGAACAAGTAGAAAGGATTGAATGATATGGCCAATCGTGAATCTCAAAATATAAAATCCAACAGGGGAAGAAAACCTAAGTTTGATTACACATGTAATGAATTTCTTTCCCAGGTGGAGACGTATGCCAAGAAGGGATTCACGGACAAGGAAATCGCCTTTGCGCTCGGACTGGGGCCGCAGACCTTCTGCGAGAAGAAAAGCCAATACAAGGAATTGTCGGAAGTGTTAGCGCGCGGGCGGGCGACCATCACCGCCGCCGTGCGTGCCAAGTTCCTGGCAATGGCCTTGGGCGGCATCAAGACCAAGAGTACCGTGGTGAGGAAGCTGAAAGACCAGGAAGGGAACCTGACCGGCGAAGAGGAGATTCAGGTTAGCGAAAGCGAACTGGCTCCCAACCTTCAGGCCATGTCCGTATGGCTCTACCACCACGACGAGGAATGGCGGAAGGTGGAGCGCCGCCAGGACGAAGAGACCGACCTGCGGCGCGAGAACGGCATCGACATCGACAAATGGATGGAGGAGAACGAAAGTGAAGATTAAGCCCCAGAAAATATACGCTCCGATCTACCACAACAAGGACAAGTTCATCGTCCTCGTCACCGGAGGACGTGGTAGCGGTAAGTCGTTCAATGTATCTACATTCATTGAGCGATTACTTTTTGAAGTGCGCCATCCTTCACCGGAAAAGAGAATTGTACACCAGGTTCTATATACACGTTATACAATGGTGTCTGCTCATATTTCCGTTATTCCAGAGTTTATGGAAAAAGTGGACTTGGACGGTCATTCCAAATTCTTTAGAAGTACCAAGACAGATGTGAAGAACCTCCGTAGTGGCGGGTGTGTCATGTTCCGAGGTATCAAGACGTCATCGGGTGTGCAGACGGCCAAGCTGAAATCCATTCACGGTATAACCACATTCGTTGTTGATGAAGCGGAGGAATGGGTATCCGAGAAAGAGTTCGAGACCATCATGCTTTCTATCCGTCAGAAGGGAATCCAGAACCGAATCATCATCGTAATGAACCCTACAGACTCGAACCACTGGGTTTACAAGCGTTTCATCGAGAACACTCATAAGCTGGTGGGGATTGACGGCGTACAGGTACAGATTTCCACCCATCCAAATGTCCTCCACATCCATACCACTTACTTCGACAACATTGAGAACCTTTCCCCTGAGTTCCTGAAGGAAGTTGGGGAGATGAAGGCTAACAATCCGGAAAAGTACGCCCACACCGTCATCGGCAGATGGGCAGACGTGGCCGAGGGTGCCGTGTTCAAGAAATGGGGTATCGTGGATGAGTTCCCAATGTGGTGTAAGAAAGTGGCCATCGGGCAGGATTTTGGTTACACCAACGATCCGTCGGCGTCCATCCGGTGCGGCATCATCGACAACGCCCTCTACCTAGACGAAGTTGACTACCGGACGGGGCTGCTTTCCGGCGACATCATAAGGACCTTGCGTCCGTGGAATCTGAAGGTGATAGCAGACAGCGCAGATCCGAGACTGATACAGGAAATCAGTAATGGTGGAATTAAGATTTACCCAGTTGAAAAGGGACAAGGTTCTGTCAATGCCGGAATAGACAAGATGCAGGGAATGGAAATTTTTATCACAAGACGTTCCTACAATCTTCAACGTGAGTTCAGGAATTATGTCTGGGCAAAGGATAAGGATGGAAACTACATCAACGAGCCGGAAGACCACGATAACCACGGGATTGACGCTGCCCGTTACTATGTCTTGGGAGAACTTCTTGGCAAGATTATGAAACCTAAAGACATCTCAGGAGTATTTGGACATTAAAATATAGTATATGATAAAATACATACAGACATCAGAAGTATTTGGTGATTGTTCAGCTAATTACGATGTAAAACTGAATAAACCTCATACGGTTGGCGAATTTATAAATTTGGTCCTTATTGAAAGAAAAGGAGAATGGGGTAAGTTCGAGATTTATAATCCCGATGTTAGTTGGTTGGACTATGAACGATACGAATACCGACATGGGATTTTGAAGGATGTAATATCAAAGGAGATACTTGAAAAGAGAATAATCAGTATTGAAGCACATGGCGGCTGGACACAGATGGATTATCTTTTAAAACTGGAAAAATGATTTAGTATATGAGAACAATAGAAGAAATTTTAGCTATACCGGAGATTGAGAGAAAAATCTATTATCTGAAGAAGGGGCGGAAGACGGAACTCCCTAACGCTCATGCCTTGTATAATGACTGGAACCCGAACAAACACGAGATAGTGATTGATGAGGAGAAATATCCTAAAATCAAAATCACTACCAAGCCGGAAGAGAGGATAACCGACCCGAGTACCGGCAAAGAGTACGTCGAACCAGCTGTGAAGAAAGAAGTCGAGCCGAACCGCATCGCCCTGCCCATCGAGCAGGACATCGTGAATCTTCAGACCGCTTTCACTGTAGGTACAGAGCCTGTTCTTGACTGCCAGTCGGACCAGTCGGAAGAAAGCCTTCTTTCCGCTTTGAAGCAGGTATTCAAGAAGAACAAATTGAAGTATCAAAACAAAAAGCTAGTTCGGGCATGGCTGGCCGAGCAAGAAGTAGCTGAATACTGGTATGTGGTGAAAGATGACGGTTTCTGGGCCAAGCTCAAGCGCAAGATTTCAGAGATTTTCGGAAAGTCCAAACCCGAATACCGTCTGAAGAGTGCCATCTGGTCTCCGTTCCGGGGTGACAAACTATACCCTTTCTTTAATGACAACGGTGATTTGGTAGCCCTTTCTCGTGAGTACAAGAAGAAAGACCTGGACGACGTAGAGATCACCTGCTTTATGACCATCACCAAGGATATGGTTTATCAGTGGGAGCTGACAAGCAACTGGGCCGACAAAGGCTCGTTCGCTCACGGGTTTAAGAAGATGCCAGTAATCTATATGTGGCGACCAGAAGCGTACTGCGAGAAGATTAAGAGCCTTCGTATAAGGTTGGAGAAACTTCTTTCAAACTATGCAGATTGTATCGACTATCACTTTTTCCCTATCCTCATGCTGTTCGGTAACGTGGAGAACTTCTCTGGTGAGTTCAAGAACCGGGTGGTCCAGCTTACCGGGCAGGGAGCGAATGCCCAATATCTCACTTGGAACCAAGCGAGCGAAACGGTGAAGTACGAAGCGGAGACCCTATTCAGCCAGATATATAGTCTGACGAATACTCCGCGCATCTCCTTCGATTCATTGAAAGGTGCTGGAAGTGCGGTATCAGGCGTGGCCTTCGATTATGTATTCATGTCCACGCACCTGAATGTAGAGAACCTCAATGAAACGGTCGGCGAGTTCATGCAGCGACGGGTGAATTTCCTTGTCTCCGCCTTGGGTTCCGTGAACACGACTCTTGAAGCAGCTTCCGAAACCATCGACGTGGATGTGCAGATGCAGCCCTACCGACTGGAGGACATCAAAGATAAGATAGACACAGCCATCAAGGCCAAAGACGGGGAGATTTGGTCGCAGCAGCGGGCCATTACCTTTGTCGGGAACGTGGATTCTGTTCTGGACGAGATTGAAGCCATCAAGGAGGATCAAGCTGAAAAGCAAAAGAACGACATTGAGAAGCAGAAACAGCTTTCTACGTTAAAGAGCAATGGAGCAAAAGATTAAAAACAGAACATTGTTGGCAGAAAAATTACGGGGTTAATACAAAATACCCTTATTCAAAATCTTAAATATAGAACATTCCAATAGCGGTATCTTTATGGTATCGCTATTTTTTGTGCAAAAGGCTTTGTTTTTAGTACCAAATTTAGTACCTTTGCATAAAACGAAAACACAATGGGTTCGAAAGAGAAATTGATAGAACGGTTCAAGAAGCTGCCAAAGGACTTCACCTTTGAAGAGACCCTTTCTTTACTTGGCTACTTCGGTTACACCAAGCACAACAAAGGAGCAACTTCCGGTTCCCGCATTCGTTTCAAGAACGAAGAAACTGGTCAGTACATAGATATACATCGTCCACACCCAGGAAGCATAATGAAAGCGTGGATGATGAAAGCGATTTACCAACATTTGAAGAATAACGGTTTAATATAAAGAGTTATGGATTATTTGGAATACAAAGGTTATAAAGGTTCTGTGGAATACAGCAAAGAAGATAATTGTCTTTGCGGTAAGGTACAAGGAATGGGCAACAAGGTCTTGATTCTTTATGAAGGAACCACTATTGACGAGCTCCGAAAGGATTTTGAAGAAGGGATTGACAGCTATCTCGAAGGTTGCAAAGCGGATGGAGTCGAACCGGTAAAACCGTTCAGTGGGAAACTTAATTTGCGCATGCCTTCTGAGCTTCACGCTCGTGTAGCTGCGTTTGCCGCAAATACAGGTATGACCATCAATGATTTTATCAATAAGGCCATTACCAACGAGCTGGAGCATGACTGTGCAATGTAAGTGGTAAAGGTATTAATGAGCTGCTAGTTCCCCTGGCAGCTATAAATTTATTATGATTATGGACTTTTCAATTTTAACACCAATTGCTGCTTTTGGCGGATTTGCACTCGGATTGATAAATCTAGGCATCACTGTCTACAAAGATTTTTTTTAGAAAAAGTAAATTGAATGTAGAGATTTTATCTTTCAAAACAAGATATGTTGAGGAGGGAGAATATAATTTTCAATTAGATGTTCGTTTTAAAGCTGAAAATGGCCTTATTGTTATAAAAGATGTAAAATTAAAGAATAAATATGGGTTTACAGGTGATGCCTTTTCTGAAAGAAATGAAATTCAAATGTATCGAGGTATTCCCATGAATAAATTAGATTTATGTAAATTAAATAAAGATTGTTTTTTAGAAAAAGTAAAAAAACTCTTTGAAGAGGTTTCTTTTTCAATAACTGATTTACAGATACAAAAGGATGAAATAAAGTCAATTACATTCGCTGGTAACATACAAACTATCATGCAGTGTGATGGGTATGATGAGCTTCCCCAATACCAATGGTATTTAGAGATTTCTTATAACAATGAATTGCAAACAATACCTTTAAAATTGGAACCTATTGGTGACACAAGAGGATGTTATTCACATCAAGGTGCTCCATATGAGAATTAATTCTATAGCGTGATTACTCCAGTAGTCACGCTTTCTTTTTGCCTAAAAACGAACATTCTCCTAATTGTTTCGTATCGTTAGCCTTAAAATTTCCCCCTCCCCTTCTCTATCTGTAAATTTACCGTATGAAATTATTAATCAAACTCATACGGTATGACAATCTTTGAACAAATCTTGGCAGGACTGCAACAAAAGTATTCTGGGGTGGACACTGCCACACTGACCCGCATCGCCACAAAGAAGGCTGAGGGTGTAACGGACGAGACGAAGGTGACCTCCATCGTTGAGGGTATCTCATTTCAGGACGTGATGCAAAACTATGGTGATTTCCGTGCAGGACAAGCTCAGACCTCCGCTGTTTCCAACTACGAGAAGAAGCATGGACTGAAAGACGGAAAACCGATCGAGGAACCGGAAGAAAAGAAAGACGAAAAGAAGGATGAGAAAAAAGACGATGTTCCTGCATGGGCCCAGGCTTTGATTGATTCCAACAAGAGTCTTTCCGAAAAGCTGTCTGCATACGAAGCAGAGAAAGCGCAGGCGCAGCGTAATTCTCAGATTTCGGCAGTGGCCAAGAAGTACGGTATTCCCGAATTTATGCTGAAAGACCGTAACATCCCTGAAAACACGGACTTGGATACTTACTTCAAGGACATGAAGCAGGATATGTCAAACAGCGGTTTCCAGTTCGCTAAAGCACCTGAGACAGCCGAACAGAAGCAGGAACAGGAGGCGAGCGCATTCGCCAGAATGATTGAGGCGGACACAAAATCTATTGTCGAACAACAAAACAAGTAATTAGTAAATTATGGCAGCAGGATTTAAGTACAACATGGAGCCTGAACCGTCTGTCGAGGAACGCTACGACGTAGAGACCGGACGCAGACGCAGAGGCCCTTACAAGCTGGACACGACCAACCTTGTCGCTGGTTCGTTCCTTCCATCCTTCACGCCGATCGCCGCAGACTTGGTAAAGAAAACTGCCCAAGTGGCTATCCGTGTGGAAGTCTATGAGAAATTTACAACCGGTTCCAACACCACATTGAAGATTAAGAAGAACTCTTTGGCTTATGTGGGTATGCATCTTGGAAACGGTGCACATGGAGCAACCATCAACTCCATCGACAAATCAGATAAGGCTTTCGATAAGTTGACGTTAGCAGCAGACTTTGGTGATACTTTGGAAGCTGGTGCTGTACTCTATGAAGCTACAGCAGTAAACGGTACAACTCCGAAAGTCATTGCTAACTCAGCTTTGTACGAAAGAGTACAAGTTGAAGAAGGCATCGTATTAGTCGCCCTTTTGATGCGAGCATTTGAAATCGAGCCTACTAAATTGGTTATGCCTTTCTCTGACATTGATAAGGCTAACATGCCGCATTTCCAGTTCAACGCTGCAGGTGTGCAATCACCTTCTGGTGTCTCGTATGAACTACCAGAAGCATCCGATTCTGTAATGGGTGGTATTCAGTTGGGATTTACCCAGAGCGGAAAGAAATATCCAGTAGCATTGGAAGGTGGTAAAGCTTATGTTGAAGTTCCTTGGACTGATAATAACACTACCTATCAGGCAGCTAACTCAAGTACCTTGGGACTGGTAAAACAGGGGGCAAAGGTTGATGATGCAACAGGTCAGGAAGATGCACACACGCAGTTGAACGCTCTTCTTACATCATTGAGAAACGCAGGTATTATCGCAAGCAAATAAAGAAAGGAGGACTAATATATGATGCTAACTATTTATACTCTGTTTAACGACCCCAACATCGTTAACGCTGTTATTCAGCGCATCCTTCAGACACGTAAGGATACTATCTACTGGCAGCAGTATCTGGACTTCCGAAGAACGACTACCCGTGTGTTCAAGGACTACATCGGCCAAGTTACTGGCGTGATGGCCGGTTCCATCAACTCCCGCTACGGAGAGAAGCCCATTCGTGAACGTCGGAACATCGGTTCGGGATATGGAGAGATTGCCTACTTGGGCGACCGCTATCAGATTTCCATCGACCGCCTGTCCGAACTTCAGGACTTGGTGGACAAGTTCAATGCGGCCAAGACCGCCGACCAGGTGGCCGCCATGCAGGACATCGTGAACTTTATCTATGACGACTATCGTCAAGTGCTCCTTGCCGCTCACAAGCGTATGGACATCGTTGTAGGTTCATTGTTGATGACAGGAAAGGCCCAAGTGAAGAACAAGGACGACAATGCCGGAGGCATCGACCTTTTGGACATCGAGCTTCCGTTCAAGTTCATCACTCCCGAAGCTGGAGCGAAGGCCAACTTCATCACCTACTTGCAGACGACTATCAACGAGCTGAAGGCCGTTTACGGTACCTTCCCGAAGATGATTATGTCACGAGGTACCTTCGTGAAGAACATCATCGGTTCAAGCGAATTCGGCGACAAGTTCAAGATGCAGCTGACTGGTAACGAGATGTACATGTCAACCGGGTTGATTACTTCCCAACTGGCCTCTTCTGTATTTACAGGCATCGGACTTCCTGCCATCGAAATCAAGGAAGACTATGTTCTGGACCAGTCGGGAAAGAACGTTCAGATTTACGCCGACGACCGCATCACCCTGCTCCCACAGGACAAAATCGGTTACATGCGTTTCCACACGCCCTACGAGGCCGTGGATGGTGTACCGGGACGCAATTATAGCCAAGCCGACGGCGACATGCTGATCTCCGGCTATAAGGATGGTAATGGTCGTTATCTGGAATACACTGCCGAGTGGATTCCGCAGATTTCGACACCGAACCAGATTGTGAACATCGATTTGACCACCATGAACGCATGACGGTAAACGACTACATATCACAGAAGTTTCAGACCTTCGGCATTAATTTGTCGGAGGCTGACCTTTTGGAGATAAGTCTGTCTTCAGAGATAAGCGGAGAGGATGAGATGGACCAGTCAAACATCGGTCTTGTATCGGTGGCCATGGCGAAGTTCATCCCCTCTCTATTGCTCCGCGCCACTTCCATCAGCGAGAACGGTTTCTCTATGTCTTGGGATACCAAAGGTGTGAAGGAATACTATTCTTTCTTGTGTAAGAAATATGGACTTGAAGACACGTTGTCAGATAAACCTAAAGTCAGATTCCTATGATATTCGCACCCCACATATTGCAGGTTAAAGTCACCACTCCGATGGAAACGGATGAGTTCGGCCGGCCCATTCCCGGAACCGGTGGCGAAAGCTGGCAGGACGTATGTCGGTGCCGGTGTGACGATAACTCCACCAAGGAGTTTACTTCGGAGAACGGCGATGTGTACCGACCGAATTACCATGTGGTCTGCGAGAAGAAAATCTCACTGAAGGCAGGTGATGAAGTAAGATGTATGGACGGTGAGAATATTAGAGGAACCGGCGAGGTTTACATGGTGAAGAATACGAATTATTTTGGTTACTCAGAGATATGGATGTAAAGTTTGATTTTTCGGATGTGGATAGCTTTTTCGACCAAGGGTATGCCGAGGTAAAAGCCGTTGAAGAGAAGGTCGGCAAGGAAGCTGTCGATTACGCTGTGAAGAACGGCAGCTATCAGAATCGAACCGGTACACTCCGTAAGTCAAACAAATATTCTGTTGAGGATGATGGTCTGGTGATAAAAAACGTTGCTGAATATGCCTCGCACGTCGAATCTAAAGGCTATGAAGTATCAACGGGTGCAGCCATATATGCTGAGAGACGATTGAAGGAGGAAATCAAATGATAGTAACTACCGATATAGCGAACATACTCTACCGTGATTGCCAGCCTTTCGGCATAGCCATCGTTCCCCATGGCAAGAAGCTGACGGGTACGTTGAAGGCCGAGAGGATTGTCATTCACGCCAAGAAGCAACAGCCGGGCACGTACTGGAAGAAGTCCTTCGTCGAGGTGAATCTTTGCGTCCCCGACCTGAAGGAAGGCGAAGCTAATACCATCCGGCTGAACGAGCTGGAGAAGCAGTCTCAAGACCTGTTTGACAGCGTAACCGGGCGCTATGACGGTATAAGTTACTATTATTCGGTCGACTCTATTGGAACCGAGGAGGACACAGCCTTAAAGTGTCATTATGTGAATGTAAGAATTTTGTTTGAAGTTTTAAATGTAAAATGATATGGCAGAAGCAAAGAAAATAACCGCCGTGAATATCAAGAAACTTTGGTATGGCGAAACAAGTGCTATCACGGCCGATTTGACCGGACAGGCGTTGTACACTCTCTTGCAGGGTGAAACCCTGAAAGAAGTAAAGAACATCCATCAGGATACCTGGACGCTAGAAGAAGCGGAAGCGAGCCGAACGAACTACAAAAACCAGCTCACTAATCAGACCTATCGCAGCGACAAGGAGATGGGCGATGTGACCGTCAACTTCACCATTGGTGAGTACGACTATCCGACAAAGAAAGACCTCATGGGCGGCGACGTCATCAACACCGACAAGGGATGGAAACGAGCCAGGGGCAAGGTGAACATCGAAAAGCTGATTGTGGCCCAAACCGAAGACGACCAGTATTGCGTCATTCCCCGCGCCGACATCGGTGCCCGTGAAGCGACAACCGACAAAGCTATCGGTCTTCCGGTAAGTGCTGTTGAATTGGAGCCGAAAGACTCCACCATCGCTCCGGAATACTGGTTCGACTCCGAAGAAGTAAAACAGGGAGCTTAAAAACATAGAAGTGTTTGTCAGGATGGCGGTGGGTGGTTGGCTCACCGCCTTTTTTATATAGAACAGTTATGAACACAGGAGCAAAAATCATATCAGAATCCATCATAGGAATGGATTTCAGAACGGTAATCGTAGGCGGCAAAAGTTACACGGTCTATCCGCCTACCATCCACAAGCTGGCCGGGGCCATTTCCCATCTTTCAAACATACAGGATGCGGAAAGCCTGAGAGACGTGTTACTCTCTCTTGGAGATAGTGAAGCATACAGCAAGGCCCTTTCGTGGCTGATTGCTGGAGACGAAAGTCTGAATGAAGAATTGTCACAGGGTACACTGGACGAGGTGGTGGACGCCTTGGATGAAACCCTTTCCATGATTGATTCCAAGGTTTTTCTCAAAGCTGTCAGCTTGGCGAAGAACGTAAGCCTGCTGGCAGCGAAACCGAGGTTGTAGGCAATGACACGCTTTTGGGTCAGATTGCATCGTTCATGGAAAATCTGCACCTGTCCTATCGAGAAGTGGTCCACGAGATACCATACAGAAATTTAGTAATCATGCAGCGTGACAAGCTCCATACCGTTACTGGGACGAAGGTTACAAAGGTGAAGGGTAAGGATATGGCTTCACGCAGAAGAAGAAATAAAAAATAATAAAAACAGCCCCGAACCATAAGGAACGGGGCTGGAATAGTTTTAATTATTCATTAAATATCGTCTAACGCTTCACTTTCTTCTTCTTTCTTTTTTAGCTCATAATTAATATTATCCTCGTAGCCTATTTGAATATAACCGAACTGAGATATTTCTACAGCGGCATCCCCCAATGGCAATTTGTAAAATGATATATAATGGCATTTTTCTTTCCTTAGTGCTTGTAATTCATATCCATCTCCCTCATAATAAGGCTTTGAGAAAAACTCATAGTGCTTTTCAGGTTCACCATACTTTTTAGTAAACAGTTCTTTCATATCTGAATAATCAGATTTCAAAGAACTCCAAGATTCTTTTTTATTATAATTAACTGTCGCTTTCCATACAGTTTTGGATTTAGGAGTTGCCAATATATATATTGTAGCGTAATTCCCTGCAAAATTGCCTTCCATAACTGCTACGTAATCTCTTGGATATTCTTTGAATGTAAATCCCTCTTTACTTAATTGTAAAACAAAATCTGAAAGTTTCCCATCTAATGGAATACCTTTAAATTCTAAATGTTGGGAATCTTGTGCAAATGAAGGCAATGCAATAATAAAGCCTATCAATAAAAACAATATTTTCTTCATATTCCTAATTTTATGATTAAACATTCGGATTCAATTTTATCTCCTTTCCACAATGAGGGCAGTGTATTACCCCCTCTTTGGGTTTATCAAAGAGTTCTGTTACTGGCACATCTAAAGCAGCAGCAATTTGCTCTAATCTCTTTAACGGTGGGTTACCGTTTTCTCCCATAGCGATACTTAACCCTGTTTCAGTCATACCAATTTTAGAAGCCAATTCTTTTGCGGTAATCCCCTTTTCTCGCAGCAATTCTTTAATTCTCATTTAAATTCCAAAATCCCATCTTATCTCAATTTTAATAGTTGTTCTAAATCCTCAAAAGAGTGAATCTCATAAAGAGTTCCTTTTACTTTTATATAACCATTTATTTCAGGATCAGGTGTATTTCTCACAAAAAGATCTGCAATATCTACTCCTAAAGTATTTGCAATACGTTCTAAAGTTTCCAATGTAGGGTTTCCATTAATATTTCTTGTTAAAGTATCCCTTGTTACACCCAACATTTCAGCAAATTGCTGCATAGTCATGCCTTTTTGCTTAATAAGGTCCTTTACTTTTAGCTCCATAAATAAAAATATTATAATCGTGTATGCAAATGTAGCTTTTTCTTATATAGTGCGATATTATAATGCTGTTAAATAATATAAAAACGACAATAAAATATCGCTTTTTGTTTGATAATACGATATTAAGATGTATCTTTGCGACATGATAAACGACATGATAATATCGAACCAATAAAATATAAGAGCTATGGCAACAAATGAAATCAAAGTCAATTTAGACTTAATGAGTGCATTGATCAAACTAAGAGAAGCAAGTGTGGTGTTCAACGAGCAGACCAAGAACATTTCGCAAGAAAGCGGTCGTGACTACGATGATGAAAGTGAAACATTCAATACTGGCATTTACAAATGTATGGATGCCATCGGTAAAATGATAGGCGAAAGTGCGGTTTATGGCGTGTATAGCCTTATCCCTGACAGAATATAATTCGTACACATGATTAATTTGAACTTAAAACAATACAGATATGGAATTTTCAGAAATAAGCAAAGAACTGGGCGGTCTGACAGCAGACCAAGTATATGAACTTGCAAAGTTTGGAAAGAGCATTTTAGAAACTGCTGGCGTAGTAGGATTATCATCAGGTATAATCGGGCTGGTAAGGAGCCTTCTTTTGGCTGAGAACTTTGACCTCGAAGAGAACAAATCTGCAATAGAAACTCTGCTACATATTGCTAACGAAGTTAACGAGCTAAATGAAAAATGCTGGGGAGAAAGAAAAACGATGCTCGGCTTGACAGGTGTAAATAGTGACGACGAGTATTTCGGTCTGAATGGTGCTACACGAATCGAAGCGGCATAAAACTTCCACGCATCTGTCCTTTCATTCTACAACATTAAAATTGAAACTATTATGAATACGCAAAAAGCACTATATTACGAAACATTGTCAATTAAGCAGTCCTGCCAACTCATCGCATTGTGCAGAGAGTTCCAGCCCCACGTACCATTCGAGGACGTTGTATTCTTGGAATTGATAACTGCGGCGAGAAGATTCTGTGATCCCGGATCTTTCATCTTCATAGATGACCTTCAGAATCGGTTCGAAAAAATATTAAAGCCTACAGTTGAAATTATTAAAGCTAAATACTATTTCAATGGTTTCAAATCAAACAAAAAACCGCTAAATGGAATACAATTCCATTACATAAATAATTATGTTCCGAGAGTACGCATACCGATTTTTGATGTGATGGAAGGCTACAGACCTGTTGAGAAAGTGTTATTTCTGAAAATAGTCCGTGCCTGCCGCGATTTCATGCGGGCCAAAAATGAGCAAGGATGCCGAACAGGATTTTTTGCAGAGGCTGTCCGTTGTCTATTACGCCATCAGATAACCAATCCCCCACTCGATTATGACTTTCAAGACAAGACCACCACCGCAAACGAGCTGAGAGTGAGAAAACATATTAGTAACGTATAAAATTGATTAGTTATGAGTAAAAGATTTGCTATTAAAGTCATTCCGAAAGAAAAACAAGTGAAAGACGTGAAGTACGGCTTACGGATAGACCACCCAAGTGCCTTGGGCAATATCTATGGATTGACAGAAAAAGAGCTGAAAGAACTTCGTGATCTGATAGATGAAGCATTGAAACAATGAGCATGAAGCAGAGAAAAATACGCCCCCCGCCTCTATTTCGAAACAATCGGCCAAATGTTTGTTCTGAGCCCAATAATTTTTAGGACAAATGTTTGGCGGTTGGTAACTTTGCCTTAGGACGAAATGCGCTTCGTGGCTGTTGCGTTGCTAAGGATATTCAAGGCATTTCTTTCAAGGGGTAAACAGCCACTTTAGACCCCTTCTAAGATTTGCCTTTTTATATGTCAGGTGTGACAGGTCAAGGCAAGACATTCAGGTGTGCATGGGTTCGAATCCCAGCTTGCTACTACGGTCAAAATAAAATCCTCATTGATGAATTGACCGGCCACCAATGAGGATATTGTCAAATTTAAACTCAAATGTATGGATAAAGACACAGAAAACGAATCTTCGTTCATACGGTACAAAGATAAGCAAATTTCTTATTGTACCTACAATGGCAGGATATATATTTCTTGCAAGGGGCTGAATTCGGATGTCGGGATGAGCATCAGTGAATGGAAATCAAGGCACATGCCGCAAATCAGAGCTTATGCCGCCCGGCACAAGCTGAAATTGAGAGAAATAATGTATTGCGGCAGATACCTGGAAATGGGCGTAGCCCTGATGTTCTTCAGTGCTAATAAAGATTTGGCCTCATGTGTAAAAAAACAGATTGACAACTTAAATTCAAATAATATGAATGAAGTACAGGTTTTACAAAAAAGCACCCTGATGGGTAAAGAACTGACCGTTTACGGCAGCGCTGAAAATCCGTTGTTTCTAGCCAAAGATGTAGCGGAGTGGATTGAGTTTGATATAAACCAAGTTGGGAAAATGCTACAAACTGTCGATGAAGACGAGAAGCTGACCGTAACATTATTACGGTCAGGTCAGAATCGCCAAGTCTGGATGCTGACAGAGAACGGTTTATACGAAGTATTGATGCAGAGCCGCAAGCCGATAGCCAAACAATTCAAGAAAGGCGTGAAAGCCATACTGAAAGAAATCCGAACCAAAGGCGGATATATGGCAGTCAAGGCAGACGATACCCCCGAGGAAATTATGGCAAAAGCCATCCTGCTGGCAAACACAACCATCGAACGGCAGAAAGAACGCATATCGGTGCTTGAAACCGAAAAAAGTCTGGCCGAGGAACAGAACCGGCTGATGGCACCCAAGGCTGCCTACTTCGACAATGTGCTGCAAAGCGAGGGGCTGATTACGACCAATATCATAGCCAACGAGCTGGGCATGAGCGCCAAGAAGCTGTACAAGATGCTGAAGGATTTGGGCGTCCTCTACAATCAGAACGGCGTCTATATGCTTTATGCCAAGTATCGGGGGCTGGGCTATGACAAATACAGGACGCACACCTATACGAGTGACACCACAGGGATGCAGGTCGCCAAACAATACCTCTGCTGGACGCAGCTTGGCAGAAAATTCATTCTGGACTTGGTAAAAAGCAAAACCGCAGCTTAAAATTCAATCATGCGCACGCCATCAGCTTGGCGTGCGCTTTTACATTTACAGGATATGAGGTTTAAAGGTGACATTTCAGGACTGGACGAACTGCTGGAACAAATAGACGATGAATATTTCTCTGTTCTTTCAGAAGTGGGAAGAGCCGCGACACGGAACGCCAAAAATCAGAAGACGTTCCAGAACCGTACGGGTAACCTTGCCAACGCAAACGGAGGGTGCGTGGTGAGAAAGGGTAAAATTATTGATATGTGGGTAGAGACCGACGGGGCACACCCGGATGCTGTGAGAAACACTGAAAACCTGCTGATTTACTCGGAAAAGCCTAAAGACGGGCTTTATCTGGCCAACGGAATGAATTATGCCAGCTATGTGGAAAGCAGGGGATTTGAAGTGATACTGACTAACGGAGTGCTGTTTGCCGAACGGAACATCAAGAAAAAACTAAATATAGGATAATATGGCAGGAATATTTTCAGACGTTACGACCGATATTCAGAAGCTAAGGCAACTGAAGGCGGAAATCGAGAATGTGAAAAAGGCGTTGAAGAGCATCGACGTCAATGTGAACATTGATATTGCGAAGGGAATGGAAGCCCAGCTACAGTCATTGACAAAACAATACGACGCTTTGGTGAAGAAAGTCAGTGAAGCGGAAGGCAAAATCATGATTTCAACCCAACGCATCAACGATGCTTCAGAGAAAATCATCAAGGCACAGGAGCAGTTATCGAAAGCGGCAGGAATGAACGCCCAATCAGGCAACGCGAATGCCACTGCACCGGCCAACCAGACGGAAACGGCAAGCGTACAGGCACAGGCAAAAGCATACGACGAACTTGCGGCGGAAATAGATGATGTTTTGGGCACACGTACCCAGAACATAAAGCGGATGATTGAGGAACAGCGGGCCATCGACTTAATCAAGAAAGAGATTAAGGAGCTGACCAAGTATCAGACAGAGAACTCCACCTTGTCGGCCACCCAGCAGAGGCGGCTGGAACAGCTTAACAACTCCTTGCTGACGCATAAGGCAGCTTTGTCGGAAGTGAAGCAAACGTTGATGAACAACGCCAAGCTGGATAATGCGGCATCCACTTCAATGAATGGCCTGTCCCAGTCTTTGTCACGAATGAGGATCACCTATCGTGAACTTACGGAAGAAGAACGCAATTCACCGTTTGGGAAAGAACTGCTTACTTCAATAAACCAAGCCGATGCAAAAATAAAAGAGCTTGACGCTAAAATCGGCAACCATCAACGGAATATTGGCAACTATGCAAAAGCCTACAACGGATTGAACGTCTCGGTGCAGCAGATTGTGAGAGAATTGCCTTCTGCCGCAATGGGATTGAATATGTTTTTCCTGGCAATCAGCAACAACCTGCCAATTCTCACCGATGAAATCAAGCGGGCAAAAGACAGAAACGCTGAACTGATAGCCCAGAACCAGAAAGCGACTCCCGTATGGAAGCAACTGGTTTCATCCATCTTCTCGTGGCAGTCGGCCATGATGGTCGGTATAACCCTGCTTACGGTATATGGAAAGGATATTTGGGAATGGATTAGAGGTCTTTCCAAGGCAAAAGAAGCGATTATAGACATGATTTCCGCGGAGCAAGAAATGGCGATAGCCAGAAAGAAAGCTTCTGAAAGCATCAAGAAAGAGCAGGCAGAACTGGATATGCTGTATCGTATCATGAAGAACAGCAGCAATACGATGGAACAGCGCAAATCGGCTTATGCTGATTTCGTCAGCCTTTACCCCAAGTATGCCAATGTGATGGAAAATGAGAAGATAAACATTGGAAAACTGAACACGGCCTATAAAGAACTGACGAAAAGCATCAAAGAACGTGCCGTGGCCGAGTCCTACATGAATACCATATCAGAGCTATCTGTAAAAAGAGAAAATGAGGAAATCAAAAGGCTTAATCAGAAGTTGACGGTATCAAAGGCAGAAGAACGCTATCGAAAAGCTCAAGAAGAATATAACAATCTAAGGAATAGGCAATTGAGTGGAGAATCTGTCGGACAATTAATGCCAAATATTCGGAGCGAATATCTTAATGCACAAGAAGATTATTTAAACCAAAAGAAGTTATACGACGACATAGTTAAGAACGTCGAAAACTATACTTCCAAGATAGAAGCGATTGAAAAGCATACAGAAAAACTGATTACCGGCAATAAAGAAAATCCCAAGGAAGGAACACTCGCCTATCTGGAACAGGAGAAAAACATGCTGGAAGCCCAACTGAAATCGCTGACAGAAATAGAGGCCAAGGGAGAAAAGGGCATTGAGCTGAGAAAAAAGATTGCTGACTTGGACAAAAGGATTACAGATGCATATAGTGTTAGCTTAGGAACCAAAAGACAAAAGAAAGACCAACAGAATCTTGCCGAAGCACTTCTCCAGCTTCGTTTCCAAAACCAGCAAGATGAAATCAATCTGATGCAGGAAGGCTCCGAGAAGAAAAGAAAACAAATCGAGCTGGACTATAAAAAAGAGCTGGCGGAAATCAAGAAGCTTGAAAAGGAATGGTCTGAAGAAAATGGAGGTAAATTAACACAGGATCAATCTGTTGAGATCTCGATAAAATATTCGAATGCAGAGAACAAACGTAAAGAAGGGTTATCTGGCCTCGTTGAAGAAGAACAGCAGAAACTACAATCAATGCTGGAGAAATATCAGGATTACGCCGCTCAAAGAGAGGCTATCGAGAAACAACTGAATGAAGACATAACGTATCTGGAGACACAACGCACAGAAGAAAATTCTGCCAATATTGACCGTGCCATCAAGGTTGCCAAGGAGAAGGCCGCCAAAGCTGTGAAAGAAATAACGGATGAAGAGTCCAAGGCTCTTGTCAACGATTCCGGCATATTCGCACGTTTGTTTTCGGATTCCTCTTCAATGACAAAAGCATCGCTCAAGAAAGTAATAGCGGAGGCGAAAACACTTGTCGACTACTTATCTGGTATAAGCATTGAGAAACCGCTTGGATTTACGGAAGATCAGTTGGAAGCGCTCAAGGGAGACGCTGAATCCATCAAAGAAATATATGACGCTCTCATAGAGAAACAGGACGAGCTCGACAAGAGAACTGATTATCCGTTTGATGGAATAGTTAAGGGCTTCAGAAAGATTAAGGAATCATCCGAACTTGCAAAAAGAGCAATCGAAGAGACCAATGAAGAAAAGAAAAAGCTTCTTCAAAGTCAATCTGAAGCAGAGTATGGTAAAGGTGTTTCTTATCTTAAAGATGGAGCACTTGAGGCTTCTGATGCAGTAGGTTTTCTGGCTGAGCAAGTATCCATATTGGCGGAAGCAACAGGAGACGCGAAGTTCAAAGAGTTCTCCGACCAGTTCAGTGCATTTTCGCAGAATTTGCAGGCGGCAGGGCAAGGTGCTCAAAGTGGCGGTTGGATAGGAGCTATTGTAGGAGGCGCATCTAACATGATAACTCAAACAGTAGCTTCAATGGCCCAGCTGCAATCAGAAGCTTATGAATATGAACAGAACAGGATAGATTTCCTGCGTGAGATTGAAAAAATCTCTCTTTCTCTTAAAGATGAAGACTACGATTCGATTTTTGGAACATCCAGTATAGAAAAGGCAAGAGACGCTTATGATCTCGCTCGGGAAGCTCTCGAGAAGTATAATGAAGAACTTCAAAGAACTTCTGCATTGGAACTTGAAGAAGAGTATAAAAATCTTGGTGCAGCCATATTTGCCCCAATTTTCGGTTCTTTCGGATTTGGGAAAAGAATAAGCGAGGAAACTAAAGCACTAATGGCGGCTTATGAGAAGGGTTATACCGACTTACAAGCAATGGCCGTCAAGACGAAAGACCGGTCGGGCTGGGCAAACTTTTGGGGAAAGAAGGACGAGTACACGGCACTAAAAGATCTTGCCCCGGAGCTTTGGAACGAAGATGGAACATTTAACGTAGAAGCCGCGCAGGCTTTCCTTGATACGAACACTCAGATTTCTGATGAACAGCGGAAGCAAATACAAAATGTGATTGATCTGAAAAATGCTTATGACGAGAACATAGCAATCATAGACGAACTGCTCGCCTCCACCTTCGGAAGCCTGGGCTCGGACATCACGGATATCATTTTCGATTCAGTCAGAAATGGTACTGACGCTTGGGAACAATTCCGTGAGGTTGGTTCGGAAATTATAGACGAGCTAGGCAGGCAGATGATTCAGGAATTGTACGTGCAGACCTATCTTGAGACATTCAAAGAGCGTATGCGTGCCGCGTACGGGCTGGATTCCGTTGAGGACACGCAAAAGGAGTTGGCCAACATAATGAACGACATATATAACGGGCTGGAAGGTGTACTCGATGGCGCCTCGTCGGCAGCGGAAGAGTGGGACAAATGGGCTAAGGATCATGGGTTCACTCCTGGAGAAGAGGACACAGAATCATCATCACAAACTGCTACGAGAAAAGGGTTTACAACAATGTCTCAAGATACAGCAGACGAGCTGAATGGAAGGTTTACAGCTTTATACGAATCCAATCTAAGATTAGAAACAATAGGGCAGCAACAAGCCATAGCAATTACAGAGCTACGGGGCCCCATAAGTTCCCTGACAGCTCAGGCATCGGGCATGTACAACATAGCCGACGAAACGCGTACCATACTGGCCAATTCATATCTGGAATTACAGCAAATTAGAGAGAATACAGGCGAAATCGTCAAACCAATCAAACAGATGCAAGCCGACATCGCCGAAGTGAAACGTAACACATCAAGATTATGACAGGAGATTTAATCATTAACGGAAAAGATGCTTTCTCTACTTGGGGAGTCCGCATGGGAGATGGCTTTCTCGATGCTATCGACGGATTCAACCAAATGAAAGACTACATTGAGAACGAAAGCAGACTGGAACATGGGAAACGGGTTATCACAGATAATGTAAAAGTGGACTCACGAGAAATCACCCTCCAATTTACCATTGAAGGAAACTCAGAGAGCGACTACCGGACAAAGAAAAAAGCATTTCAGACTGAACTGGAGAAAGGTCCTGTGAACATCAAAGTCCCAGCTCTTGGAAGTGAGGTTTATAAGCTAGTTTACCTTGGGAAAAGCATTTCTTATGGTATAAGTTTAGATAGATGTTTTGGTAAGGTATCGAGTAAATTCGAGGAGCCAAATCCTACTGAAAGAAGCGAATAACAAACCTTTTCCCTATTGTTTCAAATGGGAGCCCTGATTATTCGGGCTTCCATTTTCTATTTCTGAACTTTGGGGATATGATTGAAATCAAAGACATATCCGGCCAAGTAAGATTTTCGACCCCTATCAACAAAGGGGCCAAGGGAAAGTTTACATTGATGAAAGAGGACTACATTATCCTTCCTTTCTCGGTACCCTCTCCCATCCCGTTCAAACTGGGCGATTACGTGGATTTGGCCGGAGTATTGGACGACTCTCTGGGTGGCAAGCTGGCAAAAATCTATGAGATTGTTGACCTTCAAAAGCCTACCTACAACACCTCAACCGGAGGATATGACTACGAATTAAGACTGGATGCCTACTACTGGAAGTGGAAGAACAAGATATTTAAGTACACACCAGAACAAGCCGGTAGTGAAGCGTCATGGTCGCTTACTGCAGCCCTTGACGTGCAGTTAGGCGTATTCCTCCGGAACCTGAAAGCACTTGGATATACCTACCGAGGAACAGACTTCACATTCAGCATAGACGATACCGTAGAAAACAAGGCCGTAGCGATGACCTACGACAACATGAACCTGTTGGATGCCCTGTTTTCTATGGCGGGTGAGGATAAGTGGAACTGCGATTGCTGGATAACGGACAACGTGATTCATTTTGGGCGAAATGAGTTCGGAGATGCCGTTAAAATCGAGCGTGGTGTCGAAGCGTCGGCCATCACCCGCAGCGAAAGCCAAGGCACTTATGCCACCCGTATCTATGCGTTCGGCTCTACCAAGAACATACCCACCAACTACCGTCCTACTGATGAACAGGCAGTAATCAATGGCGTGGTCCAGAAACGCCTGATGCTTCCTGCCGACACTCCATACATCGACGCATACGAAGGGATGTCGCAAGAAGAGGCCATCGAGGACGTTGTAGTGTTCGATGATGTCTATCCCCGACGGATAGGAACCCTTTCCGATGTCCACACCCGCACTGAAGAAGTGGAGAACGAAGATGGAACAAAAGAAACCGTCACATACTACCGCTACAAGGACACAGGTCTGGAGTTCAAGGAAGAGTATATCATCGAAGGACAAGAGCTGAAAATCAGATTCCAGTCCGGAAAGTTGAATGGAATGGAGTTCGGCGTCATATTCAATCCGACTCCAAAGGATGAAACCCGTGGAGAGCAGCTATGGGAGATTGTTCGAAATGTAAACTATGGTCGCCCGTTGCCGGACGATATGATGTACCCTGCCGACGGAGACGAATATATCCTTTCCGGTTTCGACATACAACTCGTGTCAGACCAGTATATCCCTGCAGCCGAGCAAGAACTGAAGGAGAAGGCGCAGAAATACGCCGACAAGGTGAAGAAGGACGACGGAACCTACCCTACTACCCTCAGCAGTTCATGGGTGAAAGAGGACTTGATTTCCCGCACGTTCGAGTTCGGCCAACGTATCAATCTGGTTGACGATACCTACTTTGAAAACGGGCGCATCTCCCGTGTCTTGGGCTGGGAAATGAACTTGGATATTCCTTGGGACAGCCCAGTCTATACAATCGGGGAAAGTATGCCCTACTCACGTATCGGTGAAATTGAAAGTGATATTGAGTCATTAACTTACAAGGGGCAAACATACTTTGGGAAAGGCGGAGTATATCTTATCAAAGTAAACGATTCAACTGCTCCAAGTGATAGTAATGCGTTTTCCGCGTTACGGGCGTTAAGGATGTTTCTTCGCAAAGACCAGCCCGACGGAACCAAATTCCAACTCACCATCGGCGAGTTCATCGACTCGATGATCGCCGGGAAAGGCATTGGACTATTTCCTGACGGACGTATGCAGGCGGACAGAGTGGAGGTCAGAGGGTCAATGACCGTCAAGGAGCTGCTCTTCAACCGGTGGTTTGCCCAAGAAGGCAATGTTGTGTTCTCCGAAGCGGGTACCATCGAACGTATCGAGAAACTTGATGACGGTACTTGGGATCTGTATCTGCGTCGGCGATGGGAAGAAGACATCACGGCATTTGCCGAAAACGATGTGTCCTATGGCTCCATCAATTCGCTGCTGTCAGACGGTGCCTATTACGACAGCTGGTTCCGCGTGCTGAATGTCATGCAGGCAGAGAACAAGTTGAATGTGGTGCTGTATCCAGACGACGAAGTTCCTGGGGGCAAGAATTACGAGCCAGCTGTCGGCATGACCATCACACGACGAGGCAATCCGGTGAATGAAGAGCGACAGGGCTTCTGGTACATATCCAGCTACGAGTTCTGCATCTGTTACCTTGATGGAGTGACGAAACCGATACTTGAGGAATCGAACTATGGCATCATCATCGGTCGTCTGAAAAGGCTGGAGCTGTTCACGAACCTTCCCATCAACTACTTGCACAGCTACGTGTATTGCCGTGGTATTGTCGTACAAGACATTCTTCGCGTCGACTACAAGGGTGTCATCCCGCAACAGGCCAACGACCGTGGCGAATGGAGTACCGAGGTGGCCGCTTCCGATGAACCCTATCAGGCGGCTCATGTCGTAGATACAGGAAGCGGACAGGTGAACCTGTATGATGCGGTCTGGCACTATGGCTGCAAGTGGATGTGTCTGGTTACCGGTACCACCGATGAGCCCAGATATGGATGCGTAGGCTGGGCAATGATTGAAGGCAATCCGGCCTTCACCATCGAGATAGACAGCAGCAACGGCTGGTACTTCGACTACGAGGCCATATCAGTGACCGACGAAGCGGGTCAGCCGGTCGTGTTCACAACCCTGCAGGTGGTCGGTACTCTGTACAATCAGGACGTGACCGCCGACATACTTGATGCAGATGTGAGCTGGACGCGCGACACGGGCGATGTAGCCGAAGACAACGCCTGGGCGGTGAAGCGGGCGGATGCCGGCAAGCAGCTGACGCTGACGCTCGACGACCTGGGCACCAACTACCAAAGCCGGACAAGCTGTAAGTTCAAGGCCACTGCCTTGCTGCGTGACGGCAAACAAGTGGAGATAGCAGAAAATTATGTGACATTCTAACTGATACAATATGGACTTAGCAAAAAAACAACGGAAAATCGAGGTGAACTACAAGCCACTGAAGACCTCCGCCAGCATGGGAGTGGTCGGCAGCGTGGCCGACCGGCAGTTCTACAACGCCGTCACAGGAGAGTTCGCCCCCGACTATACGCTGACGCCATTGACACTCTTCCCGAGGTGTACGGCGACCGACCCGGACAATTACACCAAGTCAGGTACCATCAATTCGGCACTGACGAACATCCGATGGTACGAGAACCTGCGCGGTACCCGAAAGGAAATAACCAGTGGAAACACGGACTACACCATCGTCACCAGCGGCGACAACAAGGGGCAGATATCGGTCAAGAAGAACTCTTCGGTACTGACACCTATCACGCTGGAGTTCTCGGCCGATTACGAAGACACACGGACAAAGCAGGTATTCCAGTTTAATCTGACGGCTGTCATCATCGTGTCCGACGCAACCGACGCGCAGCCTGTGCTGACAATCGACTCAGCGGCGACCGTGGACTGGAATCCTGTCCGCGACGTTCTCCAGCAGACCATAACCGCCAAGCTGATGGCCGGAGACACCGATGTAACAACCAAGACCGGTGCCACCTTTTTCTGGTATAGGAAGCTCGACAACGGCAATCTTGAGCAGATTGTTGACGGCAACGGTGACAACGACTGGGAAGTGGTCTCGGTGAACAAGAATGTGCTGGTCATTGACCGCGACTTCATCGGAGAGCTGCAAACCTATGTGTGTCGGGCACATTACAACACTGGAGGAACACAAGCATCTGCTCCGGTGTCAGCAGACCCCACGGTAACAACCACCATCCGGCGCCGCATACCCAAAGTGGAATGTGACTGGAAGGGTGTCACCTGCGGAGTACCTGGCGGAACGATGTATATCCTGCCCATCGGTTTCATCCGTGACAGCATGGGCGTGATCCCCAACCCGGAAGAGTGGTTCAAGTTCGTGTGGTACACCAAAGCGGCCGGAGCGGCATCGTTCACCCGTGCGGCCATCGGCATCCAGCCGAAGGTGCCATTCGCCGACGGCATGATGCTTGAGCTTCGTGTCGAGGACAAAGGGCCGCAGGCACTGGTGGTGGATGACGATGACACGAATGTATTTATCACGCTGGACGACGATACACCGCTCTACCAGCGTATGTACGAAGAGACTTATTAATCTAAGAAAGGAGGCAATAATGGCATTCTATGTAAAAGTGACAAAAGAAGTGGCCGATTATCTCGGTGTGACAGATATCCGCAACAAAACGGCGGACGGGAATGTGCTGCTGTGGCAGGCGGATCTGAACCGCATACCGGGCGAAACTATTTTTGAGCGTGCTCAATCAGTCGGAGGTGTATGCCTGCAGCCTATACAGGCGAAGGCTGAAATTGACGGTACCGACACACCGGCAGAAGTCTATACGCCGGATCAGTACAAACCTGCAGCAGAGCAGTTACCTGCCGGTGAAGAAGAGGAAGGAGGTGCCGTATGAGTCTGGCAACCGCAGTCGGTCAGGTCATCTTCTCACAAAAGTCAGGCGTGTACATGCCGGCCATCATGTGCAATAAAGGTGACCTGTATCAGGAATACAATGGAGACAGCAGTAATCCGGTAGATATCTCGCCGGACTTCACGACCCTTCAGCCGGTTCTTTCATTCGTACTAACCTCGAGCCGTGTGGCCGAAGGGCTGGTGGTGCCCTCGTCGATGAAGTGGTATTTCAACGATACGGAGCTGACGTTTGGAAGCAACAAGATATCGACGAACAGCTTCAGCGGAGAGACCGGTCACTTCGAGTTCATCAACTATCAGGCAGGCGTGCAGAACTACTATGCGCTGCGCATCAAGAAGAACCTGGTCAAGGCAGCCGGAGCAGCTCCCTGTACCATCAAGGGAGAGGCGACCGTGGCTGTCGGCAACACGTCAGACAAGATACAGTACGTGTACACCATCCCCATCACCTACGGTGTTGGCAACTCCAAGCGGGTGACCATCATGTCGGGTGACAACAAATATTTCACCCTGACAACGCAGGGCGACAGCTGCAAGTTGAAGGCGGTGGCCCGTGTCGGTTCGGATGAAATCACTTCCGGCTTGACATACAAATGGTACAAGTTGTCCAACGGTGCCTGGAGCGTTATCAGTGGACAGACCGGGCAGACATTGACGGTCACAACAGACATGGTAGACACTTCGGGTCAGTTCAAGGCCGAAGTCTATCAGAGCGGAGTGATGATCGGCATGGACGTGCAGACAGTGATGGATGTGTCCGACCCGCTGGACATCATTCTCAACCCGGTACCGGAGGATGAAACCATACGTAATGAAGAGGACACAGTGGTTTATACGCCAACCCTTGTCAAGCGTGGCAGCACAACGAAGTACAAGGACATGCGCTTCTACTTCACATTCATGGACTCGGCCGGTGTGGTGCTCAACCCATCCACAGCCAACACGGCTGCAGCCAGCGGTACCTGTACGTATGAAATGTGCGATCAGGCGGGCGGTAATGTATCAGTTGTTATCACGACGGAGGAATGACGATGACACTGGCGATAAGAACATCAGAAGTAAGGTTCGTAAAGAGAGGAGATAAGGGTGCCAAATTACGTATGCGTGATTGGGCAGACAATGTGTCCTATCTGTGCGGAGATCAAGGTGAAGACTTCTACGACGTTGTAATTTACAACACAAAGTTGTATCTGTGTCTTAAGTCGCACACATCTTCCACTGCAAATAATCCGCAGACATCTGTAGCCAACAACCTTGGTTTCTGGGCTCTGGCGACTGATTGGCAATTCGTTGCGACAAAGTTGCTGCTTGCAGAGAAAATTACTGCAGATCAAATTGACGCAAATAACCTGGTTGCAAAAGGTGTAGATATAACCGGAAAAATTACGGCTACATCTGGTAAGATAGGAGGATGGGAAATAAGTGGAAACAATCTGGCCTGTAGCGGTTATGACACACAACTAAGAGTCGAAGCTAGTGGAACGAGGTTCTTACGCATCAACTACTCACCAACAAGTATGCTTTACCTCCGGGCAGAGAACAGTACTGGAATACAGATATCGACATACGGTGATGACACTACGAACGGGATATATGTACTCTGTAACGCAGCTGGTAAAGGATATGCAATTCGAAGCTATGGGAATGTTTTGATGACAGCAAGGTCTGGAGAGCTAGTCAAAACTGTAGGTCATGCTGTTAACATGAGATATGTCAGTGCTGCAACTACTTTAACCACGGAAGATGATTTGCTTGTGTATACGAATTCTTCAGATATTAACGTAAGTGTGCCTAGTGGTAACAAATACGCAGGCAAGATCTTATACATGAAGAAAATAGGAGCTGGAGCTGTGACATTGACAGGTGCATATTTCAAATCTCAAGACAGTCAAACAGGCACATCATATAGAATTTCTAATTCTGCTCCAAGAATTTTCATCTACGATGGAAGCTACTGGAATGAATTTTATTGTGGTAATTGAAAAATAATAGAACTATGAGAATTAACTTTAAAGAAATGAACATAAAACTAACCTTTGAAGGTGAGCCGGTTGTTATGGATGTACGCCACATGGTAGGCAATGTTATACACCAGAATACTGCGGATCTTGGTATGGATGAGCTGGCACGAAAAATCTATTTCAGTGACGGAGAGGTAGAGGTTCCTGAAGAACTCATACCTGAACTACTCCGTATTTCTGCTTCTTGTTTCAACGTTCCTCTGCAGCAGGCAATCAAGGACCAATTATAGTAACAAATTAAAATTTAGAATTATGATACAAAAGAAAAAATTCAGCGACGCCATTGCGGCTAATATATCAGTTGTGGGAGGACTATTACCAAATGTAAGTTTATCAAAAAACGGTTTATATCCCAGTGAAAAGTTTCAATTCATACCTACCAAATATAGCATTGATGCAGGAAAAGCCCTTAAAATTATTAACCATAATGCTATGGGCAAATGGAGTTCGGATTTTATTGAGATCAATTGTGGGAGAGGTAATGGGACCTTAGTTGGGAAAGTTTTAATTACTATATCTTCGAATAATGATACGATTAAAGGTATATCTGCCATAAAAGTAGGTAATACAGAAGACCTGGAAGTATATAAAGATGGTGAATATGTATATGTAAAAAACACATATATGTATAATGTCAACGTGACTATACAAGCAACAGATGTGTACCACATTGAGGCAGATGGCAATATAGACCTACCATCTGATGCTGTTAAAGTAGAATATGTGTAAATATTCAGCCCAGACATTTCGTGACAAACAATGTTATGTTTTGTCCGGGTGGGAGGACTGCTTCAGTGTTTTAAAGATGGTGGCGTTTTATCATATGATGTAGATTTTGACACAATTACAACGCCAGGTATCTATAGTTTTTATGCTCAAACATTGATCGGTAATAATGCACCAGATACGACTAATGCTTATTCTTCTATTCTTATTGTGGGAAAATCGACTACTATTACTTATTCTCATATTTTTATCGAAGTTTCAACATGCATCATTCATACTAGACGTAAAACTACAGCTTCGTGGGAACCTTGGACTAAAAAATCATAGGAGGCTGCGAAGCCTCCTATATACAATATTACCCACTATACGATACACTAATTTTACGCCAACCAGCCCATTCGCCATTGTTGTACGATCTCACATAGATTGAGTTAGCCTGAAAATATTCATAAACAATCTGAATGCACATATTACTAAAATATTTCGTTTCGCACACGGCCCAATCTCCTACAGGATTATTGATCGTACTGCTGTTTATTTCTAATCTACATTCTCGTTTTACATCATTCAAATCTTCTGTATAGGCACCTAATTGAGTCATCCAAACTTGTTTAGATGGCATTAGTCCTTTTTTCGTTGTTGTGGCCTCAGACATAAGTTCTCCCACCCAGGCAGCTTATATTACCAAATGTATAAATTTGAGTGATGTCCTTGAGTATTTTACTCCTTTACAAAAACACACAAGGAGTAAATAGTCATGGACTGGTGGGAGAACTGCTATCAACCTCGGATTTTGCAACTAAGATTTGGGGACTTATCAACAAACCCCAAATATTATCAACATATCTATTCGAATTAGAGCAGGGAGAGGAAACAAGGCTTAATGTTGATGCCGGTTTAATTTTGGTTAGATATAACAGTAGTGCAAATATTTACATTGCAGCAGGACCGAATTATGATATGTCCACTCAACCACAAGATATATTAACATGCGAAGATATAGGAAAAGAAAGTTCCAAAAAAATTAGGGTGTATAAACCTGCGAATTATTCCCCTTATTACGTTAAAAATAACGATACAACAAGTCACAAGATACAGGTTATAGCTATAGGTTATCATGGTAATCAAGTTTCAAGTTAAGTTGCGACAACAATATATTATTTGACTTGTAGTAAGCCAATAGGGGAAAATTATGCAACAGCTCATATCCTGTGGGAGGACTATTACCGATTGCCAATGATAATATTAATGGATTATTAGGGAAAGACCTATATCAAAAAGTGAACATAATCAACGCATCCTACGGATTGTACGGTGGTACTAACACAACATGGTACCGTATTGGGAAGTATAATTATTATCTACCTTCAGCTGTCATCATCTATATGTTTTATGGCGAAAGTAGTTCTATATCAAAGTCGAAGTTTGAAATTTCAATCAATTTTTCAGGAGAAAATTCCGTAATAGTTTATGGAACTGCAAGCTCAGTTGTTGGATATGTCCACACAAGTGACGGTAAAGTGGAAATTTATGTAAAGGTGTCCCAAGGTTATTGCTTTACAGCCCTTGTGGCAGGTGGAAATATAAATAACACTGATCGCTATACCACAACTACTGAACCTGTTGGCATTGTGTATATTCCATGAGGGTGTGTCGTAATACGCGATTCACCCTCTTTTCTTTATCAACGATAAGAG
>ERZ827452.480-NODE-480-length-54765-cov-11.170024_pt1 | contig 54765 bp, 44 predicted proteins | sample MGYA00519866_ERZ827452 | MGnify/ENA primary metagenome ERZ827452 (study PRJEB31778, sample SAMEA3449307) | human gut metagenome | biome: human gut; feature: human-associated habitat; material: faeces | place: United Kingdom | collected 2010/2012 ... | reverse complement strand
TGCCGCACCTCGCTCGCCGTATCGGCACTTAGAATTATGCGGTATTGCCCTAAAAAAGGTTCCCACTGCGAAAGCAGCGGGAACCTTTTTTGTGGTGGGGAAATTCTTTTTTACAGCTGGTACAGGGCAGTGTATTTCTCTTTCAGGTAGCGGGTGAAATAGTGCGGGTCAAACTTGCCGCCGCACAGGCTTTGCACCAGCCACTGGGGTTCCTTCATGCTGCCCCACTGCCATACACGCTCTTTCAGCGCGGCCTTCAGCGGCTCCATGTCGCCGGCAGCCCACTGAGCGTCCAGATCCATGGTCTTGCGCAGGTCGGCGATGGCCTGGGCACCGTAGGCGCTGCCCAGCGCATAGCTGGGGAAGTAGCCAATGTCGCCCATCGACCAATGGATGTCCTGCAGGCAGCCGTGGGCGTTGTCGGGCACGTCCACGCCCAGGTACTCCTTGTACTTGGCGTTCCAGGCGGCGGGCAGGTCGGCCACGGCCAGCGTGCCCTGGATCAGCGCTTTCTCGATCTCGTAACGCACCATGATGTGCAGCGCGTAGGTCAGCTCGTCGGCCTCGGTACGGATCAGGCCCGGCTCGGCACGGTTGACGGCGCGCCATATCTCCTCCTCGGTCACATCGGCCAGCTGGGTGGGGAACAGCTCCCGCAGGGTGGGGTACAGGCAGTGTACAAAGGCGCGGCTGCGGCCGACGTAGTTCTCAAACAGGCGGCTCTGGCTCTCGTGGATGCCCATGGTGGCGCCGCCGGTGACAGCAGTGTAGTCGTAGGCGGGATCAATGTTCAGCTCGTACAGGGCATGGCCGCCCTCGTGGGCTACGCTGTACAGGTTACTGAACATATCGCGGGGCATGTAATGGGTGGTGATGCGCACATCGCCGCGCCAGAACTCGGTGGTAAAGGGATGTTCGCTCTCGGCCAGGTAGCAGTGGGCCGGGTCCAGGCCCCACAGCTGCATGATCTTCTCGCTGACCTTGCGCTGGGCGTCGATGGGCCAATCCTGGTCCAGGAAGTCGGTGCGGATGGGGGTGCCGTGGTCGCGGATGTCGGCCAGCAGCGGCACGATGGTCTCCCGCAAGGTGGCGAAGAATTCATCGCACTGGGCGATGGTCAGGCCGTGCTCGTACTGATCCAGCAGCACCTCGTAAGGGTCGCGGTCGGGGGCAAAGTAGCGGGCCTGGGCGCGGCGGGCAGCCACGATCTTCTCCAGATATGGTGCAAATACGCTGAAATCGTTGGTGCGCTTGGCCTTGACCCAGGCGGGGATGCTCTGCTGGGTCAGCTTGGTAAAGGCGGCGTACTCGTCAGCCGGGATCTTGGAGATCTGGTCGTAGGCACGCTGCAATTCCCGTACCTCGGCGCGCTCCTGCTCGGTCTCGGCATCCTGGGCTGCCTGGCGCAGCAAAGCGGCGGTGTTGTCGTTGACCAGCAGGTCGAAGTCGGCGCGGCTCAGCACCTCGCAGGCTTCGGCGCGGCCATCGGCGCTGCCCTCGGGGGCGACGGTTTCAGCGTCAAAATCCACCACGTTCAGGGCGTAGCGATAGGCAAAGCGCTGCTTCTCCAGCGCACGAAGGCGGATAATGCTTTCTTTCATAGCAAAACCTCATTTCTTGCAAATACTTTTTCTCATCATACCACAAAGCGGCGGTTTTTTCCATTGAAAACCGGGCAAATTTATGGTATGGTGGGTATATTATAAAATGAAGGAGGGCCGCCGCCATGCCGGAACAGCCGCTTGTCAGTATTATTGTCCCCATATACAACGCACAGGATCACATTGCCCGCTGCGTAGAGAGCATCCGCCGCCAGACTTACAAAAACATTGAGATTTTGCTGCTGAATGACGGCAGCCAGGACGTTAGCCTGCAGGTGTGCGAGATGTACGCCCGGGTGGAACACCGCATTGTGCTGATCGATAAGGCCAACAGCGGCGTGGCGGCCACCCGCAACCTGGGGCTGCGCCAGGCCAAGGGCAAGTATCTGCAGTTTGTGGATGCGGACGATACCATTCAGCCCTACGCCACCGAAATGCTGGTGGCTCGTGCCGAGGAGAGCGGGGCAGACCTGGTGATCGCCCACTACAACCGCATCACGCCGCCGCGCCCGCGCAGCGAGGCCAGCGCCCGCCCCGAGCGCCCGACCAAAGTGCAGACCTTCGGCTTTTTGCTGGAGGGTGCCATGACGAAAGAGGAGTTTGCCGCCGGCCTGATGCAGGAACCGGCCAGCTTTTACTACGGTGTTATGTGGAATAAGCTCTACCGTGCCGACATCGTACACGCCCACGATGACATTATCTGCGCCGAGGACATGGATTGGTCGGAGGATCTGTATTTTAACCTGAGCTATATCCGCTATGCTGAAAAGTTCTACGCATTGTCTACGCCGATTTACAATTACTACAATACGCCGGGCAGTGCAGTGCATACGGTGCTGAATCCTGTCAATATCGTTTCTACCCGTGCAACGTTGTTTGCGTATTACAAGGAATTGTACGAGAATTTGGGGCTGTACGAGGAGTATAAGCCGCAGATTTATAAATACCTGGTTGCTGTGGCGGAGAGCTGAAAGGAAAAGAGGGAATAGCCATGGCTGTATAGCTTGGGAAAATTACGCGGGAACACGATTTGCGGACCGTATGGTCTTACCCCGTGGCTGGCCGAGCATTTGGACGTGCTGGGGGATGCGTTGGGCATTACAATAGAACTGGAAGAGCGGGAGTCGTCGGTTGGGGCGTTCTCGCTTGACATATTGGCGCGTGACCAGGATTCCGGCGAAGCGGTCGTGATTGAAAACCAAATCGAGCAATCAGACCATGAACATCTGGGAAAACTGATTACTTATGCGTCCGGCAAAGATGCAAAGTATATTGTATGGATCGTAAAAGATGCGCGGGAGGAACACCGCGCTACCATTGAATGGCTGAATAAAATCTCTGACGATACGATTGGATTTTTCAATCCGCTTTTTTGTCGTGTAATTTTGCTTGAAAACACAAACAAACCAGCCCGCAGAATCTTTGATGGGCAATTCTGCGGGCTGGTTTCTATTTCTTTTTGGCACTAACTAAGTGACATTGCTCCCAGAGGAGGCCTTTCTCAGTCTCCGATCCTACATGCTTCCAGCGCGTTGGTAATGCCGCCGTGGGTCACAGTGGAGACGCGCTCCACGATGGCGGCAGGGGCCTCTTTCATGCCGCCGCGTATCCATTCCAGCGTAAGCCCCACAAAGGCGTACTTATAAAAGTGGGCGATAAACTCCTTATCCTCGGCCCGCACAGACATACCGGCGGCCCGCTCCTCCACCACGCCGATCATCAGATCATAGGTCAGCTTATACAGGTACTGCTCGATGTACTCGCGGCTGATGGAGTGATAGACATTGATGTAAAAAACCTTATCCTTTTGCAGGCTTTGCAAAATCTGCAAAAAGCCCTGCTGCCAGGTATCGTAGGTCTTTTTGCCCGCCAGGGCGCGGGTAGCTTCCTCCACGCAGGCCCATTCCACCAGGTCGTAGATGTCTTTGAAATGGTAGTAAAAGGTCATGCGGTTGACGCCGCAATGCTCGGTCAGGTCGGTGACGGTAATTTTATCCAGCGGCTTTTCGGCCATCAGTTCTTTCAGCGAGGCTACCAGCGCACGCTTGGTCATCTGGGACATAAGGGCAAACCTCCTTGCGGTACTGCCCTTATTATAATAGGTATTTGTGAAAATTTCCACTCAACCGCTGGCCCGCAGCAGCAGTTCCATCCCCTGCTTACCCCAGCCGAAATCCGCCGCCGCGTACCCGCGTTCCAGCACGCGGGGGAGCGCCGGGTCGTCCAGATGCAGGCGGCGGAACGGCTCCTGCCAGTGGGGCAGTCCCCGGGCCGAGAAGATGAGCATGCCCTCGGTGCCCACCATCGGCCGCAGTCCCCGCAGAGTCAGCCCGGCCGAGAGGTACTGGGCGCAGAGATCCTCGCAAGAGGGCAGGTCGTCGATGGTAAGGGGCTGCACGGCCCAAACGTGGTAGCTGGCGTAGCGTTCGGTGGCCCAGCGCAGCGCCATGCGCAAAAAATGGCGCAGCTGGGTGTAGTTCTCGTTCATCACCGGCGGGGTCAGCACTGCGCCCTGGCCGTCGGCCCCGTAGCCCGCGGCCCGCAGGCTGGTGGGCAGCGGTGCGTCGTCGTACAGGGGCATCAGGGCGGCGGCCGCCTGCAGCTCCGGCTGGCCAGCATAATCCGCGATGATCTGGCCGTTTTCCAGCGCGGTGCGCTGACGGTCCGGCGGCAGAAATGGCAGCCCTGCCGGGCCGGTAAGTTCTGCCAGCGCCGCGGCCCCCGCGGGTGTAAGCACCTGGGCATCAAAAGTGTGGACATTGCGTTCGAGTGTTTGCAGCATAAAACAGTTCCCTCCGTGGATTTAAAATTCTTTACGGAACTATTGTATGTGCCCCCCGCCGCCGAACCTGCCGAAAGCCGGCGAGGAAATGGAAAATTTTACCAGTTTATTTTGCTCCACAGAAATAGAAAAGGCCCCCTCTGCGAGGGGGCTCCGCCGGCAGGTGGTGGGGGAGAGACAGCAATTTTATATGCTCTCTCCCTCAGTCCGCTTCGCGGCCAGCGCCCTCACAAAGGGAGCCTTTCACTGCTTCTCATTTATATTCGGTCTCGCCAGCTCTTCCAAACTTCGATTCTGCGTAAAAAATCGGTGGTACGGGTTATCCACCGGCGGTGCCTTGGGGGCGGCAGGCTTGGGGGCAAAACGCTTGATATACGCCCGCAGTGCCGGGGCGGCCCGCAGCTTGCGGCGGCTCATTCGGCCGCGGCTGTCGAGACAGCCCCCGCGGTCAGCGTCTGCCACAGTTCCTCGCCGTCGGCGTAGTGGGCGGCCTGTTCCTCATCCAGCACAGCGCGGCGGCCCACATACAGGGTGGACAGCACGCTCTGGTTGCTGCCGGTGGCATCATCCAGCAGCGTGTAGCCGTCATAATCGCTCAGATCCATCCCGGCCAGCACCGGGCAATCGGTCCAGCGGTAGACCATATTTTGCCAATCGTCAGCGTCATCTTCGGGCGGGGTGCCGTCCAGGTAGGCCAGTGCGCCGGTGGATTTCTGGAAGCCCGCCGGGTCCGCGATGAGCATCACATACAGCGTGCCGCTATCGCTCAGGTCGGCGCTCAGCCGGGTGACACCCGCCATCTGGTTGTAGGCATCGGTGTTGTCGTTCTCGGCGTTAAAATCCACGGTGTAACTGTTGACCTGCACCACAACCTTGCCATCACCGTTCAGGTCGGTGCAGTAGGGCGTCAGCGCATCCTGCAGGGCAGTCACGGTGTCAGCGGGCAGGTCGTACTGGCCGATGTAGCCGATCTGCACGTCCGGCCGGGTCTGGAAGACGGTATCCTTGATGAACCACGCCACCACCAGAATGGCCACCACCACGCCCAATACGATGAACTTATGATAGTGCCACCAGTTTTGGGCCTTTTCCTTTTTGGTGTATTCCTTCGGCGGTTCGGGGGTATGATCGTACTGTTCTACGCTGTCTTTGGTGACCCATGCCATGGGGCGCACGCTCCTTCGGGGCTTGAAAGCCAAATTTCTATTTATTATAACACATAAAGCAAGGGGGAATTGTAAACTTATTTTGACGCCGCCCTGATAACGCCTTGCAAAACCGGGCTAAAGCGGGTATCATACAAATAAGAGCGGCCCAAAACAGCCGCAGAAAGGCTGCATTTGTATGGATAAAAACACCTTTTTATTGCAGGACACCGAGGCTTTTATGCGCGGCGAACTGGACAACGTAACCGTGGCGGGGGGCAGCATCGTGCTGGATCTGGTACAGGGCAGCTATGTGCCCTACGGCTGCTACACCAGCGCGCCCATCCCGATGCCGCTGTTTGACGCCCTGTGGCCCAGCTGGAACGCCGCCACTCCGCCGGGCACCGCCGTGGAGACCCAGGTGCGGGTTCTGGTGGACGGCAACTGGACGGCCTGGCTGGCCTTTGGCAAGTGGAGCCTCTACCTGAAGCGGGAGGGGACTGCCCCCCGGGAGCGCGGCCCGCTGCAGCTGATGCCGGATTGCCTGCTGCTGGACAGCAAGTGTGCCACCCAGGTGCAGCTGCGCATCTACCTGTACAGCAAAAACGAAAAGGCCACCCCCGCCGTACACCTGCTGGGCGCTACCGTGCGGATGGTGGATGTCATCCCCTCCGGCGGGCGGCCGGTGAACCGAACCCTGCACCTGATGCCCTACCTGCAAAAGCGCCGCGCCCCGGTCCTGGCCCCCTGGATGGACCTGGCCATCAGCCTGGTCAGCCTGACCAACCGCTGGGGCGCCGACATCCTGCCTGAAGAATTTGCCCAGGCCTTGCGGGACTGGCGCAAACCCGACGGCTGCGATTGCCGCAATTTAGGCTTTGCCGCCGCTGCCGCCGGAAGCTGGGGCTTCCCCGCCTGGCTGTGCTGGGGTGGGCTGAACATTTTGCGGGACGAAATGCGCAAAGGTTACGGCGCGGTGGTAGCCCTGCAGGCTACCCCTGCCGAGAAAGAGCACGGCCTGCCTGACCGCCGCTTTGCCGCCGTGCGCGGCTTTGTGGCAGGGGCCTCCGCCCCGCAGGTGCTGCTGTGCGACCCCTGGGCCGACGGCACCGATTTTGACGCCGAGACCGCCATGCCGCTGGATGACTTTTTGGTTGCTTGGGACAACGTAGCCCTGCTGATGCGCCGCCGCCTTGAGGAGCAGCCCGCCTGGGCCCCCACCCACGGCAGCGCATGGATCCGCCCCGTGGGCACCGACGCCCCCGGCATCTACCGCCTGTATGTGAACGGCGAGGAGCACCCGATTCCTGATGACTTCTGCGCCCTGGGCGGCCTGCTGGCCTGGACCACCCCGGACGACCACCCCCACGCCACCACGGCCCACCGCAGCTTCCACTTTGTGGAGCCGGAGGCAGGCGGCATCCGGCTGGAATCCGGCGAAACGCCCTGCAAGTACACCGTCTACCTTATCGATACCTCCGGCTGCATGCTGGTGGGGGATGTGACGGTGTAAGGAATTTGCCAAATCGGAATTTATAGAACTGTGAAAAGTAAAGGGGGTAATTTTGTGGTTAAATATTGTATGAATTTAAGTGATGAAAAAAAAGAAACTGCAATTAAAATTGCTTTGGAAAGTAAAGGAAATGTTCGCAAGCGTAAGATAGCGGTTCCGCTTCTGATGATTTTGGGTATCGTCATTATTTTTAGTAGCATATTTTTAATTATAAATTCTCCTGCTATTTTATGGTATATCTATATGGTGCTTGGAATAGTTTGTCTGCTTCTTGCGTTTAATGCAAAGTCTTTTCAAAAATTTGTATTGAAAAAAGCGGAGTTACTCTTAGATAAGTCTTTTCGTACTGGAATTGTAGAGTATCATTTTGACGCTGAAGGGATAGAAACAATTTCCCAGATGGGATATAGCAAAAATTATTGGACTGCATTTAAAGAGTACGGTACTATGGGGCAGTATATATATGTTAAACGAAAAGATAATAAAATGGTTTTGATAGATAAAAATGATTTGTCTACTGGGGAGTTAGAAGAATTGACTCAACTATTGTTAAATAATGTCAAAATGTAAATTCCAGTTCACAACTTCATATCCCTACACACAAAGCAGTTAGTCTTTAGGATTGACTGCTTTTTTCTTGCCAAAATTCCAGTTTATCGAACAAACTCCCTTGCTCTTTGTAAGCCAAAAGGCGCGGCCCACATGGGCCGCGCCTTTTGGCTTATTGCACTGTTATTCGTCCTGCACAGGCTCACTGAAGGCAAAGCGCTTTTTGGCGCGTTTGTTGTACAGTACCAGCGCCACTATCAGCGTGACAACCTCGCCCAGGGCCAGCGGCCACCAGACAAGGGATACGTTTTCCGGGCCGGTGACAAACCGGGTCAGCAGCCAGACCGGCGGCAGCACAAACACCACCTGACGGCAAAGCGAGATAATCAGCGATTCCACGCCGCATTCCAATGCTTGGAACACCCCCTGGAACGCAATGCACAGCCCCGCAAACAAAAAACCCAGCGAGACAATGCACATGCAGTCCACACACATGGTGTGCGTGGTGGCCGACAGCGAGAACAGCCCCGCCAACGGCTGGGCCAGCAGGGCGTTGGTGCCCACGCCGGTGCCGATGGACACCGCCACCATAAACAACTGCACCGGGAAAGCCAGGCTCAAGGCGGTCAGGGCGGTTTCGCCGCCGGCTGCCATGCGGGCCAGGTAGGCGCTGTCCACTACGTTGTAAGCGGCCTGCAGGATCATGGATAAAACGATGGGCAGGCCGATGCGGGCCATCAGTTTGGGTACCGGCTCGACCGCCATCGGGTTTTGGGATTGGTTTTGCTGCATATACGTTCCTCCTGTAAAAAAGCACAAAAAATAACGAGTGGCGCGATAACCGGATTTACGCAGTTACGCCACTCGTTATTGTTTTTATTGTACCAATTTCACCCGGGAAATGCAAAGGTGGTTTTGCACAAAGATTTTTGGGTTCACCAAATGGTTTTTATATTACCGGCCGATGGGTGCGCACTTATTCTTCAGCCACACCTTTTCGTCCTCGGTCAGGCGGGGGCTGAGCATTTCGTACACGTGGGCGTGGTAGTTGTTCAGCCAGGTGATCTGGTCGCGGCTCAGCTCGTCCACCAGTACGGGGGCAGTGTCGATAGGCACCAAGGTCAGCGGAGCAAAGCCCAGCCAATGGCCGTACTGGTTGTCGCCCAGGTCGATGCACTCCAGCTCGTTCTCGATGCGGATGCCTACCTCGTCGGTCTCGTAGATACCCGGCTCGTCGGTGATGGTCATGCCCGGCTTGAAGATGATGGGGTTGTTGGGACGCAGACTCTGGGGGCCTTCATGCACGCCGGAGATAAAGCCGACGCCGTGGCCGGTGCCGCAGCGGTAGTTGATCTTGTGTGCCCAAACAGGGCCGCGGGCAAAGGTATCCAGCGCAAAGCCGGTGCAGTAATCCAGGAACACCGCGCGGGCCATGTCGATATGGCTCTGCAGCACGTAGGTGTAGTAACGGCGCTCGTTGTCGGTCAGCGGGCCGACGGTGTAAGTACGGGTGATGTCGGTAGTGCCGCAGTCATACTGGCCGCCGTTGTCCACCAGCAGGAAGCCCTTCGGCTCGATCTTGCTGTTGACGTCGCCCTCAGCATGGTAGTGCATCATGGCAGCGTTGGTGCCATAAGCGGCGATGGTGGAGAAGCTGTCCTCGAAGTAGCCGGGCATCTCGGCGCGGCGCTTCTGCAGCATGGTCTCGATGTCGGTCTCGTAGAGGGTCTCGCCGTTGGCGATGGCCTTTTCCAGGTCCATCTGGAAGCGGACGACAGCCACACCGTCACGGACATGGCACTCGCGGATATTCTCCAGCTCGGTGGGGTTCTTGATGCCCTTCAGCGCAAAGATGGGGTCGGCACCGGCCACGGTCTTATGGGCAGTCAGGGCGGTGTACAGGTCGTAGTTGGTGGCCTTCTCGTCCACCAGGAACACCTCGTCGGCAGGCAGGGCGTGAACAGCATCCACCAGCTCGTTGTAGCCGCGCACGGTCACACCGCTGGCAGCCAGGGTGGCAGCATCCTCGGCGTTTAGACGGCCGTCGGCCAAAAACAGAGTGCAGGCCTCACGGGTGACCAGGGCGTAAGCCACGGCCAGCGGGGTGCAGGGCAGGTCGCGGGCGCGCAGGTTCAGCAGCCAGCCCACGCAGTCCAGGCCGGTGACGGCCAGGGCGGTAGCACCGGCCTTTTCCAGTTCGGCGCGCACCAGGGCGATGCGGTCCGCAGCGGTGGCACCGGTCTGGGCCGGGGTCAGCAGCTCGCAGGCGGTGTCAGGCAAGGGCTTGCGCTCGCCGGTAGCATCCCAGATGGAACTGGCCACATCCTGACTCTTGAGGGCAGCGCCGCTTTTGGCCAGGGCGGCGGCGTACTCCTCGGCTAAAGTGGCGGGCACGCAGCTGCCGTCCAGCAGCAGGGCCTCGCCGGCTGTGAAGTTGGCGGTCAGGTACTCGGCCACAGTAGGCACACCGGCAGAACCAGCGTGCATGCACTGGATCTCAGTGCCGGCCAGCTGCTTGTCCGCCTGGACATAGAAACGGCCATCGCACCACAGGGCGCTGGTGTGCTGGTTTACCACCAGGGTGGAGTTCTCGCCGGTAAAGCCGGAGAACCAGGGCAAGGCGTTGTAATAGTCAGGCAGGTACTCACTGCAATGGGGATCACTGGTCATCAGCAGCACACCGTCGGCCCCGGCTGCTTTTGCAGCGGCGCGCAGTGCGGCGATTTTTTCGTTGGTAGTCAAAACGGATCGCTCCTTTTTATTAATGTAGGCTAGGAATATCATACCACTTTCTTAGGAAATAATAAAGAGGGTAGACTTTTTCGCGATAAATTTTCAAAAAATTCAAAAATTTCCGCGCAAAAAGGCCCGAAACCCCTTGACGCGTTTGTTATAATGATATTAGCAGTTAAACACATATATTGCTAACATCTGTGAACATTTGAATAGAGGTAACAATCATGGCAGAAAACAAGACCAAGATCGACATTTTCTCCGGCTTTTTGGGTGCCGGTAAAACCACGCTGATCAAAAAGCTGATCCAGGAAGCTTTCAAGGGTGAGAAGATCGTCCTGATCGAGAACGAGTTCGGCGAGATCGGCATCGACGGCGGCTTTATGCGTGAGGCCGGCATCCAGGTCAATGAGCTGAACTCCGGCTGCATCTGCTGCAGCCTGGTGGGAGACTTCCGCGAGGCCCTGAAGAAGGTCGTCGAGACCTACCATCCCGACCGCATCCTCATCGAGCCCTCCGGCGTCGGCAAGCTGTCTGATGTGACCCGCGCCGTTGAGGGCGTGGCCGAGACCCTGCCTGTCGTGCTGAACAGCTTTGTCACCGTGGCCGATGTGAACAAGGTCAAGATGTATATGAAGAACTTCGGCGAGTTCTATGATGACCAGGTCAGCCATGCCTCCTGCATTATCCTGAGCCGCACCGGCAACGCCAGCGAGCAGAAGATCGCCGCCGCTGTCGCCATGCTGGCCGAGAAGAACCCCACCGCTACCATCGTGACCACCGATTGGACCGCCCTGACCGGTGCCCAGATCGTTTCCGTCATGGACGGCAAGCGCGATCTGGTGGCTGAGCTGCTGGCCGAGGCCAAAGCTTCCAACGAGGCCCACGCCGATGAGGACGAGCACGAACACCACCATCATCACCACCATGACGAGGATGGCGACGAGCATGAGTGCTGCCACCATCATCATGACGACGATGATGATGACGATGAGCACGAGCACCATCATGAGCATGGCGAGCATTGCTGCCACCATGACCACGACGAACACGATCACGACCATGACGACGATGATGACCATGATGAGCACCATCATGAGCATGGCGAGCATTGCTGCTGCGGCCATCATCACCATCATCATGACCACGACGCCGACGAGATCTTCACCAGCTGGGGCAAAGAGACCGCCCACAAGTACAGCCGCGAGGATCTGGACAGCGCCCTGGAAAAGCTGGACAGCTGCGCTTACGGCATGATCCTGCGCGCCAAGGGCATCGTCGATGGCGGCGACACCTGGTATGAATTCGACATGGTTCCCGGCGAGCATGAGATCCGCGCCTGCGGCCCCGATGTCACCGGCAAGCTGTGCGTCATCGGCTCTGACCTGAAGGAGCACGAGATCGCCGCGTTGTTTCACGTCTGATATTCAAACGCAATTTATCTCCGTGCGGGCAGACCTGCTTTGACCGCATGCTTCACGATTTACCGAAAGGATTTCCACCATGGCAAAACAGATCCCGGTTTACCTGTTTGTTGGTCAGCTGGAAAGCGGCAAGACCAAGTTCATCCAGGAAACGATGGAAGACCCCAACTTCGACTCCGGGGACAAAACACTGCTGCTTGTCTGCGAGGAGGGCGAGTTGGAATATGATCCCTCGCGCTTCGCTTTCGGCGGCGTGCATGTCGCCCAAATCGAGGACAAGAGCGAGCTGACCCCCGAAAACCTGACCGCGCTGGAGAAAAAGTCCGGCTGCGGCCGTGTCATCATCGAGTACAACGGCATGTGGCTGGTGCAGGAACTGTACGACGCCATGCCGGATAACTGGCTGGTGTACCAGTGCCTGGCCACCGCCGACGGCACCACCATCAAGACCTACGCTGGCGACAACGCCATGCGCGGCCTGCTGCTGGACAAGCTGCGCGGCAGCGAGCTGCTGGTGGTCAACCGTGCCGAGGCTGTGAACGACGACGAGAGCCGTCAGCTCATCCACAAGCTGGTGCGCCAGGCCAGCCGCCGCTGCGACATCGCCTATGAGTTCAAGGATGGCAGCGTAGCCTACGATGACATCCCCGATCCGCTGCCCTTCGACATCAATGCCCCGGTCATCGAGATCCCGGAGGAGTTCTTCGGCGTGTGGTACATGGATTGCATGGATGACCCGAAGAAATACGACGGCAAGACGGTGAAATACTTGGCCCAGGTCTGCCAGACCCCGCAGGCCGGCAAGGGTGCCTTTGTGCCCGGCCGCTTCGCCATGACCTGCTGCGTGCAGGACATCCAGTTCGTCGGCATGCCCTGCAAGTACGACGACTATAAGTCGCTGGAGCAGCGCAGCTGGATCACCATCACCGCTAAAATCAACGTGAAGTACCACCCCATCTACAAGGGCCAGACCCCTGATTCCACCGGCCCGGTGCTGACCGCCCTGTCTGTGGAGCCTGCCGAAAAGCCCGCCCAGGATGTGGTCATGTTCAGCTGATTACCTTTACGTTATAATAAGTTTTACCCCTGCCTGCGCAGAAACGCGTCCGGCGGGGGGATTTTTGTTGTATATAAAATGTTGCGGGGCTGGTGTTTTGCGTAGAGTTACGCTATGCTAACCTTGAGGAGGGTTCGTATGAATGTACTGGTCAAAGAGGGCATTTTAGGCGCCATTTTGCTGATCGTGGGCGTGTTTGACCGCCTGTATATTGATTGGTACTGGGTGGGCCGCACCAAAGCGTGGATCATCCACGGCACCGAGGACCTGATGCCCTGCATGCCGCAAAGCGACAGAGGGGCCCGACGCGTAAGCGGGTGGCATGGCGCAACCGTGCCGGAGGGATTGCAGCATTACGGTGTAGACCGATTTACAACGCAGACGGGACGATGGTCCCTCAGTCAGCCTCGCTGACAGCTCCCTCACAGAGGGAGCGTTTTGCTCGTCACTGTCATAAATCATTCATAATCTATACAATTCATCCCCGGTGATAAAAAACTTATCACCGGGGATTTTTTGCTGATTGTAAGCAGGGCACCCGCTGGCTATACTATAAGCATCCCAAGCAACAACACCCCAAAAACAACGTAAGCATGAAACCTAAGGAGGTTTTTGTATGTATTATTCCAGCGGTAATTATGAAGCTTTTGCTACCCCCAAAAAGCCCGAAGGCGTCGACGCCAAGTCCGCCTATCTGATCGGCAGCGGCCTGGCTGCACTGTCTGCCGCCTGCTTCCTGGTGCGTGACGGCCAGATGAAGGGTGAGCATGTCCACATTCTGGAAAAAGACCCCATCCCCGGCGGTGCCTGCGATGGCTATAAGTATCAGGACATCGGCTACGTCATGCGCGGCGGCCGTGAAATGGACAACCATTTTGAGTGCATGTGGGACCTGTTCCGCTCCATCCCCTCCATCGAGGACGAGAACCACACCGTGCTGGACGAGTACTACTGGCTGAACAAGGACGACCCCAACTACAGCCTCTGCCGTGCCACCGTCAACCGCGGCCAGGATGCCCACACCGACGGCAAGTTCGGCCTGTCTGACAAGGGCGCTATGGAGATCCTGCAGCTGTTCATGACCCCGGATGAGAAGCTGTATGATAAAAAGATCACCGACTTCTTCGACGAAGAGGTGCTGAACACCAATTTCTGGATGTACTGGCGCACGATGTTCGCCTTCGAGAACTGGCACAGCGCCCTGGAGATGAAGCGCTACCTGCAGCGTTATATCCACCATATCGGCGGTCTGCCTGATTTCACAGCCCTGCGCTTTACCCGCTACAACCAGTACGAGTCGATGATCCTGCCCATGGTCAAGTACCTGGAAAGCTTCGGTGTGCAGTTCCACTACAACACCAAGGTCGTCAACGTGGCCTTTGACTGCGCCGGCGGCAAAAAGCAGGCTACCCGCATCGACATCCTGCGCGATGGCCTGGAAGACTGCATCGACCTGACCGAAAATGACCTCGTCTTCATCACCAACGGCGGCTGTGTTGAAAACTCCACCATTGGCAGCCAGAACACCGCAGCCCCCTATCGCCCCGAGATCAAGGAAGGCGGCGGCTGGGACCTGTGGCGTAAGATCGCAGCCCAGGACCCCAGCTTCGGCCATCCGGATAAGTTCTGCTATGACCCGGAACTCTCCAACTGGATGAGCGCTACCGTTACCACGCTGGACCAGAAGATCGTGCCCTATATCAAAAAGATCTGCAAGCGCGATCCGTTCAGCGGCAAGGTCGTCACCGGCGGCATCGTCACCGTGCAGGATTCCAGCTGGCTGCTCAGCTGGACGCTGAACCGTCAGCAGCAGTTCCGCGATCAGCCCAAGGACCAGCTCTGCGTCTGGGTCTACGGCTTGTTCAGCGATAAGCCGGGCGACTTCGTCAAGAAGCCGATGCGTGAATGCACCGGTAAGGAAATCTGCATGGAGTGGCTGTACCACATCGGCGTACCCACTGACCAGATTGAGGAACTGGCGGCCAACAGCGCCAACACCGTGCCCTGCATGATGCCGTATATTGATGCCTTCTTTATGCCGCGCGCTGCGGGTGACCGCCCTGACGTAGTGCCCGAGGGTGCCGTGAACTTTGCCTTCCTGGGCCAGTTCGCAGAGACCGAGCGCGACACCATCTTTACCACTGAGTATTCCATCCGCACCGGTATGGAGGCTGTTTACACCCTGCTGAACGTCGACCGCGGCGTGCCCGAGGTCTGGGGCAGCGTGTATGACATCCGCTGCCTGCTGGACGCCACCGTGAAACTGCGCGACGGCAAGAAAATCACCGACATGGAGATGCCGCTGGTAGGCAAGCTGGCGCTGAAAGAGGCCCTGAAAAAGATCGAGGGCACCGAGGTGGAGAAGCTGCTGAAAGAGTATAATGTGATTTAAGCCCCTTATAAAAGGGAACAAGGCCCTGCCTTTCGGCAGGGCCTTGTTATTTGTGATGTTAACTGCGCGCGGCGATGCACTCGATCTCCACCAGGGCATTCTTGGGCAGGGCGGCGATTTGCACGCAGCTGCGGGCGGGATACTCGTGGAAATACTGGGCATAGATCTCGTTCACGGTGCCAAAGTCGCCCAGGTCCTGCACAAAGACCGTGGTTTTGACAACATTGTCCAGGGTCAGACCGGCTTCGGCCAGCACGGCCTGCAGGTTCTTCAGGGACTGATGAGCCTGTGCCGCTACGCCCTCAGCCAGAGCGCCGGTGGCGGGGTCGATACCCAGCTGGCCGCTGCAGTAAACGGTGCTGCCGGTGTCTACGGCCTGCACATAAGGGCCGAGAGCGGCGGGGGCTTTATCGGATACGATACGCTTCATACAAAACAACTCCCTCTTAATTGGTAAAGCAGCACTGCGCACTTCCCGCCCGGCGGGCGGGAAGCCTGCAGCATTACTTTATAAGATGGCCTTATTGTACGCGCGTTTTTGGAAAATGTAAAGAGATTTATTGCTTTTTGCGCTGGACGGCTTTCATCACCACCATCACGGCGGCAAATACCACGCCGGCAATGGCCCAGATGAACCAGCTGTACTGCGGCTGGCCGTTGCCATAGGGGCCGAAGGTGTAGAACAGGAAGATGGCCACGACCACCAGCCAGTACGCCGCCGATACCGCGCGGATGACCCCCTTGCGGGCTTTGGCGTCGCGGGTAAAGTCGCCTGTTTCCAACAGCTGATCCATGGCATCCTGGATGGTACCCACCCGCACAAAGGCGTAGACGCCGCAGGCCACCAAAACCAGCAGCAGGCAGACGGCGGATGCCGACAGGACTTCGGTGTCCGTCAGCATCATGGCGGCGAACAGCGGCACAGCGGCCAGGATGCACAGTACAGTGCCCAGGGTGTTGGCGCTGTTGTACCGGGCGGCAAAAGCATCCCGTCGTTCCTGCACCAGACCGGTCACGCCGTACTCGGTGTCGATGGGCTCTTTTTCCAGAAATTCGTAAGGCTTAACGGCCGCGCCGCACTGCATGAAAAGAACGACAGCTATAGCAATAAGCACCAGCAGGATGGTCAGCCCAAGGCCGGCGGAAGCTCCCTCGCTGAGGGGGAACAGGCTGTTGGTTGACAGTGCGCCGAGGAAGATCAGCGGGACAGGGCTTACAATACACAGCGCCGTGGCCAGCGCCATTTTGGGCGCGTTGGCTTGCGCTTTAGCCAGGCAGTCGTTGGCCTGGGCCAGTGTGACCTTGCGCAGGGCAGGGGTGTCATCCTCGGCGGTATATTCCGGCTCGTCCTGTTCCTCTTTTAATAAGTAGTCGGTGGTCACGCCGAACAGACGGGCTAACTGCAAAATTTTGTCGATGTCGGGTACCGATTGGGCGCCCTCCCACTTGGAGACCGATTGCCGGGTCACGCCCAGCTTTTCAGCCAATTCCTCCTGGGACCAGCCCGCTTTCTTGCGTAAGGTAATGAGTTTGTCAGCAAAGATCATGGGGAAAACCTCCTCTTGGTTGTTCGTGGTTGTTTTACTGTCTGCACTCTACCATTTTTCCCGGTTGCGGGGCAAGAAAGTGGAACTGGAAGTTTGTCAACGGGTAGTTGCAACTGCGATGTATCGTAAATTATTTTCTGCGCGGCAGCGCCAGGGCCGAAAGCAGCACCAACCCGCCCAAAGCGCAAAGTCCCGCCCCGGCCAGGCCGGTCACATCGGCGATCAGCCCGATCAGCGGGCTGGCGGGGATCATCAGCACGCTGTAAGCCATACTGTCAACGCTGATCAGCGTGGCCCGGCGGTCGCTGGGGATGGCATCATTGAACCGCTGCATCGCGTGCAGGAACCACACGCTCAACGATGCCTGCACCAGCATCGGCCCCACCAGGCAACCCCAGGCAGGCCCGGCCCCGGCCAACAGCACACCACCGCCGCAGACCAGGGCACACAGTCGGTACAGCGGGCGCAATTTCCCGGGATGCAGCCGCCGTGCCAGCGCTGTGCATACCATGGCGGCAGCCGAGGCCAGCAGGGGAGAGACGAACAGCCAGGAGGCATCCCACCCCAGTGTGACCAGCCGCTGCTGTACAAACATCGTGGTCAGGTAGCTGGGCAGCGAGATGATGGCATCCGCAGTGATCAGCCGCACCGCCAGCGGCGTAGTGCGCAGCACGGCGGCACTATCTGTGATATGGACGCGCAGCCGGGCGGCTATATCCGCAAAGGGATTCTGCTGCCGCGCAGCTTGGGCCTCGGTCACCAGAGGCTCCTGTAAAGTCAGCGCCGCCAGCAGCGAGCAAAAGCAGATCGCTGCATTGGCCAGGTAAAACCCGGCAAATTGCAGCACGTCGGAGAGTAAACTTGCCAGCGACCCCAGTGCTGTGGCCAGCTTTTGCAAAACCGAGATTTTTGCGTCAGCCTGCAAATATTCGTTTTCCCGCCCGGCAGTTTTCAGGCTGTCATAGGTCAGGGCCTCCAGCGTGCCGGAGATCATCGTGCAGGCCAGCGCTTTCAGTGCCATGGCGGCGCATACAGCGGCCAGATTGGGAGAAAACGCCATCGTTACATCGGAGAAAATTTCAAACACAGCGCTGACGGCCAGATTCAGCCGCCGCCCCAGCAGGTCAGCGGCCACGCCGCTGGGTACCTCGCACAGCAGACTGGCGAGGTGGAAAACAGCTTCGGCCAGACCGATCTGCGCCAGCGTAAAGCCCCGGGCGGCCAGCAGCGCCACCCAGACGGCATCGGTCAGCCGCAGGCAGGAGGTAAACGAGTACACGCGCACCGCGCGCAATTGCTTTGGTAAATTCATCGGGGACACCCTTTCTTTAGACATACAAGAAATAGGTGCCCAAAAATAAACGACCCCACAGCAAAGCTGCAGGGTCGATAGTGTACACTTCAACCTTGCTTTGCCGGGTCAGTTTTAAAAATGGGCACACTTCTAGCTCTGATTGCTTAAGGGTTTCCTTTTTTCTGAAAAAGAACACCAAAGCGCCAGCGCATGGGTGTGCCCTCCTTCCCGGTAAAATATAGGGTAACTATACCACGCCTGGTGTGCTTCGTCAAGTACTGCTTGACGCATCCGCCCTTTCGTGGTAAAGTAGGAATAATTTACGAATCACAGGTGAAAATGTGGAAAACTTCAAAAAAATCACAAAACAGCAGTCTCCTGCGCGCACCATCGCCTTTGGCTTTGCGGTGCTCATCTTCATCGGCGCGGCGCTGCTCTCGCTGCCCATCGCGGTGCGCGGGGCCGTGCAGCTGCCGGGGCTGGACGCTCTGTTTACCGCCACCAGCGCTGTCTGCGTGACCGGGCTGGTCACGGTGGACCCCGGCGATACCTTTACGCTGTTCGGCCAGGCCGTGCTGGCAGTGCTGATGCAGCTGGGGGGCCTGGGCATATCCTCGGTCAGCATGGGGCTGGCCATTGCGGCGGGGCGGCGCATCAGTTTCCGCGGCCGCAGCCTGGTGCGGGAGGCCCTCAACGTGGAAAGTTTCGGGGGCATGGTCAAGCTGGTGCGGTCCATTATGGCCATGACTCTGCTGGTGGAGGGCATCGGCGCGGTGGCCAGCTACCCGGTGTTTGCCCGGGACTATTCGCCGCTGCATGCCGCCTGGATCAGCGTGTTCCACGCGATCGCTTCCTTTAACAATGCAGGGCTCGATGTGCTGGGCGGCGGCCACAGCCTGATCCCCTACTGCAATAACCTTTGGCTGAACCTTGTCACCGATGGGATGATCGTCTTGGGCGGCATCGGCTTTATGGTGATGCTGGATGTACTGCGCTGCCGCGGGCGGTTCCGCAAGCTGACGCTGCACAGCAAGGTGGTGCTTTCCACCACGGCCGTGCTGATTTTGGGCGGTGCGATGCTGCTTTGGTTGACCGAGCCGATCAGCTTTTTGGCGGCGCTGTTCCAAAGCATCACCACCCGCACGGCGGGCTTTTCCACCATCGATATTGGTGCCATGACCAATGCCGGGCTGCTGGTGATAATGATTTTAATGTTCATCGGCGCGTCGCCTGGGTCTACGGGCGGCGGCATCAAGACCACCACCTTTTTTGTGCTGATGCAGGAGGTGCGCATCATCTTCTCCAAGCGCAGATTGGGTGCGTTCAGGCGCCGCCTGCCGGAGGAAAGCCTGGCCAAAGCCGCTACCATCACGCTGCTGGGCACCATCGTGGTGTTTGTGGGCACCTTCATGCTCTGCGTGCTGGAGCCGCAGCACAGCTTTGTGCAGCTGCTGTTTGAGCAGATCTCGGCCTACAGCACGGCGGGCCTGTCGATGGGCATCACCTCCAGCCTGCATGCCGCCAGCAAAGCGGTGCTGATCGTCACGATGTTCATTGGCCGCGTGGGTGCGTTCACGCTGCTGTCCCTCTGGGTCTCCCGCCCGGAGCCCAGCGCCAAATATACCGAAGAAGCCATTACGATAGGGTGATATACCCCGAGAGGCCCCCTCTGCAAGGGGGCTCCCGCGAAGCGGATGGGGAGAGACTTTACCCAAAGTGCAACTATGGTGATGTCTCTCCCTCCGTCTGCGCTGTCGCGCAGACACCTCCCTCGCAGAGGGAGGCAGAAAGGAATGATTAGATGAAAAAACAACTGAAAACCGACCTCTACGGTGTGATCGGCCTGGGACGGTTCGGCACGGCACTGGTGCAGACGCTGGCCGAAGCGGGCAAAGAGGTCATCGCCATTGATAAAAACGAGGAGAAGGTCAAGGCGGTGCGCCGCTATACCGACTACGCTTTTGTGGTGGATAACCTGAGCGAGGACGCCTTAAAGGAGACCGGCATGCAGAACTGCGGCACGGTTACGGTGTGCATCGGCGAGCAGGTGGACATCAGCATCCTGACCACGATGCTGGTCATCAAACTGGGCGTGCCCCAGGTCATTGCCAAAGCCGCCAGCGAGGTGCACGGCGAGGTGCTCAAGCACCTGGGTGCCACGGTGGTTTACCCGGAGGCCGACATGGCCGTGCGCATCGGCAAGCGGCTGATCTCGGGCAATCTTTTGGATTACATCGCTCTGGATGACGGCGTCGAGGTGCGCCGCATCGCCGTGGGCGGCAAGCTGCTGGGCCGCACCATCCGCGAACTGGACGTGCGCAAGGTTTACGGCATCAACATCATCGCCGTTGAGCGCGGCCACCGCACCGATGTGGAGTTTTCCGCGGATTATCGCTTTGAAGAAGGGGATACCGTATCGGTAGTAGGCAAGGTGGAAAAGATCGGCCGCTTTGAGCGGGCAATACAGGAATAAAAGGCAAAAAGGCCCCCTCTGAGAGGGGGCTCCCGCGAAACGGGTGGGGGAGAGACTTTACGTTGGCAGAAGTTTCAGGCTATTGCAAGGTTCTCTCCCTCAGTCAGCTTCGCTGACAGCTCCCTCCCAGAGGGAGCCTTTTTATGTTGCAATTAAATATTCAGTTCATGGTACACCGTTCCATCCAGTTCTTTCCACAAAAATTTTCCGCCCTCCAGCGTCAGGTAGCTGTGGGGGCTGTTTTCTTTGGGGAGGGAGACCGAGCCGGGGTTGAGGTAGAGGTTTCCCTCGCCAAACGCCTGCCAGGCGGGCACGTGGGTGTGGCCATGCAGCAAAATGTCGCCGGGCTGCAGCGGCGGCAGGTGGGCAGTGTTGTACACATGGCCGTGGGTGGCGTAAATCAGCCGCTCGCCCTCGGTCAGCACTGCATAATCTGCCATGATGGGAAAGTCCAGCACCATCTGGTCTACCTCGCCGTCGCAGTTGCCGCGCACGCAGAAGATGCGGTCCTTGCGCTCGTTCAGCATCGCCAGCACCTCTTTGGGGGCGTAGCCTTCGGGCAGGTCGTTGCGGGGGCCGTGGTACAAAATATCACCCAGCAAAAATAAGCGCGGAGCACCCTCGCGGTCCCATGCGTCCAACAGCTGATGGGTATAGTAAGCGGACCCGTGCAGGTCCGATGCGATCATCAGTTTCATAAACATCACCTCGTAATTTTATTGTACAGGCTCTTTATAAGAATTGCAAGCCGTGGCTAACCATGTTATAATGCCAAGGAAAGGATGATGATTTTAATGGAAAGGATTCATGCTGAACGTATCGCCCGGGTGCGCACCGCGCTGGAAAGCTGCGGCCTGACCCAGATGATCGTATGTGACCCCAAGAGCGTGTGGTACCTGACCGGCGTAGCCGTGGAACCCTACGAGCGCCTGCTGGCCCTCTACCTGCCGGTAGCAGGCGAACCCACGCTTTTTTTGAATAAGTTGTTCAACGTGCCCAACCCGCCGTGCCAGGCTATCTGGCATACCGACACCGACGCGCCTGTTGAGCAAATTGCCGGCGTGGTGGATGCCGGCAAGCCGCTGGGCATCGATAAGGAATGGCCCGCCAGGTTCCTGATCCCGCTGATGGAAGCCCACCCCGCTATGCCGGTAAAACTGGCCAGCGATTGCGTGGATAACTGCCGCGCCTGCAAGGATGAGGCCGAGCAGGAGCTTATGCGCACGGCCTCCCACATCAACGACCTGGTCAACGAGGAAGCCAAGCACTACGTCAAGGCCGGCATGACCGAGCGCCAGGTGGCCGAGTTCATCGACGCCCGGTTCCGCGCCCATGGCTGCGAAGGCCCCAGCTTTACCACCATCGTATCCTTCGGCGCCAACGCCGCCGACCCCCACCACGAGCCGGACGACACCGTGCTGAAAGAGGGCGACTGCGTGCTGTTTGATATGGGCTGTGTGAAGGACCGCTATTGCAGCGATATGACCCGCACCTGGTTCTGCGGCCAGCCCACCGAGAAGCAGGCCACCGTGCATGATCTGGTGCGCCGCGCCAACGAGGCCGCCGAGGCCCTTATCAAGCCGGGCGTAAAGCTGTGCGACCTGGACGCCGCCGCCCGTGACCTCATCACCGAGGCCGGTTACGGCGAGTATTTCAACCATCGTCTGGGCCACTTCATCGGCCAGACCGACCACGAGAAGGGCGATGTCAGCAGTGCCAACCGGACCGAGGTGCGCCCGGGCATGATCTTCTCCATCGAGCCGGGCGTTTACCTGCCGGGAGAGTTCGGCGTGCGTGTGGAGGACCTGGTCCTTGTCACCGAGACCGGCTGCGAAGTGCTGAACCACAACGATAAGCATTGGGATGTGGTTGGTAAGTAAAGGCAATACCGCATAATTCTAAGTGCCGATACGGCGAGCGAGGTGCGGCAACTGCTAAGCCAAAAGCGCAGATAATACTTTGTGTATTATCGAGCATTTTGGCAACGCAGGTGCCGTGCCGCAGCTGCCGGAGCGGTGCTTAAGCCGTAAGGCGGGAATTGTGCGGTGTTGCCTAAACAAAGCAAATACTTCGGTAGGGGTCGATGCCTGCATCGACCCGCGGGCGGATGGCGAGCATCTGCCCCTACAAATTGGCGATAAATTAAACGTAGGAGCAAACCATGAAAATACCTGCAAAAGGCTTTACCCACGGGGGCAAATTCCACGCGGATGACGTGTTCTCCACCGCCCTGCTGCAAATTGTGCGGCCGGACATCCAGGTCACGCGCGGCTTTGTGGTGCCCGATGATTTCGACGGCATCGTCTATGATGTCGGCGGCGGCATGTTCGACCACCACCAGGAGCCCCGCGAGACTCGCCCCAACGGCGTGCCCTACGCGGCGTTCGGCCTGCTGTGGCAGGTGCTGGGCGCCCAGCTGGTGGGCGAGCATCAGGCCCGCCTGCTGGACGAAAACTTCATCCAGCCGTTGGATCTGAACGATAACACCGGCGAGCAGAACTCTCTGGCTGACGCCATCGGTAGCTTCAATCCGCTGTGGGACTCGAAGGACGACCCGGACGAGTGCTTCTGGCGCGCCGTGCCGGTGGCCAAAAAGATTTTGGAAAACGAGATCGCCGCCGCCAACGCTGTCAACCGCGCCGACGACACCGTGCGCCGCGCCTATGCCAACATGAAGGACGGCATCGTGGTGCTGCCCGCCTACATGCCCTGGAAAAACGGCCTGTACAAGACCGATGCGCTGTTTGTGGTCTACCCCAGCCAGCGCGGCGGCTACAGTGCCCAGTGTGTGACCGACCACCGCACAAAACGCAGCAAACAGCCGTTCCCGCCCGCGTGGGCCGGTAAACCGGAAGCCCAGCTGCGCCAGATCAGCGGCCTGGGGCTGCGGTTCTGCCACCCCAGCCGGTTCTTGATTACGGCGGACGATAAAGAGACGGCCATCGAGGCCTGCCGCCGCACCCTGCGCGCCGCGGGCCGCAAGGTGAGCGAATGAGCGGGAAAAGCCTGCGGGGCCCGGCCCCCAGCCTGGCAGATGCCTGCCAGCCTGCCCCCGAAACCGCCTGGGTCTATCTGCTGCGCTGCCCGGACGGCAGCCTGTACGGCGGCTGGACCAACGACTTGGCCCGCCGCTTAAAGGCCCACCGCACCGGCAAGGGCGGGGCCAAGTACACCAAAAGCCACGGCGGCCCGGCCGTACGCCTTGCCTATGCCGAGCGCTGCGCTGACAAAAGCGCGGCCTTAAAGCGCGAAGCCGCCATCAAAAAACTGCCCAAGGCTGAAAAAGAAGCCCTGGCGGCAAAGTGGGCGGCGGACAACCGTATCACCATCCGCATGGCTGCCCCGGCGGACGGCGCGGCGGTGGCCGAGCTGTACAACTGGTACGTGCTGCATGGCACCCAGACTTTCCAGTACCGGCTTTCCACGGCCGAGGAGTACGCCGCCAACATTGCGGGTGTGCTGGAAAAAGCGCCGTTTCTGGTGGCCATCACCCCGGACGGCCGCTTGCAGGGGTTTGCCTGCGCCCACCCCTGGCACAGCCGCGAGGCCTATGCTTGGAATGTGGAGGCTACTATTTATTGCGCGCCGGATTGCGTCGGCCAGGGGGTGGGCAAGCGCCTGTACACCGCCCTGCTGGAGCTGCTGCGGATGCAGGGCTACTATAACGCCTTTGCCATTGTGACCGGCGAGAACAAGGCGAGCCACGAATTCCACAAACGGATGGGCTTTACCAAAAGTTTTGTGGAAAAGCACAGCGGCTACAAGTTTGGCCGCTGGCTGGATGTGGTGTACTGGCAGTACCCGCTGCGTACCGGAGATGCCCCGCCGGAGCCGGTACGCTACCGGCTGACGGAGGCCGAGATGGTTTCAATTCTGGAAAAAAGTTAATTTGTAACAAAGCAAACCGGCACAGCGCCTTTTCTGTATAACAGAAAGGCGCTGTTTTTTGTGCAGTACAGAAAAGTTATCTTAATCATTAAAAATATTGGCTGATAAAGATTGACAAAACTTAGTGGGGGGGGGTATTATACATATATCTGGTATTTTATAGGTTTATTATATAAATGCCAAAAGAAGAAGGAAATACAGAATCAGAGATGAGGTAACCAAGCATGCACCTGAATGGAATTGCAAAGCGCATTACAGCGCTGGCCTTGGGCGCGGCACTGCTTACAGCCACTGCCCTGCCTGCGTTTGCCGAGGGAACGCAGCAGATCAACGTAAAGTACACCTACAATGCCATAGACGGCACCACCTGGGAAAAGATCTCCCACGCAGACTTTGGTACCGAGACCAATGACGGCGTGGTGGACTACCTGGGCAACGGCAAAGTCGGCCCCTATGTGCAGGGTGCCAGCACCGAGAACAACGGCGACCGCGGCCAGTCCTACAGCTATGCGGCCGAGAGTTACGGCGATTGGGTCTACATCGGCACCATGTACGGCGGCCTGGGCGCAAACTCCATCCTGACCCGCGGCTTTGGCAACCTGGACCCTGAGGTCGCCAAGGCGACCATCGATGTGATGTACAATGGCAACATGTACATCGGTGAACCGGACGGCGTTTCCGCTGGCGGTATCCTGTACAAGTTCAACGTCAAGACCGGCGAGACCAAAATTCTGATGGCACAGTCTGCTGATGAGGGCGGCACGGGCGTGATCAACATCCTGCGCGGCTCTACGAAGATCGGTGACAAGCTGTACTTTGTCGGTATGACCATCGACCGCAATACTCCGGGCCTGACCGAACGGGAGTATCAGACCGCGATTGCCATCCAGAGCGGCTTCCCCTGCGTCTACGAGGTCGACCCGATCCAGGGAGACAAAATCACCCGCATCTATGACTGCGGTGTTGAGGATATCAATGATTACCGCAAACTGACCTCCGCAAACGGCGCAACGTTGGCGGACATCAATAAATGGTACTTCACCTCCACCCGTGCCATTTCTACTTACACCAACAGCAAGAACGAGACCGCGCTGATCGCAGGTGGCCTGAACGCGGACGAGGGCGCTTTCCTGGCAGTTTCCAACAATCCCTCTGCCGGGCAGGATACCTTTACCGAGATCCTGGGCAAGGCCGAGTTTGACAGCCTGGGTGTGACCCCGGCCTGCAAGCGCGGCGATGTCAATGGCGGCGGCGGTATTTATCAGGTGCTGCAGTTCAACAACAAGCTGTATGTTGTTGTCTGCGTGGGCGATGAAGCTTCCCAGAACCCTGACAACGGCATGAAAACCTCCTTTGCCATTGTGCGCGGCGAACTGACCGGCACCGATGCCACCAAGCGCGAGAACTGGCATTGGTCTGTGCTGGCTGGCAACACCGAGGGTGAGGGCGATGCCAAGGCAAAATATGCTTACGGCATGGACCCGGAGCGCGTCAGCGCCGGTGCCTGCACCCTGCAGGTCTACGGCGACTACCTGTACATCGGCGACTACAACGATGTCAGCAGCGCTTTGCAGAACATGGTCACCAAGAAGAACTTCCAGACCATGTACACCAACCTGCAGCAGTCCATCAACCTCTACCGCATGGACAAGAATGAGAATGTGGAAAAGGTCGTGGGCGACCCGACCGAGGCATTCCCCACCAGCCTGACCGGCGCGGGTTCCGGCTATGGCACCCACATGACCCAATATACTTGGCAGACTGCCGTGCATGAGGGTAAAATGTACCTGAGCACGATGGACGAGACCACCTTGCTGGAGCCTATCGCCCAGTTTACCAACGGTGACCTGCTGAACATGAGCGCCGAGGAATGGCGGAAACAGATCAACTACCTGCGCGTTCTGCTGGAGCTGATTGCCAAGAAGAGCGATGACAGCGCATCCGGTGTGGCCATGTTCGCCCAGAATGAGGCAGCTACCCCGGAGACCGCAACCCCCGAAACTGCCACCTATGCAGCCCCCACCACCCCGGCCAACCGCAGCGAAGCCCTGGCTCTGGTGAACGCCGCTGTGGTCGCTGCCAACGAGCATGCCGCCGACGCCGTTGCTGTTTACAAAGCCCGCACCGAGCAGCCAGTCACCCTGACTGAGGAGCAGACCAACGAACTGGCCGATGCCCTGGTGGACGGCGAGTATATCCTGAACTCCCTGGACGAGGATTCCTCCGCCCCGCTGTTTGATATGAACAGCCTGATGGCGGACTTGACCGATCTGGTCGACACCACCGAGGTGGAAGAATTCGTTGAGTACTACGGTGAACTGATCGATGCTTTGGGTGACATTGCAGACCAGCTGCCCCCGAACTTGAAAGCCCTGTATGAGCTGTTGCTCCAGGTCGCCACTAAGGAAAACATGATCTATCTGGTCAAGTGCCTGCCCTACCTGAAGGACTCCGAGGCTGGTTTTGATCTGCTGACCTTTACCAACAACGCCGACGGTTCTGTTACGATGGAGCCTGTCACCCGCACCGGCTTTGGTGACCGTTACAGCCACGGCTTGCGCGTCTTTGCCGAGACTACGGATTACTTCATCATCGGCACGGCCAGCCCGTTCTATGGTAGCCAGCTGTGGCGCACCAAGAACACCGCTGTCAAGCCCGAGCCGACTCCCAGCGAGAAGCCTGCCGCTACTCAGAAGCCCACTACCGTGACCGCTACCGCGGCCGCTACCGCGGCCGAGACCACCGCACCCGTGGCTAAGACCACCGGTGTTATCCCGCAGACTTCGGATGATATGCCTATCGTCCCGCTGGCGGTTGTCTGCCTGGGTGCCCTGGGTGCCTTTGGCGTGGCCTTTGCCCTGAAAAAGCGTAACCACCAGTAACCCGAACCGCAATTTCCCATAAAGCTGAATCAGCTTTTTCTGCATGCTGACGTCCCCGTCGTTGCCCCAAGCAGCCGACGGGGACGTCTTTTTTTGCCAATTAACTAAAATGGCCGCTTAAATATTAGCTGAATTCGGGTTGATTTGCCCGAGACGGGGGGAGTATAATACAGGTACATGCAAACCGTAGGTATCCACCCCTACCATTTTGTCTGGACACTGGCTCCCGGCGAAAACTTCACCGCGCCGGAAGCCGCCTTTATAGCAGCACCGGCTTTGTGCTGCACACCCTGGGCTTGCCCCTGTGGGGGGGGGACTACGGCGAGGTGCCCGCAAAAGATCTTCTATTTAAAAAGGAGCAACCTGTTTATGGCAATCATCAAACTGACCCCCAGCTGCAAAGACTACCTGTGGGGCGGCAGCCGTCTGCGCACCGATTTTGGCGTGCAGAGCGATCTGGACCCGCTGGCCGAAGCCTGGGTGCTCTCCTGCCACCCGGACGGCCCCAGCTACCTGCCCGACGGCACCACCCTGGCTGATTATGTGGCCGCTCACCCGGAAGCCCTGGGCACCGATTGCGCAAAATTTGAACAGTTCCCGGTTTTGACAAAATTTATCGATGCAAAGAACGATTTGTCCATCCAGGTACACCCCTTCAATGAGTACGCACTGAAAAATGAGCACCAGTACGGCAAGACTGAGATGTGGTACGTGCTGGATTGTGAGCCGAACGCCTTTCTGTACTATGGCTTTGACCATGAGATCAGCAAAAAGGAATTTGCCGAGCGCATCAAAAACAACACCCTGACGGAGGTTTTGAACGCCGTGCCGGTACATAAAGGAGATTGCTTTTTTATCCCGTCGGGCACGCTGCATGCCATCGGCAAGGGCATCGTGGTGGCCGAGGTACAGCAGAACTCCAACGTGACCTACCGCGTTTACGACTACGGCCGCGTCGGCGCCGACGGCAAGCCCCGAGCCCTGCATGTGGAAAAGGCGCTGGATGTGACCCTGTGCACCCCGCCGGTAAAGCATGATTTTGGTGGACATCTGGCCCAGTGTGAGTATTTCACGGTGGATGCCAGAAACGGCGCCTTTGAGGGCGTGGCGGACGAGAAGAGCTTTGTTTCGCTGCTCATCACCGATGGCGAGGGCACCCTGACCAGCGGCGGCGAGACCGTGGCTGTGAAGAAGGGCGAGAGCTACTTCCTGCCCGCCGCAAGCGGCCCCTACGCCGTGACCGGCACCTGCCAGACACTGGTGACGACCGTATAACGGAATAGATTTAAGAGATTTAGGGACAGCCCGTACTGTAGAAAACAGTGCGGGCTGTCTTTTTTTGTGTGAACCTGCGTGCGACGTTTTTTCCCCGTTGGCGGGGATATACTCAGCCTTGAAATCAGCGGACGGCTTGTCCCACAGGCCGCCCGGATCAAACGGGGGAGGAACCGCCATGAACAAACGTCTGTTGGCAGGGCTTATGGCCTTTTGCCTTGCGGCTGGGGCCGCCAATGCCGCTTTTGCTGAGGACCCGCCATTATCGGGACCGCTACATACCGAGATCGCCACCAGCGAGACCGCCGCCCCGGCAGAGCCGACACCTGTGCCGCCCGGCCCGGCCGAGGAGGACCCGGCAGGGGAGAACACGACCGGGGACGAGCTGTCCAGACCCACGCCAAGCACGACACCGACCACCACCGCCACGCCTGAAAGCGCCGACCCGCCGGATGACGAGGATGAACCGGCAGTGCAGGCGGTGACGCTGCGCAGTGTGAAGATACAGGATAACATCAAATCTACGGGCGAGCTGGTAGCGGTCGTCAACGGACAAAGTGACCCGGTGGACGGCGTGACCTACACCTGGTATCGCAGCAAGACCGGCGCGGATGGCAGCTGGCAGCAGGTCACGGGCCAGGCCGTCAATGGTTTAGACAAGAACCTGACCGCCGAACACCCCCACGCGCTGAACGCCGTGCTGGATACGCTGCTGGCCCGCCAAAGCGACCCCAGCGCTGCCGACACCGACCGCTACCATTATAAGGTGGATGTCGCCTTCGGCAGCAGCACCCTGCAGGCCGAGGCTCAGGTAAACTATTATGTGCAGCTGCAAAACGGCAGCTTTGAGTACCCGGTGGTCAGCGACGGTAATTTTGCAAGTGACCGTTTTTGTTACCCGAACGACCATCAGCGCGCCCACTTTTTGCAGACGCGGGATGCGGAAACGACCAGCAGCGTTTACTGGTATACAACTACCGAGTGCAATCGCTGGGGTGATGGTGTCAAGGGAAAATTTATCGAGATTGCCGACGCGACCACGACCGTTTATACGGACACTGTTATTACAGGATGGGGCCGCAAGGGTAATGAGATAAAAGAAACTTACACAGACCCCAACGACGTGACCCAGGCCTACGCCATCGGCAAGGCCTACGATGGCGGCCAGTTTGCCGAACTGAACTGCCAGGCTTACGGCGCCCTGTACCAGGACGTGCTGACCGTGCCCGGCGCAACCTTAAACTGGAGTCTGGCCCACGCGGGTCGCGACGGCACTGACACGATGGCCCTGATAATCGCTCCGGTGGATGTGGCCCAGGACATCACCGACGCGCTGAAAAATAAGACCACCCGCGCCGCCATCCAGGAAGCTCTGAACGGCAGCATCACGGTGAACGGCGTGAACGTGCCCATCCGCAACTACATTGTGGACGGCAATATCTCGGATGGCTGCACCGCATGGGGCGTACACAACGGTACCTACACGGTCCCGGAGGGGCAGTACGTCAGCCGGTTCTTCTTTGTGGCGGTGGCCAGCGCCAGCGGCGACAGCGAGGAGGGCCTCAAGCGCGGCAACCTCATCGACCGCGTCTGGTTCAGCACCGACCCTGTGCCCCCGGCTGCGGGCAGCGGCATCCTGCGCGTTACCAAAACGCTGCTGAAAACCGATGGTACCGCCCTGACCGATGCCGAGCTGATACAGGCTAAAGAAAATCTGCACTTTACCGTGGTCAACTCGGACCGCCAGATTGTGGGGGACTTCGGCGGCAGCGCGATGCAAGCGGATAGCATCAACCCCAACGTGCTGCAATACACGCTGGAGCTGCCCCTGACGGACAGCAGCGGCAACACCTACAACTACGCTGTGACCGAGACCGCCCGCGGTGAACCCACCGGTTACGATTGCACGCTGGTACGCACCGTAAAAGACGGCGGCGTGTGGACAGACGTGACTGATACACCGATACACAGCGGCATTGCACTGACCGCCCAGGCGGCAACAAATATCCGGTTTGAAAACACCTACGCCCGCGCCACCGGCAGCCTGACTATCACCAAGCAATTGCCCGACGATGCCGACGATGCCCTGCAAGCCGACTTCGCCGAAACAGTCAACACCTTTACGATCGCATCCGTTGCCGCAGGCAGCTACACGCCGCAGTATAGCGCGGGCGCCCGCCCGGCGGATGCCCCGGCTGCCGTCAGCCCGGACGCGAGCGGCCGCCTGACGCTCTCCATCAAAGGCGCAGGCAGCGTGACCCTGCCGGGCCTGGCTCCCGCCAGCTACACCGTGACCGAATCCGCCGCGCCGAACCTGACCAACTACTACCTGACCACTCCCGCCGCCGACCGAACCCAATCGCTGGATGTCACAGCAGGCGGCACGGCCGAGGCGCACTTCACCAACACCTACGAACCCTACCTGTCCGTCACGATCACCAAAAAAGTGGTGGGCGATATGGGCGATACTACGAAAAACTTCTCCTTCACCGCCACGCTGGACACCACCCAGATCCGCCAGGGCAGCGCGTACACCACGGCGGGGGACGGCGCGGCGCTGACCGACACTGGCTTCACCCTGCGCAGCGGCGGCAGCGTCACCCTCACCCATCTGCGCGCGGACCAGACCCTCACCCTGACTGAGACCGACCCCGGCGACCACACGGTCAGCTGGCAGCTCAACGGCGACGACGGCCCCACCGGCGTAACCTGCACGCTGCAAGTGCCCCGGGCCCAGCCCGCCGAGATCACCTGCATCAATACCCGCAACGTGGGCATCCCCACCGGCCTGCACACCGGCGCGGCGCCCTACCTGGCACTGGTCGGCCTGTGCTGGCTGGGCTGGCGGCTGCTGCGCTGCAGGGAGGTGTGACCCATGCCACGGGAGGACCTTCTGGCTACTGACAAGGAAAAAACACGTGCCAAAGCGGAAATTCACCGCTTCCTCACCCGCCTGGCGGTGTTCGCCGCGCTGTGCTGGGTGCTGTTCGGGGTCGTGTTCGGGCTGGCAGTGGTGCCGGGCAGCGCTATGGCGCCCCGCCTGTGCGGCGGCGACCTCGTCCTGTTCAGCCGGTTCGAGCGCGGCACCGCGGCCGGGCAGGTCGTGCTCTACCGGCAGGACGGCACGCTACGCCTTGGGCGCATCGCGGCGCGTGGCGGCGATACCGTCACTGTGACTGACACCGGCGCGCTCATCATCAACGGCAGTACGGTGGCCGAGCCGGACATCACCACCCCCACCCAGCCGGTCGAGGGCGGCCCGGACTACCCCGTCACCCTCGCGGAGGGCGAGCTTTTCCTGCTGTGCGATGCCCGCACCACGGGGGCGGACAGCCGCCTCTACGGCCCCATCCCGCAGCGGCAGGTGCTGGGCACGGCCCTGGCCGCCCTGCGCCGCAGCGGGCTGTAAACCCTGCTGCAACCCCAAAGAAAGCAACATAAATCCATATTGGAAGAGAGGAACCACCTATGAAGACCACCTACATTTCCCGCGCCAAATTCGGCAAATTTACCGCTGCCATTGCTGCGGCTGCCCTGCTGGCAGGCACCGCAGCGACCGGCGTGCTGGCCGCGGATTACACCGCCCAGCTGACCAAAACCATCGACATGACCGCCGCCCCCGGCGCAGGCGTGCCCCACGGCAGCATCACCTTCACGGTCGGCACGGTCGCGAACCTGCCCTCCTGGGCGGCCGGCACTGCTGTCAAAGGCACGGCCGCGCAGATCAAATCCACCGAGCTTACCGCCGCCTTTACGGGCGGCACGGCCAACACCGTCACGGTTCCCTTCACCTTTGACAGTGACGACTTCACCGCCCCGGGCGACTACATCTTCTCCCTCGCAGAGACCGCTGCCGGCATCACCGGCCTGACGCAGGACACCGCCGCCCGCTACATCGTGGTGCGGGTGGTCAACACCGACCCCGCCGCGCCCACCGGCGCCCTACGCATCTCGGACATCAACATCGTCAACGCGGACGGCACGGCCAAGGCGGACGAGGTCACCAACACCTACGCCGCCTACGGCCTCTCGGTGGTCAAGCACCTCAGCGGCAACTTTGCCAATGCTGGCGACGAGTTCACTTTTACCATCGCGCTGGACGACCCGGACGAAACGCCCCATGCCAGCTCGGTCACGGTAAAAACCGGCGGCGAATCGGCAGATTTCTCCACCATCACCGGCGACACCGTCGCCTTCAACGCAGACGGCACCGCTGAAGTCAAAGCCGGCATCACCGGCGGCGAAAAGATCGAGGTCACCGGCCTGCCCGCTAACACGGGCTACACCATCACGGAATCCGGCGATACAGCGTCAAGTTACACCACCACCTGGGACGGCATCACCAAAACCGGCAGCGACGACAAAACCTCGGACGCCCAGACGATGGCCGCCGCGGACAAGACCATCACGGTCACCAACAGCCGCACCGCACCCACGCCCACGGGCCTGCTGCAGGACGCTGCGCCCTACGGCACCATGCTGCTGGCGGCGGGCACGGGCAGCGTGTTGCTGCTGCGTAAACGTCATAACAGCGACGAATAATGCTGCTGGCGGCAAAACTGGCGCGGTGGGGTGACCGGCTGCTTACGCTGGCGGCGGCGCTGCTGCTGGGGGCGCTGGCGCTGTTTGGGGCGTGGTCGCTGTGGGACATCGCCGCCACACGCCGCGCGGCCCTGCCGGAGCAGACGCTGCGGTTCAAGCCGCTGGCCGCCGCGCCCGCGGACAGCCCCGGCTTTGCCGAGCTGCGCGCCCTCAACCCGGACGTCTGCGGCTGGCTCACGCTGGACGGCACCCGCATCGACTTTCCCGTCGCGCAGGGGGCGGACAACATGGTCTACGTCAACACCAACGTGTACGGGGATTTTTCGCTTTCTGGCGCGATATTTTTGGACTCACGCTGTCCGGCGGACTTCACCGCGCCCTACAGCATCGTCTACGGTCACCATATCGAGAACGGCGGCATGTTCGGTGACATCGTGCAGTTCACCCAAAGCGATTACTTTGCCGCGCACACCACGGGCACACTGATAACAGACGATACAGCGTATAATATTGCGCTGTTCGCCTGCGTGCGGGCCGACGCCTACGACCCCGTGCTCTACGACCCCGCCCAAAGCCCGGACGCACTGCTGGCCTACATCAAGGCGCACGCGGTGCAGTACCGCGCGCCGGGCAGCGGGCCGGTGGTGGCCTTTTCCACCTGCACCGAGGCCGCCACCAACGGCCGGGTGCTGCTGTTCGGCCAGCTGCTGCCCCAAACGTAAAAGGAGGAAATAAGGATGAATAACACCCAAAAACGCACATTGCGCCGCATAATAATAGAGGCCGCACTGCTGCTTTTGCTGCTGCCGCTGCAAGCCCGCGCGGCGGAGTACAAATGCACAGCCGAGCTGCCCGTCGAGGTCCGCACCTCGGGCGCGGCCACGGCCGAGCGGTTCACCATCACCCTTACGCCCGAGGACGGCGCCCCCGCCCCCGCGGCGGACACGGTGCAGGTCAAAGGCAGCGGCACGGCCAGCTTTACGGGGCTGACCTATACCGCCCCCGGCGACTACCGCTACACGGTGCGCCAGTGCGCGGGCGGCACGGCGCACATGACCTACGATGCCACGGTATACACGGTGACGGTGCGGGTGACCAACCGGCCGAACGGCGGCCTGGGGGCCGAGATCTGGGCCACGGGCGGCAGCAGCGAAAAGACCGGCCTGCTGCTGTTCCAGAACCGGTACGACCCGCCCGCCGCGCCGACGCCCACGCCTGCCCCGGCAAAAACTACCCCGGTCCCCGCGCACCCCGCGCCCAAGCCCGCCCTGCCCCAAACCGCCGACCCCATGCCGGTGACCCTGCTGGCCGCGCTGGCCGTGCTCTCTGCCGGTGGGCTAATGGGTCTATATTATAATAAGTACGGGAGAAAGGAGAGAAAATAATAATTTAGGCAAAAGGCTCCCCTCAAGGGGAGCCTTATCCCCGCCCCCGGCCCTCGACCGGGGGCCTTTTTGCGTGTCCCGTTAAAATTTTACTAAACCCTACAAATTGTGGTGCGATGCGCTAAGCTCTACTATTACCACAAGTCATTCACAAATTGCCGCAAAGTTGGCGGAATAATTGTGCATTTTTACGGCGAACAAAATGTGTGCAACTCTTGAAAAAATTTTTAATTTGGTGTACTATTATAGAAACTATCGTAGCAAAATGTTCGCTGGGATAGATTTTACTAGTGGAGATACGGAAGTTTTGAGTAAAAAAGCATTTAAATTTAACAAAACATTACTTTGTGTACTAATTTTGGCGGCGGCCCTGTTGTTGGCTGGCTGCGGCGGGGCAAAGTCTACCCGTGCAAAAGCGGACGAGACCGTGCACACCACGCTGTTTGATTTCACCTGCGGCCAGCCGGAAACGATCGAAAAGTTCGGTAATATCGCAATCCCTGAGGGGGACAAGTTGGTACAATTTCACATCTCTGTGACCAATACCAGCGACGAGACTTACGACATTTTCAAGGACGATTTTCAACTGCAATGGGGCGATGGCGACAACGATTTCGGCGTTGCGATTTACCCTGTTACGCCTGAAATGTTCCCGAATGATACTAAGCTGGAACCTGGTGCCACGGTTGAAGGCAATATGCTGGTTGCCGTGCCCAGCGATTCCGCCACGCTGACTGTTGCGTACCAGGAAGTCCTGGGCAACGGCAACGATGGCAACAACTTCTTTGTGGATCTTAGTTTATGAAACAACGCACCAAAGCACTTTTAGCGGCGGTCATCTCCGGCGCGGCCTTTGCAGGGCTGGTTGGCGGGCTGATCTTCTGGCTCCCCTCGTATAAAGAGAAAAAAGAGATGGAAGCCATTAAGCCGATAGAAACGGCTGCGCCCATTGTGGAGAAGCCCGAGGCTACCCCTGACCCGGCCGCCGAGGAAGCCGCCCAGCGGGCCAAGTACGCCGATCTCATTGCCCGCAACCCCGAGTTCGCAGGCTGGATCGAGATCCCCGGCGTGGACATTGACCTGCCTATCCTGCAAACCACCGATAACTACTTTTACTTATACCACGACCTGGACCGCGCCGATGATAAACGCGGCATGCCCTTTGCGGATTATGAGTGCGACATGAAAAACGGCCGCCACATTATCCTGTATGGGCATAACATGGGCGTTAATAATACCGACCGCTTCTCCAACCTGCAAAAGTACCGCGATGCCGATTACTACACCGCGCACCCCTACTTGAAGCTTGACACGCTATATAAAAGCGAGATTTACAAAATCGTAGCGGTCTATGCTGTCACCTCCCGCGAGAGCGACGGCGATGTCTTCCACTTCAACCAGTATATCGACCTGGACGATGCCGCCGAGCAGACGTTTTTGGACGAAGTGGCCAAGCGCGCGTTTTACACCACCGGCGATTACGCCTACCCCACCGAGCGGCTGCTGACCTTAAGCACCTGCACCTACCAGATGGACGATGCCCGCATGGTCATCCTGGCCCGCCCCCTGCGGGACGGCGAGACCACCGAGGCCGACACGGTGCACCTCAACAGCGACCCGCTCCTTCCCGCCCGCTGGCCTGCGGGTAAATGATTTTCGCAATAACCGAAAAGCCCTAGGGCTTTTGTTATTCCTTGTTTGCACAAGGAATAATGGGTTCTATTGGTAAGTTCTCTCCCTCAGTCAGCTTCGCTGACAGCTCCCTCTCAGAGGGAGCCATTAGGCGCTGCGCGCCAGAAAGGCCCCCTCTGCGAGGGGGCTCCCGCGAAGCGGGTGGGGGAGAGAGCCTAAGACCAGCAACCCTCTTAAAAGACCCCCTTGTGTAAAGGGAGCCTTTACCCATCCTTGGTTCACCACCTCCATCCCAAGTGGAAGTGTTGGATATATGTCCGTATCTACTGCGCAAGCAGGCGGGTGCGCTTGGGGCATCCACCTGCAAAACGCTTTAGATAAATTTTAAAGAATAGGAGAAATTAACATGCAGAAAACGAACTTTAAAACTCGTCTGCTGGCTCTGCTGACTGCCGCTTTCATGCTCGTCATGTGCGTGCCGTTTGCAGCGTTTGCAGATGCAGCTGAAGTTACTGTTAGCTTTAACAGACTGAATTCCGATCTGGATTATACTCCGTATCTGACCCAGGTTCTGACTGAGGCTAACCCGGAAGTCGTCGCCCCGGCTCTGCCCGAGGGCTACAATGCTTGGACTAGTGATAGCACGAGCAAGGTCCTGAAGGCTGGCGACAAGCTGACCTATGCTGATGTTAAGGACACCAATGGCTATGTTAACTTCAACCCCGCAAAGGTTGAGGAAGAGAAGCCTGAGGTCAAGAAGACCGTTGAGATTTACCTGAACACCGATAACACCAAGGGTGTCTTCGTTGGTTACGACGGTGCTCAGACCATCAGCTTCAAGAACCTGCCGGAGATCGGCGATCCTATTGCTCTGCCCGAGGTTAAGGCTAACGACGGCTACAAGTTCACTGGTTGGAAGGTCGAGGGTGCTGGCGAAGCTGGCCACCTGGACGCTAACGCCACTGAGTTTGGTTACACCGGCGTTGCTCACTTCCCCAAGGACTCTAACGTTGGTTACGTCACTCTGACTGCTCAGTTCGAGGAAGTCAAGACCGAGCAGCCCGAAGAGACCAAGAAGACCGTTTCCGTTACCATCACCACCAACAACGAGCAGGGTATCTTCCCCGACTATGACGGTCAGGAAGTTATCCACTTCGATAACCTGGATCCCAACACCGACCAGCAGTTCGAGCTGCCCAAGGTCGAGGCTAAGCCTGGCTACGAGTTCATCGGCTGGCATGTGAATGGTAATGAAGTGGGCGCTTGGGATGCCGACGCTAAGACCTTCGGCATCACTGGTCTGGCTCATTTCGAGAAAGGTTCCAACGTTGGTTACCTGACCATCGCTGCTGTCTACAAGGCAAAGACCGAGCGCACTGTTGAGGTCACCTTCTCTGTTGACCCCGATAAGGGCGAGTTCGAGAAGAACGACCTGTACACCAGCCCCGCTGCCAACGTCAAGAAGCTGACTGCCACCGAGTTCGATGGCACCCAGTATGCTATCCCCACCGTTAAGGCTAAGGCTGGCTACAAGTTCGTTGGTTGGAAGGGCCAGGGCGCTGACGTTATCGCTTGGAACGCCGAGGCTAAGACCTTCGGTGTGACCGGCCTGTGCTTCTTCAACGGCGACGATGCCACCACTGGCTACGCTACCGTTGAGGCTGTCTTCGAGAAAATCGAGGACAAGAAGAACGACAACAGCTCTTCTTCCTCCAGCGCTTCCTCTTCCAGCAACAAGACCACCACTGCCTCCAGCAAGGCTGAGCAGAAGGTCGTCAAGGCTGCCGCTGCCCCGGCTAACACCACCAAGGTTCTGCCCAAGACCGGTGCTTCTAATGTTGCTCCGCTGCTCGGCGGCAGCCTGGCAGTTGTTGCCCTGCTGATGGGCTACGGCGTTTACAGCCTCGTTCTGCGCAAGAAGGACTAAGATAAACCTTTGCCCCCCCCCGCGCCCTTTGGGCGTAACGGATATTGGTTTACCTAAAATTGTGTGGTTTCCCCATAGGGTAGCGGTACCCAATGCTGCCGCTCCTGGGTGGGCGCGCTAGCATCCACCAAACCCGATGCGATTCAACACAAAAACACCCCCGCACGGATTCATACCGTGCGGGGGTGTTGTCGTTATAAAGGCTCCCCTCAAGGGGAGCCATTTGCATCATCCAAAATTCAGCCCCAAACTTGCCCTAATATCCCGGCTGGTGTGGCCCAGGCGGAGGAGATAGCGGCCGGGGGCGGTGTGCCAGGCGCGGCGGGTGGGGTCGTAGTGGGCCAGATCCCGCGCCGTCAGCACAAATTCCACGTCCCGCTCCTCGCCGGGGTCCAGCCAAACCTTGCTGAAACCCCGCAAAACCTGCGGCACCCGCCCGCCCGCAATGGGGGCGCCGGTCTCGTCACTAATATAAAGCTGCACCACCTCGGCCCCGCGCACGGCGCCGCTGTTTTTCACGGTGACACATACTTTTACCTCGCCGCCCTCGGCCAGCGTGTTAGCGCTTAACCGGGCATTGCGGTACACAAACCCGGTGTAGCTCATGCCGTGGCCAAAGGGCCAGCGCACCGGCATACGGCGGGCATCGTACCAGCGGTAGCCCACGTATACGCCCTCCCGGTAGTCGGCCGTGCGGCCGTCACCGGGGTAGTCCAGGTAGCAGGGCGTGTCCTCCAGCCGCAGGGGCCAGGTCTCGGGCAGGCGGCCGCTAGGGTTGGCGTCCCCCCACAGCAGGGCGTCGGTGGCTTCGCCCACGCCCTCGCCCGCCAAATACATACATAGCACCGCCGAAACATCCCCCGCCCACGGGCACTCTACGGGGGTACCGGTATGCAGCACCACCACGGTGTTTTTCTGCACGGCGGCAATGCGGGCAATCAGGTTGTTCTGGCAGTCCGGCAGGCGCAGGGTGCGGCGGTCGGCATCGGGGCTGACGAAACTTTCCGGCAGGCCCGCAAACACTACGGCTACATCGGCGTGCTCCGCCGCCGATACCGCCCGCAGGAATTCGCCCTCGTCCCGCTCGTCCCTGTTGGCGGGAAAGCCCGTCACATACCCCACGCGGCGGCCTTTCAGCAGCGCGGCGTCCAGCGCACCGATGGCCGCAGGGGTGGGCTGACCCTCGCCATAATAGCGCGGGGTCTCGGCAAACGCGCCGATGTACGCCACCCGCTGCCCGGCCCTGAGCGGCAGTGCGCCCAAATTCTGCACCAGCACGCCGCACTGTGCGGCCAGCTGCACCGCCAGCGCGTGGGTGGGTGCGGTGGACGGTGTATCGTTGGTTTTGGCGGCGGGCTGCGGCAAAAGCGCGGCGGCGGCCTCGGCCAAGGGTACGCCGTTCAGCGTGCCGCTGCCGTACCGCACCCCCTGCGGCCCGGCCTGCAGGGACGCTGCGGCGGGCGGCAGGTAGATCTCCTGCAGTGTGCGCTCATCTACGCGGCGGTCCGGGGCGTCGGTGACCTGGCTGCAGCACAGCAGCGGCCCCACCACGGCATTTTGCGCGCCGCCCACAACCGCTGCCGCCAGCGCGGCGGTCAGGTGCGGGTCCTCACTGAACATGGCAAAATTGCGGCCGCACAGCGGGCTGCGCTTGATGTTGGGGTCGACCTCCGCCTGCCCCTGCGCCGCACCCACGCTGCGCGCCAGGGCAGGGTCAAAGCTGGCCGCCACGGCACACGCCGCCGGCAGCACCACACCCGCGTTTTGCTGAACGGACATAGAAATAACGCTCCTTTTTTTGGAATATTGTTCATTATAGCACACAAAACATGGTAAAATAAAGGGAAAAAGCCGAATTGTAACAAGTCGTACACAACTGCCCGCTACACTGGGGGTGGAAAGGGGATAAACATGACAAAAGTGCTGATCGCTGAGGACGAGCGGCCCATCGCCCGCCTGCTGGAAATGAACCTGACCCGCGCCGGGTACGTATGCACCCTGGCGCCCGACGGCCTGACCGCCGCCGATCTGATCGAGAAAAACGACTACGACCTGGCCCTGCTGGACATCATGCTGCCCGGCCTGGACGGCTACGCCCTGCTGGATTACCTGCGCCCCCAGGGCGTGCCCGTGATATTTTTGACCGCCAAGGCCGCCGTGAAGGACCGCGTGCTGGGCCTGCGGCTGGGTGCGGATGATTACATTGTAAAACCCTTTGCCATGGACGAGCTGATGGCCCGCATGGAGATGGTGCTGCGCCGCGCCGGCAAGGGCGGCCACCAGCTGCAGGCCTTTGATGTGACGCTGGACAGCGCCGCCCACATGGTTTTGCAGCGCGGCCAGCCCGTGGAGCTGACCCCGCGGGAGTTTGCCCTGCTGGAGCAGCTGATGCGCAACCGCGGGGCGGCCATTTACCGCGATACCCTGATGGAGCGCGCCTGGGGCGGCGACGCCGAGACCACCCGCGCGGTGGATACCTATATTACCAGATTGCGCAAAAAGCTGAACTGGGGCGATAAGATCGAGACCGTTTACCAGATCGGCTACCGGTTAAAGCAAGAATGAGGCCCGACGACCGCCCCACTGCGGGGCCGGGAGGTACATGATGAAATTTGCCCACAAGATGATCTGCCTGCTGGTGCTGGTGCTTAGTGCATCCTTTGGGCTGGGCGGGTGCTGGCTGCTGTACAGCGATTTTGCCGTGCAGCGCCGTACCGTTCTGACCGCTGACGCCGCCCTGCACAGCCAGATCTGCACCGACGTGCAGACCGACCTGCTGGACCGCCAGCGCCGCGGGCTGGAGATGGGCGGCGCCGTGGCGGCCGCGCGGCTGGCCCTGCACCAACAACCCGCCGCCCTGTGGCAGGGGGAGGAGCTGGTCAGCAGCAACATCCCGGTAGACGTAAATGCCCCGCTGGCGGACGGCACCATGACGACGGTGCGGTCCGGCGGGGGTACCTACGCCCTGTTTGCCAGCGAGCTGCAGGGCGGCTACCGCATTGTGACGGCCTACGACCTGACCGCGCTGTATACATCCCGCAACGCGGCGGTGCGGCGCTTTTTGGGGCTGGAGGCTGTGGTGCTGGCGGCGGCTGCCCTGGTCACAGCACTGCTGGCCCGCCAGATGACCCGCCCGCTGCAAATTTTGCGGGCCGCCAGCGCGGAGATCGCAGGCGGCGACTACGACCGCCGCACCGCCCTGCATACCGGCGACGAGCTGGAAAACGTCAGCCAGAGCTTTGACAAAATGGCCGATGCTGTGCAGGAAAAGATCGCAGATCTGCAGGTGGATGTCCAGCGGCGGGAGGACTTTATGGGCGCGTTCGCCCACGAGCTGAAGACGCCGATGACCTCGATCATCGGCTACGCCGATATGCTGCGCACCTTGCAGATCGACCCCGCCGAGCAGCACGAGGCCGCCGGGGCCATCTACCACGAGAGCCGCCGCCTGGAGGCGCTGAGCTACAAGCTGCTGTCGCTGCTTTCGTTGAGCGATGAACGGCTGGAGCTTGCCCCTGTGGACCTGACCGACCTGTGGCCGCGGCTGCGGATGGCCTGCCCCCAGGTGTCGCTGCTGACGCCCCAGGGCGGGGCTGTGGTGCACGGCGATGCGGACTTGCTGCTGGACCTGCTGTGCAACCTGGTGCAAAATGCCGCCAAGGCCAGCCCGGCAGGAATGCCCGTCACGGTGCTGCTGGCCGATGCGGGGGACACCGTGGCGCTGACCGTGCAGGACCACGGCTGCGGCATCCCGGCGGATAAGCTGGCCCGCGTGACCGAGCCATTTTACATGGTGGATAAATCCCGCGCCCGCAAGCAGGGCGGCAGCGGCATGGGCCTGGCCCTTTGCCAGCGCATTGCCGCCGTGCATGGCGGGACGCTGCAAATCAGCAGCCAGGTGGGCGTGGGCACCGCCGTTACCGTTACCCTGCCCAAGGAGGTGCAGCCATGAAACTGTGGAAGAAACCCCGCCTTGCGGCGGCCCTCTGCGCAGTGGTGGTGCTGGTCTGCGCCGCCGCCCCGGCGGTGTTCCTCTCGGTAGTGGATGCCGCCAGCCTGGGGCACAGCCAGGCCGTGGCCGACCCCTACACGGCACCCACCCCCACGGCGGACGACTACTACCTGCTGCGGCAGCTCAGCGCCCGGCAGCTGACCCAAAGCAAATACACATTCCAGCCCGGCGATACCGGGCAGGAGCGCAAGCCATTGATCTACTACAACAACCAGGCCAACGACCTGACCGATATGACAAACGGCTGGGACTATGTGGATACCGTGAACACCGCCCTGCAAAGCCTGGCCGATGCCGGGGCGATCTCTCAGGCGTGGGCCGACTATGCCGCCGATTGGTACAGCACCGAGGAGACCACCCTGACGACCTACGATGAGAGACAATACAGCCTGACCGTGCCCTATTACAGCGTCGACAGCCTGGGCCTTGTGACCTTTAAGCGGTTTGCTGTGCAAAACGGCGTGCCCACCACCCTGATGGCCCTGAAAATGGACAGCCGCACCGGGCAGGTGTATTCTTTTTGGCTGTCCACCCCGGCGGATTCTGCCGCCGCCCACGACCCGGAGTCTCTGCCCAAGGAAGCCGCCTTGCGCGCCTTTGCCGACCAGGCCGGGCTGACCAGCCTGGGGGATTGGACCTGGCGGGAGGACCTGACCTACCCCCGGGCCATCTACAGCCTGAACGGACAGGCGCTGGTGGCCGCTGCGTCGGGCGCCTACACCGTCAATGATTACTTTACCTACAGCGGCGCTACGTCGGACCGCTGGTATGTCAGCATTGAACTTTCGCTGTGCGCCGAGGCGAACCTGCCGCTGCGCATGCAGGATGACACAACGAACTTGGAAAAGGAGGCAAACCCCGATGCGTAAAATGTGGAGCTTTTTGCTGGCCGCCCTGGCCCTGACCGGCTGTGCCGCCGCCCCGGCGGATGCACTGCCTGCCGCCGAGACCGCCGAGATGACTGCGACGGAGACCGAAGAAACTGCTGCCCAGCCGGTCGGATTTACTGTGGGCAACCTGAGCGAGGTCCCCAACACCTGCGGCGGCTACTGGGGCTGGAACACCGGCGACGCCTATTATGAGATTGCACGGCTGGATGATGAAAATGACCAGGAAAGCATGCACGCCCTGCTGCTGAAGACCGACTACGCCACCGCCCAGCAAACCGTGCTGTGCAATGTGCCCGGCTGCACCCATGACAATGCCGCCTGTCCCGCCTGGCTGGAGGATTGGGCACGCACCGACGTGCTGGTGATGCCAAGCGGCATCTACCTGTCTTACGCGGGGCTGGATGATACTTCCCCCTGGGAGCAGGTGGAAAAAGCGTGCCGGGATGATTTCGAGCAGGGCAATGTGAAAAATTTTGCCGATGAGGAAGCCTACATCGACTACTGCCGCCATAACTATGAGCTGAGCAGCCGCCCCTCCAGCATCGAAAAGCTGAACGACGATCTGACCGCCCGCGAAACGGTGCTGACCTTTGACCCGTCCCTGCTGGGCAGCGGTTACTTTGCTTACTGTGATGAGAATGCGCTGTACGCAAAAGAATATTCTGACGCAAACAACAGCCGCATCCTCCGGCTGGACCTGACCACCGGCGAATGGAGCACCCTCCCACTGAATCTGGGTGAACAGGTGCGGGGCGTGAACGGACACCGCTTTTTGACCTCGCGCCTGCTGACAGATGCCCCGCTGCCGGACTATAACGACCGCGAAGCCTATAATGCCGCCCTGCAGAACGCTCGGAGCGAGCTTGTCTGGCTGGACCCCGCGACCATGCAGCGGGAAAAGATCTGCGAGACGGAACGCCTTGACGGTAGTACGATCTATGTAAAAATATACAACGACCGCGTCTATGTGCAGGATAACCCCCAGGAACGCAGCGAGTACGGCACCAGCTACAGCCTGAGCTACTACAGCAAAGACCACCAGCACACGGTGCTGATCGATACGCTGCCCATGAACCTGTATCTGCCCTCCACAGACAATGGCTTTATGCCGATGTTTGGCAGCGAGGAGCGCGGCTGGATCTGGGCCCAGGATTATACCGGCAATGGCGAGATCAATTATTTAATTGACCTGGATACCGGCGAAATGCACACCATGACCCAGACCCAGTACCGGGACGGCATGTACATGGGCGTAAGCCTGATGGCCCAGACCAACGACGGCCGTTGGATGGTAGGGTATAAACCCCACAGCAATACGCATAACGACCGCTGCGATTACGGCTTCATCGACCCGCAGGAATTTTGGAACGGCGGCGAAAATTATACTCCTGTGCAGATGTGGGATTAAGAAAATAAAGTCTGTCGTTCTGTGGTAAACACACGGGCACCTGCTGCAAACAAAATTTTTAAAAATCCTGCAAAAACCTTGCAAAATTATGCACATGGTGCTACTATAAACTCGGTGAAAGAATTATATAAAGGAGTGTTACCACTATGGCATTTACCAATCCGTATCTCCAGCGCGTCTATGACGACCTGGCTAAGCGTAACCCCGAACAGAAAGAATTCCTGCAGGCTGTTGAGGAAGTCCTCGAGAGCCTGGAGCCCGTTGTGGCTGCCCACCCCGAGTACGAGAAGGCCGGCCTGATCGAGCGCCTTGTCGAGCCTGAGCGCATCATCATGTTCCGTGTGCCCTGGGTCGATGACGCTGGCAAGGTCCAGGTCAACCGCGGCTACCGTGTGCAGTTCAACTCTGCCATCGGTCCCTACAAAGGCGGCCTGCGTTTCCATCCCTCTGTCAACCTGTCTATCCTGAAGTTCCTGGGCTTTGAGCAGTGCTTCAAGAACAGCCTGACCAGCCTGCCCATGGGCGGCGGCAAAGGCGGCGCTGACTTTGACCCCCACGGCAAGTCTGATGCCGAGGTCATGCGTTTCTGCCAGAGCTTTATGACCGAGCTGTACCGTCACATCGGCCCCGACACCGACGTGCCCGCCGGTGATATTGGCGTTGGCGGCCGTGAGGTCGGCTACCTGTTTGGCCAGTATAAGCGCCTGAAGAACGAGTACACCGGCGTGCTGACCGGTAAGGGCATCCCCTTCGGCGGTTCTCTCGCCCGTACCGAGGCTACCGGCTACGGCCTGTGCTACTTTGCCAAGGAAATGCTGGCTGACGCCGGCAAGAGCTTCGAGGGCCAGCGCGTGGTCATCTCCGGCTCCGGCAACGTGGCCATCTACGCCAACCAGAAGGCTACCCAGCTGGGCGGCAAGGTCATTGCCATGTCTGACTCCAACGGTTACATCGTGGACGAGAATGGCATCGACTACAAGGTCATGAAGGAAATCAAGGAGGTCAAGCGCGCCCGCATCAAGACCTACCTGGACTATGTCCCCACCGCTAAGTACGTCGAGGGCAGCCAGGGTATCTGGACCGTCCCCTGCGACATCGCCCTGCCCTGCGCCACCCAGAACGAACTGCCCCTGGCCGGTGCCGAGGCTCTGGTTGCCAACGGCTGCTATGCAGTAGCCGAGGGTGCCAACATGCCTTCTACCCCCGAGGCAATTGCTTACCTGCAGAGCCACGGCATCCTGTTTGCCCCCGCCAAGGCTTCCAACGCCGGTGGTGTTGCTACCTCCGGCCTGGAGATGAGCCAGAACAGCCTGCGCCTGTCCTGGACCTTCGAGGAAGTGGATGAGCGCCTGCACAACATCATGGTCAACATCTATCACAGTGCTGCCGCCACTGCCGAAAAGTACGGCATGAAGGGCAACTTGGTCGCCGGTGCCAACATCGCCGGTTTCGAGAAGATCGCCTCCGCTATGATGAGCCAGGGTATTGTCTGATAACCTGTAAAACCGCATAATTCAAAGGCCCGCCGTGGAAACACGACGGGCCTTTTTGTATCTGCTTTATTCTTTTACTCTTAGACAAAGGGATTGAGAAAAGCCGACATCATAACACTTCGATTGGTGGCGGTGCAGGCGTCCACGAGAGTGACCAGATTACTGGACGAATAATTGCGCTGGCCGCCGCCGATGTCAGTCCATTCACCGGGAACTGTCAGCTTCAATTGGTCGCAGAAGCGGTCCTGCAGGGTCTCGAGGTCAACGGTGCTTTCGGGCAGGTCATCGTAGGAGATCGTCATGCTCAGGATGGGGCCATTGTTGGGCAGGTAACTGATAAAGATGGTGGCGTCCAGTGTAAGAGCGTTCTCCGGTGAGGCAACTTCCTCCGGCGTGGCACTGCAATAGGTCAGTTGCAGTTGCTCTACACCGGCCGCATCAGAGTAAAAAATACAGGTATGCAGACCAGTATAATGATAGTCGCCTCGTTCAGCAGTTTCAGCGGCTTCCGTGACATCGACTAAGGCGAGAAGCGCGTTCAGCTGTTCATCGCTCAGCAGACCACGGCGGTTCGCCTGCCGCAGCTTGCCAGACATTCGTGAATACTTTTGGAAATTTTCCTCACCAACCAGAAAATTATTGGATGCACTCAAAATCTTCTGACTATAGAGGGCACTTATGGTGGGGTCCAGCCGCTCTTCATCGGTCATTACACCGGCTACGGCAGGGCGGGTGAGGGCCGTGGTGTCGGCCTGCCGGTCCCGCGCCTGGGTCAGCAGCGGCGGCGCAGCCAACAGGGCGGCGCAAAAGGCGGCCGTCAGCCAAAAACGGGGGTCAATCGTCAGCTTCTTCATGGGCGTACACCTCCTTGGGCAGGGTCAGGGCGACGGTGGTGCCTTCGCCCACGGTGCTGGTAAATTCCAGCTTGGCGCCAAAGGCGGCGGCAATGTCGGCGCAAAGGGCCAGCCCCACGCCGCTGCCGCCGTTGGCCCGGGCCCGGGCCTTGTCCACCCGGTAGAACGGCTCGGTCAGGTGGGGCAGGGCCTCAGGCGGGATGCCGCAGCCGGTGTCGGCTACCTCCAGCCGCCAGCGGTCCTCGGCGGGCAGGCAACGCAGCGTAACCGTGCTGCCCGGTGCGCTGGCGTGGGCGGCGTTCAACACAAGGTTACGCAGCAGGTCCGCCAGCAGTACCCGGTCGGCCCGCACGGCGGCGTCCTCTGGGCAGGTCTTTTCGAGGTTCACGGGGCAATCGGGCAGGCTGCGGGCCACATCCTCAAAGGCGGCGGCCACCGGCACGGCGGTCAGGGTCAGGGCTTCCTGCCGCAGGTCCTGCAGGCTGAGCAGCTGTTGGCTCAGGCTTTCCAGCCGGGTGGATTCATGGTAAATGGCATCGGCGGCGCGGCGCTGGTTTTCGGGCGGCAGTTCGCCGCCGCGCAGTAAGTCGGCGTAGCCGATCATGCTGGTCAGGGGCGTTTTCAGCTCATGGGTCAGGTCGGCCACAAAACGGCTTTGGCGGTCGTTCAGCTGCTGCAGGGCAGTGGTGTGGTGGACCATCAACAGTGCCGCCAGCGTCAGCACGGCCTGCAATAAGAACCACTGGCGCAGCGTGGCGGTGCGGGCGGCGTAGGCTGAACCGGCATCCAGCGCTGTGACCATCCAGACCCAGACGCGCTGACTGCTGGCCCCGGCGACTTGATCGCAGAGCAGCAATGTTTGCCCGCAAAGGCGCATCGTGGTTGTGTCGGCGTCTTTCAGTGCGGCCAATTCACTTTCGGGGATGGTGTCGGGCAGCTTGGAGTAGATGACCCGGCCGGTCTGGTCCAGCAGGGCAAAGGTGCAGGGGACCGAACCCACGATCAGCCGCTGACGGTCAAAATACAGCTGCCCGGCAAAGGCTTTATCGCTGGCGTTGATATAGCGGGTACCGCTGTCGTCCGCCAGGATCATGTGGGGCGAGTCGTCGGCCTTGACTTCCTGCAGGGTGTCGGCATAGCCGAACAGATTGCGCTGGTGCTGCAGTACAGCCTGATCGGCCAGGGTATCCAGCGCGGCGGTGAACTGGCGGTCCGCCAGCCACCCGCCCACCAGTGCCAGCACCAGCGAAAAGCCGCAGACAGCAAGGGCGAGGGAGCGTTTCATGGGGGCCTCCTTTCTAAGGTGGCAGAGGGTTTTGACGGCCCCCTCTGGGAGGGGCCTTTTAGAGGTTACGGCAATAACTTGTACCCTACTTTGGGTACGGTCACGATCTTATGATCCCAGTGCAGTTTTTTGCGCAGGCGGTGGATGTGTATGTCTACCGTGCGCGGCCCGGCATTGCTGTCCAGGCCCCAGACTCGCTCATACAGGGCCTCGCGGTAGAGCAGCTGCCCCCGGGCACGGACAAGGGCCAGCAGCAGATCAAACTCCCGGGGCGTCAGCTCTATGCGGGTGCCGTTTTGGGTGACGATGTGGTTGTCCGGGTCGATGACGGCATCGAAAGCTTGCAGTGTGGCGGCCCGGCGGCCGGTGTGGCGCAGCAGGCCTTCCACCCGGGCCAGCAGCTCCGGCGGGGCAAAGGGCTTGACGATGTAGTCATACGCGCCCAGCCGCAGCCCGCGCACCCGGTCCTCCACCGTGGCTTTGGCCGTTAAAAAGATGACCGGCGTGCCCGTAGGGGCAATGTAGTCCATCAGGGTAAAGCCGTCCACGCCGGGCAGCATCACGTCCAGAAGAATAAGGTCGAACAGCGTGGACTCCAGCAGGTTGGCGGCTTCGTTGCCGGTGTGTGCCTTGATGAGCGGCTGGTCCAGGGGTTCCAGCGTCATTTCAATTAAGTCGGCAATGGCGGGCTCGTCCTCGACAATTAAGATAGGCCGCATGGCGGGCATCTCCTTCCTTTGGATTTGACACCAGTATAGCACAGGCGTTTTTCAAAATCATTTCTAAATGAGAAATAGTGCAAACAAAAAGGCCCCCTTGTGTAAAGGGGGCTGCCTGCACGCAAGCGCAGGCTGGGGGATTGTGACCTTGCGGGGCAAACCGACTTGCCAGGTAAACGGAACGATCCCTCAGTCACCGTCGGTGACATATCCCTTTGCACAAGGGAGCCTTTAAGCGGTGCGTCAATTCTGCAAAAACTCTCGTATTTCCTTTTCTACTGCGGCTACTTCCTCGGCGAAAGCGCGGGCGGAGACGCGCAGGGCACCGTTGCCCAGCACGATGATCTGCTCGGCACCGTCGCTGCTCACCACGCGGGTGCGGTGGTCCTTGGCCAGCTCGTGGGTGGTGCGCTCGATGTACATGTCGGCGGTCTCGGCCTCCTGGGTGTAGACTACGTACAGGTTGTGGTGCTTTTCTACTTCCCGCGTGCCGCCGCGTACTTTGTAAGCGTCAAATACCAAGATGGGCACGCAGCGCTTGTACCCGGCGTAGTTGCACAAAATGTCCATCAGGCGGCGGCGGGCGGCATCCAAGTTCGTCTCGGCCATTTTGCGCAATTCATCCCAGGCAAAAATCACGTTGTAGCCGTCCACCAGCAGGTAGTCCGGCCCGGTGGGCTGGGGCTTGGCAGGGGCGGAAGAAGTCACCACCGGGGCCGGGCGGGTGTGCATGGCGGTGCGGGCGGCTTTGCCGTCGTTATCCGCCCCGGCGGGCTGGCCACGGCGCTTGATCTTGCCATAGGTACGCTCAAAAATCGCCAGCAGTTCCTTGTCCTGCTCCAGCGTGCCCCGGTAGGCGGCCGCGCGGCGGCGGGCGTTGTTGGCCTGTACTTCCTCGTCCTCATCGGCGGCATCGGTGTTCACCCCGGCGGGGCTGTCCAGGCGGCGGGCAAGCCTGCTGTCCACATGGGCTTTGGCAGGCACCTCATCCCAGCGGACGAGATACCCCGCGCCGTGGCTGCAAAAGACCGAGTCGGCCGGGTTCTCCACGTCGGCGTCCGGGTCGTAGCCAAAGTCAGCCAGCACTTCGTCGGCGTTGTGGCAGGCATCGTACCCGGCGGGCAGCACAGACCAGCGGCCCAGGCCGTGGGTGTAGGCGGCAATTTCCCGGGCATAGCCCCGGGCAGTGGCTACCGGCAGGCGGCCGGTCAGGGTCACGGTGTCGCCCTGGGCGAGGGGAGGCTCAAAGCTGCCGCACATCCGCTGCACATCGGCCATGGCGCGGCCCAGGCAATCGGCGGGCAGCTCCAGCGTGAACTCATACCACGGCTCCAACAATTGCACGGCGTTTTTGGCTTCGGCCATCCGCAGGCCCTGGCGCACGGCGCGGTAGGTGGCCTGGCGGAAGTCCCCGCCCTCGGTGTGTTTTTGGTGGGCGCGGCCTGCAGCGAGCGTGATCTTCACATCGGTCAGCGGCGCACCGATCAGCACGCCGGGATGGGTGCGCTCGGCCAGATGGGTCAGCACCAGGCGCTGCCAGTTTTCGGCCAGACTATCCGGCGGGCAGTCCGCTGCCAGCTGCACGCCGCTGCCCCGGAGGCCGGGCTCCAGCAGCAGGTGTACCTCGGCATAATGGCGCAGAGGCTCGTAGTGGCCGATGCCCTCGACGGCAGCGGTGAGGGTCTCTTTGTACAAAATGCCGCCCTCGCTGAAGGTGACGGTCAGCTTGAACCGCTCCTGCAGGATGTTCTGCAAAATTTCCAGCTGCACTTCGCCCATCAGCTGCACATGCACCTCGGCCAGATCGGCGCGCCAGGCCACATGCAGCTGCGGGTCCTCGTCCTCCAGGGTTTGCAGCGCTCTTAACACGGTGTGGGGGTCGGCGTCGGGGCAATCCACCCGGTAGTTCAGCACCGGCTCCAGCAGTGGGGCGCTGGCGTCGGCCTCGGCCCCCAGGCCTTGGCCGGGGCGGGTGTTGGTGGGGCCGGTCACGGCCACCACGGTGCCGGGCAGGCACTCGCTGACCAGCCGGAACTTGCCGCCGCTGTACAGGCGAAGGGTGTCGGCCTTTTCGCCGCCCGGCAGCGTATCTTTTACGTGCAGCACGCCGCCGGTTACTTTCAGCCAGCTCAGGCGGGTGCCGGCATCCTCGCTGACTTTGAACACCCGTGCGCCGAATTCGCCCCAGGCGGGGGGCATCCGGGTCAGGGATTGCAGACCATGCAGCAGGCCATCCAGGCCGTCCAGCCGCAGGGCTGCGCCAAAAAAGCAGGGGAACACCTGCCGCCGCGCAATAGCCATCAGCAGGGTGTCGCGCTTAGGCTGGCTGTCCGCCAGCACTTCCTCCATCAGTGGTTCGCTGCACAGGGCCAGGGCCTCGGGGTCCGGCGCGGTGGTGAAATCCACACAGCCATCCCCGAACCGCCCACGCAGCTCCCGTAGGCGCACGGCGGCATCCGCCCCGGGCAGGTCCATTTTGTTGACGAAGATAAAGGTAGGTACGCGGTAACGTGCCAGCAGCTTCCACAGCGTTTCGGTGTGGGCCTGCACGCCGTCGGTGCCGCTGATGACCAGCACCGCGTAATCCAGCACTTGCAAAGCGCGCTCGGCCTCGGCGGAAAAATCCACGTGGCCGGGGGTGTCCAGCAGGGTCAGGGTGGTCTCCTCGGCGTCCGGCAGGGCAGGCAGCGTCAGCATGGCCTGCTTGGAGAAAATGGTAATGCCCCGGGCGCGCTCCTGGGCGTCGGTGTCCAGAAAGGCATCCTTATGGTCCACCCGGCCCAGCTTGCGCAGCACACCGGCACGGTAGAGCAGGCCCTCGGCCAGGGTGGTTTTGCCGCTGTCCACGTGGGCCAGCAGACCGATGACGAGTCGTTTCATTTATACAAACTCCTTAGAGAAAAACTTTCTGCAATCCTGAATGAGAGCCTTATCGAAGGCTCTCTCCCTCCGTCTGTGCTGTCGCGCAGCCACCGCTCCCCTTCTGACGCTTCGCGCCACCTCCCCCCGTATCGGGGGAGGCTGTCTCGCAGAGGGCGGCTTTTGTGTGGGACAAAAAACGCCACCGCGGTGTGCGATGGCGATAGGGTCATTGTTTCCAGGTCCACCACAGGTATTTGATGTTGGTGGTCAGGTAGCGCTTAAACAGGCGCTTGGGGTCCTGCATCAGGCGGTACAGCCATTCCAGGTTGTGGCGCTGCATCCACATGGGGGCGCGGCGGATGTTGCCGGCTTCGTAGTCGAAAGCGGCACCCACACCCACCATCACGGCCTGTACCTTGTCCTCGTGGGCGGCCATCCAGCGCTCCTGCTTGGGGGCACCCAGGCCGACCCAGACGAAATCCGGCTTTGTCTCGTTGATGCGGCGGATGACGGCGGCGTCCTCCTCAGGCGTGAGGGGACGGAACGGCGGCGAGTACATGCCGGCAATCACCGCGCCGGGGTAGTTCTTCTCAATAGTTGCTTTTAAAATATCCAGCGTTTCCTGCGTAGAGCCGTAGAAATAGTGACGGTAGTGCTTGCCCGCGCTCTCTTTCAGCATCTCTTTCATCAGGTCGGGGCCGGTCACGCGGGCGGCGTCCACATAGCCCTGCTCGCGGCTGAATTTGGACAGCGGGCCGCCGTCCGGCAGGGCCATCACAGCGCCGTTCTGCACGGCCTGGTAGGTGGGGTCGTCGTGGGCGGTCACAGTGGTGTGGACGTTGGCCACGCAGATGTATTTGCCGCGCCAATCCTCCAGCTTTTCCTCCAGTAGGCGGACGGTCTTTTCCATGTCGGTGACAACGATATTTACGCCCATGATCTCGCAGGTGTTCAGCAGGCGCAGGTCCACGAACCGCATGCCGCCCAGGGTGCTGATCTCGGTGCGGGAGCTGACGTAATCATTGTACACCGGCACTGCGGCTACCCGCAGGTGGAAGTTGTCGGCCAGCATCATAATGCGCTGGGTAGTAGCTACATCCTGCACATCCTGGGCCAGTACGATCATATCGACCTTGTGGGTCTGCAGCAGTTCATACAGGCTGTCCACGGTACCCAGATAAGCGGGCAGACCCTCGCGGGGGGCGGCGTCCAGGTAGCCCACATACTGCATGGCGGTGCTTCCGCGGCCCTCAATCACATCGCGGAAGAAGCGGTGAGCCAGCTGCCCGCCGCCGATGAGCAGCGCCCGGGGCACGATGTCGTGCTTACGCACGTAAGCATCCGCCAGCCTGTCAAACACCAGCCGCTTGAGGTAGATCATAATGACCGACAGCAGGTAATAATATACCAGCAGCAGACGGGAAAGCTGGCTGACGCGGAACACGTAAAACGCAGTAGCCATCAGCGCCAGACCCATCAGGCTGGTCAGCGCGATAAGAAAAAGCTGCTTGATGCTGTTGCGCAGGTGCAGTGTGCGGTAGCTGCCCAGCACGGCGTTACAGCCTACGATCACCAGCGCATACAGGGCCGAAATGGGCAGGAACGTCCAGATGTCCCACATAAAGAACTGGCTGCCCATGGGTGTGTAGCTGCGCAGCCAGCCGGCAAAGATGAAAGTAAGGATTAGCAGCAGAAACTCGAAAGCGGCGTTTGCAAACCGCAGAAATTTGGATTTGTGATAATGCATGCAGGACCTCCGTTGTCCAGGCTGTCGGTTACAGGGATACAACCATTCATTTTATAATAACATTATAAGGCTGCTTTTTCAATAGAAAAATGGCTGCTCCTGGCAAAAGGGGCAGCCATGGGGTGTGCATTATTCGTCCTCGTCGTCGTCCCGCGCCCAGTTGTAGGCGCAGCGCACGGCCTTGTGCCAGCCGCGCAGCCGCTTGCGGCGCTCTTCCTCGGAGATGTCAGGCACAAACATTTTGTCGATAGCGTGTTTTTTCGCCAGTTCCTCCGGGCCGGACCAGAAGCCGACGGCCAGACCTGCCAGGTACGCCGCACCCAGGGCGGTGGTCTCCACCGAGGAAGGCCGCTCCACCGGCGCGTTGCTGATGTCGGCCTGGGTCTGCAGCAGGTAGTTGTTGGCCGCCGCGCCGCCGTCCACTTTCAGCGTGGACAGACGGATGCCGGAGTCGGCACTCATGGCGTCCAGCACATCGTTGACCTGATAGCACAGGCTGTCCAGCGTGGCGCGGATGATATGGTTTTTGTTGGTACCTCTTGTGATGCCAACGATCGTACCTCTCGCATACTGATCCCAATGCGGTGCGCCCAGTCCGGTAAATGCCGGAACCACATAACAGCCATGAGTTCCTTTTACTTTGGTCGCCATATACTCTGAATCCGATGCGGAGTCAATGAGACGCATACCATCACGCAGCCACTGGATTGCCGCACCTGCCACAAAGATAGAGCCTTCCAGTGCATAATTTACTTTGCCATCCAGCCCCCAGGCAATGGTGGTGACCAGTCCGTTTTCTGAAAATACCGGACGTTCTCCTGTATTCATCAAAAGGAAACAGCCTGTACCATATGTATTCTTCGCTTCTCCTTCGGAAAAGCAGGTCTGTCCGAACAAAGCTGCCTGCTGATCACCGACAATCGAACAGATCGGAACAGCGGAAGGAAAGATCCCCTCGATGACGCCCAGCATACCGCTGGTATCGACAATTTCAGGAAGCATGCATTTCGGAATGTTCAGCTCTGCAAGGATCTCATCATCCCATTCAAGCGTATTGATATTGAACAGCATCGTGCGCGAAGCGTTGGTATAGTCGGTGGCGTGCGCTTTGCCGCCCGTGAGCTTCCACAAAAGATAGGAATCCACCGTGCCTGCCGCAAGCTCGCCGTTTTCGGCGCGCGCCCTCGCGCCCGGCACCGAGTCGAGAATCCATTTCAGCTTGGAAGCGGAAAAGTAGGCGTCGCACGTCAAGCCCGTTTTCGCGTAGATAAACGGCTCGCGGTCGCTCTCTTTTAGCTTGTCGGTAAAACTCGCGGTGCGGCGACACTGCCACACGATGGCGTTGTAGACCGGTTCTTCGGTCTCGCGGTCCCATACGACGGTCGTCTCGCGCTGGTTGGTAATGCCCAGCGCTTCGATGTCGCTCCATTCGATATCGGCCTTGTTGACGACGT
>ERZ827452.472-NODE-472-length-55176-cov-4.659603_pt1 | contig 55176 bp, 48 predicted proteins | sample MGYA00519866_ERZ827452 | MGnify/ENA primary metagenome ERZ827452 (study PRJEB31778, sample SAMEA3449307) | human gut metagenome | biome: human gut; feature: human-associated habitat; material: faeces | place: United Kingdom | collected 2010/2012 ... | reverse complement strand
ATTATTATAGCTGTTCTGTGGTTTACATCAGGAACCTATATGGAGATTGCTATTTTCATGCTTGTATTTGCCATGGCGGCACTCCTGAATATGGGTACCAACTTTATATTCGGAAAGATTTCTTTTGTTACCAATGCAGTAGCATCCATTTTGCAGCTTGCTATGGCAATTGATTATGCGATTATTCTGTTCCATCGTTTTATGGAAGAAAAGGCGCATACGGATACGAAGGAAGCGTTGATCCGGGCACTGGAAAAAGGCATTGTGGAGATATCATCCAGTTCTCTGACAACCATGTCTGGTATGGTGGCTCTGATGTTTATGCATTTTGGTATCCGGCACCTGGTCAATAATATGCTGATCTTATTTGTTCTGGGGGACAACCTGGAACGGGCGTTGGGAAAGATCAGGTATTTGTTTTTCTATCTGACCTGTGGGGTGCTGGCCAATGTCATTTCTCTTTTGTGGGAGATCTGGTTTCCGGGAAGCCGTATGGTGGTCTCAGCCGGGGCGTCTGGAGCGATTTTCGGAGTGATCGGCGGACTTCTGTATGTGGTTGGTGTGAACCGGGGGCGTCTGGAGGATTTAAGCAGCAGACAGCTGGCAACTATGGTTCTGTTTTCCCTGTACTTTGGATTTACCAGTACCGGCGTGAACAACGTGGCCCATGTGGGCGGGCTGGTTTCAGGAATTGTCATGGCATGGATATTATACCGCAGGCCACAAAGGTCTGAATGGTGGATGAAGGAGGATTTTTAACATGAGAGACGACTGTATTTTCTGCAAAATCGCAAATGGAGAGATTCCATCTGCAACACTTTATGAAGATGAAGATTTTCGTGTCATTTTGGATCTGGGACCGGCATCAAAGGGTCATGCCCTGATCTTACCGAAAGAGCATTATAAAGATTTATGTGAACTGGATGACGCAGTTGCGGCGAAAGTGCTTCCACTGGCTGGCAAGATGGGAAGAGCTATGAAGAAAGCTTTACATTTTGACGGTTTTAATCTGGTACAGAACAATGGAGAAGCAGCCGGACAGACTGTGATGCATTTTCATATGCATATGATCCCCAGATACGCCAATGGTCCGCAGATGGTTTTATGGAATCCTGGAAAACTGGATGACACTGAAAAGACGGAAATCATCGAAAAAGTGAAAAAAGAATTAGAATAATGATGATGCTGTCTGCTTTGATAGCGTGGATAAGATAAGGGGGAGCCTAGTCTATGAAGCAGCAAAATGTCGAACTGCTGCAGACTTTGTATGAAGAATATCAGGGTGCACTCAGATATACAGCAACAAGGATCGGTGTGAACAGCGACGATGTGGATGATGTAATCCAGGATAGTTTCTGCGCTTTTATCAAAGCATATGGAGATGAGATAGACCAGTGGGAGATCGCAAGGCAAAAAGGCGCGATCATGAGAATTCTTAGAAATCGTTGTATAGATTATTTCAGAATCAAAAGCAGGAGAGGTGTGAGCATCAGTCTTGACGAAGGGTATTATGGCAAAGAAGTACCGCTTCCGGAATCGTTGATCGGAAAAGATGTTTTAGACCAGATGGCGGAGGAAGACGAAGTAAATTACATAACAAAGTATTTGCAGGATATGAAACCGGAATGGCGTGATGTGGCGATTCTTCATTTTATTGAAGAACGCCCGATCTCGGAAGTCAGTCAGATTCTGGGGATTAAAGAAGCATCCTGCAGAATGAGACTTACCAGACTCCGAAGATATTTGAAAAAGAATTTTCCTTACAAAATCTAAAGGAGCCTGGTTTTCGTTACATAATTATTTGGAAGCACACTCTTCAATCAGAGAAATAATGGTGTCAACTGCATTGCTTAAATGGCTTTGTTCCATGGTGTGGATGAAGTCAGCACGTTTTTGATAGGTATCCGTAATTGCCTGGAACAGAGAATGTTCCGTTAACTGTTCTTCTTCTAACAAAGTACTGAAGCCTTGTTTCGCAAAGGACGAGGCATTGAGAATCTGGTCGCCTCTGCTGGCAGCGGCAGATAATGGGATCAGGATATTAGGCTTGCGTAAAGCAAGGATTTCACAGATCGAGTTTGCTCCGGCTCTGGAAATGATCAGGTCTGCAGCTGCAAATAAGTGGCGGAGCGGAGCATTGACATATTCGTACTGTACATATCCCGGTGTGCCGATCAGGGATTCATCCAGATGGCCCTTGCCGCAGATATGTATTACCTGGAAATTCGTAAGAAGCTGTGGCAGAATACTGCGTACAGCCTGGTTGACGGTAACAGAACCAAGACTGCCGCCGATCACTAAAATAATTGGTTTATCTGCGGAAAGATGGGTATACTGAAGGCCGGAGAGACGATCTCCGGTCAGAAGCTCCCGGCGGATCGGAGAACCGGTCAGAACCGCTTTGTCTTTCGGAAGATACTGCAGAGTTTCCGGGAAATTGCAGCAGACTCTGGCAGCAGATGGGATACAGATCTTGTTGGCAAGGCCAGGTGTCATATCAGACTCATGGATGATGGTAGGAATATGGTAGCGTTTCGCAGCCAGAACCACAGGAACGGACACAAAGCCGCCTTTGGAAAATACCACATCCGGTTTATAATTTTTGATCAGTTTACAGGCTTCCGCATAGCCTTTTAATACGCGGAAAGGGTCAGAAAAATTCTTCAGATCAAAGTATCTGCGGAGTTTTCCTGAAGAGATGCCGTCATAAGGGATACCGGCGTCTGTGATTAATTTCTTTTCTATCCCTTCATAGGAACCAATATAACGAATTTCAAATCCATGATCCTTTAAAGATGGGATCAGGGCAAGGTTCGGGGTGACATGGCCAGCAGTTCCGCCGCCAGTCAGAATGATCTTTTTCATAAAAGAGCCTCCATCGTTGATATAGTAATAATACTAAACGAACGTTCTGAAAAGTCAACCCTTAACCAGGAGGAAAACAAGGAATAAACAGGAATTATTAAAGAAAGAAAATGGGGTGGAAAACGTGAGAAACAGTAAGGTCAGCCAGGAAGAGGATAAACTGATTCAGCAGAAATTACAAGAAGCATTTGGATACACCGACGAGCAGCTGGCGGCCCAGCTGGATCAAGCCGCCGCCGAATACGCCGCCCACCCAGAATTAAACCTTACCCCACCAAAAGGAGAATTTGAGAAGATTCTGGCAATGGCCGCACAGGACGAAACACAGGATAAGAAAGAAGATGGCCATAAGGTAATCCGTTTAAGGAAAGTGATGAAGCCGATGATTCTGGTGGCAGCAGTAGGGGCGATATTGCTGGGGACTGGGATGATGGCTAGTGGACGGAGGTATTATCAGTTTTGGGGAGAGAATCGAGGTAAGGGAGAGATTGTCTTTAATAATGTTGAGGCATGGAGTGAAACGAATTCTCTTGAACAGGCATATGAAGAAATTGAAAGTCAAACTGGAGTAAAGATTCCACAGTTATTTTATATTCCAGAAGAATTAGAATATAAAGAATTACTGATAAAAACAGGTATGTCACGTATTGAATTTTGTTATGGAGATAAATATTTGTATTATCAGCAAATGTCAAAGGGAAAAGCGAATTCTGTAGGATATAATTCGGACCGAAAGCTGTATAAAACTATTCATAACCGTTTTTTGGATAAGGATATTGAAATTCAAAGAAATGTTATTGATAATGAACATTCGGAATTTAGTGCACAGTATGTGATAGATGATACATTTTATTGTTTGATTGGAACTATTGAGGAAGAGGTATTTGATAAAATAGTAGAAAATATAAGTTATGATGAAACTGTAGGTTATAAAAAATAGGGTTAAAGCGTCTTCCTATATATAGAGAGGAGGATGCTGTATGAAAAACTTAAAAAGTGTATTGGCATTAACTATGATGGTTACCGTATTATGTCCAATAACAACAATGGCAACACCAATGGGAAGAGAAATGTTGGCACAGGGGGTACAAGAAGATTCAATGTTACTTCCTAAATCCGTAAAAACTTCTGTTGGAAGAGAATATTCTGTGGAAAGGAGTAAGGCTCTTGCATCAGCTATGTGTTCTATTACGGATACGGAAAAAGGAATTATTAATATTTATGCTGAAACTTTAATGTTTCAACCTGTGGATTGGGCAGCATTAACAATATACCTAGAAAAATTGAATGAGGAGACAAACAAATGGAGTACGGTTGAAATATTTGAAAAAGAGTTTACTCCAGCAGATAAAGAAGACGGTCAGTTAACAAGCGTAGAGCTTTCCATTGATGTTGGAACTCAACCAGCAGGCTACTATTATCGTGTACGCTGTATCCACGAGTTAGAATACGACAATGGTTGGTACGAAGCAAAATCAACAAAAACAGACGGAATCATGTTAACAGACATCAAGTAACATCCGTTTTTAATCCACCCCCAACAGCCACCCCTCGTGTGCCATCCACCACACCGGGGAGTGGCTGTTTTTTCATTTTTCGGTGACAGTACAAAGCATTTCATGCCCACATATTGCATTTGCCCCATTTTTCATGTTACAATACCCATGGTAATATGAAAGTAAAAGCTCCCGAAAGTCACCGCACGGATGGGAGCGCCCAAAAGAAGATAAGAGATTGATAAGATACATTAGGAGGAACGTTATGTTAGGAATTATCGGTGCCATGACAGAAGAGGTGCTTCATTTGAAAGAGGCGATGGAGGATGTGGAGATCCGCACCATTGCTACCATGGATTTTTACCAGGGAAGATTAAAAGGATTGGACGTGGTCGTGGTACGGTCTGGTATCGGTAAGGTAAATGCAGCGATCTGTACCCAGATTTTGATTGATCAGTACAATGTAAGACGCATTATCAATACCGGTATTGCAGGTTCTTTGAGAAGCAGCATTGATATCGGTGATATCGTATTATCCAGGGATGCTATGCAGCATGACATGGACGCAACTGGATTTGGTTATAAGGTTGGTCAGATCCCGCAGATGGAGGAATCCGTGTTCAAAGGCGACCGCAACATGATCTACATGGCAGATATGTGCTGCCGCAAGGTGATCCCACAGGTAGGTGTTCATGTAGGCCGTATCGTCAGTGGAGACCAGTTTGTTTCTGATCAGGCGAAAAAAGCATGGATTGTGAAGAATTTCCAGGCTTGCTGTACAGAGATGGAAGGCGCTTCCATTGCCCAGACCGCATATCTGAACAACATTCCGTTCCTGATCGTCCGCGCCATTTCTGATAAGGCCGATGACAGTGCTGAGATGGATTATGCGGAGTTCGAGAGAATGGCCATTGACAACAGCGTGAAGCTGATCATGGCAATGGCAGAAGAACTGGTCGGATTCGACAGATAGCCAACTGCTTTGGAAACCAGCGTTGGGAGGCGGCATGCGTGATGCAGTCTCAACCATTGTTTCAACTACCTCAACCAGGTATCAGAATCGATTTATAGGAGAATTTGACGAACGATTCTAGGCTCCCCAATCTTCCCAAATGAAACTTCCGCCGCTATAATAAATGGCATCTGGAAGGAATCTGGAGAAGAAAGGGGAGCTTTTTATGATGCTGGAATTTTTAGAAACAGGAAAAGCATTATACGTTCTGACGGCTGTCTGCATTCTTGGGCTTTTGAGCAGACTGACAGCCCGTAACCTTTACAAAAGACTGATCCGTGAAACTGACAACATGACTCTTACCAAGAACCGCTGTCTGCGGGATCTGAAACAGAAAGCCGAAAATACATACCGTCTGAATCTTGGAATCCACAATACAAAAGCATATTTAGAAAAGCAGCTGGCCGGTTATCGTTTTATGGGATTTACTTTAAATGGGTGGGGCAATCTGGCGTCCCAGCTGACTGTCCTTTGCTTTCTTTTGGGAGGAAGTGCGGCCTTTGGGGCTTATTGGTATCGCTGTGACAGCTATTATGTGGTGCTTTATGGAACGGTTGGTCTGCTCAGCGGCCTCCTGACCTTGTTTCTGGACTGTGGCATCAATCTGGCAGAGCGGAAAAACCAGCTGCTGAATGGCCTACAGGATTATCTGGAAAATTCGCTGTTTAACCGTCTGGCCCGTGAGGCTGCTTCAGCGTCAGAGGACGATTACCGGGGCGCCCGGGGCGGAGGTTTCCGGAATGCAGCCATAAAAAACAGCAGCATCCGTGATTTAAATGTCCGTGATTTGAATATCCGTGACCTGCGAAGCCGTGGTGCGGATGATAATGGAACCGACCATATCGTTCCGGTAAAGGAGATCAATAGCAAAAAAGGAGTCCATTTTTTAAGAAAATCCAGAGGAGAAGGAACAGAGCCGCAGCTCGTGGAGGAGCGGAAAACGGTAGCCAGGGACCAGAAAGGCCGTTTTACCAGCCTTGGAAACCGGGAAAATGCAGTGTCAGAGCCTGACCGTGATCTCCGGGAAACCATGATGTCCGGGGGAGAGCAGACCGGAAATAGTCAGACCAGCCTCCGGGGGCGGAGCTTAGGAAGCCGGAATCCGGGAAGCCAGCCCCTGGGGAACCAGAATCCGGGAAGCCAGCCCCTGGGAAACCAGAATCCGGGGAACCAGGATCCGGAGAACCAGAACCCGGGGAACCAGAACCCGGGGAACCAGAACTCAGAGAGCCGGACCCTGGGAGGTCAGAACCCGGGAAGCCAGAATTCAGGAAGCCAGACACCGGGAAGCCAGAATCCAGACGGTCAGGAACCGGTGCGCCGGGATGTGGATTATTTAAAACACAGCCTGGAACAGATTGCCGCCAGCAGAGAGCGAAGCCGCAGTGAAAATGACTGGATTCGGGATCTGTCTCCAGATGAACTGGAACTGGTGGGAGAGATTCTGAAGCAGTATCTGGCATAGACTTAAAATAAGGGATCGCAAACCGGACAAATCTGTGCTATACTAAGCGTAAGGTTTTGTGGCAATTATCGCAGAAACTATATGATAAAGGAGAATATGATCATGGGAAAAGAAGTTACATTTGATTATTCTAAGACTGCCGGATTTATTTCCGCAGAAGAAGTGAAAAATATGAAGGCTGGTGTGGAGTGCGCAAAAGAGGTGTTGACCTCCAGAACCGGAGCTGGTAATGATTTCCTTGGATGGATCGATCTTCCAGTGGATTATGATAAGGATGAGTTTGCCCGCATCAAAAAGGCAGCAGCGAAGATCCAGTCTGATTCTGATGTACTGTTAGTCATCGGTATCGGCGGTTCCTACCTGGGCGCCAGAGCAGCCATCGAGTTTCTGACCCATAGTTTCTATAATGTATTGGATAAAGGTACAAGAAAGACCCCGCAGATCTTCTTTGTGGGCAACAGCATCAGCAGCAAGTACATCAAGGATCTGCAGGATGTAGTAAGAGACAAGGATTTCTCCATCAACATCATTTCCAAGTCTGGTACCACAACGGAGCCGGCGATCGCATTCCGTGTATTCAAGGAGATGCTGATTGAGAAGTATGGTAAGGAAGAGGCTAACAAGCGTATCTACGCAACCACTGACAAGGCAAAGGGCGCATTAAAGAACCTGGCAAATCAGGAAGGTTACGAGAGCTTCGTGGTTCCGGATGATGTAGGCGGACGTTTCTCCGTATTAACCGCAGTTGGTCTTCTGCCGATCGCAGTCAGCGGCGCAGACATTGACAAGCTGATGGAGGGTGCAGCTTCCGGAAGAAAGAAAGCCCTGGAGACCCCATATGAAGAGAATCCGGCGCTTCTGTATGCATCGATCCGCAACATCTTATTAAGAAAAGGCAAACATGTGGAGATCGTGGCAAACTATGAGCCAAGCCTTCACTATGTATCTGAGTGGTGGAAACAGTTATTCGGCGAGAGCGAGGGCAAAGACCAGAAGGGTATTTTCCCGGCTGCCGTAGATCTGACAACGGATCTGCACTCCATGGGCCAGTTTATCCAGGACGGCGCACGGATCATGTTTGAGACGGTGATCAATGTAGAAGAGTCTTCGGAAGAAGTGGTTCTGAAAGAGGAAGAGATCGATACCGATGGTATGAACTATCTGGCTGGCAAGAATGTAGATTTTGTCAACAAGAGCGCTATGAACGGAACCATTCTGGCACACACCGACGGCCAGGTACCAAACCTGAAGGTCAATGTTCCGGAGCAGAACGAGTTCTACTTAGGCGAACTGTTCTATTTCTTCGAGTTTGCATGCGGCATCAGCGGTTATCTGCTGGGTGTCAACCCATTCAACCAGCCAGGTGTTGAGAGCTACAAGAGAAATATGTTTGCTTTGCTCGGCAAACCGGGATATGAGAAAGAGCGCGAAGAGCTGATGAAGAGATTGTAAGCAGCAGGCGGACAGTCTCAGGTGGAATGAGCCACAGCATTTATCAGAATCATGCGTCAAGTCTCACGAGCGTTTGACTTGGATGCAATAGAACGGTATCATGGTAGTGAACAATTATAAGGTATAAATATAGGCGTTCCTGTGTTTTAGGAACGCCTATATTTTACGGATATCAGAAAATGAAAATTCGTTCAGAGAGTGTGTGTTGGAACTACCGTGTCAGGGTGCGGGACGAGGACATTTCTGGTACGAATGGATTGATATTCAGAAGAAAAATGGGGGAACACGATGGGTTTATGGATTTTTGCGACGTTCACGTCGTACATCATCAAAGGATTATGCGGCTTTGCCAATACCATGGTTTTTACAGCCATGCTGAGTTTCGGTTCGGTTAATGCGAACATTTCCCCGGTGGATCTGCTGCTTGGTTATCCGGCCAATGCCATTCTGACCTGGAAAAACCGGAAAAGCCTGGATCCGAAGGTATTTATCCCATTGTCAGCTATGGTACTTGCGGGAAGTATTCCTGGCTCCTTCCTATTAAAAAATGTGGATGCCAGCGCCATCAAGGTGGTGTTTGGAGTTATGATCATTCTTCTGGGAAGCGAGATGTACCTGCGGGAACGCCATCCGGGCAAGATGAAAAATTCTAAAATCGTTCTGGCGGTCATTGGTGTGATCGCAGGTGTTTTATGCGGATTGTTTGGTGTTGGTGCGCTGCTGGCGGCGTATGTAAGCCGTGTGACGGATAACGGTAGTGGATTTAAGGCCAATATCAGCATGGTATTTCTGGTGGAAAGTACCTTCCGGATCGGTCTCTATATTGCTTTAAAGATCCTGACGATGGAAATTTTCTGCCATACACTGATGCTGTTTCCGTTTTCCCTTCTGGGTCTGTGGATTGGGATGAAGTGCAGTTCAAAGATGGATGACCGGATTATTAAGCGGCTGATCGTCATTCTGCTGATTGTTTCTGGAATCTCATTGATCGCCACCAATCTATAAATGAGTGATAAATGGGTGAATTTTTTGAAAATTGGCAAAATACTCAAGCAAAAGCATGGACAGAATGGATAATAAGGGCTATAATGAAAGAAGATTTTGATTCTACAAAAACTTAGGAGGAAGAAGCTATGAGTATGGTCGATGCTTATAAAGCAATGTGGAAGAACTATGCAAAATTTTCAGGAAGAGCCAGAAGATCAGAGTATTGGTGGGTAATCCTGGCGCAGACTTTGATTTCTACCGCATTCAGCCTGATTAACATGGTAGCAGGAGATTCTGCACTGGGGGCTGTGGCCAATGTGGTTATCTCTGTCTATGGTCTGGCAACGTTGATTCCGATGATTTCTCTGGCAGTCCGCAGACTTCATGATATCGAGAAATCCGGCTGGTGGTATCTGTTAAACTGTATTCCATGTATCGGTTCTATCATTCTGATCGTATTCTTCTGTAAAGAAGGTACTGCAGGCAGTAACCGTTACGGTGATGATCCAAAGGTACCAAACGTAGTATTTTAAATGGATTCTGTAAATCACAAAACCGTCCGTGGCTGATGGAAGTAAGACACTTCAAAAGGCTGCGGGCGGTTTTTTTTACATCATTTGCATAGGATGGAAAATAGGATCATTCCTCGATTACCTGGATCTCCAGATAATCAAATTCGATATGTTCAATAAACTGATCCTGTCCAAAACGGGTTTTGGCGTGAAGCTGGAAATCATGGATATTAGAATCCAGCCAGATCGGTTTGCTTAAATCAAATTCATAACAGATATCATCAAGGGACTGGAATACCATCTGGGTCCGGGAAAGACTGTAATCGCTGATGCAGATGGTGGTGTCCTTGACCAGATGGTTGTCTTTGATGATTTTTCCCCACATACGGAACATAATAAATGCACCTCCTAAAATAGCTGCCATCACAGATGCCACGGAGGGCAGCGAAATCTTGTTACTGTTCACGCGTTGCGCAAACAGTAACGAAATCTTCTCATAGTATATCGAACATTGGGGAAAATGTAAATGACTTCCTTGTAATGCCTGTGAAGCCGCGTTATAATAAAATGAGACCTTGCGAAGGAGGAAAATGGCTGATGGATGTCATTACAGACTACGGAACATTTTTGAGAGAAGCCAAAACGGCAGTTTTAGAGCTTCGGGATATGCAGCAGCAGGAACAGCAGCTTTTAAAACGGTTAAAACAGGATCAGAAGCAGCTGGAAACCGATAAAAAAGCAGTGGAAGACAGGATCAGCCAGACCACGAAAAAACGTCTGGGCGAGATCACAGCCAGCTACGATAAAGAACTGGGCAAGGGCCAGGATCAGTTAAAAAAAGTGCGGAGCAAGCGGGAGAAGGCGAAAAACCAGGGGGTGAAGGAGCGGATCATCGATGAAACATCGGATCTGCGGGATGACAACCGGAGAATCCGCCTTCAGATCAAGACTATTTTCCAGCAGAACCACGTGCCGGGGATCTGCGATACGAATCTTTATTATACCCTGTATTTTCCAAGACATTTTGGAGAGATCCTGAAGCTGTTTGCAGCGATTGTGCTGGTATTTCTCCTTCTTCCCTATGGAATTTACTGGGTCTTAAAGAAACCGGATGTGATCTATCTGGTGGGCATTTATTTTGCGTTTATCCTGGTGTTTGGCGGTGCTTATGTGCTCTGGGGCAATAAGACCAGGGACCGTTACGGGAAGGTTCTGAAAGAGGGAAGGTTTCTGAGGGATGAGATCCATGCCAACACCCGCAAGATCAAGGTGATCACCCGCAACATCCGCCGGGACCGCAATGAGACCATTTATGATCTTCAGAAATATGATGATGAGATCGCCCAGATCGAGCAGGAGCTGTCGCAGACGGTATCAAAGAAAAAAGAGGCGTTAAATGCCTTTGAGACGGTCACAAAAAATATCATTGCCGACGAGATCCATGCAGGAACCCAGGAAAAGATCGCGCAGCAGGCAGTGAAGTGTCGTGATGAGGAGCGGGAGCTTTTGGAATTGCAGGGTGCTCTGAAAAAGAAAAATCTCTTTATTACGGATCATTACGGGGCATATTTGTCCAGAGAGTTCCTGGAACCGGATAAATTAGACGCATTGGCGGGGATCATGACTAATGGAACTGCCGCCAATTTAAGCGAGGCCATGCAAGCGTATAAGAAAATGAATAACGCATAATTCCATAGACATCGGTCTATACTAGCAGTAACAAAGGGGCATTGCAGGAAAATGGAGCAATGCCCGGCGAGACAGGTGAGACGATATGGAGTTATGGAAACAGAAGGCTCCCGCCGTCAGACGGGAGCTTTATTATTATGATACGTCCGATGGATTTGAGGCGGCCAGACTGGCGGCGCGGCTTTATTCCATGTTAAAGGAAGAACTGCAAAGGGCACAGAAGGAGAAGGTACTGTTTTTATGCATTGGCACGGATCGGTCTACGGGAGACAGCCTGGGACCGCTGATCGGCCATCAGCTTTACCGGAAAGGCCTGCGCCATATCACGGTGGTAGGGACGCTGGAGTATCCGGTTCATGCCATGAATTTAGAGGATACCTTATATCTGGTAAGGGAGCGGTATCCAGATCATTTGGTGGTAGCAGTGGACGCATCTGTGGGAAAGACCTGCCATGTGGGGTGTGTGACCCTGGGAAGAGGCGCTTTAAGACCAGGTCTGGGAGTCAGTAAAAATCTGCAGGCAGTAGGGGATCTCTTTATCACTGGTGTGGTCAGCGGCGGCTCCAGCCGTGATCCCATGATGCTGCAGAGCATCCGCTTAGGGATGGTGATGCATATGGCAGAGTGCATCAGCGACAGCATCTGTCTTGTCGAAAAGTTATGGGAATCTCTGTCCCTGGTTTGACAAATTTCGCAGTCCTGTCATGGTAAGATGGGCAGTAGCATGAAAGAAGGCAGCTGGAACGGATAGATCACAGTTGCGAGCATGTGCCTGGCAGTCTTAGCGCGAGCGCGTGGACTGCACGAAAATGACAGTGGGGTGAACCAGATGGGAGAATTATATAATCCATATCCAAAACTGCCGAAGAATACACGGCAGATCGGGGAGAGAGACCAGTCAGTCAGACTGTATTTAGAGGACTATGTGAACACGTATCTGAAACGCCTGTTTCCAAAGGGCGGACAAGATCTGCGGGTTGGCGTTCTCTTAGGAACATCAGAGGAGCATGACGGCGTTCCGTATCTGTTTGTGGACGGCGCTCTGGAAATGGAGGACGTGGCGGAGCAGGGCGAGAAGGTGGAGCTGACAGAAAGTGCCTGGAAGAAGGTGTATCAGGACATGGACCGTCTGTTTCCGAAACGGTCGGTGCTTGGCTGGTTTTTATGCGGTGCGCCGGGTGCGGCTTTAAGTCCCTTAAATTACTGGAAACAGCATGGACAGTATTTTGCAGGGAAAAACCAGCTGATGTATCTGAACTCCGGATTGGAGGGAGAGGAAGCAGTTTACATAACATCAGAGGACGGATTCTATAAGCTGAGAGGTTATCACATATACTATGAGCGAAACCAGATGATGCAGGATTACATGATCATGCGTAAGGATGTCCGCCGGGTGGAAACAGGCACCGGAGAACCGGTGGTGCGGGATTTCCGACAGCGGATGGAGGAAAATAAGAGTCAGATCACCTCCAGACGCGGCAGCATCCGGGTGCTGGGAAGCCTGTGCAGTGCTCTTGCCATGGTGGTGCTGGCCGGAGGCGTGGTGATGGTCAACAATTATGACAAGATGCAGAAAATGGAATCGGTGCTGACTTCCGTTTTGCCGGAGGGAATTTCCTGGCAGAACAGCCTGTCTGCTGTGGAGAACAGCCAGAAAAAGGGAGGTTCGTTGCGAAACAGCCAGACGGGACAGATGAGTGGAACGGAGAATGGTGGGGACAACCTTCTGGTAGAACATGCATCTGGCGGAGTGAATCCGACACTGGCTCATGAGACCATGTCGGAGACTTATCCGGAAACCGCCGGGCAGAGCCAAAATGAAACGGTGGTGGAGGCTGAGGAGCAGAACAGGGTCAGTGGGGATGGCCAGACAGACGGGGAAAGGCCGGCAGAGGCCGAAAACCAGACAGGCACGGACCAGCCCTCCAGTCATGGTCCAGCAGGTACAAAGACCGCGCCATCCCAGACTGCCGCAGAGTCTGATCGTGCCGCCATCTCCGCTGCGCTGGCCTCCGGCACCTACCAGATCCAGCCTGGAGAGACCCTTTATGGCATCTGTTTGAAGCTATATGGAAATGGCAGCCGTCTGGAGGAAATCTGCCGTTTAAATGGCCTGGAGGACGAAAATAAGATCATGGCCGGACAGAATTTGATTCTTCCGCAATGAGAGGTTCTGTGCTATACTGGTACCGAAATCATCAGAGCAGCTGTTTGGTGCACAGCGCGGAACAGTTGCGATTGAGTTTGGGAGAACAGAGGATGAATGATATGGATTCCATGAGCCGTGAATCGAAGAAAGACCAGCTGAGAAAACGGGTCATTTCTGGAGAAAATGGGAGAAATACCAGAAATGTCGGAAATGCCGGAAATGCCGGAAATGTCAGTTTCTCCGGCGGCTGGACACCGGAAGAGGACAGCGAAGAGATCGTCAGAAAAGCCCATAAAAAGGTAAAGCGACGTCATCTGGTCCTTCTGATCCTGCTTTTGATCCTGATCGGCGGAGCGGCAGGCGGTGTGTACTGGTATAACCGGTATTTCCAGTTCGAGAATCAGACTGTGGGCTGGGAACGTGTCCTGGACCGTGGAGATGGAAGCTTCACAGGCTATAAAAAATTTGGTAATGGATTTTTAAAATATACAAAAGATGGCGCGTCCAACATCGGAAGTGATGGCAAGGACATCTGGATCCAGAGCTATGAGATGAAATCCCCGATTGCTGCAGTCAATGACGGGTATGCGGCCATTGCGGACCAGCAGGGCAATTCCATCTATATCTGCGACCAGAGCGGCTGCCTTGGCATTGCGACTACGGTGCTTCCCATCGTGAAGATCACCATTTCTGCCAAGGGCGTGGTGGCGGCGATCCTGGAGGACCAGACGGCCAGCTACATTTATTTCTTCCGCAAGGATGGAACGGAGATGCAGATCTCCATGAAGGGTGTGTTAAGCGGTGAGATCGGCTATCCACTGGATATCAGCCTGTCACCGGATGGAACCATGCTGACGGGTTCCTATATGTATATTGAAGATGGAACACTGCGGAGCCGTGTGGCATTTTATAACTTCTCCGAGGTGGGTAAAAATGCTTTAAACCGTTTTGTCGGTGGTTTTCATGATATTTATAAAGAAAGCATTGTGCCGCGGGTTCAGTATCTGGATGATGTATATTCTGTAGCATTTGCCCAGGACAGCATTTCCTTCTTTTCTTCCAGGGATGTGATGTCTCCGGCCCTGTTAAAGCAGGTGCAGGTGACAGAGGAGATCCAGAGTGTGTTCTATAGTAAGGATTATGTGGGAGTGATCGTAGCCCAGGAGGGCGGAGAGTACCGCCAGCGCATGGATGTATATAAGCCCAATGGAGACGCGGTTTTCAGCCAGGAATTTACCTATGACTATACATATGCGGATATTGACGGAGATACGATCTTTCTGTATAATGAAGATTCATGTAGAGTTTATAACCGTTATGGGAATCTAAAATATGAGGGACCCCTTGATTTTTCGGTTTCGAAGATGATTAAAGGAAGTCTTCCGAACCAGTTTCTGGCGGCGGGGCCTCAGGCAATCAAAGAGATCAAATTACACTAGGGAGGTACTACTAATGAACAAGATTGATACCATGTCAGTCAATGCGATCCGTGTGCTTTCAGCAGACGCGATCCAGAAAGCAAAATCTGGACATCCGGGACTTCCACTGGGAGCCGCTCCAATGGCTTATGAGCTTTGGACCAGACATATGAACCACAACCCGGCAGATCCACAGTGGCCAAACCGCGACCGTTTCATCTTATCCGGCGGACACGGTTCCATGCTGTTATACTCTTTGCTTCATCTGTTTGGATACGGAGATTTAAAGAAAGAAGATCTGATGAATTTCCGTCAGCTTGGTTCTCTGACACCAGGTCATCCGGAGTACCGCCACACCGTAGGCGTTGAGGCAACCACAGGTCCTCTGGGCGCAGGTATGGGTATGGCAGTTGGTATGGCGATGGCAGAAGCGCATCTGGCAGCGGTATTCAACAAAGAAAATTATCCGGTAGTAGACCATTATACCTATGTATTAGGTGGCGATGGATGTATGATGGAGGGCATTTCCTCTGAGGCATTTTCCCTGGCAGGTACCTTAGGACTTGGTAAATTGATCGTTTTATATGATTCCAACAGAATTTCCATCGAAGGAAGCACCGATATCGCATTTACCGAGAATGTGCAGAAACGTATGGAGGCATTTGGCTTCCAGTTAATCACAGTAGAAGATGGCAATGACTTAGATGCCATCGGTGCAGCCATCGAGGAGGCAAAGGCAGATACCACACGTCCTTCCTTCATTACGGTGAAAACCCAGATCGGATATGGCTGTCCTGCAAAACAGGGTTCTGCAAGCGCTCATGGAGAGCCTCTGGGCGAGGAAAATGTGGCTGCCATGAAAGAGTTCTTACAGTGGCCTTCCAAAGAGCCATTCTATGTACCGGACGAGGTGTATGAGAACTTTGCGAAGATCGCAGAGGAGAAGGCAGATGTGGAAGCAGCATGGAACGTGATGTTTGCTGCTTATTGCCAGGAATATCCGGAGATGGAAGCGTTGTGGAACCAGTATCACGACGAGCACGCAGCAGAGAAATTTGCGGATGATGCGGATTTCTGGGCAAAGGGCGAGAAGCCGGAGGCAACCAGAGCGTTATCCGGAAAAGTCCTGAATTACATGAAGGACAAGCTGCCGAACCTGATCGGCGGTTCTGCGGACTTAGCTCCATCGAATAAGACCAATATGTCCGGCGAAGGAGATTTCTCCAAGGCAACACCAGAGGGAAGAAACTTACATTTTGGTGTCCGCGAGTTAGCCATGACTGCTATTGGCAATGGTCTGATGCTGCACGGTGGTCTGCGGGCTTATGTGGCAACCTTCTTCGTATTCAGTGATTACGTGAAGCCGATGGCGCGTCTGTCTGCTTTAATGCAGGTACCGTTGACCTTTGTGCTGACCCATGACAGCATTGGTGTTGGCGAGGACGGCCCGACCCACGAGCCGATCGAGCAGTTAGCGATGCTCCGCGCAATGCCAAACTTCCATGTATTCCGTCCATGTGACGCGACTGAGACAGAAGCTGCCTGGTACAGCGCAGTGACCAGCCAGAGAACACCAACTGCCCTGGTACTGACCAGACAGAACCTGACACCGATGGCAGGCTCCAGCCGTGATGCGTTAAAGGGTGCTTACGTGATCGATGACTGCGAGGGAACACCGGAGGTGATCCTGATGGCCAGCGGTTCTGAAGTAGAACTGGCAGTAAAGGCTAAGGCAGAGTTAGAAAAAGAAGGACAGAAAGTCCGCGTTGTTTCCATGCCATGTATGGATCTGTTTGAGGAGCAGTCTGAGGAGTACAAGGAGTCTGTTCTTCCGAAGGCAGTGAGAAAGCGTGTTGCCATCGAGGCATTAAGCGACTTTGGCTGGGGCAGATACGTTGGCCTTGACGGTGCGTATGTGACCATGAAGGGCTTTGGTGCCAGCGGTCCGGCTGCAGTATTGTTTGAGCATTTTGGATTTACTGTAGATCATGTAGTTGAAACTGTAAAATCTTTGTAATTGCGAAGCTAGTGAACAGTTACAAATCTTGATGGGATTTAGGAGAATTGTGATGGGGAAGAAATGTATTGGAGTTGACGTAGGTGGAACCAGCGTGAAACTGGGTATTTTTGATGTAGATGGTGTGCTGTTAAAGAAGTGGGAGATCCCGACCAGAAAAGAAGAGCAGGGCAAGTATGTTCTGGATGATATCGCAGCAAGCATCCGTGAGACCTTAAAAGATGAGAACATCTCCATGGAAGAGGTCGTTGGTGTTGGTATTGATGTACCTGGTCCGGTAAAGAAGAACGGTTATGTGGAGGTTTGCGTCAACCTGGGCTGGAGAGATATCTATCCGGCAAAAGAGTTAAGCGCCCGCTTAGACGGAATCCCTGCAGAGTGCGGCAATGACGCTAATGCAGCTGCTCTTGGCGAGATGTGGAAAGGCGGCGGAGAGGGCTACTCGGATATTGTTATGGTAACCTTAGGAACCGGCGTTGGCGGTGGTGTGATCATCAATGAGAAGATCATTGCAGGCAGACATGGTCTGGGCGGTGAGATCGGCCATATCCATGCCCGTGATGATGAGAAGGAGTACTGCAACTGTGGAGGCAGAGGCTGTCTGGAGCAGGTGGCGTCCGCGACCGGAATCGCCAGAGAGGCACGCCGGAAGATGGCAGCTGATGACCGTCCATCCGTTCTGCGTCAGTTTGGTGATGAAGTAACCGCCAAAGACGTCTTAGACGGAGCCAAAGCAGGCGATGCCCTGGCGTTAGAGGTGGCTGAGACCGCATGCCATTATCTGGGGGTTGCCCTGGCTCAGGCTGCTCTGATCGTGGACCCGGATATCTTCGTCATCGGCGGAGGCGTATCCAAGGCAGGCCAGTTCTTAGTAGATATGATCAAGAAGCACTATGAGGAGCACATAACGATCTCCGCTGATCATCCGCTGATCGGTCTGGCGACACTGGGCAATGATGCAGGAATTTATGGTGCAGCGAGAATGGTGCTGAAATAGGAATACAGAAACCATGATCGTGTGTCAGCACGAAACGGTCATAAGACAAAAGTGCCGGAAATCGGAAAGATCAAAGTGATCTGACAGATTCCCGGCACTTTTTGTTTCATAGGAAATTACGTCCTATGAAACAAAAACGCTCCGCGAGGATCGCACTGCGGCAATTGCAGCTGTAATTCAAATCGAACGTCCGTGAGACTTGTCGCGTGATTTTGTGTAAAAATGAGGAGACCCCAGGCGTTGCCACCTGGGGTAATTATGAAAAATCTATGTGCAATTTGACCATACAATCAACTCGCATTGCTGATTTTCTATGAATTTAGTATAGGAAAAGAATATGAACAAAGTGTGAACAACATGTAAATAAATAATGAAAACACGTGTGTACATGATGTTTTTATGTGCAGATTGCACAGAACAAAAGAGGACGGTGGTTGCACGGTATTCCGTACATGATTTAGTCTTGCAGAGAAGGGAAAAATCTGTGATAATATAGAATGGCAGTAATGAATCGGCAGGTCTGTGCACTTGTTTGCGCTGACCGTAAGAAAAATATGGGTTATAAAGCGAAAGATTGGGGAAAATATGACGAATAGAGAGATAGTGGGCCAGTGGGACGGCCGAAAGGAGAAAGCCAATATGGCAGAGTACAACAAGCATAAGACCATAGTAATCGGTCATAAAAACCCGGATACAGATTCAATCTGTTCTGCAATCTGCTATGCGAATCTGAAGAGAATCCTGACAGGACAGGACTATGTGCCGGGACGTGCCGGACATGTGAATGAAGAAACCCAGTTTGTATTAAAATATTTTGGTGTACAGGCACCGGAGCTGATCGAGCATGTAAAAACCGAGGTAAGGGATATTGATATCCGTCAGACAAAGGGCGTGAAGCGGAATATTTCCCTGAAAAAGGCATGGAATACCATGCAGGACGCCAATGTCGTTACACTTCCGGCGGTGACAGAGGACGGAATACTGGAGGGGCTGATCACCGTTGGTGATATCGCCCAGTCCTACATGAACGTGTATGATTCCAGCATTTTATCTAAGGCGAATACCCAGTATTCCAACATCGTGGAAACACTGGAAGGTCATCTGGTGATCGGAAGCGAGGAGAATTATTTTAACGAAGGAAAGGTTCTGATCGCGGCGGCAAACCCGGATATGATGGAATATTATATCAGTAAGAATGACCTGGTGATCTTAGGCAACCGATATGAGTCCCAGCTGTGTGCCATTGAGATGGAGGCAGCCTGCATCATCGTCTGCGAGGGCGCGGCAGTGTCCATGACTATCAAGAAGCTGGCACAGGAACGAGGATGTACGGTCATCACCACACCGTATGACACCTATACAGCGGCACGTCTCATCAACCAGAGTATGCCGATCAGCTATTTCATGAAGACAGAGAATCTGATCACCTTTGAGGAAACAGATGTCATCGATGAGATCAAAGAAGTCATGGCAAGCAAGCGTCATCGTGATTTCCCGATCTTAGACAAGAATGGCAAATATATGGGTATGATCTCCAGACGTAATCTGTTGGGCGCAAGAGGAAAATCCTTAATTATGGTGGACCATAACGAGAAGACTCAGGCGGTAGATGGGATCGAAAATGCCAGAATCCTGGAGATCATCGATCATCACCGACTGGGGACGATCGAGACCATGAGCCCGGTATTTTTCCGTAACCAGCCGTTAGGCTGCACCGCAACGATCATTTACCAGATGTATCAGGAGGCTGGTGTGAAAGTGGAGAAAGAGATTGCAGGTCTTTTATGCAGTGCGATCATCTCAGATACCCTGTTATTCCGTTCCCCGACCTGTACCCAGGTGGATAAGAAAGCCGCTCTGGAACTGGCGGAGATCGCAGGAATTGATGCGGAAACCTATGCCATGGAGATGTTTGCTGCGGCAAGCAATTTAAAGACCAAATCTGACGAGGAAATCTTCTATCAGGATTTCAAGCGGTTTACCGCAGGTAAGGTATCTTTCGGTGTAGGCCAGATCAGCTCCTTAAATGAGCAGGAGCTGGAACAATTACAGGAACGATTGCGGCCATACTTAAAGAAGGTTCATGAAATGCATCCGGATGTGAATATGATCTTCTTTATGTTAACCAATATTTTGACAGAATCTACGCTTCTTCTGTGCGAGGGCAGCGGTGCAGAGGCTATGATCCGCGAGACCTTCCATATGGAAGAAAGCAAGGAAAATAAAGGAAGCGTAGAGCTTCCGGGTGTAGTTTCCAGAAAGAAACAGCTGATCCCGGCCATTGTGATGGCATTGCAGGAGTAACTGGAAGCGAATGATCGTTTCGTGGGGCGGCTGCAGGGGCAGGCACCGGGGTGAACAGATATTATCCGGAAATCGGAATACAACACAGGCAGAGACCTGGGAAAGAAGGAGAAGAACATGACATTTATCTATCCGGCGGTATTGACACCGCATAAAGAGGACGAAGGTTACCACGTAACCTTCCCGGATCTGGTGGGATGCGAGGCAGACGGTCCGGATCTTCAGGACGCGTTGGAGAACGCCAGAGCAGCGGCTTATGACTGGGTCTGCGTGGAATTGGAGGAAGACGACCCGGATATGCCAGAGGTGACTCATGAGGAGGACATCCTGCTGGATGAGGGAAGCTTTGTCCGCCAGATCATGATCATTGTGAAGCTTCTTCCGGATTATGACTGATCGTTCCGATGGATAAGACAAATCAGGAAAGGCAGGAAGATGTGATGGGAAAACAGTACTGGAGAGGCGGCAATATGCTCTATCCGGTTCCGGCTGTGATGGTAAGCTGCGGCAGACCGGAGGAAAGACCGAATATTATCACAGTGGCATGGGCAGGAACTGTCTGTTCCAGCCCGGCCATGGTATCTATTTCCGTAAGGAAAGAGCGGTATTCCTATGATATCCTGAAAGAGACAGGAGAATTCGTCATCAATCTGATCACCCGTGATCTGACTTATGCTACGGATTTCTGTGGTGTGCGCTCCGGACGGGATGTGGATAAATTCGCACAGATGCATCTGACGCCCCTTCCATCCCAGCACATCAGTGCGCCGGGAATCGCGGAAAGTCCGGTAAATCTGGAATGTAAGGTTACCCAGGTGATCCCTCTGGGCAGCCACGATATGTTTCTGGCGGAAGTGCTGGGTGTGACTGTGGATGAGAAATATATGGATGTAAATGGAAAATTTCATCTGAATGACGCAGGACTAGTGGCATATTCCCATGGGGAATATTTTGAGTTGGGTGAAAAACTCGGTAAATTCGGATATTCCGTGGCGAAGAAGCAGGCAGCAAAACCGGAGTCCGTGACAAAGTCAGCAAAACCGTCTGGCGCAGGAAAAAAGGCGGCATCCGCTGAAAACCGGACAGCTTCAAAGACAGGAGCAGGAAACAGACGAAAATCCGCGTCCAAAACCGGGAGCGCAGATAAACAGAAAAGCAGGAGGAAATGAGCATGGCAAAACAGCATAACAACATCACTCTGATCGGTATGCCGGCATCCGGTAAAAGCACCATTGGCGTTCTGTTAGCGAAACGTCTGGGATATTCTTTTGTGGATGTAGATATCGTGATACAGGAGCAGGAAAAGCGCCTGTTAAAGGAGATTATCGAAGATGAAGGCTTAGATGGGTTTCTGGAAGTGGAAAACCGCGCCAATGCCACCCTGGATGTGGAGAAATCCGTGATCGCCCCAGGCGGCAGTGTTATTTATGGAAAAGAGGCCATGGAGCATTTAAAAGAGATCGGTCTTGTGGTATACTTAAAACTAAGCTATGAGGATCTGAAGATGCGTCTTGGCAACTTAGTGGATCGGGGTGTGGTGTTAAAAGAAGGCATGACACTTCTGGATCTGTACAATGAAAGAGTTCCATATTATGAAAAATATGCGGATATTACCATTGATGAGGAAGGCAGGAACGCAGGGATGGTTGTTGATGAACTGCGCAGGCTGATCGAGGAACGTCTGGGCAGATAAACCGATAGGATCAAAAATGGAGGTGCTGTGTATGAAATATCAGATCATGGGAACCACAATGCCAGCAGTTGAAATCCAGTTTGACCGGCCGGGTGAGAGCGTCTATACCCAGTCCGGCGGCATGACCTGGATGACGGATGGCGTCCAGATGAGCACGAATGCCAAGGGTGGACTGATGAAGGGGCTGGGCCGGATGTTCGCAGGAGAGAGTATGTTTATGGCTACCTACACGGCAGAACATGCAGGAAGCCGTATTGCGTTCGCATCTACGGTACCCGGTGAGATCTATGCCCTGGATGTTGGAGCCACCGGTGGTATGATCTGCCAGAAAGGAGCATTTCTCTGTGCAGAAGAGACCGTGAACCTGAATGTAACCTTCAGTAAAAAGCTGTCTGCCGGTATGTTTGGCGGTGAAGGCTTTGTTCTGCAGGATATTTCCGGAACCGGTATGGCTTTCTTAGAGGTGGACGGTGATCTGGTCTGCCGTTATCTGGAGCCGGGTGAGGTGCTGAAAGTGGATACAGGCAATGTAGTGGCTTTTGAACGTACCGTTGCCTATGAGGTGGAGATGATCAGAGGACTGGGCAATATCTTTTTCGGTGGAGAGGGCCTGTTCCTGACGAAGCTGGTAGGACCTGGCCGCGTGATCATCCAGACACAGAACGTTGCGGAATTCGCAGGACGGATCGCACGATTTATTCCCACATCAGGAAAATAAGATCTTATAAGATCGATTATATATGGAGGAAGAGTCTATGAAACAGTTACTGGCAATCGGAGAGGCATTGATTGATTTTGCTCCAGAAGAGACAGGAAAGGAATTAAAGGATGTCAGCGCCTTTAAACCAAAGGTAGGGGGCGCTCCGGCGAATGTCTGCGGTGCCTATGTAAAGCTTGGCGGTGAGGCAGCCATGATCACTCAGCTGGGGGATGATCCATTTGGTGATAAGATCGTGGAAGAGTTTCAGAACTGCGGCATCCGATGCGACTATGTCCGCAGAACAAATAAAGCGAATACTTCTCTGGCATTCGTGGCATTGAAGGAAGACGGCAACCGGGAATTTTCTTTTTACCGCAAACCGGGTGCGGATATGCTGATGGAAGCGAAGGATGTGGATGCAGCATGGTTTCAGGATGCCTATGCACTTCATTTCTGTTCGGTTTCATTGGGCGAATTTCCGATGAAAGAAGCTCACAGAAAGGCCATTGACTGTGCCAGAAGAGCAGGCTGCATGATCAGCTTTGATCCGAACATCCGGCTTCCATTATGGGAGAATCCGGAGGCTCTGCGCAATGTGATCTGGGAGTTTGCACCGATGGCCCACGTTCTGAAAATTTCCGATGAAGAGTTAGAGTTTATTACCGGAAAAGCGGATATCAAAGAAGCGCTGCCGAGACTGTTTGCCGGAAATACCAGACTGGTGATCTATACAAAGGGCGCAGATGGTGCTGAGTGCTATACGGAACAGACGTCTGCCTATGCGGATGGACAGAAAGTAAAGGCTGTGGACACCACAGGAGCAGGCGATGGATTTATCGGTGCATTTCTGTTCTGCATGGCAAAAGACGGGGTAGAGGTTGACCAGCTGGCTTCTTTAAGCAGAGAGCAGTTGGAGAAGTATCTGGCTTTTGCCAATAAATTCTGTGCAAAGAGTATTACAAAATATGGCGCCATTGCGTCATATCCAACATTGACAGAAATGTAAATAGTCCCTATAATAACGCATATGAGAGCATACAGAGACGTATTGAGCGGAATCTGTATGCTCTTTTGTTGTAACAGTTATCAATCAGGAAGGGAGATCAGACATGTTGAACGAAGAGGTACTTCAATATATTGAGAAGCATTGGGAAGAAGGATATGAGCTCCTTCTGACTCTGGCCCAGATCCCTGCGCCGTCTCATCATGAGGAGAAACGGGTGGAGTTTTGTAAAAACTGGCTGGAGGAAATGGGTGCAAAGGGCGTCTATGTAGATGAGGCCCTGAATGTGGTATATCCCTATCAGGCAGAGGAGGACAAACCACTGGTGGTATTTATGGCCCACACGGATGTGGTATTTCCGGATACCACACCTCTTCCATTAAAAGAGGAGGACGGAAAGATCTGCTGTCCAGGTGTTGGTGATGATACAGCAAACCTGGTGGCGCTGCTTCTGACTGCAAGATATGTGACCCAGAAGCACCTGTCCGTAAAAGACTGCGGGATCTTATTTGTCTGCAATTCCTGTGAGGAGGGCATGGGCAATCTGAAAGGTTCCAGGAAAATCTGCGAAACTTACGGAAGCCGGATCAGGGAGTTCTACAGCTTTGACGGAACCATGGGATGGCTGGTAAACCGGGCAGTTGGCTCGGCCAGATACCGTGTGACCGTAAAGACCAGAGGCGGACATTCCTATGGCTGCTTTGGACGGGAAAATGCTATTGGCGAGCTGGCGTCCATCATTGATGATATTTATAAAATCCAGGTACCGAAGGAAGGAAAAACTACCTATAATGTAGGAACCATCGAGGGAGGAACCTCCGTTAACACCATTGCCCAGGAGGCAAAGATGTTGTGTGAGTACCGTTCGGACCGGAAAGATGGGCTGGAATACATGGAAAAGAAGTTTAACGAGATCTTTGAAACCCACAGAAAAGAGCATGTGGATGTGAAGGTAGAGCTGGTTGGCCTGCGGCCCTGTGAAAATTTAAACGAAGAGCAGGAAAAGCGCAGACAGGACATGATCCGGATCGCCCAGGATATCTCGGAGGAACTGACCGGAATCCGCCCAGATGGAATCTCCGGCTCTACGGATTGCAACATTCCGTTGTCCATGGGAATTCCAAGCATCTGCTACGGTGCAGTGTCTGGAGAGGGTGCCCATACCAGAGAAGAATATGTGGTAAAAGCATCCTTAAAGACCGGGTATCAGGTGGCATTTGCCAGTGTACTGCGGTATTTTGAACGCAGATAAGCATTCCCCCGCTTCAAGTGCGCGGAGCACTAAGCGGCGGGTGAGGGGGGATGCTTATGTCAGTGGGAGTTGAAAGCTCCCACTGACAGATCGCGAAGCGACTGCGTTCATGAGCAAGTAGCGAAGCGGATTGCGAATGTCCGCTTTACATTATAAAGGAGGAATTGTATGGAAACATATGCGATTACCATTGCGAGAGGTTTTGGAACCGGAGGGCGGGAGATCGCTTCCAAGCTGGCAGATGAACTGGGGATTCACAGCTATGAAAACCGTATTCTGACACTGGCTGCCCAGTATAGCGGTATGGACGAGTTTGAGTTCCGGGAAGTAGATGAGAAGCTGCGGGGAAGCTATGTGCGCAGCCAGATCCAGCGGATGCAGAAACGTTTTCTGCCTCAGGGCCATATGGAGGAATTTGTCTCCGATGACCGTCTGTTCCAGATCGAGGCAAAGATCATCCGGGAATTAGTCAAGGCAGAAAGCTGTATTATTGTCGGAAAATGCAGCGATTATCTGTTGAAGGATTATGACAATGTATTAAGCGTCTATATCGAAGCGCCGCGGGCATATTGTCTGAAGCAGGTCATGGACCGTATGGATGTGACAGAAGAGGAAGCGGCCCGTCTCATCACGAAAACGGATAAGTACCGGGCCGATTACTATAAGTATTATACAAATGGAAACTACTGGACCAATCCGGTCAACTACGATCTGACCTTGAACAGTGGGCGGCTTGGCCAGGAAAAATGTGTGGAAATGATCAAGTCCGCGTTAAAGATCAAGCTGGGGGTAGAGGTCTAAAAAGACCTTTCCCCAGGCATCTTCCAGCCGGTCAAGGGTAAATACCGCATTGGCCGGACTGGTGGAAGGACATTTCACGGCAGTCCGCCCGGTATGTTCTTCACAGTAGGTATGATACAGCGTATAGGCAGCCGTACCATTGGCAATGATGGTCTGGATATCTGCCTCTCTTAATATCTGGTTTAAGTTGGTGGGAATCACATTCCGGATGCTTCCGTCGCTGGAGCCGTGGATGTCACATTCCGCTACCACATCCCAGATGGCGATGTGGTGCTTCAGGAGCATGGCCTTTTTCTCTTCCACAGAGACCGGAAGCGGCTCCTTTAATAAACGTGCCATCAATTTCCAGAACCGGTTCTGGGGATGACCGTAATAGAAGTTTTCTTCTCTGGATTTTACAGAAGGAAAGCTTCCAAGGATCAGAAGTCTGCAGTCGGCGTCATAAACCGGGCTGAAACTGTGCTTCACCCTTGTATAGCCAGGGGGAAGCTGATCTTCGATGTAATCTTCTTTGTCCAGCTTTTTCCGGTTCCGGCTCATGGGAATGGCGACGTTGCCATCTTTGGCCACGGACAGGACAAACGCATTGATCTTTAATTCATTTTCTTCGTATAATCCGATACTCTGATATAGTTCCTTATATTCCTTTAACAGACGGAATTTTAATAACACCGCGTTGGCTTTTTTCCAGTCGGTGCTGACCAGGCTGCCCTTGCGTTTCATATAATAATAGACTGGCGTCTGAATGGCGGTGAAGGTTTCGGCATGGCGGATAAAGCTCAGGTTAAACAGGAAATCCTCGCACCAGCGCATCTGGGCATCCATTTCCAGATGGTTGTCTGCAATTACCTGGCGGCGGTACAGCTTGTTCCAGAGAACGCCATAGTAGAAATCTGCCGGATCCTGCATCATGTAAGTGGCAAATTGTTCGCGGGTCAGAAGTCCCCGTTCCCGGATATGCTGTTTTTCCGTGAATACTGCCTTATCTACCCGGTAGAAATCAGCAATGACCAGATCACAGTTAAATTTCTGCGCTGCGTAGACGAAGGTTTCCGTGGCATCCGGGGTCAGCCAGTCATCACTGTCCATAAACTGCAGATAGTCACCTTTGGCAATCTGGATGGCACGGTTACGGCTGTCAGAAACACCGGTATTTTCTTTATTAATGATGTGAAAGCGTGGGTCCATCTGCGCATATTCCAGGCAGATGGCAAGACTTTCGTCGGTACTTCCGTCGTTGACTACCAGGATCTCCATATCTTTAAAGGTCTGCTCCATGGCGCTGGTCAGACAGCGGCGAAGATATTTTTCAGCATTATAAACAGGAATGATCAGTGAAACAAATGGCATGGGAAACACCTCTTATTATTTGTAGATTGTGTGATTGTAAAGTTAAAGTGTAACTATGAAGGTACTGAATAGTTACGTTAAAGTTACTTGATAGTATATCACGATTACGAAAATTTACCAAAGGCAAAATATAGCCCGCATAAAGCAAAATACAGCCCGCATAAGGTATCAGCTCCGGAGGAGTGGCCGATGTCGTGGAACATCTGCAGGGACTGGGAAAATGACACAGAGCCAAGGGTTACCAGGGCCTCGGAGAACTGGCCATTCATGGCGCAGCGCAAGAATGCAGCGCTGATGGCGTTGGTTTTTACCAGGTTCCGGGAGATTTCCGCAGATAAATGCCGGAAATCCTGTGAGTCCCGCAGCCCCAGCAGGGTCAGACCGGCTAACACACCGCAGAGGAAATCATCTCCGCTTGGCGTTAAGCCGATGCCAAGACCGATGAGATCCGTGATGGGGGCACCGGTACGGAGAATGGTTTCAGTCTGGGTGAGAAATGGGTCCGGGGCAGCGTGTGTGCCGGCCGGAGATGCGGGGACGTCCACAAATAAAGGGACAAATCCCACAGGCGGATACGTTTTTAAAAGCTCCAGAACAGTGCCGGACAGCTCTGGATCGCAGAATGGGGTGAACCGTGGATCGGGCCCTTTCAGTTGTAAATCCACAACTGCTGGTTTATCCCAGTGAAAACAGTGGGTACCGACCAGCAGTTTCCGGCTCCAGGCAGTTGCCAAAACAGGATCACCAGGTTGAAGCTTCAGGGTGTCCAGGCTTTCGGCAGTCTGGTCTGTGATCAGGCTTAACGGCGAAAGGGGAGAGCCGGATACCTGGATCGCCAGAAGCTGTCCGTCCATTTCCAGATTTATGGTTTTCTTGTATACAGAATGCACAGCGCCGCGGCGATGGCGGTTCAGAAAGTCAAAGGCGTATTGGGATGTGCGGGTAATCTCCATAGATTTCAGTGGGTTCCTTTCACATCCTTCAGCCATGCCAGCGCTGCCCGGTAAGCCTGCATTCCTTCTGGTTTTGTCGTGTCCCGGTCAAAATCATGTTCCAGATAATAAACAGGGAAAAACTGACTGCGGGGGATTTTTCGGGCCATCTGTTTGGATTCCCGGAACGGCACATCCTGATCACCGGAGCTGGCGGTGAAAAAGCCAGGCGGCAGAAGCGCAAAGTCTTCTTCGCTCAGACTGTACCGGGCGATGTCCTCCGAAGTTCCTAACAGTTCTGGCCAACAGCCAGTCTGACGGGCATAGATATAGATGGAATAGCGGGTCGCCATAGGGCCGCTGGTCAAGAATGCAGGTGCGGCACCATCAGGTCCATGTCCGGTCTGTACCAGAGAGTCTGCGGTCTGTTTTGAAACTGCAGGGAGTTTCGCAAACCAGGCATTGGGCTTTTTAAATTCGGGAAGATCAAACGTATGATAGCCGTAAAAGCAGAGAAGGCCGGCAGCGCCCAAGCCGCTCTCACAAAGCCGTTTTGCCTCCATTAGCGCCAGATAAGCTCCGGCAGACCGTCCAAACAGGTAGTAGGGAATGTGGGAAGCCCCCGAAGCACTGTCAGTTTCAGTGCTTGAATCTGCAGAACCAGCACCGTGTTCCAGGATTTCCAGCATTCCCATAACGCCCGCGTGAACCGCCTCCAGGATGACTGCCAGCCTCTGCTCCGGCGCCAGCGGGTAATCTAAGCTGATCAGTTCGTACCCGGCATTTAAAAACAGGTTTACATAACACAAAGGCAGGTCGTCCGGTTCCCCGAATACCAGACCGCCGCCGTGAAGATAAAAGATCCGTCCGATGGCAGGAGCAGCAGGGCGGAATACCCGCGCGTGAAGCTCATGCCCCTGAAAGGGAATGGTATAAGCTTCAGCAGTAAGATTAATAGGACTCATGATTTTATTCCTCCGAATGAAAATGATTTTGCAGCCGGAACAGGCGGGAATCCAGCATAATACGGAATACCTGCTCCGGGTCTTCGAAATCCAGATCCAGCACAGACCGGAGCTTGCTGATCCGGTATTTGACTGTTTTTGGGTGCAGAAACAATAACTCTGCCGTTTTGGAATAATTCTGCCCGCAGGAGATAAAGGCATCCAGAGTTTTCCACAACTCTGGCTGGGTTTTCCGCAGATGCTTATTTTGAAGCGTCAACAGACTGTCGATACGGTCTAAGTTGTTGCGGTCTAAAAAAAGCTTATAAAATCCCAGACTGTCATAGGTTACCAGATAATTGCCGGTATAAAGCATATTGGCCAGAATGTGGGCATCCTGGGTCTGATGGTATAGCTGTTCGATGTGATAACGGTCATCGATGTTGCTGATCGTTACCTGATAGGGAAGCTCCATATCGTCAAGCAGCTCCTTCAGCCACAGAAAATCAGATTCTGAAGTGCCTGACGGAAGATTGAAAAGCAGAACCAGGCGGTCATGGATCTGCTGGTAGGCGTAACTGAATTTTTGAAGGTCAAGCTCTCTGCGGATCAGGAAACATATTTCTCCGGCGTCCGGACCATCGGTCAAAATAGATGACTGGAACGCAGGAAGCTGGATCAGGAGCATTTGATAATAAGGTCTGGAATCAATCTGGAGAAAATGCAGTGCCTGGTCAATAGACTCACGTTCTGCCATCCGTCCGCTAAGCAGATCCCCAACCAGGTCATTGTAGCGCTGCATGGTGGACTGCTTGCGCAGCATCTGCCGCATTAAGGGCTCCATGATGGACAGGATCATGGTTTCATATTGGGTAGTCTTGGGAACCGTGATCAGCGGAATATGGTAGTAATTGCAGTAATCCATGATGTAGGGTGGAATATCCGAGATCAGCCGTCCAAGCTTTAACACGATGCCGCAGATACCGATCTTTTGCATGTTGATGAAGAATTTCCTGGAATTTTCTGCGTCCAGAATCTGCAGTGCATAGAAGCTGGTCAGTAAAAGCTGCCCCGGTTTTCCCCAATTTTCGATGTCGGCGGCTTCCAGTACCATGACGCTTTTGACTTCCCGGTCCAGACAGTCTTCACCGGCGATGACGGATGCGCCATAAAAGGACTGATTCTGTTTCAAAAGCTGGTTAAGGGTCATAAGTTTTATCCTCCATAGATAAAAAATAACGGATTGTTTGGGCACTTATGCCATTGAAAAGTAGTATTTTACCGAATATAATCAGATTATAACACAACCGAAATGCAGGAGGGAGATAATCTTGAAAAAAAGAAAAATTGTTATCGCTCTCGGAGGAAATGCCCTTGGGAAAAATGTGGAAGAGCAGCAGGAGGCAGTGGAGCATACGGCCAAGGTGATCGTGGATCTGGAGCAGCAGGGCTATGATCTGATCATCACCCATGGCAACGGTCCGCAGGTTGGCATGATCCAGAGTGCCATGAATGAATATGCTGCGGCCCACAGTGAGGCAGAGGTTCCACTGTCCACCAGCGTAGCCATGAGCCAGGGATATATCGGCTTTGATCTGCAAAATGCCATCAAGGATGAATTATATCTGCGGGGAATCGATCATAAGGTATCTACCATTATTTCCCAGGTGGAGGTAGACCCGGAGGATCCGGCATTTTACCATCCGACCAAACCCATCGGGCGTTTTATGACCAGAGAAGAGGCAATAAAAAAAGAAGCGAAAGGCATTCCCTGTGTGGAGGATTCGGGAAGAGGCTACCGGCAGGTGGTGGCGTCACCGAAACCGAAACGGATCCGGGAGCTTCAGACCATCCGTACTTTAGTAAACGCAGGGCATATCGTGGTGACGTGCGGCGGTGGCGGAATCCCGGTGGTGCAGAAAGACGGGAAGCTGGTCGGCGTGAACGCTGTGATCGATAAAGACAGCGCCTCAAGCCTGCTGGCCCAGAAGCTGGATGCGGAATATCTGGTGATTCTAACTGCGGTAGAGAAGGTTGCCATTCATTTTGGGAAGCCGGATCAGCAGTGGTTATCCGAATTGACGGTAGAAGAAGCAAAGAAATACATGGCAGAGGGAGAATTCCCGGCCGGTTCCATGCTTCCCAAGATCGAGGCAGCTGTCCAGTTTGCTGAGAGTAAGAAAGGACGGAAAACCCTGATCACCCAGCTGGAAAAGGCAGCAGAGGGAATCGAGGGCAGGACCGGGACCGTGATCCATGTCTGATGAGCCAGGAAGAAGGATGCGGCTGTTCGTTGGAAGGGATTTCCTGAACGGCAACACCCGGATTCGCCATTGAAAAAAGAAACACGGTTGTATATAATGAATCTGTTAAATTTAATGTATATAAGAGGAGGAACCTATCAATGTTATTTACGGTAGTTAAGAAGAATACCTATCAGGATTCCATTAACCTGATGCTGCTTACCAACCGGATCAACACTCTGGAAGGTGTAAAGCAGAGCCAGATCATGATGGCAACTGATGCCAACAAGGATATTTACCGCAATGCGGGTCTTCTGACTGCAGAGGCAGAGGCAGCAGCGCCTGGCGATATGTGTATCGTTGTGGAGGCAGACAGCGAGGATATCGTTGACAAGGTATTAGAGGAGGTAAAGGCATTTTTAAATGATATGTCTGTCAAGAAAGAGAAACAGGCATTGACCAGCGTTACCACCTGGGATGAAGCATTAGAGCAGCTGCCAGATGCAAATATGGCATTATTTTCCACACCGGGTGAGTATACTGCGCCTGAGATCGAGACAGCTCTGGACAAAGGACTGCATGTATTTTCCTTCTCCGATAATATTTCACTGGAAGATGAGATCCGTTTGAAAAAGAAAGCCCATGACAAGGGACTTCTCTTCATGGGACCGGATTGTGGTACTGGAATCATTTCCGGAATCCCGATCGCATTTACCAACGTGGTGAAGCCTGGCAACATCGGTATCGTAGGCGCATCCGGAACCGGTATCCAGGAAGTGACCGCTATCATCGACCGTCTGGGCGGCGGCGTGATCCATGCTATCGGTACCGGCGGACGTGATCTGAACGCCAAAGTCGGTGCGATCACAGTGAAGGACGCGATCGTTGGCCTGGAGCATCATGATCCGACCGATGTGATCGTTGTGATCTCCAAGCCACCGGCAAAAGAGGTCCGTGATGAGGTTGTGGCTCTTCTTCAGAAATGCACCAAACCAGTGGTTGCGATTTTCTTAGGAGAGAAGCCGGAGAATCATGAGGGAAAAGTATATCTGGCGCATACATTGGAAGAGACTGCACGTATGGCAGTGGATCTGGCCAATGGCGATCCGATCAAGGACAATTACTGTGATCCGATCGATTATGAGGTTTCCAGACCGTTAGCAGCAGATAAGACTGTAAAAGGCTTATATTCCGGCGGAAGCTTAGCGGCAGAGGCTGGTATGCTGATCGCAGAGGCACTGAATCTGGGCGGTTTGATCAAAGAAGAAGGCTACATCTTAAAGACAGGCGGTTATGAGGTGGTTGATCTGGGCGATGATGTGTATACACAGGGAAAACCGCATCCGATGATCGATCCTGAGGTCCGTATCAAGAAGATCTTAGAGTGTGCGAAAGATCCTCAGACCGGCGTGATCTTATTAGACTGCATGTTAGGCTATGGCTGCCATCCAGATATGGCAGGCGCTTTAGCTCCAGCGATCCGTGAGGCACAAAAGATCGCTAAGGCAGACGGCCGTGAGCTGTATTTCGTAGCAAGTGTCTGCGGAACCAGACAGGATCCACAGGATTATGACCGTGCAGTAGCAGAATTAAAGGAATGCGGTGTTCTGGTTGAGGAGAGCAATGCGAGAGCGATCCGCTTAGCACTGAAATTAAAAGGCATTGATTATAAAGAAAACACCCGTGGCCATGTAGAGGCGGCAGTGGACGAGACTCCGCTTCCAGAGCCGGATGAGAAGATCATGGAGCTGTTAAATACCAAACCGCGTGTGATCAATGTCGGCGTCCGCAGCTTCAACGATTCTATCGTGGCTTATAACGGAACCAGCGTTCAGTTTGACTGGAAACCAATGGCTGGAGGCAATAAGCATTTCATTCATTTAATAAATGAGTTGAACAAACGCAAAGAAATTGATACAATGAACCAGAAAGTTGTGGAGCGTTTTAAGGATGCCCAGCCATTCCTGATCGATGTAGTTCCGGCAGTCAGCGTGATTCCGGAATTAAACGGCAAGGTTCTGCTTCATGCTGGCCCGCCGATCGAGTACAAGGATATGACAGGCCCGATGCAGGGCTCCTGTATCGGAGCGATCCTGTTTGAGCATTGGTGCGAGACAGAAGAGGAGGCAAAAGCCTTTTTAGAGTCCGGCGGCGTGAAGTTTATTCCATGTCACCACGTACACGCAGTAGGTCCGATGGGCGGTATCACTTCTGCGAATATGCCGGTGATGGTGGTTGAGAACCGTCTGGATGGTACCCGTGCGTACTGTATCATGAATGAGGGAATCGGTAAGGTACTTCGTTTCGGCGCGTACTCCAAGGAGGTTGTAGACCGTCTGACCTGGATGCAGAAGGTATTAGGACCGGTTCTGGGCGCAGCGATCCGTTCGAAAGAGGGCGGAATCAACTTAAATGTCATTATTGCGAAAGCAATTACCATGGGTGATGAGTTCCATCAGAGAAATATCGCGGCAACCTTGAATTTCATGAAGGAAGTGGTTCCGTATATCATCGCCCTTGACTGGGATCGGGAAGAGATCCAGCAGGTAGTAGAGTTCCTGGCAAATACAGACCAGTTCTTCTTAAATGTCATGATGGCAACTGGCAAGTCGATCGCAGATGCAGCCAGAAAATTAGAGGAGGGCTGTGTGGTAACTGCCATGACACGTAATGGACGTAACTTTGGTATCCGTATCAGTGGTATGGGAGATCAGTGGTTCACAGCTCCGGTTAACACACCAAAGGGACTGTATTTCACAGGTTTCTGTGAGGCAGACGGTAATCCGGATATCGGAGACAGCGCCATCACAGAGACTGTTGGCGTGGGCGGTATGTCCATGATCGCGGCTCCGGGTGTTACCCGTTTTGTCGGTGCAGGCGGATTTGAGGATGCTTTAAGAGTATCCAATGAGATGCAGCAGATCTGTATCACCCATAATCCGAACTTTGTGATCCCAACCTGGGATTTCAAGGGATCTCCGCTGGGAATCGATATCCGTAAGGTAGTTGCTACCGGAATCACTCCTCTGATCAACACTGGTATTGCCCATAAGGTAGCCGGAATCGGTCAGGTCGGTGCAGGTACGGTACGTGCTCCTTTAGGATGCTTTGAGAAGGCATTGGAAGCTTACGCAAAGAAATTGGGAATCGAGTAAAATAACGCGAAAGTATCCACAATTTAGGAAATTCAATCAGGAGGATAAATTAATGAAAAAGAGATTACTGGCACTTTCTATGGCGGTTGTCATGGCATTCGGCCTGACAGCATGTGGTGGAAGCAGCTCCGGCAATGCAGGAACAACAACAGCAGCAGCTGGCGGTTCTGAGACAACAGCGGCAGCAGCTTCTGGAAAAACTTACAAGATCAAACTGCATCACGATCTGGCTGAGGATTCTTCCCAGCATGAAGGTCTTGTGAAATTTAAAGAGCTGGTGGAAGAAAAGAGCGGCGGCGCTGTTCAGATCCAAATCTTCCCGAACAATACACTGGGTTCTGATGAGGAAGTTGCTGAGATGCTTCAGACTGGTTCTGTAGAAGCAGCCCTGATCCCAACTGCAAAGCTGTCTGGTTTCTATGCTCCATTACAGTTACTGGATCTGCCATTCGTATTCCCGAACAGAGATGCCTGCTACGGTGCTCTGGATGACGCAGAGTTTAAGAGTATGTTACTGGATCCAATGGGAGATATCGGTTTCAAGGGCATCAACTTCTGGGAGTCCGGCTTCAAGCAGTTCACTGCTAATAAACCACTGCATACCCCAGATGATTTCAAGGGCGTAAACTTCCGTACCATGAGCTCCCCGCTGATCCTGGATCAGTTCAAGGCTCTGGGCGCGAACCCGACCCCAATCGATTTTGGTGAGACCTACAACGCACTGCAGAACGGTACGGTTGACGGTGAGGAGAACCCATTGGTTTCTATCGTCAGCATGAAGTTCTACGAGGTTCAGAAGAACTGCACTATTTCCAACCACGCATATCTGGCATATGCACTGCTGTTCTCCAAGAGCTTCTGGGATACTCTTCCAGAGGATATCCAGAAGATCATTGATGACGCAGCAACCGAGGCAGTTCAGGAAGAGCGTCAGATGACTATCGACCGTGAGGCTGGTTATATCGAGACTATCAAGGCTTCCGGCTGTGAAGTGAATGAGCTGACTGCTGATGAGATCGCAGCACTGACAGAGGTTATGAAACCAGTTCATGAGAAATATCGTGACGTTATCGGTTCTGATACTCTGGACAAGGCGTATGAGATTATTGACAAGTACAACAAATAAGGTTTTAAGGTAACTAAAGGAAAGAAAATTATGCTGAAGAAAATTGATAAATGGGTTTCTTACGCAGAGAACGCCATGCTGGTGATCGGTATGTTAAGCACTACGTTCATTCTGTTTGCCAATGTTATCATGCGTTTCTGCTTTAAATCTGGCATTGTCTGGTCTAATGAGTACGCCAACTATGCCATCATCTGGATCGTCTGCGGTGGCTGCGGTGCCTGTGTCCGTTCCGATGCCCATATGAGGATCACCGCGATCCCGGATATGATCAAAAATGAAAAGGTAAAACAGGTGCTGGCGCTGATCGTTTACGTGATCTGCCTTGCATTCTCCGTTGTGATCCTGACCTCCGGCTCCCGTCTGGTCGGTTCCATGATGGCCAACAACCAGAAATCCGCAGCAATGCAGATTCCGCTGTGGTGGATCTATCTGTCCTTTCCGGTAGGCGGCGGAGTGATGACCTTCCGTTTTCTCTTAAAATTAATTGATAGTGTGAAGGAACTGATCGGAAAAGGAGGCGCGCAGGCATGACCGTATTCTTATTTGTATCATTGTTAGTAATGCTGGCTGCCAGTGTCCCGATCTTCATCGCACTGTGCGGTTCTGTAACAGCATCTTTCCTGCTGTTCAGTAATATGGATACTACCATTATCATCCAGAGAATGTTTGCCGGTATCAACAAGTTCTCCCTGATGAGTATCCCGTTATTCGTTCTCGCTGCAAACTTAATGAGCGAGGGCGGTATCTCCAAACGAATCATCAACCTGGCCAATGCGTTCGTAGGACATATCCCAGGCGGTTTAGGTATGACTGCCATTCTGGCAAGTATGTTCTTCGGTGCCATTTCCGGTTCTTCACCGGCAACTGTAGTTGCGATCGGAGCCCTGTTATACCCGGCGATGATCGAGAAGGGTTATAGCAAGGAGTTCTCCGCAGGTGTCATCACCGCGGCAGGCTCTCTGGGTATCATCATCCCGCCTTCTGTAAACATGATCGTTTACGGAACTGTAACCGGCGCTTCTGTTGGAGCCCTGTTTATGTCTGGTTTCGGCGCAGGTATCGTATACGGACTCAGCTTTGTGGTATATACCTTTTTCTACGCAAAACGTCATCCGGAGATCCAGCGTGAGACCAGAAAGACCTGGGGCGAGCGTCTGGTTGCCATCAAAGAATCCATCTGGGGCATGGGCGTTCCGATCATCATCCTGGGCGGTATCTACGGCGGCGTGTTTACTCCAACCGAGGCAGCGGCAGTTGCAGCTGTTTACTCCATCGTTGTTTCCCTGTTTGTTTATCGGGAGCTGAATTTCAAGGGATTTATCAACTGTGTCCTGAAATCTGCGGAGACCACCATTCAGGTCATGATCCTGTTAGCAGCAGCTTCCGTATTCGCATTTATCCTGACATCTGAGGGAATCACAGTAGCGATCGCTGATGCAGTATTAGGTGTTTCCAGTAAGAAAGCAGTCATCCTGCTGATGATGAACATTATTCTTCTGATCGGCGGTATGTTCATGGATGGCGCTTCTTTAACTACGATTCTTGGACCGTTATTCCTGCCGATCGCACAGTCGGCAGGTATCGATATCGTTCATTTAGGTATCGTTATGGTTGTAAACGCAGCCATCGGTATGTTTACACCTCCTTTTGGTCTGAACCTGTTCGTTGCAGCAAGTATCACCAAGCAGCCGATGTTAAAGGTTGCCAAGGGAGCAATGCCATTTATCCTTATGTCCCTGATCGCTCTGCTGATCATTACATATGTGCCTGAGATCAGCCTGTGGCTGCCACATATGATCTACGGCCAGTGGTAAAAGAAAGGATTTATTCATTATGACATTACCAGTAACGATATTTACCTGGATCATGGCGGTTCTTCCGATCCTGGTTCTGCTGGTACTGATGGTGAAGCTGCAGATGGGAGCTGTGAAGGCAGCTCCCATTGGTTTATGTGTATCCGCTGTCAGTGCCCTGATTGTATACAAAGCCTCCATTTCCCATGTGTTCATGGAGATGCTAAAGGGTGTCTGGAGCGCTCTTCCGATCCTGATCGTAGTCTGGACAGCCATCCTGTTATATGAAGTGGTTAATGAAGCCAAAGCATTCCAGGTGTTTCGAAAGAGCATGGGCAAAGTAACTCAGAACGAGTTATTGCAGATCATGCTGCTTGCATGGGTATTTACCAGCTTTTTACAGGGGATCACCGGCTTTGGCGTGCCGGTGGCGGTTGGCGCACCATTGCTTATTGGGATCGGTATGCGTCCCTTCTGGGCTGTGATCATTCCGCTGCTTGCCCACACCTGGGGCAACACCTATGGAACCTTAGGTGCGGCATGGGACTCCCTGGCGATCCAGGCCAACATGGTGGACAATGTGGCCATGTTAAATGCCACTTCCCTGTGGGCAACGGCTTTTATCTGGATCTGGAACTTTATCAGCGGCATGATGCTGTGCTGGTTCTACGGTAAAGGAAAGGCCCTGAAAAAGGGATTTCCTGCAGTTCTGGCGATCTCCATCATTCACGGCGGCGGGCAGATGCTGGTAAGCCAGTTTAACGCAACTCTGGCCTGTTTTGTACCAACGGTTGTTGCCATCGGCGTTATCGTGGTCCTGGGACGTACCCCGTGGTATAAAGATCCCTGGCGTGTGGAGGAGAGTCCGGTGATGGACCGCAGCGCCGGTTCTGCCGAGGAAGAGGACGCACCGGAAGATATGTCAGTGCTGCAGGCTTTCCTTCCGTATATTGTGCTGACCATTTTGACATTAGTGATCTTATTGGTCAAACCAATCAAAGAGTTCTTAGGCCAGGTGAAATTGGGCTTTGCCTTCCCGGGTATGGTGACGGGATACGGTTACGAAGATCCGGCTGCAGATCCGTTTTCTCCGCTGGCCATCTTTACCCATGCGGGAATGTTCCTGTTAGTATCTGCCATCTTTGGTTTCTTCTATTTCAAGAGCAAAGGCTGGCTTCATGAGGACAGCGGCGCGATGATCGGCCGCAGGACTGTGAAAAAGACCATTCCTTCTTCGATTTCTGTGATCTGCTTCATCGCTATGAGCAAGGTCATGGGAGGAACCGGACAGACCACCGTGATGGCCCAGGGAATCGCAGGCGTGATGGGCGAGGCTTATGTGGCGCTTTCCCCGATCGTGGGACTCCTTGGCTCCTTTATGACCAGCTCCAACATGGCTTCCAACATTCTGTTTGGCAGCTTCCAGCTTGCTACCGCTAACTTCTTAGGCTTAAATCCAGCCCCGGTTCTTGGCGCACAGACTGCAGGAGGAGCGATCGGAGCCGCTATCTGCCCTGGAAACATCGTTCTTGGCTGTACGACCGCCGGAATCATGGGACAGGAAGGTAAGGTGCTTCAGAAGGTTCTTCCGATTACGTTGGCAGCAGCGGCGATCGTGGGCGTGATCATGTATGTGACGTGTATTTTGTTGTAGGATCGATCCAATTCAAGTCGAACGTCCGTGAGACTTGGCGCGTGATTCTGGTCAGCGTAAGCTGACATATTCTTTACAGAATCACTGCGCATCCTCGCGGAGCGTTTATCTCAGTCGGAGATTGGACTCCCACTGAGAATAATTTGTTATTACTCACCACCTGAAGAGGTGGGAGTCTTCTCGACTGAGATAAAAAAATCCGGAGATGGAAGAGTACAAAATTCCGTTGCCGGGCGAAAATAGACGATGGGTACAGAAGATAGAAAACATATCTTTTGTACCCATTTTTTCATAGGAAATTGCGTCCTATGAAATAAAAACGCTCCGCGGGGAAGCGCTTCCACCATTTGCAAAACAGCCCCGTATGTAGTAAAATAATGATAACTGTAAACAGGGCAGTTATCAAAGAAACACAAAGGAGTTTTAGGAAAATGAAACAGAAAAAAACATTTACTGCATATTTTATGGTCCATGGGGCGGTGATCGCAGCGATTTATGTGGTGCTGACCATATTGTTTGCGCCGATCAGTTTTGGTCCGGTGCAGTTCCGGATCTCGGAGGCGCTGTGTGTGCTGCCATATTTCACACCGGCGGCGGTGCCAGGGGTATTTTTAGGGTGTCTGCTGTCCAATCTGTTATGCGGAGCGGCGGCTCTGGATGTGGTCTTCGGAAGCCTGGCGACTCTGATCGGAGCAGTTGGATCTTATGTTCTTAGAGATCACAAATGGGCTGTATGTGTGCCTCCGATCCTTTCTAATACCATTATCATTCCGTGGGTGCTCCGTTACGCCTATGGTTCTGAGGACATGATCCTCTTTGCCATGGTGACGGTAGGAATCGGAGAGGTATTGGCGATCGGCGTTCTGGGCAATGGCCTGCGGGCGGTCCTGGAGCATTATCGTTATATTTTATTTGACCGGAAAGCGAATTTCACGGAGAAATAGGTCTGTCTGGAATTGACATTTTACCGAAAAAGAAGTACAAGTAAGTGAATGCTGGAAGACCAGCGCAGCAGCAGGATCAAAAGCCGGACGGTGGAACATTGCCTGCATGAAAAAATAAAAGGGTGGATAACAGTATGTATCAGATAGATTTTAACAAACCAGAGCATGTGCATTTTATAGGGATTGGTGGCATCAGCATGAGCGGTCTGGCAGAGATTTTGATGGACGAGGGATTTACAGTGTCCGGTTCTGATGCCCATAAGTCAGAGCTGACAGAGCATTTGGAGGCTAAGGGAGCGAAGATTTTCTATGGCCAGAAAGCGGAGAATATCATCGATGGCATCCATGTGGTGGTCTACACTGCAGCAGTACACCCGGATAACCCGGAGTTTGCGGCAGCAGTGGAAAAAGGGCTCCCGATTCTCACCAGGGCAGAGTTACTGGGTCAGATGATGAAGAATTACCAGTATGCAGTGGGTATCTCCGGAACCCATGGCAAGACCACGACCACATCCATGGTTACAGAGATTTTACTGGCGGCAGACGCAGATCCGACGATTTCCGTAGGCGGTATCTTAAATTCCATTGGAGGAAACATCCGGGTAGGCGGTTCGGAGCTTTTCGTGACAGAAGCCTGCGAGTATACCAACAGCTTTTTATCCTTTTTCCCGAACCGGGAAGTGATCTTGAATATTGAGGCGGATCACCTGGATTTCTTTAAAGATATTGATGATATCCGTCATTCCTTCCGCCTGTTTGCCCAGAAGCTTCCGAAGGATGGATTATTAGTTATCAACAGTGACATCGACCGTTATGAGGAAATTGTGGATGGACTGGAATGCCGGATCGTTACCTGTGGAAAACGTACCGACAGCAATTACCGGGCGGAAGACATCACTTACGACCATTTTGCCAGAGCAGCCTTCCGCCTGATGATCGATGGACAGGATGCCGGGGAGATCACCCTGGGCGTACCTGGAGAGCATAATGTATACAATGCGCTGGCAGCCATTGCCTTATGCCGGGATCTGGGAATTGATATGGAGCATATCCGCGCAGGACTTAAGAAGTTTACGGGAACCAATCGCCGTTTTGAGAAAAAGGGCGAGATCGGCGGCGTGACCATCATCGATGATTATGCCCATCATCCACAGGAGATCGCAGCAACACTGGCGGCGGCAAAGAATTATCCACATAAGAAGCTGTGGTGCGTATTCCAGCCGCATACCTACACCAGAACCAAGGCGTTCTTAGACCAGTTTGCCCAGGCGCTTTCCGCAGCAGACGAGGTGGTGCTGGCAGATATTTATGCAGCCAGAGAGACCGATACCTTAGGCATCAGTTCTGCGGATATTGCGGAGCGGATCGAGAAACTGGGCACGAAAGCCCACTATTTCAAGAGCTTTGATGAGATCGAAACATTTTTATTAGAAAATTGTATGCACGGCGACCTGTTGATAACTATGGGGGCCGGAGATATAGTAAAAGTGGGCGAAAACCTGCTTGGCGAGTAAGTTATCCACATTATCCACATAGTTTTCAACAATTTCCGTTGATAAACTATGTGGATTCTTTTATTTACATAAAATAAATTCTCACAATTTCAAATCCCTTGTATTTAAAGGAAAATCTACCATTTTCGACGGTTTTCCCGTGGATAAAGGACGCCAGAATCCACATTATCCACATTATCCACAATCCGCCGGTGGACAAATTCCATCTATTTTCTTTTGGAAAAACGTGTGATATGATAATGCTAGGACACCAGGCGCTGTGGGCAGCGCATGGACTGTAACGAAGGAAGCAGCCGTGGAGAGGGACAGGGTGAGTTTTAGATATGAGAAGTAAGTTTGAGGTAAATGCCACCATGGTGGCCAATGAGTTTATTGACCGGTATATGGCGGTGGCCAATGGGGAGTACGTGAAGGTATATCTGTATCTGCTGCGCCATGACGGGCGGGAGATCACCGTGGGAGAGATCGCGGACGCATTAAACCACACAGAGTCCGATGTGAAGCGGGCGATTGCTTACTGGGTTCGTCTGGGTGTACTGGAAGACGCAGATGCCCAGGCGCGAAGTGAAATGAGTGACCGGATGGTTATGGGGCGCCAGGACAGTGGATGTGCGGCAGCTTCACCGAAGAGACATGCATCGGTTTCGGGCAATCGGACCGGATTTGAAGGACAGGAGATGTCATCCGCCACCGTTTCATCCACCACCGCCCCATCTGTCCAGACTCAGGAGCGCAGGCACTATACTCCGGCCCAGGTTGGGGCCTTGGCGGACAAAGAGGAATTTACCCAGCTTCTCTATATTGCCCAGAAACTGATGGGTAAGGTATTTACCCCAAGGGACTGTGAGGTGTTTGCTTACCTCTATGATTCTCTCCATATGTCGGCGGAGCTTCTGGAATACCTGGCGGAATACTGTGCCCAGAATGACCATAAGAGCATCCGCTATTTAGAGACTGTGGCCCTCAGCTGGAATGAGCGCGGCATCAAGACTGCCAATCAGGCCAGGGATCAGGCGGCTTCTTTTAACGGCGACTGTTTCGCGGTGATGAAGGCATTTGGCTTAAATGACCGGAGACCGGGAGATGCGGAGGCGAAGATCATCCGCCGCTGGTTCCAGGAGTGGGCGTTCAGCAAGGAACTGATCTTAGAGGCCTGTGGAAGAACCTTAAAGGCTATCCAGAAGCCCAGCTTCCAGTATGCGGATTCTATCCTGGATAAGTGGAGAAAAGCCGGTGTAAGGACCATGGAGGACGTGAAACGGCAGGATGAGAAGCATGGAGGCCAGAAAACGGCGGTTAAGGAAGGGGCGGCTCCTGCTGGCTATCGGGACAACCAGCCGCAGTTAAAACCACAGAAGAATAAATTCCATAATTTTGAGCAGAGAAATACAGACTATGACGGAATGGTGCTGGAGCGATTGAAACAGCGCCTGGGTGAAAGCTAGAGGAACGGTTCCGTGGCTGCACGCATGAAAAAGGAAGCCTGTATATGCGGCGGCATAAAGAGATACCAGCTGTCATAAGTGAGAGAGGATGAGAAAAGATGTCACTGAATAATTCCCAGTATAACGCCATCATGCGTATTTACAATCAGCGGCAGTTCCAGGATAAATACGAACAGGATCAGAGAAGAGAGGAAGTTTACCAGAAGGTGCCGCAGATCAGGCAGATCGAGGATGAGATCAGCTCCCAGGCGGTTCGCTGCGCCAGAAAGCTGTTAGATGGGGATACAAACGCAAAAGAAGAGTTAAAACAGCATATCGAAGACCTGAGAGAGCAGAAAGAAGTGCTGTTATCCGCTTTTGGATTTCCGGCGGATTACATGGAGATGCACTACGCCTGCCCGGAATGCCAGGATACGGGCTATGTCGATGGCAGGAAATGCCGTTGTTTTAAGAAAGAGGAGATCCGCCTGCTCTACTCCCAGTCCAACATTGAGGAAGTGCTTTTGCGGGAGAATTTTGACTCCTTCTCCTACGAGTATTATGACGACCGGGTGGTGATCCCGGAGATCCAGATGACTGTGGCGGATTATATGCGCCAGGTTCATACCTGGTGTAAGGAATATGTGGAGAATTTTGAGAAAAAGGGCGGCAACCTGATCTTTACAGGAAGCACCGGTGTTGGAAAGACATTTTTAACCAACTGCATTGCCAAGGCGCTGATCGACCAGTATCAGTCGGTGATCTATCTGTCTTCCAACGATTTATTTGACGTATTTTCCAAGAATAAATTCCACTACGATACGGAAGAGGAAATGAAGGACATGTACCAGTATATTCTGGACTGCGATCTTCTGATCATCGATGATCTGGGAACAGAACTGAATAATACCTTTGTATCCTCCCAGCTGTTTTACTGCATCAATGAGAGACTGCTGCGAAAGAAAAGCACCATCATTTCCACCAATCTGTCCATGACCATGTTAAGAGATACCTATTCTGACCGTATCTCTTCCAGGATCATCAGTCAGTATTCCATTATTCCACTGTATGGGGATGATATACGGACGAAAATCGTATGATCAGGTACAAAAACTTGACTATTTTGGCACATAATGTTAAGGTAAATTTAAACGGTAGCCGGGTAAGTCTGCGCATTTTGCGGGAATACCAAAAGGTACCTAAAAATGAAACTGGCGTAAGCCGCAATAAAATGGAGGAAGAACATGATATACGAAGAGAAGACGATTGAGACGATTCCGGTAGGACCTCTGGGACTGGTTCCATTAAAGAGCTGTACAGAGCTGGGAAAAAAGGTAAATGATTACCTTGTGACCTGGAGACGGGAACGGGAGAGCGAGCACAAATCTACCATCGCTTTTGCCGGATACCAGAGAGATTCTTACATCATTGACGCTAAGACTCCGCGTTTTGGATCTGGTGAGGCAAAAGGAACTATCGAATCATCCATCCGTGGTGATGATCTGTATATCATGGTTGATGTCTGCAACTACAGCCTGACTTATTCTATGGCTGGCATGACGAACCATATGTCCCCAGATGACCATTATCAGGACTTAAAGCGTGTTATTGCTGCAGCAGCAGGTAAAGCCCACAGAATCAACGTGATCATGCCATTCTTATACGAGGGCAGACAGCATAAGCGCTCCGGCAGAGAGTCCTTAGACTGCGCACTGGCTCTCCAGGAGTTAGTGAATATGGGCGTTGAGAACATTATTACCTTCGATGCCCATGATCCACGTGTACAGAACGCCATTCCGTTAAAGGGCTTTGAGACCGTTCAGCCGATCTACCAGTTCATCAAGTATCTGTTAAAGAACGAGACCGAGTTACAGATCGACAGCGATCACATGATGGTGATCAGCCCGGATGAAGGCGGTATGGGCCGCGCAATCTATTTTGCCAACGTATTAGGACTGGATATGGGTATGTTCTACAAACGCCGCGATTACACTAAGATCGTCAATGGCCGCAACCCGATCGTTGCCCATGAGTTCTTAGGCTCCAGCGTAGAGGGCAAGGATGTTCTGATCATCGACGATATGATCTCCTCTGGCGAGAGTATGTTAGATGTTGCCAAAGAGTTGAAGAGAAGAAAAGCAAGAAAAGTATTTGTCTGCGCAACCTTCGGTCTGTTTACCAACGGTCTGAGCATGTTTGATAAATATTATGAGGACGGCCTGATTGACCGTGTTCTGACTACCAACCTGGTATATCAGACTCCGGATCTGTTATCCCGTCCATATTACATCAGCGTTGATTTAAGCAAATATATCGCACTGATCATCGATAACTTGAACCATGATGCTTCCTTAAGCGAGCTGTTAAGCCCGACTAAGAGGATCAACCGTCTGTTAGAGGCATATAGAAACGGCGATCGATAAAATGATTCCGCAGAGCGGCGGGATGAAACAATATCAGGAGGAAAAAGACATGAAGAAGATCGTAACAACAGAAGCACCGGCAGCAATCGGTCCATACTCCCAGGGTATGGTATTTGGAGATATGGTATTTTCTTCCGGCCAGATTCCGGTAATCCCGGCAACTGGCGAGGTAGCGGGCGCAACCATCGCAGATCAGGCAGAGCAGTCCTGCAAGAACGTAGGAGCTGTTTTGGCAGCAGGCGGCGCATCCTTTGAGACCGTGATCAAGACCACCTGTTTCTTAGCCAATATGGCTGATTTCCAGGCATTTAACGCAGTCTATGAGAAATACTTCGTAAGTGCTCCGGCACGTTCCTGCGTGGCTGTTAAGGACCTTCCAAAGGGTGTTTTATGTGAGGTAGAGGCCATCGCTTACGTGGCAAAATAAGCAGATAAAATGCGATAGGGTATCATCAATATACAAAACAAACAGGCCGGCGCCGTGATCTGATTCATAACGTCGGCCTGTTTTATTTTTTATCATACATTGTAACTGTTCAGTACCCTCACAGTTACGAGCAAAAATCCATTGAAAATTGCCTTCGGCAATAGGATTTTTGCCTGCAAGCCCATGTTTTCGTACGGTCAGCGCAGTGAATGCGCAGACCTACTGAACAGTTACCATACATTACAGATTCATTGCCCTTGGCAGAGAAAAGATGAATTCCGATCCGACCCCGGAGGTACTGATCACATCGATGGTCTCGCCATGGTTCTGGATGATTTCTTTTACAATGGATAAGCCAAGGCCGGTGCCCTTCTTATCTTTTCCACGAGACAGGTCTGTTTTATAAAAACGTTCCCAGATCTTTTTGATGCTGTCCTTTGGGATTCCGATCCCTGTGTCCTTGACGGAGACATATACCTTTTCAAACCGGAGTGTTGTCTGGATGAAAATGGTGGAATCCGGGTGGCTGAATTTGATGGCATTGTCGATCAGGTTGTAGAGCACCTGCTGGATTTTGCCAAGATCTGCGTATACCATAGTGATATTTTCCGCAAATGTTAAGTCCAGGACGATATTCTTGGAATCGCAGGTTCCCTCAAAGGAAGCGGCGGTGTCCTTGATCACCCGGTTGATGTCAAAATTGCTGCGGGAGAGATACCCTTTGCTGTCTAAGGAGTTTAAGGTCAGAAGTCCCTGGGTCAGTTTATTTAAGCGGTCCGTCTCGGAGATCACGCGGGTCAGGTATTTTTCCTGCATTTCCGGTGGAATGGTGCCGTCTAAGATGGCCTCCAGATAGCCCTTGATCGAGGTCAGCGGCGACCGGAAATCATGGGATACATTAGCGATAAAGGTCTTCTGGTATTCCTCCATTTTATCCAGCTCATCAGACATATAGTTTAAGGTAGCAGCCAGATAGCCCATCTCATCGTGGGTCTTTAACTGCAGCTTATGCTTTAGATTGCCTTCTGCATACTGGTTGGCAGCGATGGTGATCTTCTTTAATGGAAAATATACGGTAACCGTAAATACCAGCAAAATGATCAGGGACAGTCCGAAAATAATTCCAGAAGAAATATACAGGATATTTAAGATATTGTCCTTGATCTGCTGGATGGCACTGATCGGAAGGTGGACCAGCACATAACCATAAGTATTGTAATTGCCTGTGATGGGAGCGGAAACGCTTAATACTTCATATGGAAAAACACCAAAGCAGTTTCCGATCGTGTAGGAACGGTTTCCCATAAAGGTAGGATCAAAATCGGAGAGTGTTACATCGGTTTTAGCCGGGACACTACTGTCTGCCACGATATGTCCGGTGGTGTCCACGATCCAGGCTTCTCCCTGCAGGTAGGTAGCAGCCGCTTTCAGCCTGGGGGCAGCTTCATTTAAATTGGAGTTTCTGCCGCGGTAGAGCTGGCTGAAATCTGATGCCAGCATGTTAGCCTCATCATAGAGGGCGTCAGATTTGGTCTCCAGAAGGAAGTCATAGGTCATATCGGAAGAAATGGTGGCAATGGTGATAAATCCCAGCAGTCCAAACACCAGATAGCCGATGATAAATTTGTAATAAAGAGAATGTGTCATGGTTTTACCGCTTCACCTCGAATTTGTAACCAATGCCCCAGACGGTGGTCAGCGCCCAGTTGTCATTGTCCTTGATTTTTTCCCGGAGACGTTTGATGTGGACGTCTACGGTGCGGGTGTCCCCAATGTATTCATAGCCCCAGATATGGTCTAATAACTGTTCTCTGGTAAATACCTGGTTCGGGGAAGAAGCCAGGAAATAGAGAAGTTCCAGCTCTTTTGGCGGCATATCCACGCTTTTTCCCTGATAGAGAACGGCATAATTGCTTAAGTTGACGATCAGATCCGGATATTCCACATAGTCGCCCTGCTGCTGCGCTGCAGTGGCTGCTGTCACCGGAGCGGGGGCCGGAACCGCCTGATAGCGGCGCAGGACCGCTTTTACCCTGGCTACCAGCTCCTTGGAGTCAAATGGCTTGATCATGTAGTCATCCGCTCCCAGTTCCAGTCCCAGTACCTTATCGAAGATCTCGCCCTTAGCGGAAAGCATGATGATCGGCACCTGGGAGGTAGTACGCAGCTCCCGGCAGACCTGGTAGCCGTCCATGCCGGGAAGCATCAGATCTAACAGGATGATATTGGGGCGGAATTCCGGAAATACCTTCAACGCCTCTTCTCCATCATAAACGATCTTCGTTTCATAACATTCTTTTGCCAAATACAGTGAAATCAGCTCTGCGATATTCGCATCATCATCCACGATCATTACACGCTGTTTTTCAGCCATTTTTCATTCCTCCCCATTGCATTTGTGAAATATCTGTTGATAACGGTTGCTGCACGTTTGGGATACGGATACCCTCTTATTTAAATACAACAATGGTAACACCAGTATCGCCCTCGCCATATTCGCCAAGGCGGAATTCTTTCACATAATTTAATTTCTTCAGTCTCTTATGGCAGGCGGCTCTTAAAGCGCCTGTTCCACGGCCATGAACTACACGGACCTGTGGAAGATGTGCCAGATAAGCGTCATCTAAATATTTCTCCATAGCCGGAACTGCCTCGTCAGTGGTCATACCGATCAGATTGATCTCCGGGGATACGGACAGGGACTTGGACATCTTGATCTTACCGCTTCCGGTCTTATTCTTCGGTGCGGTCGGAACGCCTGGTCCGCTGATGGTGGCCTCGTCTACCAGCTCTAAGTCTTTGATATTGACCTGGGAACGGAGAATACCCATCTGCACATACAGATCGCCTTTTTGGTTTGGAAGGGTGCTGACGGTACCATTAATGCCCATGGTCAGGACTTTTACCGTATCTCCAACACGCAGGGCTTTCGGGGAAATGGTCTTCTTCGGGCCTTTGGTCTTGATGGTCAGCTTGGAATCTACTTTGTTAAGCTGCTCACGGAGTCTGGTACGTTCTGCCTCTAACTGTTTGCCAACGCCGCTGGAGTTTGCCAGTTTGTTGATATTCTTGATGGTCTGGTCGGCAGTTTCCTTTGCTTCCCGTAAGATCCGCTGTGCTTCTTCGTTGGCCTGGCGGATCATCTTGTCCTTGCGCTCATCAAACCGTTCCTCCTTCTGTGCCAGACGGGATTTTAACTGGGAGACCTCTTCCTTATAAGCCCGGATCTCTTCCTGCTCCTTCTCGATGGTTACACGGCTCTCCTCCAAGTGGGCCAGCAGATCCTCAAAGGTCTCGTCATTGGATTCCAGATGGGTCCTGGCGTCATCAATGATATAATCCGGCAGTCCAAGACGTTTGGAAATGGCGAACGCATTACTCTTTCCAGGGATACCGATCAGCAGCCGGTAGGTTGGCTGGAGATTTTCCACGCTGAACTCGCAGCAGGCATTCTCTACACCCGGAGTCGTCAGGGCAAATACCTTTAATTCACTGTAGTGGGTGGTTGCCATGACACGGCATTTCATGTTGTGTAAAAAGCTTAGGATGGAGATCGCCAGGGCTGCGCCCTCGGTCGGGTCAGTTCCGGCACATAACTCATCAAATAAGCACAGGGAGTGGCTGTCTGCCTGGTTCAAAATGGAGATCACGTTGGTCATGTGGGCAGAGAAGGTACTTAAATTCTGCTCGATGCTCTGTTCATCTCCGATGTCAGCAAATACTTCCTCAAAAACAGCCAGTTCCGAACCGTCAAAGGCTGGAATATGCAGACCTGCCTGTCCCATTAGGGTAAATAATCCGACCGTTTTAATAGAAACAGTCTTACCACCGGTATTTGGTCCCGTTACGATCAGCAGGTCGAAATCCTTTCCTAAATAAAGATTGATAGGAACCACCTTTGCCGGATCTAATAACGGGTGGCGTCCGTCCTTGATGTGGATGTAGCCATTGGTGTTAAACTGTGGTTCACTGCATTTGTAATGGCGGGACAGCGCCGCTTTCGCAAAGATAAAGTCTAATTTGGCCAGTAACTGCTGGTTTAATAAAATCGACTCCGTATATGGAGCAGTCTGGTTGCTTAGATCCGCTAACACGGCCTCGATCTCTTTCTTTTCCTGGATCTCCAGCTCCCGCAGCTGGTTATTTAACTGGATTACCGCCATAGGCTCAATGAACAGAGTCGATCCGGTAGAGGACTGGTCGTGCACCATACCCGGTACCTGGCTTTTATACTCGGATTTGACCGGAAGGCAGTACCGTCCGTCGCGCATGGTGATGACTGCGTCCTGCAGGTAGGTACGGTTGGAGTTTAAGATGGCATTTAACTGGGAATGTACCTTGTCATTGATGGCCTTCATGGAACGGCGCACCTTGTGAAGTCCCGGACTTGCCTCGTCGCTGATCTCGTCCTCAGAGAGGATACAACGCTTGATCTCATTATTTAACGGAGTCAGTGGTTCCAGGAGACGGAACATTTCTTCCAGGGAATCCTCATATTCGTCATCGTCCTCGTGACGGCCATAGGCCTTGGCTCTGGCAGCGATGGTCAGCATGGAGCTGATGGCCAGTAATTCCGTGATATTTAAAGAGCTGCCGATCTCCAGGCGTTTTAAAGAACCACCTACATCCTTCAGTCCTGTAAAGGAAATACTGCCTTTCTGGCGGACTCTGGTCAGGGCGTCAGAAGTTTCTTTCTGCATCTGGCGGATCTCATGGACGTCGATGGATGGAACCAGGTTCCGGCATAAGTCCAGGCCCAGGGGAGAGGATGCGTAGGTCTCTAACTGGGTGATGATCTTGTTATATTCCAATGTTTTTAATGATTTTGTGTTCATATGATAAAACCTCGATTTATTCTAAATCCTAAGTAACTGTTCAGTACCTTCACAGTTACCATTTATTACGTGATGCGCGCAGTCATGCGCGGCGGCCAGTCGGTGACACAGGGATACGGACTGAGCCTGGGTTCATTATATCATAAGTAAGCAGCGGAAAGATACCCATTTTTCAGATCCACAGAGTATTTGATGTTACAGAGTTCTTGTACACGCCTTGCGCAAACAGCAACCGGTCATTCTTGTACACGGGATTCTTTTATGTTTTTTGCTTGCATAAATACTATGCACATTTTATAATGGAGACAAGGTCTTGGAGAGGAGGTCGTGTATGCTGGATAAGAAAAATCCTGAAGATGAACCAAGACAAAAGCGTTCGTTTATCCGGGAAAAGGTAGTAAAGCAGCCTCTGACCCGAAAGCAGATCCTGTTTCGGGCAGGATGTGTGATTCTGGCTGCTGCGGCGTGCGGAGCAGCGGCAGGAACCATGTTTGCGGTGGTCAGCCCTGTAGCACAGCGCTATCTGGGACAGGAATCGACAGAAGAAAGCACAGCGATCACCATTCCAAGAGATGAACCGGAGAGCAGTGCATCTCAGGAGAGTCCTCCGGAGGTGGCGCCTTCCAAACCGGAGCAGACGGAAGAAAGCGTGGTGGACTCCGAATCCTTTGAAGAGCAGGTTCAGGAGATCATTGCCAATTATAAGTATACGACAGGGGATTTTGCCTCGGTCTATGCAGGACTTAGAGATGTGGTTGCAGAGGCGGATCATGGGATCGTGACGGTACATTCAGTAAAACATGGACTTGACTGGTTTGATAATCCAGTAGAAACCAGTGGCCTGTATGCAGGCGCGGTTATTGGTTCGACCCCTCAGGACTATCTGATCCTGACTCCAGATGGAGCGGTGGAGAATGCAGATTCCATCAAAGTGACGTTTGCAGACGGAAGCGAAGTAGACGGAACGATCCGCCAGACGGATCAGGTGTCCGGTATGGCTATGGTCAGTGTCCGGGCAGAAATGCTGAATGAAAGTACAGCCAATAGCCTGTCATTGATACCATTGGGAAATTCGTATAGTGTCCGACAGGGTGATCCGGTGATCGCAGTGGGAGCACCTGCGGGGATTGTGCATTCCAGTGCTTATGGATTTATTTCCTACATTATGAAGAATGTGCAGGTACCAGATGGGATGACCAGGCTTTTGCTTGCAGATATCTGTGGAGATGCGCCGACAGGGACATTTCTTTTGAACCTGAATGGGCAGATGATCGGATGGGTGACGGATGATTATGAGAGGGATCAGCTGACTAATTTGACGACGGCTATGGCGATTTCCGATTATAAGACGATTCTGGAGAAGCTGTCCAATGGAATTGCGGCGCCGTATCTGGGAGTCTGTGGACAGGAAGTCAGCACAGCTATGGAGGAGAATGGAATGCCTGTGGGAGTTTACGTGGCAGACTGTATCCAGAATGGTCCGGCCTACAATGCCGGAATCCAGAATGGTGATGTGGTCGTAAAGATCGGCGAGAAGAATATTCTGTCCATGAAAGATTATGAAAATCAGTTAGAAGCTCTGCGTCAAGGCGATACGGTAACGGTTACGGTCCAGAGAAAGAGTGTGAATGAATATAAAGAATTAGAGTATCAGGTGAATGTGGGAGCCAGGTAAATGCCTGGCTCTTCCAGCTTTGCCGGATGCTGGTGCTATCGGAAAGTAAAAGGGAGAGAATATGAAGTATATTGACAGTTTAAGAGAGGGCATGAGAATTTCTGAGGTATATCTGTGCAAAAGCAAGCAGATCGCCCAGACAAAAGCAGGAAAGGATTATGGAAATCTGGTGCTGCAGGATAAGACCGGAACCATTGATTCCAAGATCTGGGACTTAGGCTCCCCCGGCATCTGCAATTTTGAAGCCATGGATTATGTGGCAGTAGACGCGGATGTGACGATGTTCCAGGGCAACAACCAGTTGAATATCCGCCGGATCCGTGTGGCAGACGAAGGCGAGTATATTCCGGCAGATTATCTTCCGGTTTCTACGAAGGATATTCCGAAGATGTATGAGGAGCTGGTTGGATATGTAAAATCTATTAAGAATCCATATTTGAATAAACTGGCAGCTGGTTATTTCGTGGACGATCCGGCATTTGCCAAGGCATTTCAGTTCCACAGTGCGGCGAAGAGCGTCCATCATGGATTTGTGGGAGGTCTGTTAGAGCATACCTTAAGCGTGGTAAAAATGTGTGATTATTTCGCTGGATTTTATAAGGAGATCAACCGCGATCTGCTTTTGACGGCAGCGATGTTCCATGATATCGGAAAGACAAAAGAGCTGTCCGTGTTTCCGGAAAATGATTATACGGACGACGGTCAGTTACTGGGCCATATCATCATCGGTACGGAGATGGTGTCCGACCGGATCCGTCAGATCCCGGATTTCCCGGAGAAGCTGGCCGTGGAATTAAAGCACTGCATTCTGGCCCATCATGGAGAGCTGGAGTATGGTTCCCCGAAGAAACCGGCATTATTAGAGGCCATGGCATTAAACCTGGCAGATAATGCAGACGCCAAGATTGAGACTATGATCGAGGTATTAAGAGCTGCTGGAAATAACCAGGGATGGCTGGGATATAACCGGTTACTGGAGACCAATATCCGGAAAACGACAGAAATTTAGAGTTAGTTTTTTTATGGCCAGCGCAGCAAGTATGCAAGACTGTGAAATCATTACCAGACAACAACATAAGCATAGACAGGGGAAAAGGGCTGTCAGCAGAATCCGTGAGCGGGACACTGCGGCAACCCTTTTTAGGAGGTATGTTGTATGTCATTTACAATCTATATGTGAAGCGTGCTACTTTCCGTGGGGGTGGAGTTGGCCCGCCTTGTTGTTAGTCGAACCCGGCAACGGTTGCGCGCTGGTTGCCGCCGGACTCAGGTTTTGGAAAAGCTGGAGATAAAGGCCTTTCATCTTCAACTTCATCTTATGGTTATACTATATCAGGCAATTGTGAATAGAGTTTGTTGAAACCATAAAACAACTCTAAATTTTGGAAAATAAATCTTAAGGAAGTCTGAAGGAACGTAACGATTCGGTAAATCCGTGTATTTGTTGAGGCGGTTGTAAAAAGCATAGATAGGAATACCGGATTGTTGTAAAGGATCAAAAGTCATCGGTAAGGCTGCTTAGCTGCTATATTTACAGGAAATAAAAAATGGAGAGAATTATGGAAATCAAAAAAAATGACTGCTTCACCGTATCCATCGAGGATATGAGCGAGGACGGCTCCGGTATCGGAAAGCTGGACGGATATATCTGGTTTATCAAAGATGCGGTAAAAGGCGATGTGGTGGAAGCCAAGGCTATGAAAATGAAGAAATCCTACGGTTTTGCCCGTCTGATGCGCGTGATCACTCCGTCCCCGGACCGGATAGAACCGGCATGTCCCGTAGCCAGACAGTGCGGCGGATGCCAGCTTCAGGCCATGAGCTACGAGAGCCAGTTAAAATTTAAGGAAAATAAAGTCTACAACAACCTGCGTAGGATCGGTGGCTTTACCGACATCCCATTTTTACCGATCATGGGCATGGACGAGCCATGGAGATATCGCAATAAAGCACAGTTTCCATTTGGCAGAAATAAAAATGGTGAGATCGTTACTGGATTTTATGCAGGCCGTACCCACGATATTATCCCGCAGGAAGACTGCCTGTTAGGTGTTGAGGAAAATAAGAAGATCCTTGAGAGCATCAAGGAGTATATGATCGAGAACCATGTAGCGCCTTATGAGGAAGAAACTCATCAGGGCTTGATTCGCCATGCCCTGATTCGAAAAGGCTTCAAAACCGGAGAACTGATGGTCTGCGTGATCATCAATGGCAAAAAACTGCCTCACAGTGAGAAGTTGGTAGAAAAGTTATGCCGGTTCGATGGCATGACCAGCATCAGCTACAGCATCAACACCGATAAGACCAATGTGATCCTTGGCAAGGAGTTAGTAAATTTATACGGCCCAGGCTATATCACCGACTATATCGGTGACGTCAAATACCGTATTTCCCCATTATCCTTCTACCAGGTGAACCCGGTACAGACTGAGAAGCTGTACGGAACTGCCTTAGAGTATGCAGGCCTTACTGGTGGAGAAGTGGTGTGGGATCTGTACTGCGGAATCGGAACTATTTCCTTATTCCTGGCACAGAAAGCGAAGAAGGTCTACGGCGTGGAGATCGTTCCCCAGGCAATTGATGATGCAAGAGAAAACGCAAAATTAAATGGCCTAGACAATGTGGAATTCTTCGTAGGAAAAGCCGAGGAAGTGCTTCCGGAGCAGTATGAGAAGAATAAAGTTTACGCCGATGTCATCGTCGTAGACCCGCCAAGAAAAGGCTGCGACGAGCAGTGTCTGAACACCATTGTCACCATGGCACCGAAGCGGGTGGTGTATGTCAGCTGCGATTCCGCAACCCTGGCCAGGGATTTGAAGATGCTGTGTGAGAAGGGGTACGAGGTGGAGAAGGTGCGGTGCTGCGATATGTTTGGGTGGACGACACATGTGGAGACGGTAGTTCTTTTGTCCCACAAAAAAGCCG
>ERZ827452.464-NODE-464-length-55500-cov-4.887348_pt1 | contig 55500 bp, 54 predicted proteins | sample MGYA00519866_ERZ827452 | MGnify/ENA primary metagenome ERZ827452 (study PRJEB31778, sample SAMEA3449307) | human gut metagenome | biome: human gut; feature: human-associated habitat; material: faeces | place: United Kingdom | collected 2010/2012 ... | reverse complement strand
CTGTAAATATATCTATCCCATATTTACAAATATCATCTATTTTTTGTCCTTCATATTCTTCTATAATTATTTCATCTGCTAAACCTGTATTTTTTACGGCCTTCACTCTCTCCATAAGTGATTGTTGAACATTTATTTTCCCTCTTTGCTTGTCAAAATCTTCACTTGTAACTCCTACAATTAAATAATCTCCAAGGGCTTTTGCTCTTTCCAATAGTTTTATGTGTCCATAATGTAATAAATCATAAGTTCCATATGTAATAACTTTTTTCATGTGCTCCCCTCTTTCTATAGTGAGTTTCCTAATTCTAATTCAATGATTTCATGTGTTCTTCTTTTTTCAATAGGTGGCAATGTCATATAATCACCATATATTGTTGTTAAAATTTTATCATACTCTTCAGGTACTTTAAATAATTCATTTTCGAAATTTATATCAATAAATTTGTTTAAATACTTTTTATCATAGTACCAATAATCATAGCAAATTCCATCATGCACTCCAACTATTTTGCTAAATTTGCATTGAGCATATAATTTTTCTATTCTATTATATATGTTTTCTTTCTTTGTTATATTTGAAAGTATTATAATTGGTATAAATTTAAATTTAGAAATCCCATAGTTTCCTTTCCATACCCTAAATCCAGATTTAGCCATCATTATTTGACTTAATATTCTTAATTCTATCGATTGTTTTTTTCTCTTAAATTTATTTTCTGGTCTATAAAAATATGGAAATACATCTACAAATATTTCTTGGTGCTCTGAATTTGTTGCTCCTAATTTTTCAACATACTTTGTATTTTTTAGTCTTACCTTTGAAAACACCAGTCCATACTCTTTATTTAGGTTATAATTATCCAAAAAAAATTCTGTTCCAAGTTCTTTTGGTGCTATTTCTAAAAATCTTTTATATTCTTCGTCTAACATTCCTATATCCATATCATCATCCCAAGGGATAAATCCTTGGTGTCTTACAGCTCCTAGCATTGAGCCCGCATCTAAAAAATACTTAATATTATTTTTCTCACATATTCTTTTTATTTCTTTGGCAATTTTTAATTGTAATAATTGTAATTGTCTTTGTTTAGATAATTGTCCTTCACTCATTTATTATTTTCTCCTATACTATAACACTATTTCTTAATTTTTTCTTTTATTAAATCCAAAGTCTTTGATGGTATTTTCTTAAAATTTCTTATACAAAATCTAATAGTTTCAATTCCTTCAATTATATTTCCTGGATTATGATTATATTGTTCTATTTCTTTAATTGTGGGTAACCCTTTTTCTTTTTTTATAAATCCATTATATGTTATATAAAAATTATCGATATCTTTAAAACTTATTAACTTATCTGCTGGCAACTTTCTCCTAAAATGTATATATATATATTCTTGGTTTTTAATTTTGCCTTTTTCTTCGTATGCTCTATAGATTTTTCCGTCCTCACAATAAAATACTTGATGTTTATAGTTTTTATCACATTTTTTTAATCTAAATCTTTTATGAAATGTTTTTATCTCTGCAAATATTCTATTTGAAAACATTGGCAAATTATTTTTTTTGTAGATACTATATATTCCATCAGTCTCGTCAAATGCATAATTAATATCATTTTCAAATACTTCCTTATAGTTTCCACACTCACTACCTTCAAGTTTAAAATAATTATTACATTTTTCTATATTTCTATATAAAGCCAAATGACCCAAAGGTAAAAATTTATCATATTTTTCTATGTTATATTTTTCTGTAAAAGTTCTTATATCTCCCCATATTAAGTCAAAATCACAATGTCCCCAATAATCATATTCCTTTATATAATCGGAGAAAATTATTCCATATGCTGGCCTATAATCACAAATCTTATATGGTCTTTCCATTGATATTTTCATTTTTAACTTTTCTTCAGCTAATTTTTTTAATTCTGATAAGCTAATATTTATAATATGTACATTCTCAGGTAATTCTATATTTTTTATATCTGTAACAAGTAAAAAATCTATACTTGAATTACTCTGACATGATTTTAGCCAATAAGGCATCCAATCTGGAAATGTTCCATAATATATCCCTATAATAGCTATTTTAAGTTTGTTATTCATTTCTTACCTCTTTCAATTTAATTTATACTCCACTCAAATAATCTTTCGTAGCATTTTCTTTATAATAAATTTTACCTGGATTTCCTATGACAACCGAATGGTCTGGAACATCAAAGTTTACAAAGCTGTTTGGAGCTATTAAAACATCTTCTCCTATATGTATATTTCCTACAACAGTAGAATTAATGCATAATACAACATTTTTTTCTAGAGTTGGCGTTCCTTGTTTTTTCCCTGATCTTATAGAACCTATTGTAGTTCCTTTAAATAAAGTACATTCTCCCTTTATTATTGTATCAGCATTAACTGTTATATTAAATGGATGTATAACTAAAAATCCAGGTCCTATATTTTCAAAATTTATTTCTAATCCATATCTTTTTGAATATTTTTGTAATTTCCTCTTTGCAATTATTTTTATAACTCTATTATTACAGCAAGATAATCTTCCATAAAACAAATATTTAATCCTATTATTTTTTAATGTTCTTAAAATTCCCGGAATATTTTTCCAATTTTTTCCACAAAGTTTTGTATAATCTCTTTTAAAATACCCCAACCATATTTTATTATTCATATAATTCCCCTTTTATAAATTACTCATATTTTTAGTTTCTTCTTAGTAACTTTACAGCATATACAAAATTTTCATTTTTTCTACACAAAGTTATTAAAAGAATATTAGGTACTAATACGCAAACCATTATTTTACATATAAATCCTATTATTCCATCTATTGTTATGCAACTACATATAGAATATGTTAATATACATCCTATAATGGTACTAAAAATATATAATAATAATTTTTTATAGTAACTAACTGTCGTTTCATTAAAATATTCTTTAAAAAATGCTTTTGTTTCCCATATAAGAGATATGCATAGCATACTTACAATAGTTGAAATAATAACTCCATTAATTCCAATCCAGTTGACCAATATTATATTTAGTGTTAGATTAACAATAATTTCTATATACGGTTTCTTATTATCTATATTCCACATTCCCGCTGCATCTTTATAAACTAATACAGTTTGTCTTATTTTCCATATAAAAAAATATATACATAATAATATTACTGAGCCAAAAGATAGCATTAATTCTTTTCCCATCCACAATTCTATCATTGGTTGATATAAACATAGAAAACATATTGTGCACCAACCGAACTATCCATGCATTTATAAAGAAAAATTTATCAAAATCTTTTTTATTCTTTTCTATAGATTCAGCAACTAAACTATTTCCTATTCCTGCTAAAATTCCTTGATATACTATATCTAAAATTCCCGAAATTGCTGACATTAAATAATAATAATTATTATATATTGTAACCATATTAAGTCCAATAAAAGATGATATTACTATTGTATCTACTGAATTAGTTACAACAGATGATAGTTTGTGTCCAAATAAATCTCTTACTCTGACAACAATACTTTTAATTTCTTCTCGTTCTAATTTCCCTTCTGGGTTACAATTTGGATATATTTTTTTTACATATATCGCTGTTATAATATTTTCAATTATAGTACATATCGGTAGCCATACAACATAAGTATAATAATTATGAAAATTTACTAAACAGACTAATTGTATTATATATAAGATTATATGTATAACTGTACCAATATTAGATATTATATCTCTTCTTTGATATGCTGTTAATAAAGTAGATTTATATGCATACAATAAATAACTCGCTGAAGAATTTAATAAATATAAAACATATAAAACATATATATTAACATCAGTTGGATAGCCATCTTTTATAAACACCCCTAAAAACGGTAATATACATATTCCTAGTGCTAAAATAACAATTCCTATTGTACGATATATTTTTTTATATAAATTTTGAAGTTTACAGATTTTTTTTGTATCGTTTTCAGCTATTGGTCTATATAATTCAAATACCATTGCACTTCCTATTCCCAATTCTGATAAGCTAAGAACTTGTAGTATTGATGAAAACAAGCTACTTAATCCTAAATATTCTGAACCCATAGTATATATAAGAGCAGTTCTCATAATAAAAGGGAAAATAATAGTTATTATTTTATTTAAAAAACCAAATTCTATATTACGGATACTATTTTTCTTTCTTTCTAATTTCGCCTTCATATAACTCCTTATTATTTTTCGTATATGTCATTAAATATCTTAATAATATAATTAACATTAGTCCTCCAAGACTTGCCATAGTCTGTGAACCTGCTGTGGAAATTACCATAAATACAAAAGTAAAATATAAACTAAGTTGATTTGCATTACTTTCTTTTATGTCTTTGTACATTTCGTAATAAATTAATATAAATAACATTAATCCTATCCAACTAAATTGGCCTAAAATCATTGGCCAGTATACATCTGTTATAAATGCCGGAAAATTCTCTGACAAACCATGATATAGATTTAATCCATATTTATAATATAAGTTACTATAGGACACTCTAGATGAATAAGAAGCATATGTACCAAATCCTGCCCCTGTTGGGAAATAATCATTTGCTATTGTTATTGCTTTTTCACTCAAACCTTTTCTTGCAGATTCAATCTGTAGAAAATATGTATTTATTTGATTATAACCTAATAATATTATTAAAACTCCTATAAAAACAATACTTATAAAGTTCATTTTTTTGTTCTTGTTTATTTTCTCAGAAATACTTATTAGTATATATACTCCTACTGCTGATATTCCAGCTGCTCTTAATGTCAATATCATTATAATTAATGCACATATAATAAATATTATATTTCTTTTTCTGTTCAAATTTAATATTGCTATGAATATTACTAATGGAATAATTAATGAATATGGATTATTATATACAAATTTAAAAGACTTAATTCCGTATCTTATTCCATAGTCCATTCCAAAATCAAGAAAAAGGTTTAATATTCCAAAGGTAAATGCTATTATTATATAAATTTTCGCAATTATTTCTAATATTTTCTGTAAATTTTTTATTTCAAATACTCTATCTTGTAAGCAAACATACACCAAATATACTTTTATACATGATATTATATCTATACAAACATAAAATGGAGATTGAATTTTGTATATAAAATTGCCTGCTAGTCCAAATATTACAATAAAAATTAATGATGCTAATATTTTTATATCATTTTTTTTCATTTCAATTTTATAATTATTTTTTATAATTTTAAAAATAAAAACGAAAAACACTATAATTGTAATTGTTTCATCTATATATTTAAAAAATGGAAAAAATTTTAATATTATACTATCAAATATTGTTGCCAAAAATACACTAACAAACAAAATACTTTTAATTATATTTTTCATTTTTATTATCCTCCTCATAAGTTTATTCAATATTTTTTTGTTTTTTTTTGCCTAAAATAAATGGGAAATATCTATTTATAATTATTGATGGAATACCTAGCAAAATAGAAATAATTATAGTTAATATTACTGATATATAATATATATTGCTTGCATTATATATTATATATTTCTTTAATATTACTTCTAAAACACTCTGTATTTTTCCACTAAATGCAAAATATACTAATGTATTCTTACCAACAAATTCTATCCATTTATTAGAACTAATTTCCTTACTTACAATTACTAATATCCATATTGATACTAAACTTAATATAAAATACATTAACATTTCCGTATCATAACTATTTATTGATATATATGCATTATTAAATATCTTGTAATTTAAATATAATAAAAATGAATATACCAAAATAAGGAAAAATAAATTAATTTTATTTTCATACTTTCTTATTCTTTCTTCTATGAAATTCTTATAAATCAAACCTATTGCCATAAAAAATACTGCAATTCCCACTTTTTGTATATGCCATGGTAATTCAATTTGGATGTATTTATTATATAAAAATGATATTATCCCACATACTGTTATAACTGTAAAATATATCTTTTTTTTATTATTTTTTAATAATTTGTTAATAAAATAAAATATAATACTAGTTATATATAAACATGCAATAAACCACAAGCCTGATGTTTCTCCTATTTGAAACACAAATTCTTTAAATTGTACTAATATAGGCTTTTGTTTATTAAAAGATATTACAAATCTTAATAATATATTTATTAAACCTAAAATTCCAAAAGGCAGTAATAATGTTTTGGTTTTATTAATAAAATATTCTTTAAAATTTGTCTTTTCACTAAATAAATAGCCAGAAATGAAAAAGAATCCAGATAGAAACACAGGTCCAAATATAGTTTTATATATTGGTGGACAACATTCCAAATGACTTTCAATAACAAACAACATTAATATGCCTCTAGCTATGTCTATCCAATTTATTCTTTTGTTTTTATTATTATTCATTTTTCTCTTATTTTCTCCCTATTATATTATTTTTTATTTCTCTACCAATATTATTTCCCATTGCTTGTCTCGAATATTTTTCAAGATATTTCTTTCTAGCATTTTTCCCGATACTTTCCATCTTTCTGCTATCTAATAATAGATTTAATATATTGTTAGAAAATTCTTCAACATTTTTTTCTAGACATATTCCGTTTTTACCATTTTCAATATACATTTCTGCCAAAGTGCTAGGTTTTGTTATAACAACTGGCTTACTATATGACATAGCCTTTAATAATACTGTATCCCCAGAACATATATTACTATCTTTTAAAGGAATAATCATTAATTTGCAATTTATTATGTATGGAAATTGCTTGTCACCCGTAATATCATTTCTTATTATAATGTTATTAGGTAATTTTTTACTTGGTTTATATTGATCACAAATAATTAATAATTTTTGATTGTTTGATACTTTTTTCCAGGCATTTATCAAAAAATCATAATCTCTGTTTGACCTTCCTATAGCTAATGAATAATTATTATATTCAACATTAGAATCTTTCCATTTTTCATATGTATCTGGTAATCCAAAATTTGTTACAATAAATTTGTTTATTGTTATATCAAATTTATTCGAACACTCTTCTGCATATTTCTTTGACGGTACATGTATATAGTCTATATAATCATTTTTCACACAAAATAACATGATTTTTCTATACAATTTTCCTACTATTCCTTTTTTTTCTTTATATGTAAAATTACAAACAATTACTATATTTTCTTTTTTTACATGAAACAAATTACAATAAAATGCAAAAAATAAAGTAAAAAATTGTTGCCAACCAATAATATAATTGTATTTTCCTCTTTTTATAAAAAACTGAAATGGATATATAAAGTAAATCACATACCTCTTAATATTATTTATCAAATTATGCGAACCATTGCATTCTTTATTTTCTATTTCAAATTTTTCGCCTGTTGCAGATTGTAATCCTTCTGCAAAACTTTTTATTTCTTCCTTATCACAGTCAGCTAAAATTAAATTTTTTTTACTCATTTAACACCTCTATTTTAAAATATTTTTATATTCATTTTCAAATTTTTTTGTTAATTTTGCCCATGTATAATGTTCACTAATTAAAGCTTTTGTTTTATTTTTTATATTTATTTTTTCTTTTTCATTTTCAACTATATCTATAATTGTATCAACCCATTCTTCTTTATTATCTAATTCCCTAATAAATCCATTTTTTTCATTTTCTATTAATAAAGATGAGCCTCCGCATAGTGTTGTAATTATTGGTACACCAAAATACATTGCTTCTAAATAAACCATCCCAAAAATATCATATTGAGTTGGTAATACATATACATCACTACAATTATATACATATCTTATATATTTTTGTTCGACTATTTGAAGATTTACCACGTTGTTTTCTAATTGATTTTCTTTAATATAATTAAAACTTTCTTCATAGTATTTTTCTTCTTTATATGCTTTATTTCCAATTACTATCAACTTATAATTTTTATATCCCTTTTTATTTACAATCTCATTTAAAATTTTTAAAACGAATTTAAAATTTTTTCGTTTTGAGATTGCTCCTATATATAAAATATATTTGAAATTTTTTTTATTATCGATAACATTTTTTATTTTATCTGGTACTCTCTTTATTTCTTGTTCTAAATTATATGGATTTAATCCTACGCCTAAAGTGGTTATATTCTTAAATCCTTTTTTCCTCAAATAATCTTCTGCCAAATAACTTTTGGTTATAACTGGCACTTCTGTAAATTTTGCTTTGTGTAAAAAAAACAAATCAAACACTTTACTACGTAAATTGTATTTTTTTGTATATTTTGACTTGTATGGTCCGTGATAAATTATCGTCTTTTCAGGATATTTTTTATACAATAGCCAACTACATATTTGATCACATTCAGATGTTTGAATAATATCGTATTGATTACATATATCATAAATCTCCTTGTTATAAATAGCATTCCAAATCAAATTTTTTCCTTCAATATGATAAACAGTTAATTTTACCCCATCTCTCTCTATTATTTCTTTAAAGCCTTTTCCCTTCTTAGCATAATAAACTAGACCGCATTCATGTCCTAATTTTGCTAATTCTGTTGCTAATCCTATTCCTTGATTATTGTATGTTGAAATAGAACAGTCTTCTTCTATCGCAATAGTTCTTACCAATAATATTTTCATCTTTCCTCCATATATTTCTACAATTTTTTTCTCCGTCTTCTGAGATAATATACAGCATATATACAATCACTGATATTTTCTTTTTGTAAATTATGCATAGTGCTTATTTAATTATTATTTTTCTCAAATTCAAATATCTTTTCAAGAATTACTTTATCTAATTCATTCATGATTATAGCAATTATTATTGAAAAAATTATAATTAATAGCCCACCTAAATCTTTATTTATTGACATTTTTTTAAAAAAATCAATAAATAATCCATGATACAGATATATTTCAAAAGATATGCTACCTAAGTATTGTAAAAATTTATTTTCAAATTTGACTGATTTATTTATAATCATCAAGCATATCATTATAAATAACATAACTGCTATATTATATATTAATATTTCTAATATTCCTAAATTCAAATATTTTCCTAATGCTAAAAAAATTCCCATCGAAATAATTAAAATAAGTATTTTGAGATAATGTTTACTATTAATCCATTTTACTAAATTTTCTCTATTTTTTGCAACTATAATTCCCATTAAAAATGCTAACGTTGACTTATACCATGTCGCAGATATTTTAAAAAAATACATTAACATCAAACATATCACTATTATTATCCCATTTAAAATTGTTGCTTTTTTAAATGAATATTTTTCATACGTTATAAAAAACATACTATATAATGCTAAAATTTCATATATAAACCAACAATATTTAACAACAAAAAATATATTTTGTTGTTGAATTTCTCCTCGCAAAAAATAATAAATTATATAGAGAATAAATGCATTAATAAATGGAATTATTACTTTTAAAAATCTTTTTTTACTACTTCTAAAATAATCTTTCTTGGTTAACATACTAACCATAAGACCATATCCAGAAATAAAGAAAAACAATCCGACAAATAAAAATCCAAAATATTTAAATGGTTTTACAACAATTAAATTTTCATTATATTGCACTGCTATATGATAAAAAACAATTCCTAAAGCTATTATTCCTTTTAGCATTCCAGTTTGACTTATAGTTAATAATTCTTTATTTTTTATGTTTGTTTTCCATTTGCTTTGCAATATCTTCATCTACAATTTCTTCTCCCTTTTTCCATTTTAAAGCTTCCTTTGATCTATCAGATAATCCATCATTTGCAACACAATTCATATCACATGTTGAACATCTGTCTAATTCCTCTTTGCTTACTTTTCCGTCTTTATAATCTCTAACTATTTTATTTTCAAACATTGAATATTTATCTTTCTTATAAAATTTAAAAAACTTATGTCTTATAACCCACCAAGCTGGTTTCCAAATATATTTGTGCATAGCTGGCGAAACTGACCCAATCATCCAGCATTCTCTATTACAATATTTAACTTTTTTTCGTACATTTTTTGCTTGCTCTGAATTCCATAATTGTTCCCATGTCTGTTTATTTAAATTTCCCATAACTTCTTTATTTTTTGTTCCATTGCAAGGCATAACATCCCCATACGGATCTATAAAGAAAGTATCGAAAGCCATATCACATGGTAATAATCTTTTTTGCCCAAATATATAATTAATTAATCCATGGTTAAAATATGCTCTAAACCACTTTTTAGGTGATTTTGAATTTAATAACTTATTTATTAATTTTTCAAATTCTTCAGCCACCATTAATCTATCTTTAATTATATTTTTAGCTTCTACAAAATAAAAACTATTATGTAACGATGCTGTTGCAAATTCCATATTTAATTCATTTGACAAGTCATATAATGGAACTAAATCTTTAGCATTAGCATCCTGTACTGTCATTCCAAATCCAACATCAGGATGTTTCATTTCTACTAATTTTTTCAATGTCGAATAACCTTTATTAAATCCGTCATTTAATCCTCTGATTTTATTATTAGTTTCTTCTAAACCTTCTATTGAAATTCTTATTCCTACATTGGGAAATTCTTCACAAAGTTTTATAATTCTATCTGTAAAAAATCCATTTGTCGAGATAACAATTCTATCTGATTTTTTATATAATTCTCTCACAATATCTGGTAAATCTTCTCTTATAAACGGTTCTCCACCTGTTATATTTGTAAAATACATTTTAGGCAGTTTTTTTATTGTTTCTAAACTTAATTCTTCATCTGGTTTTGAAGGGCATTTATATCTATTGCACATCGTACATCTTGCATTACATCTATACGTAACTATAACTGTACCATTCAATTTTTTTTCTGCCATTTTTTATTCCCCCTTTATTAACTCTGTATATATTTTTAATATTTTTTCATAATATACCTCTTTTGAATATAATTTTTTAGCTTGTTCTTTTGCATTATTACCTAATTTACTTGCTAATTCTACATTATCCAATAATTTTCTCATACAACTTGCCAATTCTTCTATATTATCAAAAACATATGTGAAACCACTATAATGATTTTGAATTAATTCTGGTATGCCTCCAATATTCGCTCCAATAACAGGTTTTCCAATTGCTAATGTTTCCATTATCGAATATGGACAGTTTTCATACCAAATAGATGGTACCACAACAAATCTAGATTTGCGTATTTGTTCTTTAATCTTGTATTTGTCTAAATATCCTAATAATTTCACTCTACCCTCTAAATGTTGTTCAACTATAAATTGTATAATATTTTCTTTTTCTGGACCATCTCCTGCAATTCGTAATTCTCCTTTTTCTATGAGTGAAAAAGCTTTTATCAAATTAAATATTCCTTTTTCTTTTGACAATCTTCCTACATATAATGCATATCCTTCGTCTATTTTAGGGACATTATATTCATCAATATCTATAAAATTATGTATTGCTAATATTTTATTTCTATTCATTCCATCTTCTATTAATTTATTTTTATAAAATTCGCTTGGTGTAATTATATAGTCTATTTTTTTAGTATAAATTTTGTTCTTACGATAATAGTATCCCTCGACAGCTCCTACGATACTTTTTAATATTGAATCTTTATTACATTTATTCTTTATACAATTTGTATATCTACCTTTCAAGCATTTTTCGCACACATTTTTTTTGTTATCTAACATTAATATTGCTGGGCAAATAGCTTGTACATCATGTGCTGTGAAAATTATTGGAATATTCTCTTTCTTCATTGGTTCAATTATAGATGCAGATAGTTGCCTTTGAAAATTATTTAAATGTACTATATCAGGTTTAAAATCTTCCAACGCTTCTTCCATTTTTTTCTTATTTTCTTTAGAATATATTACATCTAATGCTTTCAACTTACTTCCATTATTTAAATCTACAGGTTCTACAAAATATTCTTTGCACCCCGTTTTTATGTTTTTTTCATCTCTCATAGAAAAATAAGCTACTTCATGTCCATGTTCCTTTAAAAGTTTTCCTAATTCAAAATAATATTTCTCACTTCCACCTTTTAAATAGTGGTACTTGTTAACTAATAATATTCTCATTTCTATCCTTTTCCTATAATTTCATAATACAAATTTTGTGTTCTTTCAGTAATTTGATCCCAATTATATTTATTTAGTATATACTTTTGTAGTTCTTCTTCATTATGTCTGTTTTCCCCTTTTAAGCATTCTTCTAACTTCTCTTTTAAATCTTCAGCATTGCCTTTTTTAAAATTTATAGCCATACTTGCTACTACTTGAACATTTTCTTCAATATTACTTACTACGCAATTTTTTCCATAACTCATGGCTTCCAATAAACTAATTGGCATTCCTTCTACATCACTCGGCAAACAATATACATAACAATTACTGTATAATTCATCGAGTTCTTGTCCTTGAACAAAACCCGTTAGTATTATATTATTATTTTTATTTGCTTTTTCTTTGATTTTTTCTAAATATCCATTTGTATGACTCGCTCCACCTGCAATAACTAGCTTTTTATTTGTATTCAACTTGTTATATGCATCTATTAAATAATCTAATCCTTTTTCTGGAACTATTCTCGCCAAAAACAATATATATTCATTTGTATCTAACCCATATTTTTCTTTTATAATTTCAGGTTTTCTTATTATTGGTTTATTAACACCATTTGGTATAAATATTGTATTTCTCCCATATCTTTCTTTAAAATATTTTTGGACACCTTTTGATAATACAATTATTTCATCCGCATATTTCACGGCCATTTTTTCACCAAATTTTATATATTTACTTGCTAGTCCACCCCATTTAGCTCTTTGCCAATCTAGTCCATGTATAGTTACAACTATTTTCTTTTTTAATATATGCGGTATCCATAACATTGCGCAAGAACCTTCAGCATGATAATGCAATATATCGTATTTTTTTAAACTAGCTACTATACTTGCAAAAAAAGAATACACTAAAGCATCTAATCCTTTTTTATTTATTGTTGGTATTGTAATAATTTTTGTCTTTTTATATTCCTTTATTTTTTTGTTTTCTAAATTCACATTTTTATCTTGAACATTCTTCCCTTTTCTATTATAAATATCTACTTTATGCCCTTTTTTTGCGAGGCGAGTAGACAGTTCCTCAACAACTATTTCTACTCCACCTTCTCTTGACGGAACTCTTTTATGTCCTATCATTGCTATTTTCACGTTTAAATTGCCCCTTTTTTAATACTTTTTATGTTTTCTAATATTATTTTTGTATTTCTTTTATTTCCACATTTACTTGCTTGCTCTTTATCTAAATTTAATCTACACTCAAACCAATACATTTTTCCATCACTATATCCCTTTTTCATTTTTGTATAATGATTTTCTGTGTTTATTGTTATTGTATAATAACACAAAATAATAGTCAAGTGATAATGGAATTTTATTGTCGTTTTTTACAAAAAAATAGAATAATAATTAATCATTTATTTTTAATTAATTATTATCCTGTTTAAATTTATTTTTTATTTTATAATTTTTTAATAAAACTGTAAATTCTATTCACTAAATTTATTTCAGTTTTTACTCTTTGTATCCTGTTTTATTTACTATTTGATTACTTATTTGTTTTATATCATCTGGCACTTCATAATCTTGTTTATCAAATGCTTTTTGGTGTAATTCTTTTACATTGCTTTCTAGAGTAACTGGCACTCCATACCATCTGTCTAATGTTATTCCTTGTGTTTTATATGGCCATCCTATACTGTCTGTTATATTGTAGCTTAATAAATCTGGCATCATTGCAATAATGCTTGATGAAGATATATTAGTATATACTTTTGGCAATATTGTGTCCATTAATGAGTTTATTTCTCCTGCACTCTTAGTTTTTAACTTTTTAAGCATTGCTTCTAATACGTCTCTCATACGCTCTGTTCTTTTATAATCTCCACCTGCTGTGTATCTAATTCTAGAATATGCTACAGCTTGGACACCATCTAGTTTTTGTTTTCCGGCTTTAGTTATATGAGATGATTTTATTCCTGTATTATCTGATGTTCCGTCTATATAGTCATTAATATATTGTAATTCTGATTGTTCTATTGTCATTTCTATTCCGCCTAATGCATCTACAGCTTCTGCTACTAAATCAAAATTAACTGTTACAAATTCTGTTATGTTTAAGTCTAAGTTTGTATTTAATGTTTTTATAGCAAGTGGTGCTTCTCCATAAGAGTATGCATGCGTTATTTTATCTAGTCCGTGTCCATCTATTTGTACATATGTATCACGGTATACTGATATTAATTTTACATCTTTTGTTTTTTGATTGATACTTGCTATTATTATGCAGTCACTTCTGTTACCCTTTCCCAAATTGCTATCTCTGCTGTCTACTCCAAATAGTGCTATATTTCTATATCCAGTAAGTTCTTTGTTTACATTTAATTCATCTACATTTATATCTACTTGTTGCATTTTATTTAACTTACTTGATATATATGAGTATCCACCTATTGCAACGCCTCCTATAATGATTATTAATATAAGTAGTATAATTCCTATAACTTTAAAGATTTTTCCAGCTTTGCTTTTTTTCTTTCTTGGTTTTTCTTGCATTTCTGGATTTTTTATGCTCCCTGTTCTTCTTTCTCTCTTTTCACTTTTCCCTGCCGAATGTTTTCCTGCCATTTTTATCACATTCCTTTCTGTACTATACTTTTCATTTTTTTGTTTTACTATTTTAGAACAAATTTTACTTTGTAAAGTCTCTGCTCTTTATATAAAAAAGTGTTAAAATATAAGTTACTTCCATATTTTAACACTAATAATCGATATTGTCTAGATTAAACTTTTTTCCATAACCAATTTAAACTACTATCTATGCTCTTTTTCTTTTTTGATTTGCTTTCCATTTCGTCTATCCATAAATATGATAAGAATGATACGAAAATAAATGCAAAATCCACTGTAAGGCTGATAGCTAATTGTGTTTGAATTTCTGGCACAGTTGCTATTGAATATTCAAATGCATGCTCTGTTAATACCATTAAAAATACTACTAACATTATTCCTGGTATTATACTTTTTTTGCTTTCTCTTCCTAATAACATAACTAATGTAAATAATACAAGTGCTACTATTACAGAAAAAGCATTTGAAAAGTTAATTATTGGTGTCATTTGTTTTTCCTCCTTTTATCTTTCGATTTACATTTATTATTTTACATATAATATTACTTTTTTTCAAGTATTTTTTTAAAATTTATCATAAATAATACCCTACCTTGAATTTTCAAAGTAGGGTATCGGCATTTATGCAATGTCAATATAGTAATTATTGTTGGCAAACATTTCGGGTCTTTCAGCCTTATATCTGTCAACAGTCTCATTTTTCCTCAAATAGATTCGACTGTATGGCTTGTTCTCCAAAAAATATTTCACAAACTGATGAACTACCTCTGAACCATATCTTACATCCCAGGATTTATTGGGGATAGATATTTTTACTTCTGCTACAGTTCCATCTATTTCAGAAACCTGAATAAGTCCAATTAATTTGGAATCAATGTCTTGTACCTTCAAGTAATAACGACTGTTATCATTGGGGATAACATTTATTCTTTCTTTGTCATTTAATTCATGTGTTTTTGCCTGTGTTTTATACTTTTGCAAATCACCTTCTTTAGCATTGCTTATCGTTACTCTCCGGTTTCCAAATCTTTTGTTTATTCGCATATACAAATGCCTCCTTGTTTATTTTTATAGTGTATAACTATTATACAACATTGTAATGTACTTTTCAAGTGTTCTATTGATTTTTGTCGATTTTTGTCATTTCGTGTCTGTAATTTGTACTGTTTAAATGTTACTTTTAAACAGTCTATCTATGCAAAGTTTCTATTCATCCCAGTTATGATATACTTCAGATACATCGTCTAGTTCATCTAGCATGTCTATTAATCTTTCCATTCTTGCTGAACCTGCTTCATCTAGTGCAACATATGTAGATGGAACCATTTGTACTCCTGCCTCTAAGAATTCTAATCCTTCTTGTTCTAATTTTTCTCTTACCTCTGAGAATGTTTCTGGTGATGTTGTTATTTCGTATACTTCTTCCTCTGAAGAGAAGTCATCTGCTCCACTTTCTATTGCAAGCATCATTAGGCTGTCTTCATCTAGTGAGCAATTTGCTTTGTCTATTACTATTACTCCTTTTTTAGTAAACAAATAAGATACACATCCATTTGTTCCTAGGTTTCCACCACATTTTGAAAATGCATGTCTTATATCGGCTGCTGTTCTATTTTTGTTGTCTGTTGCAGCTTCTATTATAACTGCTATTCCGTTTGGTCCATATCCTTCGTAAATTACTTCTTCGTAATTTTCACTATTTCCTGCTCCAGCTGCTTTCTTTATTGCATTATTTATTGTATCGTTTGGCATGTTAGCTGCTTTACATTTTGCAATAACATCTTTTAATTTAGAGTTTCCTGCTGGGTCTGCACCACCTTGCTTAACTGCCATTAATAATTCTCTTCCTAATTTTGTAAATACTTTTCCTCTTGCTGCATCTGCTTTTCCCTTTTTTGCTGCAATATTATGCCATTTGCTATGTCCTGACATTTCAATTCCTCCTTCATTTTTTATATTTATTCAAAACATTTTTATTTTTAACTTGTTTTTTATTGTAACATATATTTTTTTATTTGTGTAGTGTTTTTTATAAATTACTTTTATTATCATTATATTTTGAAATCGATATTCTTTCTAATAGTCTTTCTAGCATATATGTTTGTAAAACTGATTGTGCTGCTACATTATTTTATTTAGCCATGTTATTTATTGTAGCTTTAAAACTTATTGTATTTCTTTTCAGTTATAACACCTTTATCCATTAAAAATTACCCTCTTTTTTGACAATCATACTCATATTATATATTAAATCGGTATAATTGTCGAATTTTATAGCTAAATAAAATATCATAATTTTCTCTCATTTATTTGATATTGGCTCTAAAATATGTTATAATCCTATTATAGTAACTAATTAACATTTAGCATGCAATCAGGTGCTAAGAATTATTAACAAAGGAGATATGGTTATGGCAATTTTTCTTTTGGTACTCGCACTTGCTCTTAATTTTATTATTTCATGGGCAAATGCAAACTATGTTGGTCGGTATTGGTCCGAGTCTAAAGAAGTAGGCGGTAGCTTTAGAGTCTATATTGTAGTAGGTTACATTATGGCAATAGCCGGATTTACTATGGTATATGGTTATATTTTACTACTTATTTCTCCACTCTTTTTACAAATGGCAAAAGTAGATCAAGAAACGATTTTGATGTTTGAACAACTTGCATCAGATTTGATTTATCTTTTCTGTGTTATAACTATGATTCCAACTGGTTTTTACATTTGGATTCGTAGTTTAAAAAACTTTTGGGAAAAGAAAACTTTGGCTAATGGTTTAACTGCTGGTTGGAACTCATATGCTCAAATTCATAATACTATTAGTGTAGCGCGAAATGCACCAAGTGCTTTAGGTAGAGTTGTAGAAGCTCTCTTTGGTGGTAAAGGTAAGAAAAAAGATAATACCGTAATTGTGTTATGTGCAATTTTTGTATTAATTCTTGCTATATTTGGTGGATATTTCACAGCATCTGCAATTATGAAAAAAGCCGATCGTGAGTATGATATGTTTGCTGATCTCAAAAAAAGAAATCTAAACTAGTATTAGCATCAAATTATCTCAAAACTTAAAAAAGACTTTAAGAGAAAATCTCTTAAAGTCTTTTTAGGTTCATGTATTTAGCTCCTTCACACGTTGCTTGATATATTCCATATCGTTCTTTCTATTTCAGCGCCGTACTATTATTTATTACCAAGGTACTGTACATAAATAACACATCTTGATTATTAAACTCTATATATTTACCTAAAATTTTAGGTGACACATATCTTGTGTCCACGACTGTAATTTTGCTATATGCTTCTACTAACAATGGTATTAAACTACTTCCATATGAATCTCTAAATACAATTAACTCTTTTTTATTATTGTTTTGTGAATTTTCTATTGTTAGCAGTGGCGTAGCACCTGATAAATATATATCATATTTGTCTAAAGAGTTTTTCTTTTCCATATCATATACTTTTGTCTGTTTTTTGCTTTCGTAATTATATACTGTACAATTTTCTAATGTTTTATTAGTTAGTATATACATCGGTTCGTTTTGTGTTTTTATTGGTACCTGACTTGCATATACTCCTTTAAAATCTGCCACTTTTATTTTTTCGTATTGCGTACTTACATTTATATTCATCTTACTTGCAATTTCATTTGCTACTTTAGGTAAATTTTCTTGTTTCCAATGAGTATCTGTTTTATAGTAGTCTGATAATTCTAGTAAATCAAATATTTTTATATATTGAATATTGCTTAAATTTTGTTGCATTATACTTTCTAGTTTATTATAGTCTATTTTTAAATTATCTTTATTTACAAAGTAATTTTTATCTGGAACTATTGTATAATATATATTGTTATTTTCGTTTAGATATAAGTCTTTTATTTGATTTATCTTATTTGTAACATTTATTACTGATTTTTCATTTAATTTATATGTTTGTTCTATTAGATATTCCTCGTACTTGTATATATTATTATAGTTTTGTTTTTTTAATATATTAAATTCAACTCCAACTTTTAATTTTCTAAATTCATCTCTTTGTATAAATTGGTCCATTGAATATTTATCAAATTTCTCAAAAAAACTACCATCAAATAGTTTAGAAATTGAAAATTCAGGAAAATGTGCTAGCTTTCTTCTTTCTGCTATAGAAATATCTGTATCTTTTTTTAAAATATTTATAATGAATACGGTTGTAATTATAAACACAAATACTATTGTAACTACAATATTTTTTACTTTTTCTGTCATACCTTCCTCCTAAAATCTAAAATATAAAAATGGATTATATGAGTTATCTACCAAATATGCTGTAACCACAATTAAAATTACAGTTATACATATTGGCTCTAAAATGTTTATTATTTTATTAAATAGCTCTTTTTTTCTTAATTTTTCTATTGCATTTTTCAAAAGTGGTGTTGCCCCTATTATAGCAATTATTAAAACGACAAAATAATTTTTCAAATAATATATTGTATAATTATTTATAAAGTTTTCTCCATTTGCTCCAAACAAACCTATAATGTTTCTGCAAGCCTCTGTCATATTATTTGCATTAAAAATAATAAAACTTAGCATAACTATAAATAGTACGTATACCCTTTTTAAAACGTTTGGCATTTTTTCTATATATTTTCCAAGCCATAACTTTTCTACTATTAGTATTATTCCAAACATTACGCCCCAAATAACAAAGTTCCAACTCGCTCCATGCCATATTCCTGTAAGAGCCCATACTATTAAAATATTTATTATTAATCTTTTTGTCCCTGCGCGATTTCCTCCTAAAGGGATATATACATAGTCCCTAAACCATGTACTTAATGATATATGCCATCTTCTCCAAAATCCTGTTATACTTTTTGAAATATATGGATAATTAAAGTTTTCTAAAAAGTGGAATCCAAACATTCTTCCTAACCCTATTGCCATATCCGAATAAGCTGAAAAGTCAAAATATATTTGTAGCATATACCCTATTGCAAATATCCAGTAAAATATTACACTTTTTTCGTCTGTTCCCGTAAAAGCATTGCATAGCTCTCCTAACATATTTGCAATTAATACTTTTTTTGCTAATCCTACTACAAATCTTCTTACTCCATATGCAAAATTTTCAAAACTATGCTTTCTATTATTTAATTCTTTCTCTATTGTTTCATATCTTACTATTGGTCCTGCTATTAGTTGAGGAAATAGTGAGACATATGTAGCAAGTTTTAAAATACTTTTTTGTAATTTTACTTTTCCTTTATATACATCAACCTCATAGCTGATGATTTGGAATGTATAAAACGAAATTCCTATTGGAAGAGCTAATCTTAGAAGTGTTATGTTTGTATTAAATATTGTATTTATATTTGTTATTATAAAATCCGTATATTTAAATACACATAAAAGTGCTACATGTATGGCTATAACTAATGTTAAAATAGTTTTACTCTTGTATTTATCTATAAAAATAGCTCCAACATATGCTATTAAAATTTCTGCTAGCATCAAAAATACATATTTGGGTTCTCCATAAAAGTAAAATAGCATGGATGCCACAAATAATATAAAGTTCTTTGCTTTTTTAGGCACAGCAAAATATGCTATTATTACTATTGGTAAAAAATAATATAAAAAGCTTATACTTGTAAATAACATTTTCCTCTTGTATGGTATATTAACTTTCCCATACTCTCCTCTCTGTTTTTTTATTTAATATAGAATTAGGATTTTATACTCAGCATATACTGCTGTAAAGCCTTAATTCTAACATATTATCTTCTGTAGAAAGTTATTATACTTTCTACAGAACAGATAAAGCTTCCAAATAAGGAAGCTTTATTTTTAATATATTATTGTACTACAAACATTTCTGGTGGAAGTTCTATATTTTCTTCCTCTTCTGATTTTTCTAATTCTTTTCCTATTTTATTGTCTACATATTTTTTAAACTCTTCGTAAACTAGCTTTGCCCATTCTTCATCTGACATTACTAAGAATATAATATTGTCACTGTTTGTAACATATAGTTTTTCAGCTGAAACACAAATCCATTTTCCCATATCTATGTTGTCTATTATCTCTTGTTTCATCTTTTCTATGTCTGCTCCAGGTTTTACTTTAAGTACTACTGCACTATATGCTTGTGCATTCATAAGTGGTTCTGAGACAACTAGTTTCTCTACATTTTCGTTAGATTGTAATCCCGTATATGCTTTAACTAGTTCTTCGTCAGATATATCTATTTCCTCGATTTCTAATTGTGGCAATTGTTCCTTCAGATTAGAATTGATTGTTTTCATCATACTTTTCATTTGACCAACTGTTTCTATTTTTGCCTCACTATTACTATTTTTGTTGCTTGTTGCAACTACAATTCCTATTACAGCAATTATTAAAACAGCTATAACAAGTATTATTGCTATTGTTTGTTTTTTCATAAGTTTTCCTCCTTATATATTTTATTTTTTGTCCTATGTTAGTAGTCACTTTTAGTATAACATATAGGTGTGATTTTTGTCTATATATTTTTAAACAAAAAAGAAAGATGAAATTAATCATCTTTCTTGTGCAATGCTATTTGGCATTTGAAACGTTTCTTTTTTTTCGTTAATGTTTATAATCTTCGTTTCTCCAATACTCTTTTTCTTGAAAGATTTTTCTCTTTCAAGGACTTTTTCAAATTGTTCCTCTTCTACAAAAATATTGTAGCCCCTTGTTGCTCTTTTTATCATTCCCCACAATTCATTTGGAGACATCAGTACATCCAACAAAGAAATCTCTAAAACGATTCCTTTATCTCTTTCGTATAAAGTAAAATAATTATCTTCTTCTCTTACAAAGAATTTTTCTTTTTTTATTTCCTTTATTATTGTGCAATTCTCCCGTAACTGTTCTTCTGTTATAACCATATTTTATCCCGTTCCTTTCTACTTTTTGTATTTGTCTAAAAAGCATGTCTTTGCATTGCAAAAATCTTATGTTTGACACATAAGATTTTTATATCACTTTTTCCATTTTTTGTAAATATGTTTTTGGAATTTTTTTCCAGTTTTTTCTTCCATTTTTCTGTGTTTTTCGACAATTAGTAATTTCTTCCACAACCACTACATCCGAAATTTGTAAATAGTAATAAGAAAACTATTATGAAAAATAATATTTCTGTATCGCCACATCCTCCAAATAGTCCATTTAAAAATCCACCATTATTTCCGCATCCACATCCAGAATTACAACCCGTGTTACATCCGCAATTTCTAACTTCTTCTTGCATACAATCTCCTCCCCTTTCCTTTTTTGTTACTTTATACAATATATAGTATGCTTTTTGTAAATTTTGTGTTACAATAAGTATGTAGTAATAATCGTAGGAAGGAATATGATAATATATGAAAAAAATTGAATTACTTTCTCCTGTTGGAGATTTTGAGTGTTTAAAAGCTGCAGTTCAAAATGGTGCTAATAGTGTCTACTTTGGTGCTTCTAACTTTAATGCAAGAGCTTCTGCTAGCAATTTTGACTTAACTGATTTAAAAAAAGCTATCTCTTATGCTAAATTAAGAGGTGTAAACACTCATCTTACATTAAACACTTTAATAAAAAACAATGAATTTGAAGATGCCGTTTTACTAGCACAAAAAGCTTATGAATTTGGCATTGATGCTATTATAGTTCAAGATTTAGGTTTAGCTAGAACTTTAATAAAGAATTTTCCAAAGCTTCCTATTCATGCTAGTACTCAAATGACTATTCATAATTTGGAAGGAGCTTTAGAGGCTGAAAAATTAGGGTTTAAAAGAGTTGTTTTATCTAGAGAATTATCTTTAGATGAAATTAGATATATATGTTCAAATACAAATGTGGAAATAGAAACTTTTGTCCACGGAGCACTATGTATTTCTTACTCTGGTCAGTGTTTATTTTCTAGTATAGTTGGTGGAAGATCTGGCAACCGTGGAAAATGTGCTCAACCTTGTAGATTACCATATGAACTAATCCAGCAAAACAATGAATCTTTTAGTTCTACAGTGGATAAAGGCTATTTGTTAAGCACTAGAGATTTATGTGCTTTAGAATATATTCCAGATTTGATTTCTGCTGGAGTAATGTGTTTTAAAATAGAAGGTAGAATGAAATCTCCAGAGTATGTTGCTACTGTAACAAGAATTTATAGAAAATATATAGACCTAGCTTTATCTGGCAAGCCTTATGTTATAGACGAAGCTGACAAAAGAGATTTGATGCAAGTTTTTAACCGTGGTGGCTTTTCAAGTGGTCATCTTTCTAATAATCCTAATAAAAATTTGGTTTATAAAGAAAAACAAAATAATATGGGAATATACATTGGCAATGTTGCTAATATTAAACCTAACAAAGGTCATATTTTCTTTAATTTAAAAGATTCTATTGCAATTGGTGACACTATTCAGTTTGAGAATGAAACTACTAAGTATACAGTTTCTGAACTTATGATTAAAGGAAAAAATGTAGTTTCTACTAGTAAGAAAGATTTAATAGAAATTGGTAGGATGAAAGGCAATATTAAAATTGGTGATAAAATTTATAAAATTGCAAGTAAAGAGCTTTCAGCTGAAACTAAACTTTCGTATAAAGACGAGAACAAAAAAATTATGCTTTATGCTAATATGTATGTTCACAAAGATAAGCCTATTAATCTTACTGTTAGCACTATAGACTCTTCTAACAAATTATTTAATAATATTAGCGTTACTAAACAATCAGATGTTATTCCTGTAGAAGCAAGTTCTAGACCTATGGATTTTGAAAGGATTTCCTCTCAGCTTAATAAGACTAAAGATACAATTTTTAGTTTTAAAGATATTAATGTAGATTTGGAAGAAAATACTTTTGTTCCTTCAATAAGTTCTTTAAATGACTTGCGTAGAAACTGTTTAGAAGAAATTATCACTATTGCAAATTCTAGACTTATTAGAAATAGCAATTCTATAAAGCTAGAAAAAGTTTCTTCTAAGGGCACGAAACATAAAAATAGAACCGTTACTGTATTACTTAATATTTTAAATGAAGATTTCGACTACTCAAAACTAGAAAATATAGATGATGTATACATTCCTTTAAAATATTTTTCTAATAAAAAATACGAAAGCACTATACTTTCTTTATCTAATTCATTTAATGTGTACATATATTTACCCACAGTAATAAGAGCAAATTATAAAAATATATTGAGTAATTTAGTTGAAAAATCTATTGCTAATTACAATATTAAGGGGTTTGTAATTTCAAACTTATCATCTTTTATGCTTATAAATAAATTACCTGCTAATAGCAATTTTGAGTATATTGCAAATTATACTTTAAACTCATACAATTCATATACAGAAAAAGAACTTACTAATCTTGGAATAAACAAAATTACAATTTCTCCTGAGTTAAGTTCTAATGATATTGATAACCTTTGTAGTAAATCAGATTTTTCAAGAGAGCTTATTGTATATGGTAGAACTCCTTTAATGTCTTCTAACTATTGTTTACTTGGACATTCAAATAAATGTTATCCTAATTGTGGTACAAGATGTTTAGATAACAAACAATATTATTTAAAAGACAGATTAGGTTTTAAATTTAGAATTATTCCAGATAATGTTCAAACTGTAACTACTATTTTTAATAGTAAAATTACTTCAATAGATGGTTCTGTTTTTAATGTAAATTCATATAGAATAGATATTTTAGATGAAGATATTGAGCAGATAAACTCTATTGTAAGTACTGTTCTTGCTGGTAACAGGCTTGAAGGTAAAGAATATACTAACGGAAATCTGAATAGAGAAATTTAAATGAGCTGTTACTCTTGTAAATATTTTTAATTAGAAGTTTCTCGTACAGCTTGTTAAATGTTAGAAATAAAAAAGTTAGGGTAAATTTCTTATTTTCCCTAACTTTTTTTGTTTTAGTGTTTTGCACTTAATTTTATTATTAAATCCATGTCATCATCTTTTGCTGCCTTATTTTTTCTAATTGCTCCACATTTCTTGCATTTAAAAATTATAACATATCCTTTTTTGCTATCAATTTCAAGTCCCACTGGTTCTAATATTCCATGGCATTCTTCTGCCCTATCTCCTGGTTTTACATCTACATGTTTTGAATGCAAACAATATGGGCAGTGATTTCTGCATGAATACCCTAATTGTGGCACTTTTTTACCACAGTTTTCGCAAATAAATTCTTCATCTATTACTGTAAAATTTCCTGCCATTTTTTCTTGTATGATTTATTTAATAACTTAAATACACCATACACTCCTTTCTTCATTTTTATATAAATCCTTTTTGAAAAAATTTATGTTTATGGCTAAAAAGCCCATTCTCTAATATTCTTTCTAAATTCTAAACTAAAAAGGCTGTCCCTAATAGTTTAATAATCAAATATTCCTCCACCTAAAAATTCTCGTAATAAAGAGTTTTTAGGAATGTCATCTATATTTATTGGTTCAAAATATTTTAAAAATTCGCATAATCTTTTTGCTTCCGAATATTCTTCTTCATCTTTTCCTATTTTTTGAAACAATGGCAATGCATAATTTCTCAATGCATTTAGTTCATATATTAATGAGGTATTAAACATTACATCTGCATCTTCTTGATATGGATATATGTTTTTTTCTTCTCCACGAGTTATTGAATTCCATGCTGACAAAGTCTTTTTAGCATCATATCCTCTAAATTGGCTATCTCTTACAGTTCTTCTTATAATTCTAGTGTCTGTAGTAGATATTCTGTTATAATAGTCTATATTTAAAACTGTTAATGCACTTATATATATTTTAAACTTTTGCTCTTTTGGTATTGACGGTGTTAAATTGTCATTTAGGCAATGTATTCCTTCCATTACAAGAACCTCGTCATCTTCTAGTTTCATAGTATTTCCTAAATATTTTTTACATCCTTCTTTAAAGTCAAATGTAGGCAATTTGATTTCTTCCCCATTTAATAATTTTACCAAATCTGAATTTAATAATTCTAAATCAACTGCTTGCAATGCTTCAAAATCATATTTTCCTGTTTCATCTATTGGTGTTTTATCTCTTTCTACAAAATAGTTATCTACAGAAATAGTTTTTGGTTTTATTCCATTTAATCGTAATTGTATCCCTAATCTTTTGGCAAAAGTTGTTTTTCCAGACGAAGATGGACCTGCTATTAAAATTATTCTATTTTTCTTATCGGTTGCAATTAAATCTGCAATTTGAGATATTTTCTTTTCATGTAAAGCTTCTGACAATAATATTAGTTCTTTACCTTTGCCTTGTCTTATTACTTCATTTATTTTGTCTAAAGTATATACTCCAAGAATTTTATAAATATCGTCATATTCATCTAGTGTTTGTAGAAGTTTTTTAGTTTCCTCATATGGTTGTAATTTATTTGGATTGCTCTTACTTGGATATCTTATAAGAAATCCATCCTCATATTTCATTATATCAAACAATTTTATATATCCAGTTGAAATTGGCATTACTCCGTAAAAATAATTATAATAATCATTGCAAAAATATAATGACATCGTATCTTTTTCTTTGTTTTCTAATTGAACCTTACCAATCGTAGTATTTTCCTTGTTTAAAAATTCTATTGCTTCTGCTCTTGGCATTTCTACCTTTTCTATTTTTAAATTTGAATCAATTATTTCTTGCATTTTATTTTTTACATTTTGTAGCATTTCCTCAGTTGGCTCCATTTTTTCTATCTCGCATAGCATGCTACTTTTTAGTTGATAATTTATATTTAATTTTATTTGTGGATATAACTTTTTAAAAGCCATCGACATTATAAATAATAAGCCTCTTGTATAAATACGTCCGCCATCTCTATCTGTTGTATCTAATAGTTCAATCTCGTCATTTTCTTTTAATTTATAATTCAAATTTTTAACTTCATTATTAACTTTGCACGCAATTATATTGGCATTTTCCTCTTCGATTTTTTCTTTAAAAGCATCTATTACTTTGCTATTTTCTTCTATATTAACTTCTATATTTTTATATATAACTCTCATTTTTTTACCTATCCAGCTTGTGGCCTTTCCTTTCGTTCAAATTTCTAAAAATATTATATCTTATTTTATCCAAAAGTCAACAACAAATCTGACTTGGCTATCTAACAATTTCAATTTATTGCTTTAAAATATGTTGTTTTGAAATTCCTCGTGCATATTTTATTGTTTTTTGGAAAAAATATTTATAATATATTATATTGTAAAAGAGTTGATTTATGTGGATTTTAAAAATATATTTAATAAATTGTTTACTTGGGAGGTTCCTAATAATTATCAATTTGAATTGCCAGAAAAAACTGACGATACGGAAAGCACTGTAAAGAATACTACAAATAACGTAGAAAAAAACATCTTTTCTAGCATTGATGTTAATTTAGAGTATTTAAAAACAAGATACAATTTTTTAATAAACAGTGACATAGTTATTAGAGAATTTAATCTTTTAGTTCAAAACAGACAGTATAAGGCTTTTTTACTTTTTATTGATGGAATGACAGATACTGATTTAATAAACAATTATGTTTTAAAGCCTCTTATGCTTAGAAATACTGCTAACACCTATGAAGACAGTAAAAACAGAATTATTTCTGAGGTCAAAACTAATAATATTACCGTACGAAAAGTTAAAAAGTTTGATATTGTAGAATATATTTTAAATTGTCTGCTCCCCCAAAATAATGTAGATAGAAATTCGACTTTTGATGAAATTGTATCTGGTATAAATTCTGGCAACTGTGCTTTATTTATCGATACACTCAATATTGCTTTTAACATTGATGTCAAAGGTTTTAAGCAAAGAAGTGTTGACACTCCACAAAATGAAATTGTAATAAAAGGACCTCATGAAGCATTTGTTGAAAATATAAGAACAAATACCTCATTACTGCGTAGAATTATTAACAATGAGTCTTTAATAATACAAAATGTAAATATCGGTAATGTTACTAAAACTAAATGTGCTCTTTGTTATATAAAAGACATTGCAAATTCAGATTTAGTTTCTGAAGTTGAATATAGAATAAACAATTTGCAAGTGGACTCTGTCTTATCTGCTGGAGAATTAGAGCAACTAATAGTAGATAGTAATGACTTAAATGTTCCTAAAGTACTATCTACAGAACGACCAGATACGTGTGCTCACTATCTTTTACAAGGAAGAGTCGTTTTAATTGTAAATGGTACTCCTCTTGCTTTAGTCGTTCCTACTACTTTAAGAGATTTCTTAACCACCCCAGAAGATATAAATTTAAAATATAGTTTTACTGTTTTTTTAAGAGCAATTAGACTATTAGGTGCAATAATCACCTTACTTTTGCCAGGTATGTATTTAGCTATTACATGTTTCCATCAAGAAATTATTCCAACAGAGTTGCTATTTGCTATCCTATCTGCCAGAGAAAATGTACCTTTCCCAGTAATTGTAGAAATTTTGTTAATGGAAATATCGTTTGAGCTCATTAGAGAGGCTGGCCTTCGTGTTCCCTCACCAATTGGTTTTACAATAGGTATTGTTGGAGCTATTATAATAGGAGATGCTGCTGTTAGTGCAAATATTGTAAGTCCTACGCTTGTAATAATTGTAGCAATTACTGCTCTAGCGTCTTTTACAATTCCGGACTTTTCTTTTGGCTTTCATTTAAGACTTTTTAGATTTGTCTTTATTTTACTTGGTTTTACTGCCGGATTTTTAGGAATAAGTCTAGGATTATTTGTATATATTTCTATGCTTGCAGATATGAAATCATTTGGCGTAAATATTGCTACTTCTCTTGTTCCTAATTTAGAAGGCAAAAGGATTAAATATTTTATTCCACCTATTTGGAAAAGAGAATATAGACCTGACTTTTTAGACCCAAAAGCTTTAAAGCAACAAGATAACGTTAGTATGAAATGGAAACAAAAATGATAATTGCAAAATTTATTAATTTTTTTGAGAAAAGTAATAAATTTCTTTGCATTTTCAAGTTGACTTTTATGTAAATCCGTAGTATAATAACAATCGGCATTTAGTGTGGTATATATCAAAGGCAGATTGACTTTGATAGCCTAAAGTGTATATGCACAAAATACACTTTTTAGAAAGGAGATAAAAAACTATTACTCTACTATTGAAGACAGGAGGAAAATGTCATGAATCAAGAACTTTTGAACTTGCACCCAAAACGTTACCTTTGTCCCTATTGTGGTTGCTGGCATGATTGGAATCTTTCGGAGCCATTAAGATATTATGATATAGTTTCCGCTGACTTAGCATGTGAAAAACAGGAATCTAATGGTTACTACGATCTTGATTGCTACAAAATAAGAAGAACACGCATCCGCTTTTCGAATGGCTATTGCCATTATGAAACTCTGCCTACATGTGATAAATCCAATTTAAATCTTGATGGTCAAATCTCCATTGAGGACATTTCTGAGATTCCTGACAGAGCTTTAGTAAAATTTACTGTTCCATTCATGCCAGACAGAGAGTTAGGAAGTGATATGTATTGTAGCGGCTGCCCGAATACGGACATATGTTTGATGTGCAAATTGAGTGATGCAAAGTTGATTCCTGATAGTTACTCTATGGACATCTCATTTGGATTTGAATTTGAGCAGTCAGATTACGAGAAGATTTACAAGGCAGATTCACTTGAACTCAAGGAGAAAGAACTACAAGAATGTAAACAAGCTCTTAACTGCGAGGAGCAATCTTTAAATGGTAATGTTAGCAAAAAACAAGTTTCTCAACGAACACAGATAAAAGAAAATAAGGAGGACAACACTATGGCAAACAATATTTTTAACATGAACATGGAGTTCGGTCAAAATAAGGACGAGAACATCGCAAGCACAATTATGGGAGTAGCAGTTAAGAATGGAGATAACTGGCGGATTTATGACAAGAAAAAGCATGAAATAACTGATGTCGGTAATATGCAGCTTGGAAATCTTCCAATCTTTGTTATGCCTACTACAGATCTAAAAGAAGGAGACCTTATCAAGGATGCAGGTGAATATTATTTTGTCATAAAAACAAATAACGTTAGCACCCAGACTTTGTGTGCAAAGACAGGAGAGTTGAAGACGGTTATTCCTATTAAAAATGTTTTTGGATTCAGTTGCTACACAAAGGTTATTGCTCTTAGTGACTCTATAAGTATGGAGAATGATTTAAATGTAGAAAATTTAGCTATTATGTCTATGATGTGTGGTCAGAATGGGCAGGATAATAACCAAACAAATCAACTACTTCCGTTGTTGCTGTTTAAAGACAAGCTTGGTAGCAATGATGACGATATGATGAAAATGATGCTTATGTCTTCTATGGCGTCTACCTCGACAGGAGATGGCACTGCCATGTCCCAAATGTTGCCTCTTATGCTTCTAACCGACAAGAGCGACAGCGATGATGATATGATGAAAATGATGCTTATGTCTTCTATGATGAGTGGCAATATGGCAGACAGCAACCCTGCTATGAGCTATTTAATGCTCAATATGTTTATGGAAAACAGGAAGAATACAACAAAGGTTCAGTCACCTACTAAAGGGCCTTCACAGATTACTAGTAAAAAAACTACTGCAAGAAGAAAGAAGAACGAAAGTGCTCAGTCACCTGCTAAAGGGCCTTCACAGATTACTAGTAAAAAAACTACTGCAAGAAAAAAGAAGAATGAAAGTGCTCAGTCACCTGCTAAAAATACTTCGCAGCTTACTAGTGAAAAAACTACTGCAGACTCAACTGAGGATCCGGCTGAATAATCAAAAATTAGTTAAATCTCTAATCTATCCTCTCAGGACGCTAGTCTTGAGAGGATTTTTTTGCCAATGTTGGGTTAAGATTTTGGAACAAGTAAAAATAATATTTTATAGCAAAAATTTATTAATTTTTTCAAAAAAGTATTGACAATGATTTCAAAAAAAGTTATAATAAAAATCGTTCTAGCAAAATATATATCGCAGGTGTCGTATAATGGCTATTACCTCAGCCTTCCAAGCTGATGACGAGGGTTCGATTCCCTCTACCTGCTCCATTTGAAATCAACTTACGGACTTAAAAGTTCGTGAGTTTTTATTTTATATAAAACTTTAAAAGTTCTCTTTCTAGAAAGGAGGACTTTTTTCATGCTTGAATTTAAAGCAATTGAAAAACTAAAACCTAATAAAGGATTAACCGACATCTTAAAAGATTTTAAATATAAGGTTATATTAGGACAAGCAAAAACTATCTTGCACACCAACCTACAAGTAGTAATACCTACTGAATACCAGATTACATATCCTACTACTCTTACAATACTTGAATACAAAGTTAATGAAATATCAAATAAGCCTTTTTATATTAAAGAACATAATCAAAAGTATAATTTTAAAGAAATTGCGCAATTTTTGAAAAAATTTTAATTTTAGACTATACATTTTGCTTATTTGTGAGGAAACATATAGAGAAATATATTAAATTTAACTTCGTAAAACTCACTCTAATTGAGAAAATTAATAAGAAATATTAAAAATTTTCAATTTAGTGTCTGATATTTAGTGTTTGAGTGAGGAAACATATGAGAAGTATTTTAATATTTCTCGAAATTTAATGAAAGGAGGAAAACTATGAGATGTGGTATTTATGTAAGAGTATCTACTGATGACCAAAGAGATAATGGTTATTCTATTGATTCACAACTTAGAATGATTAAAGAATATTGTGAAAAGAATGAATATAATATTGTTGATATTTATAATGATGCTGGACATTCTGGAAAAGATTTGATGAGACCTGAAATGCAAAGATTACTAAAAGATATTAAATCTAAAAAGATTGATAAATTAGTTGCAATTAAAGTTGATAGACTTACTCGTAATAATTATGATGGTTTTTGGCTACTTAATTATTGTGAGGAACATGATGTAAAAATAGAACTAATACTCGAACCTTATGATGTATCTACTGCTAATGGTGAAATGATTTTTGGAATGAATTTAGTATTTGGTCAAAGAGAAAGAAAAGAGATTGGTGCAAGAACTAAACGTGCTATGGAAGAAATGGCATTGGAGCGTATTCATCCTAGCAAAGCACCTTATGGCTATATTAGAAATAAGGAAACTGGTCATTTAGAAGTAGAACCTATTGAAGCAGAAGTTGTAAAAGAAATATTTGAATTATGCAAACAAGGCAATTCTACAAGAGGTATTGCTACTATTATGAAAAATAATAATGCGTATCTAAAACAAGGAAAATGGAAATCTGATAGAGTTTATAAAATACTTTCTAATTCTATTTATATTGGAGTTTTTGAATACGGGAAATATAAAAGAAAGCCACAAGATATTTTAAGAGTTGAAAATTATTGTGAACCAATTATTGATGAAGTAACATGGAATGCTACTAGAAATGTTTTAGTAAAAAACAAACATTCTAACTATGGAGAATATATTCATTTGTTCTCTGGTTTAGTAAAATGCCCTATTTGTGGTGAGATAATGTCATCATCAGAATCTTTTAAATATCCTAACGGAAAGCAAAAAGTTTATTACCATTTAAGATGTAAAAATCATAATTGTAGTGGATTTGGACTTCATTATAATACTGAAAAAATAGAAACAAAATTAAAACAAGTATTAGAAGAATTAACACTATTTATGCTTTCTATGGATAATGAAATTATAACTTGTAATTCTACCAAAAGTGATGATGTAAAAGATATAGAAAAAGCAATCGAAAAATTAAAATTACAGGAAAAAAGATTAGTAGATTTATATTTAAGTTCTAATTTAGATGTCAAAACAATTAATCATAAAAATGATGTTATCAAAAAGGAAATTGATAAACTAACTCAAAAGAAAGTAAGACTTGATCCAGATAATAATTCTAAAGAATATACAATAGAACTTGTTAAAAAATTAGATTGTACTGAGAAAAATAACACTTTATTTTTTACTAATATTAAAAATATTGGATTTGCTTTTCTTTATGATTTGCTATCAAGAGAAGCTAAAAGAGATATGATTCATAGACTTATATCTATGATAGAAATTAAACGTGATAAAAACTACAATATTGAAATTAAAGATATAAAATTCACAAATGAATTTATAACTAAAAGCAGTAAAGAATACTTAAAATATCTTAATAATATTATGAATGACAATAATATTGGAATTAAATTTCATAAAAAAATTGATGAAAGTGAGTTAAAAACTATGGAATCGAATTATGATATTTTATCAATTATGAAGATGAAAAACAAAGAATATTCTGATAAATTTTTAGAAGAATTTATTACTAAATCACAAGAACATTTATATATAGATGGTATTGTCAGTTGTCCATATACTGAGAAAAATGTTATTAAAGATATTTTAATATTAGTGCCAAAAAATGAATTAATTAACACTATTTAAAAATGAAAGGAATGATAAAAATGAAAGTTACTTATACAAGAAAAGGAGATTATTTATTACCAGATTTATATTTAGAAAAAAACGAAAATTATGGAAGACTTGGAAGATATGGAATATTAAGATTACACTTTATTGCACAAAACAAGCAAGCACTTTATGAGACATTATTGATGACAAATAAATTAACTCATCACCTTCTTTTAGTCAGTGATTCTTGTGATAATTATTATAAAGAACTAATGGAAAATTATATTAAAAATGATGAAAGACTGTCTGAAAAAAGCAAAGAATTAAATCCATTAGAATGGACAAAATTGATGAACAACTATAAAAATACAGCAGAAAAAATTGTCTTAAATGAATATGTTTTTATATAAATAATCTTTAAAAAAGAGGAAAAAATTATCAGAATAATTTAATCCTCTTTTTTGTTTTTTTGGATATGGGAATAAAATCTATGTCTAGCCAGCACTGAATTTATACTCCCGCATAAATTCTACTATGGGAATTCCCAGGCCCTTTTATTTTATATTATATTTTCTAATTTCACAATTTTTTTGTGTTCCAATTTTCCAAATCTTGCCATCTTTTGGAATACCATTAAAATACGCATATATTGCTCTTGCTACACCATTATGCGTAACTATTAAAATATTTTTATTATTATAATTTTTAATTATATCATTAATACAAGAATAAACTCTTTTTAACAAATTATCTACTGTTTCTACATTTTTATATTTAGTAGAATAATAATTCCAATATTCTTCTCTATCAATTATTTCATAGGGCATTAATGTTATATCACCAGTATCTCTTTCTATCAATCTGTTATCGTAAATTATAGGGATGTTGTTTATGTTTATAATATTTGCTGTATGTTTTGTTCTTTTCATAGGAGAACATATAATCAAATCTATATTAATTTTTCTTAAAGTATCTCTTACTTTTTTTGCTTGTTCTATTCCTATATCATTTATATCTTCATCATTTCTTCCATTAAATAGTCCTAAATCATTATTATTTGTTCTACCATGTCTTATAACATAAATATTCATAATATTATCCTTTCAATAAACTATTTTAAATTCCAATTTTTAGGATTATACTTTTCAGTATTTTCTAATACTGAAATTTGCTTTTTTATCTCCCTTATATCGTCAAAATTAAATGAATCAAATTTATCATAAAAACCTGTATCTTTGTTTGGAAATACTAGCGCTTCTCCAAAAGTTTGAGTTTTTGAATTTATTGTTCTTCCATATAAATGTATATGGAAAACTGGATTTTTTCCTTTACGATATGCCCAATTACCATTTTCTTGATAGTTTATTTTTTCTATACTAATATTCCTATTTTTCATTCCGTTTATCATTGCTTCGCTAATTAACATTGTTAGTCTCATCACTTCTGTTGCTTCTTTAGGATTTAAATCTAATCTACTACAAAATTTATTTTTTTTAGCTCTTATCCAAATATGCCCACCATCTTTTCTTGGAATATGTGGCATTTTAGGTATACATACTATAAAATTTTTAGTTTCGTAAATAATTTCATCATTAAAATTTACATCCATTATATTTTTCCTCCATTAATTCCTTAAGTTTATCTGGAAAATTAACAGTCATTCCGTCTATATTAAAATTAAAAGCTTTCCTCATTATATCTTCATTAGAAACTCCCCAAAGTCTTACTCTAACTCCACTTTTATTTGCTAATTTTATATCTTCTATTGTAACATCTTCTGCGTTAGGACATATTTGAATCCCATTAATTTCTAGTAATTTACTTATATTATCAATGTTTATTCTATCTTCGATTAACCAAGACAATTTTATATTTGAATCTATCGCCCTAACATTATTAAGAGCATTAAAATTAAAAGATGTTATATAAATATCATCGTGCGTAGCATATTTTTTTATAATATCTAAGACATCCTTTTCTATTCCTTCTTGTTTTAATTCTATAGCAAAAGTTAAATTTTTTGATAAAAATTCTTTGGCAAAATTTTCAAATAAAACAATTCTTTCATCTTTATATTTTATATCAAACCAACTTCCAAAATCAAAATCTAATAATTCTTTATATGTATAATCACTAATTTTACCTTTTCCATTGGATTTCTTATCAATATTTTTATCATGAAAAATGACAATTTTTCCATCTTTTGTTCGTTGTAAATCTAATTCAATCCCATTTGCACCTAATTGTAATGCTTTTCTAAATGATATCATTGTATTTTCAGGTGCGTATGCAGAAGCACCTCTATGTGCATAATTAACAAACATTTATAATCACCTCTCAATAAAGAATCTATTACATAACAAAATTATACTATAGAATAACAAAATTTTCCATACTACCATTGAAATTTAATAAGAATTCATATATAATGTTTTTAGAAAGAGAGTGTTATGGTTCGTAAGCTGTTGCTTAACCGCTCCATATAATGCGTTTTCTTTAAACTCCTTGTAATTATTGATATGAGTAAGTTTGAAGAAAACAAAGTGAATATCATTTCACAATATATAAGTCGATTTAGTCGGCTTAATTTTTTTGCTTTTAATTATCTTAATTGGTAAAAAAGTAAAAATCAGCCTCAAAGTATTGAAAAATGAGTTTTTTGTGTACAGTAAAAAAATAGCAATAAGTAAAGAATTACATTCTAAGATTGAATGGGCTTGCACTTTTAGTAATTGTAAAACAAAGATAAAGAATGGTAATTTGAGAATGGTAGAAAAAATTTAGCAAATAAAGTACCCACTCTCTAAATTAAGAGATTTTATCAATGGTAACTAATACTAGAAGTTTTCTTTATTTCAGCAAGTTATATAACAATAAAATAATAAAAATAGAAGTCAGGTCATTGAAAAATAAAGAATTTCGTGGTATACTGATTATGTTCTAGCAAATTGCTAGATTAAATTTTATACTCCTGTTTTTCATTACAGGTTTATCATATATAGCAACTATTGTAAAATTAGTATTTCAAGGAGGTAAACTAACACAAAGATTACGTAATAGTGCATTAATAATTGAAAAGGAGGAAATCTTTATGAAAAAGGCACTGTTAAATTTCTATCGGAGTATTGTAGGCAATGAATTCGGTTGGAGCGGAGAAGGTAATGAACTATGGTATTATTTTTTGGCATTAGTTATCAACTGTATGCTAACGTGGTGGCTTAAACCAGAATTAGGAATCATTTTTACGGTGGCTGCCGTAATACACTGTATAACGTTATGTGTATATGGATTTGCAATGCTTTCTGATTCTAGCGTATTGTATTCTATTGCATACTATGCAATTCATACTGTAATCTTTATAGTATGTATTTTCTTTAATTGGAAATGGACTATTCTAACGTCATTAATAGTAATCGTTGCATACTTTATAGCTCCCGATTGTATGGGAGATAATATTTTTATGAGACCACCTAAGGAATATATTGTATATTGTGGCAACGAAAATATTTCTGCAATATTGGTATTTCATACTATCTTATTTGCTGCTTTTGTATTTGTTGCATTGAGCTTACCTATATCTTTATGGATAAGGATTATAATCATTGTTATATGTATGATACTTCATCCCATAATTGATTTTCTTGAAGGTGAGTGTATAATTATAACTGATGTTACAAATGAATCATTGGAAAAAATAGTGCAAACTATAAAAGACAGCAAGGATTCTAGGAATAATTAATCTTTGTATAATAGGTAGGAAGATAATTTCCTACCTATTATTGTATATACGAAAAACAATAGAAATGGCAATGCCATTTCTATTGTTTTCAATGTTCAATTAGATTTTTAAAACATGTGTAACGGATTTTAACCTCTTGTCATTAATTGTTGTCATTCCCTTTTCAATAAAAAAGTCAATTGGCATATCAGTGCCAAAGCATAACCCTATACGTGCATTTTTATCATCGTAATTGGAATCCGAAATATCTGTACCTGCATCAACCGAAAAAATGATAGGATCAAGGAGACAATATAACATATGTTCAAGATGTGTAACTTGTAAGTGCATATCGTATAACTGTAACTCCATTCTATTTGCTCTAGCTTCACTATTTCTAACTCGAATTTCTAAACTGTTAGTTAAATCTTCAATCCAATCAATTCGTTTATGACATTCATTGATGGACTTTTCAACAGCTTTAAAATTCTCCTGCATAGTTTCATGTAAACTTTTTAAGTTTTTCTGGTTGGTGTTTATCATCTTATAGAGATTTCTTTGTGTTGGCATAATCATCCCTAAAGTAGTTGATAAATGATACAACTTTTCTGAGAAATATTTTGGTAGAAGTTCTTTACTTGATACTTCTTTCCATGGATCATAAAATGAAATAGGTGCTAACATATAAAGCTGCTGCTTGCCTGCATACTCTTGGGAATTAGATACTACGTGTTCAAATTCATTATATGAATCACTAATCTTGATTGCATAAAGCTCGTTCTCTTCCCTATACATTTTAATGACTTTGTCCATATCAATATAAGGCATCGGCAAAATTACGAAACTAAGTGAATCTGCCATTTTCTTTAATTCCGATATTTTGACAACTGGATACTGTGATAAATCACTTAAATAATTGTATCTCTTCCTTGTCTTAAGACACGAAGAAGCAAAATCCTTTGGAATAAATCCTACTTCGTTCCAAAATTTTTGAAAAACAAAAGACTCTTTCTCAAGAATCTGCTTTCCAATTTGAGAATTTGCAGATATATTAACGCCAAATGTCTTTGACATTAAATCTACAGCTTCCCGAAACTCCTTTAACTGATTAGAATACTTTTCTTGTTTTGCTACCTCATTCTCTTTTAATTCTTGCACTGGTAAAAAATCTGCTAATACTGGCATAATGTGCTCTCCTTTCTGAATCAAACATTACAACTGTTACATTATGAGTATAAGTGTGTTAATTAAAATTTTTTAACTAACACTCAATAAAAATGCGACATAAAAATTATATTACATTTTACATAAAATTTCAAGTTTTTTTATTTTTTGTATATTCCTTTATTCCTCATCTTCTCTATTTTTAAAGTACTTTTTAAAAAGCTATTTCTTTGCCAGCTTCCTTTTTCAAATATTTATCTATTTCTTCATAATTTGGTATATATTTCTTTACCAAGTCATAAAATTGCTTGCTATGATTTGGATGAACTATATGGCATAACTCATGTACTATTACTGCATCAATAGCATATTCTGGTAACATTACAAGTCTACTACTAAAGTGTAAATCCTTCGTCTTGGTAGCACAACTACCATATCTAGTCTTTGCATCTCTTACTTTAACACTCTTGTACTTTATTTTCGTAACATTACTCCAGTATGGCAGTTTTGTAGCTATAATTGCCTCTGTGTTATCTTTAAATAATTTTCTTATCGTTTTTTGTATCCAATAGTCTTCCTCTTCTTTCTGCATTTGGCTTGGAAGAAATATTTTGAATATTTTATTTTTCTCATCTATTCTAATACTTATTACATCTTTTTCATGTTTTACATTGTTAATAGTATAGTTTTCTCCTTTATATAAAATACTTCTTCCGAGTTTCCCATCTTTTGTCTTTTTCTTCTTTTTGTTGTAATATTTTTTTATATTCACTATAAATTTTATCTTCATTTTGTTGCAAAAGCTTGTCTACATATATTTTAGGCGTGTATGGTGATTTTGTAATTTTTAAAACTCCATCTTTAAAATACATTTTTATGCTTTTAGCTGTTTTATAATTTGTAATTGAAAGTGGTATATCTGTACCTTTTATTTTTATAAAATAGTTCATTTTTTTGTGTATCCCTTCTTAATTTAAATTGCAACATATATATTTTTTAACTCTTTGACATATTTTTTAGTATTTCCGTTATACATACTAATACAGAAGCATTAAGTTTACTTTTCTATCTTTTTATATAACGTCGATATTCTTGTAAGAAGACTCTCTGTGCTGGATAAATATTACGAGCCTAAGATTTTCTTAAAAATTATATTTGTTAGAAAATCTTAGGCTCTCTTTTTAATTTATTTTTCAACTTTAATCTTCTGTTTTTAAATCAATCGATTTAATGCATCTGCTGGTCCAAGAACACAATTGGGTTTTGGACATACATAATCTGGAAATTTGCATCTTGGTCCTACTGCATACTGCTTTAAATACTCGCAAACTCGTGGATTTGAAACCTTTGTTGCTTCTATATACTTGTATAAAGTTTCCTCTGTTTGTAGTGCAATTTCAAGCTGTGCACATCCACATAAGCGCTCTTTACACTTAAGTATAAAGTTTTCAGCTGTACCTCTCTCGTTAACCAGTACCATTTTCCCTTGTGGGAAGTATTCGGCAAGGGAGCTAATATCCACCAGCCAATCTTCTTCAAGTAATGTATTTCTGATAATAGGTGGTACAAAATACTTTTGTGTTTCCAACGAACTTACACTAATTTCATAATTTAGAGTTCTATGTCTTTGCGCCTGGGCTAATTGAGCAAAAGATGCCCAGTAAGTTGTGCAATAGTTTTCTCCCCACTCATCTGGTCTTGCCACATTAGAAAACAATGACAGCTTGCGACTTTTCGCATCCGGGCTAATCCCATCTACCTTGTACTTTTCATTCAATTTTACGAATTCCGTAAAGCATGGTTTTAGCCTTTTGATAAACCTAGCAATTTCCGGTGTATTAGCCGTAGACTCTTCATTTGCAAAATCTTCCATCATGTGAAGGACATAGCTCATCTGTTCTAAGGTGACCGAATATCCCATAGTCGTTGCCGGCGTAAATACAGAAATCATATACCGAGCATTTTCCTGTGCTAACTTCTTTGTTTGAACTTCTGTTAAGCATGGATATTTCTCGCGAATTCTACACTCAAAAATTCCTATCCATTTTTCATATAGAAGCTGTTCCTCTTTTGAAGGCTTCATTTTAGTATATCTCGCTGACTTTTCAGATGTAGAATATACCTTCTCGTTATTTAATACCATTGCCATAATTTTAGGCATTTCCTCAAACACAAAATTGTATCTTGGATAGTCAAAAACACTCTCGTTATTTAATACCATTGCCATAATTTTAGGCATTTCCTCAAACACAAAATCGTATCTTGGATGGTCAAAAACACTATGATGGCCAGACTTCATATTACCATCTGCTCTCTTCTTAGTTTTTACTTCTGGTTCAGCCAAAAGTTCATCCACAGTTTGAGGCATATAACAAATGCCGGCTTCCTTTCCAGAAAAAAGAATGGCCTCTTCTATGGGCATTTCATATCCCACTTTAGTTGATGCGATTACTCTTGTTTTCATATGCTTCTCTCCTTTTAAATATAATTATATTGTTAAAAGTTACTAAAAATTATATTTATAGTATATCACCTTTATATAATCTTTTCAATAGTCAAAATAACCAATTCTATCAATTTGTAGATTTTATGTAAAGGACAAAAGTGACCCGTCCCCAAATGTCCTTTACACATTCCATTTTGGTACATATTCCTCTTCATGTTCTCCTAATTCCTGTATATATCCATTTTTAAAGTCTAATAAATAAAAATATTTTTCAATTTCTTTATATTCTTTTTGGGTTAATTTTCTATTTATTAGCTCATCTTCTTTAGCCTTATAAGTAGGGAAATATTGTGCCATCACATCTATGTAAATATCTTCTGGTAGATTTTGTTTTACCCATTTTAATATGTTTTTCGTGTTTTGCAAATGATTTGGAAGGACTAAATGTCTTACCATTACCCCTTTTACTATCATACCATTTTCGTCAAATACTGGTGTTCCTACTTGTTTTATCATTTCTAATATTGCAGCAGTTGCAATCTCAAAATAGTGTGGTGCATTTGAATATTTTATTGCAATTTCATTTGAATAATATTTTAAATCTGGCAAATACACATCTATATATCCTTTTAATGCTTGCAATGTTTGTATATTTTCGTATCCATTTGTATTATATATTATTGGTATGTTTAGTCCATTTTTTCTTGCTATTTTTATAGCCTCTATAATATGGTATGCATACATTGTTGGAGTTACTAAATTTATATTATGAGCACCCGCTTCTTGCTGTTTTATAAATATTCCAGCTAGTTCTTCTATTGTTACTACTTTGCCTTTTCCTAGTTGACTAATTTCATAGTTTTGGCAGAATTTACAATTCAAATTACAATTAGAAAAGAATACTGTTCCAGAGCCATTTGCTCCGCTTATGCAGGGTTCTTCAAATTTATGTAATGATACTAATGCAATTCTTATTTTATCATCACATCCACATTTTCCCCTTTTTCCTTCTATTCTATTTGCCTTACATTTATATGGGCATACCTCACATTCTTTTAAATTTTCTAACATTTTATTCTCATTCCTTACTTTTTTTACATACAACACTTATTTTAGCATATTTTTTCAAATTTTTGTACAATTATTTCATTTTTTGTGTTACAATAGCAAAGGAATAGATATAAATCTATAATGCTAAATACATTATGTTTTAAGAGGAGGTTTTAACAATGGCATTTTTTGAGAGTGACTTTTATATTAGAATGCGTGATGTTGATAAAAATAATAAAATTACAAATAAAGCAATTTTAGGCTTTTTTGAAGATATTGCAGGCCTACATTCAGACAGCGTAGGATTTGGCCTAAAAAATATAGAAGAAACACAATTGTCTTGGATTTTATTGCATTGGAAAATGAAAGTTATAGAAAGAGCAAACTATGGTGACACTATACATATAAAGACTTGGTCTCGTTATTCTACAAAGGTATACAGTTATAGAGATTTTGAAATGTATGATTCTAGTGGTAAACTTTTAGCAATTGCAACTTCAAAATGGGCATTGATACATGTAAATGGTGGCATTACTAAAATAGAAAATGATATGGTGCAAAAATATAATCCTGAGGCAAAGTCTGTTTTTGATGAGTTAGAAGTTCAAAAATTGAAGCAACCAGAATCTTATAGTTATTCATGTGATTATACCGTTTTGCGAAGCGATATTGATGTAAATAATCATATGCATAATTTGTATTATTTAGACGTTGCATACGAGGCTCTTCCTGTAGATGTTTACAATAATTGCACCTTTAATTACATAGAAATTATGTATAAAACCGGTGCTAAACTTGGTGATACATTAAAATGTTTATATTCTAAAGTTGGTAATGAACATTTTGTAACAATAAAGAGCTTAGATGAAAAAGTATTATATACTATTATAAAATTAGCATAAATTTAAAAGGAAGCTATATGGTTTTAGCTTCCTTTTCATTTTCTTTTACTATTTGCAATGCTTTTTCATATTCTTTAGAGCCTATTCCAATTTGACTTTGGTAATATGACACCATATTTTCTTGCATACTGTACTTATGTCTTACATAGCCAGCTTTCGTCTTCTCATATGTTGTATATTTTGGTAATGTAAATTCCAAACCTTGTATAAATTTTTGTTTATTCTCTATGCTTGGAAATATTCTTTCTTTTCCTGGTCTATTTTGATGTGCAGCACTTCCTTTAGAATTTGATAATTCTTCTATGTACTCCGATTTTATTTGAATTTCGAAAGAATAATCACGGTTCTTTAAAAACTCAAATTTCATATGATTTGCTTCATATCCATTTGTTTTCTTTTTATATTTTACAGAATATGGTAGAACCTTTATTCCCCATTGTTGTAATAATTCTTGGTTGTTAGATATGTCTTTCATAAATTCTTTTCCAAGTTCTATACTGCATCTGTTATTATACATTGTCCTTTTTTCGCTAGTTGTTGCTTCTCTCTTTTTTTCTAATAATTTTCTTAATGTTTCATTTTCTGTTTTAAAGTTATCTGGAAAGTCTATTATAATTATCTTCATTCCTCTTAAGTCTTTTGACCTTAAATAGTATTGTTCATCATGAAGGACATTAATTCTTCTTTTAGTATTTCGTATATCTTCTATACTTGAATATCTAATTATATCGTCTTCTGGTACTTTTGAAATTCGTGCTGCTTTTTTACCATATTTAGTATCTAGCATGTCTAACAATTCGGCTCTATTGGCCAAATTACTTTTTTCTATTTTTGATACCAACATTCTTAACAATGCTGTCTTTGTACTAGTGCTTAGATTTTTAACCATTATATTGTTTACATTTTCATTTATATTTATTTCTTCTATTGGTTTGTATATGATATTTTGCATAGATAGCAATATCTCTTCTTGATTAGGCATTGTTTTTTCATATACTCTTTCTTTAAATAAATTATAAATTTCTTGTTTTTCTTCTTGGCTTATTCCTTCTATTGCATATAGTTTAGATAACCTTTCTATTTGTAAATTCTTTATTTTGCTTAATATACTTTTAGGTGACTTTTCTCTTGCTTTTGGTACCTCTATTATAACACCTGGATATTTTTTTGAAAAATAGTTTAAGATATTTATAATTGCTTGATCTGTCATATCTTCATATTCTTTGTTGGCTTTTAATCCTAATTGCTTTTCATATGATACTTGCATAGCATTTTTATTTACTTTATATTTTTCACAAAATGTATCTCGTATTTTAATCTCTTCCCTTCTTATTTAATTTATAGTATCTATATATTATACAATATTTATGCCAGATTGTCCATAGAAATTCCATTTTTTTATTAACATAATTGTGTCATCATTCGACATTTTTTTCACATTTTCCTGTAATTACCATATTATATATTATATCATTAAATAAGGAGGAATAAAAATGTATAATCGTAGATATAGAAAATGTTGTCAGCAAAAAAATTATGACAGTAACATAATTGAATCTGTTTGTAACAACTATGGCGTTACAGCTGACTACTATTCTAAAAAAAATGACACTTCATGTGATTGTGGTTTTGAACAAGAAGATTCTGTCTTCCCTCAAAATCCTGTACTAGCACAAAGTTACGTTCCTATTCAATATATGGATAAGACTTTTACTCCATGCGTTGGTCTAAAAATGGGAACTATCTTCCCTGAACTAGTTAGTCCATATGTTCCATGTCAATCTGTAGAAGAAAATGCTTTTATAAAAGCAATGAATACTATTGGAGAGGGGTGTAACGAATGTTAGAAAACGAAAATAGAAATTGTAACTGTAATTGTAATAACGGTTGCATGATGAATAATAATAGCAATATGATAGTAGAAAATACTGATTATCCAAATACAATGACAATGTCTGCTGGTTTTTCCGGAAATAATGCAAGTTGTAATTGTTGTTATGAAAAAAATATGATGGGTTCAAGCATTCCTATGTACTGTTATGAATTTACTAATATTGGTGAAAAAGAAACAATCCCTGAAAAAGAAGCTACTCGTGAAGAAATGATTCAACGAATTCGCTCTCTAGATTTCGCTTGTGTAGAGCTTGCAGAATATTTAGATACCCATGTAGATGATGAAAAAGCTCTTTGTCTTCATAGAGAATATTGTACAGAGCTTCGTGAATTGAAAGATAAATATCAAAAGGTTTATGGACCTCTTAATATATATTTTCCATGTAATAAATGGAGATGGCTTGAAGAACCATGGCCTTGGGAAAGGGGGAATTTTTAATGTGGACTTATAATAAAGTATTACAATACCCAATTAATATAAAATGTCCAAATCCTAAACTTGCTAAATTTATAATATCTCAATATGGTGGACCAGATGGTGAACTTGCTGCTTCTTTAAGATATTTATCACAAAGATTTGGCATGCCAGATCAAAATGCAAAAGCAATTTTAAATGATATAGGTACTGAGGAGCTTGCCCATCTTGAAATGGTTGGCACTATTGTTCACCAGTTAACTGATGGTGTTTGCCCTGAAGAAATTGAAAAAGCAGGACTTGGTGCATATTATACAGACCATGGAGTGGATGTTTATCCTCAGTCTGCTAGCGGTACACCTTGGACAGCTGCTTATATTGCTTGTAAAGGAGATCCTATTGCAAATCTTCAAGAAGATTTGGCAGCAGAGCAAAAAGCTAGAGCAACTTATGAAAAATTAATTGACCTTTGTAAGGATGACCCTGATGTATTAGACCCTCTTCGTTTCTTGCGTCAAAGAGAGGTTAACCACTTCCAAAGATTTGGTGAAGCTCTTCGTGGTGTACAGGATAAGCTTGCTGAAAAGAAGTTCTATATGGCTAATTGTACTAAAAAAATGTGCAATAGCGATAGTTGCAGTAGAAATTAGATTAATTTTTAGTTTACAATAAATAAGTTTTCAGAAAAATTATGTTGGGGGTACTTAAAAAGTATCCCCTATATATTTGACAATATTGCATTACTAGAAGACTTTGCCTCAGAGCAAAAAACTAGGGCAACTTTCACATAAATTTCAAAAAAGCTTTTCAAAATTACCCGTTTAGTTGTTATTTAGTATTTTCTTCATTTCTTCTTGTCTTTTGACTTTTGCAGTTGTTGTTTTTATCATAGGTTCATCTGTGATTATTAAATTCTTTATATGCTTATAATTTGTTAAACCTTGATTTATTTGTTTTATATCTTCCCATATTTTATCTTTTAACTCTTTTTCATCTATATTCTTATATTTTTCATTTACAAAGTCTTTATTATACACTATTTTAACAGATACAACTAAGTCGTCATCTTTTGGTAACCCAAATACCATGCTTTCTTCTACATATGGTAAATTATTTATTAATACTTCTAGCTCTTCTGGATATACATTTTTACCATTTTTTAAAACAATTACATTTTTCTTTCTTCCAGCTATAAATATGTATCCGTCTTTGTCCATGTATGCTAAATCACCTGTATGAAACCATCCATCTTGTAGAACCTCTTTTGTTGCCGCTTCATTTGCATAATATCCTAACATTACATTAGGTCCTTTTGCAATTATCTCCCCTATTCCCTGTTCATTTTTATTATCTAACTTTAGTTCAACATTGCTCATTGGATAACCTATAGAACCATATCTTATACATTTTGCGTTTTCTGCTGTAAGTACTGGTGATGTCTCTGTTAGTCCATATCCCTGTACTGTTAGTATTCCAAAATCATTAAACCCTTTTGCAACTTTTTGATCTATTCCAGAAGCTCCACTTACTACAAATCTAAGTTTTCCTCCTAATTGATTTATTATATCTTTAAATACTTTTCTTCTTATATCTATTCCAAATTTAAGTAGAAAGTTACATACTTTAACTGCTACTTTTATCAATTTTGTTTTCCCTTGTCTTTCTATTTCTTTTGTTATTTTTTTATACATTGCTTCTAATAATAGTGGTACGCATACAAATACTGTCACTTTGTATTCTTTTAAATTGGCTTGTATGTGTCTTAGTCCATCACAAAATACATTTGTGGCTCCATTATTTAAAAATAAAAGTAGCCCTGTTGAGCCAAAAGTATGATGGAATGGCAAGAAAGCTAAGTTTACATCTGTATTGTATATTTTTTCAGCCATATTTAATGCGTATAAATTTGACGCAATATTTTTGTGTGATAGCATTACTGCCTTTGACAATGATGTTGTTCCTGATGTAAATAATATTATACTCATCTTTTCGTTATCTATTTTTGCATCTATAAAATCTCTATTCCCGTTTTGTATTAATTTATTTCCTTCTTGTATTAGTTCTTGGAAATTGCTAATTCCATTTTCTTTTATTGAGTCCATACATATAAAGCTTTTAACATTTGACTTTCCATTTTGTTTTATGTTTTTCATAATGTTTAGATATTCTTCAGAAAAGACAACTGCATCGCACTTACTCCTTATCAACGAAAATTCTATTTCACTTTCTGGAAGACCTTTATCTAGTGGAACAATTATTCCTGTTCCATTAACAGTTGCAAGGTAAGTAACTATCCATTCATATCTATTTTTCCCTATTACAGCTATTCTTTTATCTTTTAATCCCCTGTTTATTAATGATGTTCCTAATGAGTTTATATCCTTTAAAAATTCTGTATATGTTATTTTTGTATATTTAGTTTCTTTTCCATTCTTATTTTTTATAATAAAGGCATTGTTATTTGGATATTTACTTACTGCCTCTAGTATCACTTCTCTCAAATTGTTATGTTCTTTTGCTTGGTATAAACTATTTTTTGATTTCATTGTATCTTCCCTTTCTCGACTATTATTTGAAAAGAATTATACAAAGCATATCTTTAGAAATGAGGGGAGTATACAAATTTATATGTATCTCATTTTTTATCTTTGTATTTCTTTTCAAATTAGTCTACTACTTATATGATAAAAGACAGTATCTATACTGCCTTTACTTTAATAATTTTATCATATTACTCATTTTTATACAACTAAACTGACTTGTCGTTCAAGTTTAGTCTAGCGTTGTTGATGTTCTTCCTGATCCAAGCACATTTTCTTGAAGAGAACGCCATGTACTGCAGCCAATTACTCCATCTACTGTCAAGTTTCTACTTTTTTGATAATTTCTTACTGCATTATAAGTCTGTGTTCCAAATATTCCATCTAAACTGCCGGTAGAATATCCTAAGGTATTTAAGTCATCCTGTGCAATTAATACGTACACACTTAAGCTCCCTCTTTTTATTAAAGGATACCCTCCTGATGTACATGCTGGTGGTTTTTGTCTTCTATCAAAATGTACCCAAGTTGGAGATATACTAAATGGTTCTATATAACTCCAAAGTCCTGAATTTTCTGCACTTTTTCGTAAAACAGCTCTTTGTTCATTTGTCCATAACTGCCCTACATCAAATGCTGTACCAGCATAATGTTGTGATTGAGCACCATGGCCGCCTTCCCATGGTCGTCTAAATGCATAACCTACTGGAATTGGTTTTCCATATATATATCTTTGTGTGTTCCACGAGGTCATCGTCCTTTTAGTTGTCCACAAAGTTTCGCTATCACTTGCTCCTTTAAATTCTCTTACTGTAAGTGTTCTGTTAGTATTGTAGGGCATACTTTCTGATAGACCTCTATAATATGTTTCCATTCTATCTGTATCATTGTTATATACTATTATTTTAGCCATATGGACTTTCCCCCCTCTACTGTATATTTTATGAGGGCACGTCTTATTTGGTGATTATCTTGTGCTTAAAAAATAAACATATCACATCGATATGTTTATTTTTTAGTATCCATATTTTTTCTTAAATCCTTAAATACTGCTCTTGCATTATGTGTTCTTCCTTTTTTATATTGTTCTTCGCTTTCTTCTAGTTTACTAGAAGTTTCATTTAAAAATATCTTTTTTCTGTATTCTTCTAAACTTAATACTACTAAATCTTTTTTGTTATCTCTTTTTACTATTATTGGTTCTTCTATTTCATCTATATTTTCTAACTCTTTTACGGTTATTTCTCTTTGCATAGCAATCCCCATTTCTAGTTTATATATACACTTTATTAAATATTTTTCATATTTTTTTAATTATTCAAAACTATATATCAAAAAAGTATGTTGCTTCTAAATCTGCTTCATGTACTAGTAATGCAATTGGATATTTCTTATAAGCTTGTCCTATAGTTCCATATAATTCTTTTGGCTCTGTAAAGCCCATATGCCATCTTATTGCATATCTTTCTTCTGGCGTTAATTTTATAAATTCTGAAATCATCATAACTGATTTTTCTCCATGCCCATAAGGTATAGTATCTTCTATTGTATAATAAGGTACTTTTTCCCATACCCCTAACTCATTTTTTGCATTTCTATAATCTATTTTATAAAAGTTAACTTTGCATATATCATGTAGCAAAGCTATTATTCTTACACTGTCACTATCTTCTGCTTTTTGTTTTAATATTTCATATACTTTCATGCTATGTTGTAAAAGTCCTTGTTCAAAAGACCCATGAAATCTAGTGCTTGCTGGTGCTGTAAAAAAGTCCGAATGTTTTAAAAAGTCTATAAGTTTATCCATTCCTTCTCTATTTGTTTCTTCTAATAATTTTATAAATTCTTCTTTCATCTATATTCCTTCTTTCATATTTTCTTGCTCTTCTCTATCTTGTTTTAAACTTTTTACTAAATCGCCTCTCCATTTTGAGTTAAATTTGTAATAGTATGGCGTTATGTCTCCAACATAACAGTCAAAGTATATCATGTTTCCGTCTATTCCTTGTGCTTTTAAATTTGGTAATGTTTTTATCATTTTTTCGTCATTCCAATATTTATTTATGATTTTTACTAAAATTTCATTTTGGTACATTTTGTTATAGTTTGCTTCTATTTGTTCTTTATTTATTATTGGAATATCGTAATCGTGTACTTTTCTTGCAACAAATGCATCTATTGCATATGCTGTAAGTACACAGTCTATAAATAAAAATATAATAACTAATGTTGTAGCTATTTTTAATTTTTTTATTGATATTTTTGTTTTTATCCAATCTATAAATTTGTCTACTTTTGGATTTACATATGACATTAAGTATATTCCTAAAAGTCCCCAGAATATAGAGAAAAATACGCATATTCTTCCATTTATATTAAGTGGCATGTTTGAGTAATCCCACCATTTTACATTTAAGAATATGTCTCCATACAAGCTTACTATATATTCAACTATTGAGCCTACTATAAATCCACCCCAAAATAGTCTATTATTGTTTTGATTGAAATATTGGAGTGCAAGTATCATTACAACAGCGCCCATTCCATATATTCCGCAAAACGGTCCATATAAAAAACTTTGTCTACTTTCTATAACACCTTTCGTCATAATTCCAAATACGGTTTCTATAACAAATCCTACTACACTATATATAATAAAATATGCTAGTAATCTCCATATACTAAAGTTTAAAATTTTAAATGACTTTTCTTTTGTCTTATTTACTTTTTTACTTTTTTTTATTTCATTAACTTTATCATTTTTTTGTACATTTTTTACTTCATCTATTTGTGCTTCTCTCATTTTCTTACTCCTTATCACATTACTTTTATTACAATATTTATAAGAACTTATAATATATACAAATTAGTATTTCTAAAATTAGTATTACTGGAAAACCTATTGTAAATCTTTTTTTCTTGGTCTTATGTCTAAAAGTGTACATTCCTATCATTCCACCAACACTGCCTCCTAAAATAGCGAGTACAAATAGTGCTGTTTCACTAATTCTCCATTTTCCTTTTTTTGCTTTTTCTTTATCTATCCACATAGCAAAAAAAGCAATTATATTTATTATTAGCAAATAAATTAATATGTTTTTTATATTAAATATAGCACTAATGGCTATTTGATTTTCAAGCATAAAAATATCACCCTCTTCAGGTGACATTATATCATTTGTAAATTTTCAAGTCAACACAGAAAATAGTTAGTTATCATTTATTACTTATATGTATGTTACTAATTTCTACTTGCATTTCTCTTGCAATTATGTTCTGTATTTGTGCAACTTGTTCATCTTGCAGACTTTCACTTTTTATTACAACACTTATACTTTCCCCATTTACAAAAATTACTACATTTTCTATTCCTTTGGTTTTAATTAAATTTTCACAAATCATTATTTTATTTTTATTATCATTTATATTTTTTATTTCAGTTTGTGCTATTGTTTTTTGGTCCGAAGCTATATTTGCATTAGCTAATATTTTTTCGTACGTTTCTATCATTTGTGAATACATTGTATCTCTTGTTAATTTTGAAGCTGAAAAATACTCGTCTACATTTGTTGCACTTGTCTGTTTAGTTGTTTCTTCTGTATTATTTTCTACTATTGCATTTTCTTCTTTATTCTCTATAATTGCACTACTTTCCTCATTTGTCCCTTTGTTTTCTTCAGTATTTGGTATTACTCCTTCTATTACATTTGTAGTAGCTGTAGCATTACTGCTTACTAGCCTTGCATCTCCTATTGCTGCATAGTCTGTAGAATTTAAAGTACTACTAGTTTGCATTGTATTTGTTGTATTATTAGCTGTATAATTTAAATATCCTGCTGAAACTAACATAAGTGCAATTACAAAAATAATAATTTGATTTCTTTTTAAACTTTTCATCTTTACTCTCATTCCTTTCACTTATTAGTTATTAATGACTATTTTGCTTATGTTTTATACTTTTATAATATATTTTTTGTCTCCTAGTTCGAGCTAAATTATTTAGAAATTCTAATATAAATTTTACGGGACCCTTTCAATAAATGAACATTCCCCGTAAAATTTATATAAGAATTACTACAATAATTTCCTCTCAATACGTCGACTGTAAAATATATTATTATAGATTTGACAATAGATAAAGCAATTGAAAGAAGGAAGAAAAATGTCAGATTTTGTTCACTTACATATACATAGTGAATTTAGTTTATTAGATGGAGCAAATAGAGTAAAAGAGATACCAGTAATAGCAAAAGAACTAGGAATGAATGCTATAGCTATTACAGACCATGGAGTTATGTTTGGAGTAATAGACTTTTATAAGGCATGTAAAGCAAATGGAATAAAGCCAATTATAGGATGCGAAGTCTATGTGGCTCCACGTACAAGAAAAGATAAAGATGCCAATTTAGATAGTAAATATAATCACTTGATTTTGCTTGCAAAAGATAATGAGGGATATAAAAATCTATCCAAATTAGTATCTTTAAGTTATACAGAAGGATTTTACTATAAGCCACGTATAGACAAGGAATTGTTAGAAAAGTACCATGAAGGTCTAATATGTTGTAGTGCTTGTCTTGCAGGAGAAGTAAGCCAAGCAATTTTAAATAATGACATGGAAGAAGCTAAAAGAGTAGCTAACTGGTTTAGAGACTTATTTGGAGAAGACTACTATTTGGAAATTCAAAATAATGGTGTAAAAGAACAAGTACTTGTAAATCAAAAATTAATAGAGCTTTCTAAAGAACTAAATATACCGCTTGTTGCAACAAATGATGCGCACTATTCAAGAAGAGAAGATGCATACAATCATGAAGTACTTTTATGTATTCAAACCGGAAAGAAAATGTCAGATGAAGATAGAATGCGTTTTGAAACAGACGAATTATATATAAAATCACCACAAGAAATGAGTGATTATTTTTCTAATGTACCAGAAGCTATAGAAAATACAGTTAAAATAGCTCAAAAGTGCAATGTAGAGTTTGAATTTGGACATACAATACTACCAAATTATGATGTACCAGAGGAATTTGCCACACACTATGACTATATAGAAGATTTAACTAGAAAAGGATTAGTAAAAAGATATGGCAATGATGAGATAAATGAGTATGAAAAATTATCAGAACAAATAAGAACAAGAACAGAATACGAGCTTGGCGTTATAAAGAGAATGGGATATGTAGACTATTTCTTAATAGTATGGGACTACATAAATTATGCAAAAACACATGATATTCCAGTAGGACCAGGACGTGGTTCTGGTGCAGGTTCAATTGTAGCATATGCAATAGGAATTACAGATATTGACCCATTAAAGTATAACTTACTTTTTGAGCGTTTTCTAAATCCAGAAAGAATAAGCATGCCCGATTTTGACGTTGACTTTTGCTATGAAAAAAGAGATAAAGTTATAGAATACGTTTGCCAAAAATATGGATATGACCATGTTTCTCAGATAATTACGTTTGGAACAATGTCAGCAAAAATGGTAATACGTGATGTTGCAAGAGTGCTAGATGTTCCATATGCTGAAGCAGACAAACTTGCTAAAATGATACCAAATGAAATACACATAACAATAAAAAAGGCAATGGAACAAAATAGAGAATTAAGAGAATTGTATGAGCAAAATCCAGATATTACAAAATTGCTAAATATAGCAATGGCTTTGGAAGGAATGCCAAGACAGGCTTCAACACATGCTTGTGGAATAGTTATAACAAAAGACCCTGTAGACACATACGTTCCTTTATATGTAAGAGAAGGCAATATTTCTACACAATATATAATGACAACTTTGGAAGAACTAGGACTTTTAAAAATGGACTTTTTAGGGCTTCGTACACTTACTGTTATAAAAGATACAATAGATTTAGTAAAACAAAACAGAAATATAGATGTAGAGTTCGACAAAGACATGAATGATCCTAATGTATATAGACTATGGCAAAATGGTGAAAGTGTTGGTATATTCCAGTTTGAATCACAGGGAATGACAAACTTCATGAAAGAATTAAAGCCAGATAGTCTAGAGGATATAATAGCTGGAGTATCTTTATACAGACCAGGACCAATGGATCAAATTCCAAGATATATAGCAAATAAAAAAGACCCAGAACATGCAGTATATACACATCCAGCACTGAAACCAATACTAGAGGTAACTTATGGTTGTATGGTATACCAAGAACAAGTTATGCAAATAGTACGTGACTTAGCAGGCTATTCACTAGGAAGAGCAGACTTAGTACGTCGTGCAATGGGAAAGAAAAAACTAGATGTTATGGCAAAAGAAAGAGAAATTTTTATTCATGGTCAAGTAGATGAAGATGGTAAAATAGTTGTACCAGGCTGTGTAAGAAATGGAATAGATGAAAAATCTGCTAATAAAATATTTGATGAGATGGCAGAATTTGCAAAATATGCATTTAATAAATCTCATGCAGCTGCATATGCAGTAGTTTCGTACAGAACAGCATACTTAAAAGCATATTATCCAGAAGAATTTATGGCTGCTACATTAAATAGTTTTCTTGGAAATCTAGACAAAGTGCCATACTACATAGATGAATGTAAGAGACTAAACATACAAATATTGAAACCAGATATAAACAGAAGCTATACAAAATTTACAGTAGATAATGGTAAAATACGTTTTGGACTTGGAAGTATAAAAAATGTAGGAATTGCCGTAGTAGATGCAATTGTAGAAGAAAGAAGAAAAAACGGTGAATACAAATCATTTACAGATTTTTGCGAAAGAGTGCAAAATGAGTCAGTAAATAAAAAATGTGTAGAAAGTTTAATAAAGGCAGGAGCATTTGACGAATTTGAACAAACTAGAAGTACGCTAATGGCCTCATTTGAAACAATACTAGATTCTATTGCAGATTCTTCTAAAAAAAGCTACAAAGGGCAAGTATCTATGTTTGACCTTGGAGGAGAACAAGAAGATACAAATGAGCTAGAAAAACTAAAATACAATTATACAACATTAAAAGAATATACAGATAAAGAATTGCTATCAATGGAAAAAGAAATGCTAGGACTTTATATATCAGGGCATCCTCTAGAAGAATTCAGAAAAGAGATAGAAGAATACACAAATATAAATACTATGCAAATACAAGAAGGACTAGATGAATATGCCGAGACCAATAAATTACCATATAAAGATGGACAAGTAGTAAAATATGCAGGAATAATTAATAGCATAAAAAAGAAATTTACTAAAAACAATAAAATAATGGCTTTTATAACAATAGAAGATTTATATGGAAGCATAGAAACAATAGCGTTTGAAAACTGCTATCAAGCTTCGGGCAACAGTTTAATGGAAGACAATATAGTTATGGTAGAAGGACGATTAAGTATAAGAGAAGATGAAGGAAATGTTACAATTATAGCAAACAAAATAGAAGATTTTTCAAAGGCAGTAAAAGAAAATACAGTAACAATTCCTGCAAGAAAAGAACTATATTTAAATATAACTAATTTAAATGAAGAACAAAAAGATAAACTAAGAGGAGCTATAAAATTCTTTACAGGAGATAGAAATAACTGTGGAGTAAAAATAGTAAATGGAGAAAATGTAGCACCTGCAGGTGGAATATTTGCAAATGAACAGATATTAGAAGAATTTAGACAAATAGTAGGAAATGAAAACATAGAAATAAAATAAAAGCAAATATGGTATTTCAAAACAATATATTATCCAACTTTTTTATTAAAGAATAGGAGGCTATGAAATTTTTAAGCAATGAAAATTACTGTCATTGTCTTGACAAAAGTCAAAAATATAGTATAATAAATTATGTAATATATTTTAGGAGAAAAAATATGATAGCAAAAATGTGGAAAAAAGTATTGTTAATAATTGTATTACTTGCTTGTTTATTCAACATTGTAAACAAATTTGTATTTCATCCTTCATTAGAGAAGGAACTACAAAGTTCAGCACAATATGTATTAGAGCAAGAAAATGCAAATAATAAATAAAATAAAATGAAAGTCTTGAAAAATATGTAAGAATATGTTATGATAGTAAACGAGATTTTTTAATAATGAGAGGAAGAGGTGAATACACATGAAAGAAGGAATACATCCAACATATACAGAATCAACAATAACATGTGCATGTGGTAATGTAATGAAAACAAATTCAACAAAAGCTGATATCAAAGTTGATGTTTGTTCAAAATGTCATCCATACTGGACAGGTAACTTAAAAA
>ERZ827452.463-NODE-463-length-55559-cov-11.407754_pt1 | contig 55559 bp, 49 predicted proteins | sample MGYA00519866_ERZ827452 | MGnify/ENA primary metagenome ERZ827452 (study PRJEB31778, sample SAMEA3449307) | human gut metagenome | biome: human gut; feature: human-associated habitat; material: faeces | place: United Kingdom | collected 2010/2012 ... | reverse complement strand
TTTCTTTTATAAAAGGCTGTCGCCTGTTTTAACAAACTTAGTTTTAGCACGCAAATAGCGTGGCTGTTTGCGACTGATAAATTGTTATATCGGAAGATTTTTGTGGGCGCTGCCCAAACCCGCAATTTTTGAAAAAATTGAGTAAACTGTTTTTGTTTTTGGGAGGATAATTTAGCGTTAGCTAAATTTCAATGCCCGCCCGACACTCCGATAAACAATAATTTATCTAAATGAATATTATTTTCAAAACTGAAAATAATAATATCGGTGATGAAAAATGTATAAAGATATGCCGTTAGGCTTTGTAAATGCACTTGCAAAAAATGAAAGTGCAATGCAAAAATTTGCTCAAATGGAAAAAGGCGAAAAAGAAATCGTGCTTGAAAAAGCGCACAATGTTTCATCCAAACAGGAAATGCAAAACCTCATCAACAGCATAGGCTCATAACTAAAGACGGTCTTTCGACCGCCTTTTTTCTTTAAAATAATTTATAAATTTGAACTGTTATCAAAGCGTTTTCGTAAAAGTTTTAAAGCCTTGGTTTCAATTCTGCTTACATACGAACGGGAAATATTCAGTTTCTGTGCAATCTTTTTCTGCGTAAGCGGCTCGCTCCCGTCAAGTCCGTAGCGCATAACAATTATCATTTTTTCCCTTGGTGAAAGTTCTTCGTTAATAAACTGACCGAGCTTTTTACTGTTGAGTTGAAAATCAATCTGCTCAAGTATATTGTCATCAACCGCCATTATATCAAGCAAAGTCAGCGGATTTCCGTCCTTATCGCTGTCAATCGCTTCGTTGAGTGAAATATCCTGCGCCGTCTTTTTAGCATTACGGAAATGCATTAATATTTCATTCTCGATACATCGTGACGCATAACTTGAAAGCTTAATTTTTTTGCTTATGTCATAGGTATTTATCGCTTTTATAAGTCCGATAGTGCCGATTGACACAAGATCATCTTGTTCACTCTGATTGCCGTAATATTTTTTTATAATGTGTGCCACAAGCCTTAAATTATGTTCAACAAGAATATTTCTCGCCTCTATATCCCCTTTTGAACTCCGCACAAGATACTCGTGCTCCTCTTTTTCGGAAAGAGGTTTTGGAAAAGAGCCGTTTCCGCAGATATGAAGAATAAAAAAGCAAAGGTACTGCCCCAGAAAATTAATTAATTCAATCAAGAAATCACCCCTGACAATGCTTATAATCGGATTTATACCTAATTATAAGTATTCAGTCAGGAGTGAGATTTTGCTTGTACCCACCTAAATATCGTAAGAAATAATTTTTTTATTCTTAATTACAATTTCTTTGTTGCAAATTTCTTTTGCCGCCATTTTATGAGAAATCAAAATACAAGTTTTATCTTTGAGTGTTTTAAGATTTTTAAGCAGTTGAACTTCTGTTTCGGCGTCAAGTGCCGAGGTTGCCTCATCAAAAATAATAATCGGAGAATTACAGTAAACCGCTCTCGCAATCGCAATTCTTTGTATCTGACCCTCCGACAAGCCCTTTCCGTTCTCACCCACGACAGTATCAAGTCCATTTGGCAATCTGTTTATAAAATCATAAGCGCAGGCAATTTTCGCAGACTCAATAATTCTTTCGTCATCGGGATTATTCGACACAAATGCAATGTTATCTCTGATTGTACCCGAAAGCAGAAAATTACCTTGCGGTACATACGAAAACATACATCTTATATTTTTATCGACAAACACATTTTCTCCGTTTGAAAGTGAAAGATAAATCTCGCCTTTATCGGGTGAAATTACATTAAGCAAAAGCTTTGTAAGCGTACTTTTGCCTATTCCCGAAATTCCCGCAAGCAATGCAAAATCACCTTTTTTTAGCACAAGACTTGTATTTTCAAGCACATTTTCCCTGCCGTAGCTGAAAGTAATATTATCAAAAACTATTTTTTCTGTCTTATCATACAGCTTTTCGGTATCGATTGCAGAATTATTTACCACATCTTCATTATCGAGATTTTCAATATCCATAAGTCGCTCCGCACTTGCAAGAGCAGAATAATATGACGGCAAAATACTGCTGATACCACGAACAGGGCCTTGAATTTGCGACACAAGCGCAAGCATAGAAGTCAATACACCGTATGTAATGGTATGGTCGCTGATTGCAAAAGCACCCCAAATTAAAGCATACATATATCCAAGGGCAAATATAAAAGAAAATCCGGTTGTGGCAACTATAGAGATATAATTTCTTTTTCGTTTTATTTTAAAATTATTCTGTTGCAAATTCATAGCATTTTCAGACACCTTATTTTCAGCGCCAAAAACTTTTACCACAAGCAGACTTGAAAAAATCTCCTGAAAAAACGACCTTGTCTTACCGTCAGATTCCTGTACCGCCTTATGCAATGTTTTCATTTTTGACTTAAAAAGCAGCACAACAACAAACATCAGCGCACCGCCGAAAACAAAAACAAGGCTGAAAGTTTTATCAATAGCAAACAGTACAACAAAAACACCAACCAATTTTACGATAAAATACACCATATTCGGCACTATAGAAATAATCGAACTGACTAAAACCGACACATCGCTTGTTATTCTGTTAAGTAGTTCGCCGGTGTGTATGCTTGAAATCTCATTATATTTTTTTCTGATAATATTATCGAAAATATCTTGTTTTATAGAAATTTCAAGTTTTGACGATACATTGAAAGTCAGCACCTTACTTATAATTCTTATGACAAGCTGTGCGATCGTAAGTGAAATAAGTATAATTGCGAAATACACAATTCCACCGACATCAGAGTTAACCGCCGAATCCACAATACCCCTCGACAAAGTAGCGACCGCAACACCGAGATATGCCATTCCGCCGAAAATAACAGACATAATTATAATACCGAAAACCTGTGGTTTGGCTTTTTTTACTATCCACTTATTGGTTTCGGAATCAAGTATTTTTTTCAGCTTTTCCATAGCTATCTCCTGTCAGTTAAAAATTTTTCGCAAATTTCCGCCGATTCAATATTCATATTGCATTTTAGCAAATAGAAATAATTTTCCTTAATCAACTTATCAGCCGTATTTAACATATATCCCGCATATTCATCATCAAGAGAAAATTTAATCGTATTTTTATATATTCTTGAAAAAATACTGTTTTTGTCAAGGACTTCAATACTGTTCTCCTCTGCCCTTTCAAGAAAAATAATGCCGCCGAGTTTTGCACGGATATTTTTATTTATGCCCGTTCCACCGTCAAAAGGCGAACCGTATACATACCAATCATTGTCAATAAATCTGATAATCGGTTTATCATCATTGATTATCTGTACATTTTCAGCGCCGAATTTTTTTATCCACAGTTTTGTGTGCGTTGACTTGCCCACTCCCGAATCGGCAGAAAAAAGATACGCTTTGCCTTTATAAAGGATTGCAGACGAATGGAGAAATATTGCATTATATTTCAGAATTTTTTTATTGAAAACATCTGACATAAAAATACATTCCAATTCACCGATAGAAAAGAGCATATTCTCGTTGTATTTTTCACGCAGAAAATCTTCTTTGACTGCAAGTTTAATTTGAGCAGGTTCGTTGCCCGAATACTCATAATTCTTTGCATTTTTTTCAAATGTCGGAAATTTAGGTTTTATATCAGTTATAATATCAGCAATTTTGTAAATCGGCATAACATCACCAAATTTTATTATATAACAAAATCTAAAAATAAGCAAGAAAAAGCACAGATGTTGCCACCTGTGCTTAAGTTTAATAATTTAGTTTTGACCGTGAGCGATAAATGTCTGAATTGCTGTAGCATCAATTACATCAATAATTCTGTCTTTGTTAAAGTCGGCAGCCTTAACAGCGTCATCTGTTAATACAGACTCACCTGCAATGTAACGCTGTAGAAGTGTTACATCATTAACATCTATCTTGCCGTCAAGATTAACATCACCCGAAATCACCTTTTTATCAAGATGAACAAAAGGAATGTTGTTCTGCTCGGCATAGCTTTCTGCAACTGTATCGTAATAGCCATATAAAGTTAGGTTAGGACAGTTGTAAAAAGCACCGTTTGCAATGTCTGTAATGTTCTTTGAAAGTGTAAGCTCGGTAAGTGCAGAACAGTTATAAAAAGCATAGCTGCCTATTGATTTAACTGTACTTGGAATATTAATCTTCTCAAGCGATTTACAGTTACCGAATGCCTGCTCGGGAATTACTGACACATTGCTGTAAATAGAAACATTCTTTAAAGATGTGCAATCCTGAAAAGCAAACTCGCCAATGCTGTTTAGCCAACCGGGAATTATAATTTCCTCAATAGAACTGCAAGCGTAAAAAGCATATTTGCCAATGCTCTTTAATGACATTGCATCTGTAAATGAAATGCTTGTAAGCTTAGTATTGTTTGAAAATGCACGAGGAGCAATTTTTGTTACAGGGTAATCACTGATTGTGTTCGGCACTACAATATCGGTAGTACGATTATTATAATCATATCCGTAAATTACCGCCTCAGAATTTTCAATCAAATAATAAAAACCGTCTTTACTTACAAGGTATGAGTCTGCACTAAACTGAACGGCAGACATTAAAAGCAATGATAAAGCTAAAACAAAAACAGAAAGTTTTTTTGCAATGGTTTTAATCATAAAAATCACCTTTTATAGTAAGGCAGTCAAAAGACTGCCTTACCAAAATTATGTGTTATTATTAGAGGTCGCCCTCTTCACCGCCGGATTCGTAACCTGGATTCTCAGGATTGCTATATTTTAAACCAGGGTCATCGGTTCCGCCACCAGCAAGAATATCCTCAAAAGAGAATTTTTGAATCTCAATTTCAGGGGAAATATAAGATTTTTTCATAATTGCCTCCTTTTCTATTGCTTAACCTTCATATGTCTTATTGCCAACATTGAAGAATTTGAATTCCTGAGGAGCAGAAACGCTATATTCATCAGTAGTAGCATTGTAAATGTATGAGTAAGCAAGTATTGTGAGATTCTGGTTGTTTTCAGTGTTGTTTACATTCCAGCTATATTCAAGTCTGTTCTTGTTATCAAGATTTTTCTTGTTAAGCTTGTAGTTGTAAACCTTAGCGTCACCCATTGTCTTATCTGATGAGTTGCCGCTGTTAAGAGCCTTAACTTTTGCAAGTAAATCAGACTCATCTACTGTGAACTTATCAGTAGCGTCAGCAGCTGAACTGTGTTTGCTGTTTACAACAAATACTACACCGCAAACTACATCATTATTAATGTCAGCACAAAGCTTTTTGCCGTTGTAATTATAAGAAACTGCAAAGTCAGCATATACCTTATCTCTGCCTGAATCATACTGGTTTCTTGAATACTCAAGGAACTGCATTGTAGCAGATACGCTTAACTTAGAAGCATCTACATCATTCTTACCGTAGCAAGCTGTAATGAGATAATTGTCATAAGCAAGGAAGTTAAACTCTCTTGTATAACACTTAGCTACTTCAATGCCGTTGCTGTCATCAGTCTGGATTGTCCAGTAACTGAACTTTTCACCATTAGCATTTGTTTCAGGAGCAACAAAGAGGTAATCCTCATCATTAGAACTCTGAGTTGTTGGGCCTACAAGATTCTTAGGTGTAACGAGTGAAGCATAGTTTACTGAATATGTCTGCTTTGGCTTATCATCGCCTAAGTCGGCTGTAACAGTTACAAAACCGTTGTCATACTTAGCAGGAACAGTAGCTGTTACTGAGAGCATAGCGTTGGTTGTAGAATAATCAACATTGCTAAGATCCCATGTGATAGACTGTACAAAGTTGTCTTCGTATGGTGCAACCTTTAAGAGGAATGACTCCTTGAATTTATACTGACCCTCTACATAATCAAAGTACTTGTCAATATCTGTACCGTAGAATGTACCGCTTACTGTGTAAGTTCTCCACCAATTTTCATTGATTTTTTCAGCAGGAATCTGTGACTGTGAGTAACCGTTATTATTGTAATACTCTCTGCTCTCGTAGCCAAGATACTTAAATGTTACATTGTAGTTAAATACATCAGCTGTAAAGTCAGTGTAAAGATTTATTGTATTAGTTTTGAACTTCTGACTAGTAGTATCAAACAATTCGGAAAGCTTTGCAGAATATGATTTATTTTCCTGATTATATTCCCATACTGTATCATTAGTTGCTTTTGTATATGTGTAAGTACCGGCATTATTTGTCTGGCGGTATGTTTCACCTACATTGCAATGTGAATCAGCAACAGGATTCATAGTGATAGTGATTGTATAATCACTTCCATTAGTTAAGTTTGCAAGGATTTCTTTAAGTTCTGCATTGCCCTTTAATGTCAAACTACTAATATCAGACTTAGATGTATAAACTACCTTATTGTTGCTATCCGTAATAGTAAGAGTAAATGTTGTTTTACCATTACCCTTACCGGCAACAGGATTTGGATTTGGAGCTGTGCTGTATGGATTGTAGTTGAAGGTAATGTTAGAATCTACATCAGGAAGTTTAAGATCTGAATAGTAGTTAAGAGCCATTACAGTCTGCTTGTCATTAACAAAGAGGTCCGAAACCTTAACCTTATAAGTTATAGTTGCACGAGCATCAGCAGGACATTCCTTATCGTAAAATTCACCGTTAGGCTCTTTTGTCAATGTAGAAACACCGCTAGCAACCTCCGGATAGTAGAAGTTAAGGAAGTGTGACTTAGCATATGACTGAGTATAGAGTGTTACCTCAATATAAGAACCATCATTTTTGTTTACAATATTTTCAAGTGTTACTGAACCGGCATCACTCTGTGTAGCAACAGCCTGAGAAGCAACAGGATTGCCGTTAGCGTCAAACACTTTAGCTGTTACAGAGAAAATACCAAGACCGTTATGTGAATCAGGACCTGTATATTTTGAATGAGTTATTGTTACAAAACCTGTAGGATATGGCTCATACATTGCATAAAGCTCTGTATTTGTACCTACAGTATATGTTGCGTTAAGGTCTGTAAGGTTAAGATCTGTGTAACCTGTAACTTTACCGTCTGCACCATACTTTGGTGTAGCCCAACCTATAAACTTATACTGAGTACCGTTAGTAGCGTTCAATGTAATGATTGTATTTCTTTCTACAGAATCAGAAGCTAAGTTAGTGTGAGTAGAACCAACGCTATCCGTATAGTCAAAGGAAGCTGAGCCGCCTGTTACCTTACCGGTAATTTTAGAATCACCAGAAGGCTTATCAACTGTCCAAACATCATTTTCAGAATTTCTGTAAATGATACCAACATTTACATCCAGCTTATCGGTAGAACGAGCATAGTACCAACGACCGTCAATACGATAACCTGTGTTTTTAGGTTCAACAGATGTTGAAGCACCCATTCTGTTTTCATAAGAAATTTTAGCACTGTTATACTTTAAACCGGCTTTTACAATAGCTTTATATGCTTCTGTCTGCTCAGAAGGAGCTGCCTCAGTAAAGTTGCCGTGTTCGTCAACAGAACCTCTTGGAATAAAGTCAGATGGCATGCCCTGAGTAACATAATCTCCGGCGGAATTATATACATACCAAATAGTTGACCATTTGTTATTAATTGTACCTATTTGCATACTCTGGTTACCAACAGAAATAATCTGGAGTGGTTCAGCAGTATTAAGGCCGGTATTATTATTATTCTTAGCAGTTTCATTTGTATAACCAAGAATACTTACAAGCTCACCGTCAATGTTGGTAAGATCTTCATAATCTGTAGCAGTTTTATCAATAATTGTAGTACCTGCCATAGGTTTGTTATTTGTAGCATTGTTAACAAGTAACTTCTGGTTTGACTCGGTTTTATCAGCGTAATACTTTACATCAAACTCAACGGTATCGTATCCCATACTGGTAAGCTTTTCAAAGTCATCATAGTCGTATGTCTGGTTATTATGTAACTGAACTTCGTTTAAGAAGAGCTTATGAACATCTTCGTTTTCGTAGTAGTTGTTATTAGTAATACCTAATACCTGTTTGGTTTTATCACAAGTAAATTTACCGTTAACATTAGTATAAGCGTACTTAGAAACCTTAGCGGCAAATCTGCCCTGAGAGTCACGCATCATAAGCTGACCGGGATAAGCACCGTCCATATTAATGTCTGTATCATTATACCAAGAATAAATTGAAATTGAATTTCCCCAAGGTGTCTGGAGTGACTCTGGAGCATTGGTGTAGATAGTAATATAGTTACCGTCTGCCTCAATTACTTTATTATAGTAAATTGGAGTGATTTCAAGATCCTTTGTTACAGTAATAGGTGAAGCAGTCTGATAAACATTATTGCCGTTATCTACTACATCTACCTTTTCGCCGTTTACAACAAAAGCATATACATAATAGCCAAGGTCTGCCGCATCTTTGTTTACTGTACATGATACAGTAATCTGCTCTTTATCATTAACAACATAAAGATTATAGAAATCCTTAACACTTGTTTTGAGAGGTTTGTCACCACTCAACAAGGAAATAGTTGTTGTACCAAATTTATGACCAACTTGGCTACCCATTGTAGCGTAAACCTTATGAGAATTAGCCGGAGCTACAAAATATGTACCATTGATGATATATGTCTGTGTTGAAGAATTGTAAGTTACCTCGATATTAGTAATATCGTCAGTATTTTGGAACTGAACCAGTGGGAAATGTTTTCCGCCCCATTCTTTATTTTGAGCTTGTTTTACATAATTCTTAAAGTGATCATCAACTTTCACCGTAAAGGTGCTGTTGTTAGGAACTAAACCAGAATTTTTACCGTCTGTTGAGAAGGATAAAAACTGAGTATTATTTGATGAAATTGCAGAAACAGGGAATGTTACAGAATATGTACCATTGTTCTCATATACTGGATAGTTTGTTTTATATTTACCAGCGCTATCCTCAGAAAGTGCCTGATCAGAATCTGATAACATAAACTTCCATTCTGAAAGAGTGCCCGAGTGCTCTTCAAAAGTTGCAGTTACCTTTACATCGCCAACGACATTAATTGTAATTGAAGTTGAGAAAGAGTCCTGACCAGTTGCAAATACTACATTGCTTTCATTGTCAAATTCCCAACCGCTGAATACATAGTCTTTGACTGCATTAGCTTTAAGTGTGATAGTTGAGTTAGACGCAACAGAAATAGCAGAAGAAGTTGTGCCTTCGGCAACTGTGCCTGCTGTACCGTTGTAAGTATAACTTACATTACCGCCCTTATTGCTTGCAACAATAATGTTATGGTTTTCAATCTTTTCATATGTAAGATAAACAGTTACTGTTGTGCCGGTTACAGAAGAAGCATCAAGAGTATAAGTATCACCAGTAGAGAACTTACCTTCAAACTTCCACTTAGGGAAGTAACCGTCAACTGACTTAGCTTTGAATGTTACAGAAGTGCCGGGTTTTGCATTTACAGACTGAACAGTTTCGTCAGTATTTGTTACAATATTGCCTGTGTCGTTATCTGTGTATGAAGAAATGTAAGCTGCACTGCCATCTACAAGGTCTGCATTTAATTCAACAGATACAGGATCGGCAACAGCATATTCCCACTTAATTTTACCGTTACTTATTCCGGCAGTAATGTCAAATGTAATTTTAATTTCGTTATTTGCCTGACCAAGAATACCCCACTTATCACCACCGCTTTCTACAACAGTTTTAGTAGAGTAGGTATTTTCACTAAGTTCTTCATAAGATGCAGACCAATATACTTTACCTGTATTTTTATCAGTAATGGTAACATATAAATGATCTGTAGGTGTCATCGTACATGTATAAATGCCATTAGATTCTTTGGTAAATTTATAGTTATTACTTGTAGTTAAATCATTACCATTCATGTAACCTGTTACATAGAATTCATAATCGTTTTCAGTACTGTTTTCAGTAGTAATATCAATGGTAACATCATCAGTACCAGCAGCTAAAGTATAAGTACCGCTTGTACCAAGATCAGTACTACCCTGCATTACTTTTGAAAGTGAATAGCCACTGTTAGGTGTAACTGTAAGTGTATAATCTTTATCATTATCAACAGTAACAGCAGTGCCGCTTGTAAGAGTATTGTCACCAAGTTTTACTGTAGCATTGCTAAAATTAACAGTTACTTTGTGAGTAGTATTAGGTCCTGTACTGCCATAAGTTGACCAAGTACCGCTGTAAATATTTGATTTTCTATCATTATGTGAAGTTGATTCTGTAAGAGTAAACAAATTGTTTGTACCGTCATAGGTCGCACCTAACGTACAACTTACCAGCCATACGTTATCATAAAGACTTTCATCTTTATTCCAGAATGATACCTTACCAACAGTTGAGGAAACCTGAACTGTAGCCTTATAAATATTGGTATTATCAATTCGTTTCATTTGATACCAATTGCTATCATTTTTAGGCACATAGTTAGCAGCGTTAGTAGTATCAGAACTTGTAGCTGTATAATCTTTATTGCTATCAGAAGTTACTGATAAATATATACTGTTAGAATCAGTAAAATCAGCTGTTGCACCTGAAATATCAAGATAAAAGTCTGTATTAGCAGGGATTTCTACTGCATTCGAAGTAACCATACCGACAAGCATAGTCGAAAGCATCATCATAACAGCAAGCACAATAGAAATCGACTGTTTGCCAATACGCTTGAAATTCGTTTTCATTTTTATTACCTCCATTAAAAAAATTGAAACATATGAGCCGAATAAGTCTGTACCGTCCGAGAGGGAAGTTTTGCTTTAACGGCGACCGCTTTTACCGACTGACCTTCGGTGAATTTGCTGTATTCGGCAGTCAGACCGTATACTAACCCATAATTTTATTCCTTTATATTATAACATTTTTAGGTTTTTATTTCAATATTTTTTTGATGTTTTGTCGATTTTGACATTTCTTTATTAATTATATACAAAACAAATATATAATTATTGTGCAATAATAATATTTTAAATTACTTCAAAGAATTATAATTTTATAAATTTTTTATAACAAAAAATTTTTGCTGTCAATATGCATAATTTGCATTGGTTTTGCAGTTATTTGTTATAACCGCACTTTTTCAGCAATATTTTTCACAATAAAGCATTATAACAAAAGAAAAAGCCTTGCCGAAATCGACAAGACTTTTTAAAATTATGGCGGAGAGAAGGGGATTCGAACCCCTGGTACGGTGATTACCGTACACATGATTTCCAATCATGCTCCTTCGGCCAGCTCGGACATCTCTCCAAAGACAATGCCTATTATATCAAATACGCAAAGGAAAATCAAGACTTTTTTTAAAATTAATAATACTTATTATTCGCTTTCCCTTAATACCTTGTTAATATAGTTAAGCACACGCTTTTTGTCTGCGCTCCACAAGGGGGCTACAAGTATTTTTTTATCTCCGTCACCCGTAAGCCTGTGTATTACGGTGGTTTTTGGGATAACTCTAAGGCATTTTACAAGTATATCCGCATATCGCTCAAGCGACAGAACGGGCACATTGCCCTTTTCGTATTCATCGCATAAGTCGGTATCCTTTAATATGTGCAAAAGCTGTAACTTAATTCCGTCGGAACATTTGCCCGCATATTCAGCACTCTGCACTATCATATCTTCCGTTTCATTAGGCAAACCGATTATAATGTGCGTTATTACGCTTATGCCCTCCTTGTGCAGGCGCTTAACCGCATCATCATACACGCTTAAGTCATATCCACGGCGAATATAGTCTGCCGTGCTTTTATGAACTGTCTGCAAGCCGAGTTCCACCCACACAGGCTTTATTTTATTAAGTCTCGAGAGCAAATTTACGGTTTTGTCAGGCAGGCAGTCGGGACGGGTAGCGACCGACAAAGCGACAATTTCATCGGGTTCTATAGCTTCGGTGAAAATTTTTTCAAGGTACTCAACGGGCGCATATGTATTTGTAAACGGCTGAAAGTAAGCAATAAATTTTTTACAATCGGTTTTTCTGCCGATTCTCTCTTTAGCCTCCCGAATTTGCTCGGATATGCTGTGGTTTCTGTCGGCGGAAAATTCTCCCGAACCTCCCCTACTGCAAAAAATACACCCCCGTGTGTCTATTTTGCCGTCACGGTTAGGGCAAGTCATACCGCCGTCAAGTGAAATTTTATATACCTTTTCGCCAAAGGTGTTTTTTAAATATTCGTTTAGAGAATAATAATACATAACTGCTCCGTTTTCAGTAAAATGCAAAATGACCGACTGTGTCGGTCATTGCTTTGGTTAGAAAATTTAGAAGAGGAAAATCTATGAAAACTTCTTGTTAACTTTATTGTGCTTATATAATAACCTGCTTTTGTGACGATTATATGAATAGAAGTACAAAAAAATGTGAAACTTTGTGTGATTTTTTAAAAATCTTAATTACAGCTTAGAATACAGCTTGATATACTCAAGAAATTTTGCTGAAATTTCGTCTTCAAGTTTTTCAAATTCTTTGTCAATGCCGCCGTTAAAAAATTGCTTGGTATGAATTTGCATTGCGAATTGTAAATGTAAACATAGTTTATCTAAATAATTTCATATCAGAATTATATAAATCCTCTCTCGTAATATCGGCGTAAAATTCTTCGCCCGTAGCATTTTCCAAAGCCTTGATAATAAGGTTCGGATTTGCGTTGTCGGTACTGCCTGCAGAAAGTACAATTTCAAGCTCGGCAAAATCACATTTTTCCGATAAAGAATAATTTTTAATGCTTTTCTTTAAATCAACAGTCTTGTAACCCGACTTTGACTTCTTTTCAAGCATAATTTCTTCGCTTTCCAAAAGTTCTTTCAGTGCGGTATATACTTTATCAGAGTTAAGATTATCACTGCTGATTTTCATATTAAACCTTGCATACGCAATTTTTCCGGCTTTCATAATCGGCTCTGTAACCGCAAAAACTCTTATGCCCTGCGGCAGGCAGGCATTAAGATTGTTGATTAATTCTTCATCGGAAATATCTTCAATCAATTTTATATCCATACACTCGTTAATTCCTCTGAATCCGAGTGAAAGCGGCAGAGGAAAAGTTGCGAACGGGTGCGGATTAAATCCCTCGGTATGCCATATCGGAGCTTTGCTCTTGTGCAATGCTCTTAACATACAACGGTTAAGGTCAAGGTGCGATATATAACGGCACTCGTTATCTTTCTTAAACCAAACTCTTGCGTTTTTCAAAGCACACACCCTCCCCGTATTTTGCCGCACCGCAGTTGTTGCACTTCAAACGACAATGCGGTGTTGTTGTATTTTCATATGCCTTTTTACATTCTTTAATAAGATAATCCTTAGTTACGCCGTAGTCAAGGTGATCCCACGGAAATACCTCGTCAAACGAACGCTGACGGTTTGCGTAGAATGTCGGGTCAATGCCGCACTCTTCAAAAATATCAAGCCATTTCTGCAAGTCAAAGCAGTCGCCCCAACCGTCAAAATGAAAACCTTTTTCACAGGCAATTTCCATTGCTTTACACAGTTTTCTGTCACCACGGGCAAATACCGCCTCAAGGTAACTTGTGTCGGCATCGTGGTAATTAAACTGAATCTTGCGGGTTGTAATGCTTTCTTTGATATGCTGTTGTTTAGCGTGCAAAGCAGGGATTGTGTCCTGTCCGTGCCACTGGAACGGCGTAAACGGTTTTGGCACAAATGATGACGCAGAAACTGTTACTCTTACACCCTTTCCCTTTGGCTTATTCGGACAATTATAATAAGTATCGACTACAGCCTGTCCGAGGTCGGCAATTGCCTTTACATCGTCCATTGTTTCTGTAGGCAAACCAATCATAAAATAGAGTTTTACAGTAGTCCAACCGCCTGCAAAAGCTGTTGCGCAGGTCTGCATAAGCTCATCATGCTGAACATTTTTATTGATAACATCACGCATACGCTGACTTCCCGCCTCGGGCGCAAATGTAAGTCCGCTTTTACGCACTGTTTTGATTTTATTCATAATATCGTCGGTAAAACCGTCAACTCGCAATGACGGCAGAGAAATACTGACTTTTTCGTCCTTACTCCACTCATTGAGTTTTGTAAGCAACGGCACAATCTGTGTGTAGTCGCTTGAACTCAGCGAAGAAAGCGACACTTCGTCATAACCCGTATTCTCACACAATGCTCTGCACTGCTTATTGATAACTTCGGGAGATTTTTCTCTTACGGGGCGATAAATAAATCCTGCCTGACAAAAACGGCAGCCACGAATGCAGCCACGGAAAATCTCCTGCACCGCTCTGTCATGCACAATTTCCACAAGCGGAACTACGAAATTATCGGGATAATAGCTTTCGTCCATTTTCTTCATAAGGCGCTTGTGAACAACAGACGGAGCGTTATGTTTAGAAATATACCGCTTAATTGTGCCGTCCTCGTTGTACTCAACATCATAAAGCGACGGCACATACACGCCCTCTATCTGTGCACATTCAATGAGGAACTGTTCTCTTGACTTACCCTCTGCTCTGCACTTTCTGTAAAGCTCCATTACCTCAAGGTCAACCTCTTCGCCCTCACCTATGAAGAAAAGGTCGATAAAATCCGCAATCGGCTCGGGGTTGCAGGTGCAAGGGCCGCCTGCCACAACAATCTGCTTTAAACCTGTACGCTCACAGGATTTAATCGGCACACCCGAAAGCTTAAGCATATTGAGCACATTTGTAAAACTAAGCTCATACTGCAATGTAAAACCGATAAAATCAAAATCCGATACAGGGTCGCCGCTCTCAAGTGCATAAAGCGGAATATTATTTTTAATCATTTCTTCTTCCATATCAATCCAGGGCGCAAAAACTCGCTCGCACCAAATGTACGGAATTGAATTAAAAAGGCTGTAAAGGATTTTCATACCGAGATGTGACATTCCCACTTCGTAGGTATCAGGAAAGCAGAAAGCAAACCTTACATCAACATCCTTTTTATTTTTTACAACTGCGTTAAGCTCTCCGCCAACATATCTGCCCGGCTTTTGAACCTTTAGCAAAAGTTTTTCTACTTCCTTGCTGACCATTGTATTACCTCCGTCAGAAATACCTGTTGTTTTTAAAAATTAATGAAAGTATAATATAACCGCATACAAACAACAGCGAAAAATTATAATCCGAATTAAAAAGTATTATAAATCCCAGCACAGCTATTGGAAATAATGCGATGAAAGTTATGATATTTACTGCCTTTTCCGCCGTATGACCTGTAAATCTGCGGCTAAGCAAAATATACAATAGCTGCCCGCCGTCAAACGACATTACAGGCAGTAAATTTAAAAGACAGAGCGACAGATTTACATAAGCAAATTTTAATAAATCTGTTCCACTACATAAGTATATCAGAAAAATAATAATAAAACAAATAAAATTAGCAAACGGCCCGAAAAAAACTATAAGAAAATTCTGTAAATCACCTCTTTGCTGTCGGCTTTCGTCATTTATTGCAATTTCAAACAAAGAAATGCTTATTTTCTTCGGTTTGCTGCCGAAAATCAGCATCATTAAAAGATGCCCCGATTCGTGAATGACCACCGCAAAACTGCACATTACAAATCCGCCGAATATATCAAGTATAATACAAACGGCAATCAGGCAGAGCAATATGTACGAAACACTGAATTTAATATTGAACAGTTCAAACTTCATCGTCTGTCGCAGTACCGAAAATTTCGGATAAATTGTAATCGTCGGGAGTATTTTCGGCTATAATTGATTTGTTAAGTTCGCCGTAATACCATTGACGGGCAGCAGTGTAAAAATCGCCGCCGACAGTTTTTATAACAAACGCAGCCAAAGCAAGCAATAAACATATTATAAGCTGCATCGTAACAAGGACTTGCGTATTGTGAGATTTTTTACGCTTTTGCGGCGGTAATTCTGTATTTTGAGGGCTTTCCTCTTCCGTTTCCGTATGCGCAGGAGTTGAATATTCGGGGCAAGAGGCACTCTGCCAACCGTCATCGTATGTAATTTCATTTGTAAAATTTTCTTCTGTCAAAACAACCACCTCAATGCAATATATGCACTGAGGTGGACAAAATTAACCTAACTTTTTAAAATCGCCTTTAACGAGATTTATAAAGAAACAAATCGCAATAGTAAGCGAGAAAATCTCGGCAATCGGAAATGCATACCAAACTGCTCCGATTCCCCAAATTCTTGAGAAAATAAATGCAATCGGTAAAATAAGCACAAGCTGACGGGCAAAAGACATAATAAGACTTCTCATTCCCTTGCCGACTGCCTGGAACAAGGTGGTAAAGATAATACCCGCTGCGGCAGGAATAAAGCAAAGACTTATAATTCGGAACGCAGGCACGCCGATCTTCATAAGTTCCTCTGTGCCGCCGAACATTGAAATAAGCTGTTCCGGGATTATCCACATTGCCAATGTGCCTAAAGTCATAATAATTACGCCAATTATAATACCACGCTTGAGTGCGGAATATACACGCTTGCGGTTTCTTGCGCCGTAGTTGTAACCGATAATCGGCATAACGCCCTGGTTAAGTCCAAAGCAAGGCATAAACACAAAGCTCTGCAATTTATAATAAACACCGAGAACCGTTACCGAAGCCTCGGAAGCGGCAAGAATACCGTTAAGTCCGACAATCATAATCGAACCTATCGACTGCATAATAATAGACGGGAAACCAACGGCATATATATTTTTTACAGTCTTCATACTGAATTTAAATTTTCTGAATGTAATTTTAATTAAATGAGATTTCAAGAAAATTATCAGAAGTGCAAAAATCATACTGCAAAACTGACCGAATACCGTTGCAACAGCTGCTCCTGTAACACCGAGTTCTGGGAACGGACCTATACCGAAAATCAAGAGCGGGTCAAAAATAATATTAATTACCGCTCCCGTGAGCTGAAACAACATTGGAAAAATCATATTGCCCGTAGCCTGCAAAGTTTTTTCGATTGTAACTTCTATAATCGTAAAGAGCGAAAAGCAGAGAACCACTGTAAGGTACTGTGTACCGTATTCTATGATATTTTCGTTGGTTGTATAAAGCATCATAAAAGGTCTTGAAATCACAATACCGAGGACAAGAAATATTGCGTAGCTGAAAAAACTTAACAGCAGACCGTGGGTTGCAACCTCGTTTGCCTCTTTAAAATTCTTTTCGCCAAATCGTCTTGAAACAAGCGAGTTAATACCGACGCCCGTACCGACCGCTACAGCAATCAAAAGCATCTGCAACGGATAAGCAAGTGAAGTGGCATTAAGTCCTTCCTGACTGTACTGTCCGATAAAAATACTGTCAACTACATTATACATTGCCATAATTGTCATTGAAAAAATTGCAGGCAACGACATAGTAAGTATCAGTTTTGTCATGGGCATAATGCCCATTTTGTTTTCTTTTACATTTTCCATTCGTTTCTGTTTCCTTTCCTAATCTTAAATATTCATTTATTTTCACTTTTAGCGATAAAACGCTTTTTGTATATCAAAAAAATAAAAAGCATTATTAATGTGCCGAAAATCACACCCGAAAAGTCGAGCAGTACATCTGTAATCATTCCCGCTCTGCCCTCTACATTAAGTTGTATGGTTTCGTCACAGACCGCAGTCGCAAGTCCGCAAAACATTACATTAATATAGTATTTGTATGGTTTTAGTTTATCAAATGCAAATGCGCATGACATAAGCATTGCGCCTATTGCGGTGTATTCGCTGAAATGCGCAGTTTTTCTTACTATATGGTCTGTAAGGTCGGGAGTAAAACCTAAAAAGTCTAAAATTTTCTGCAAAAATTCAAGTACATTTCCGCTTTCTTCCGATGATATATCAGCAGGCATCGAAGAATGAATAAATGCAAATGCCACAAGGGCTATCGTTATTATAATTAAAATCGCTTTGGCTTTTTTGCCGCAACTGTATGTAGCCATTTTTAGTCACCTCATATTATTTTACACAAATCTGCATAATATGTCAATCGACAAATAAAGGAATGGTTATATTTTAAATGTATGTTAAAATTTTGCGTAAAAGCTGTAGTTTTTTAGATAAAAAATAAATTGCAATATATATCGGTATCTGTTATACTATTTTAGTACCTTTATTTTGAAAGGAGTATTGTTTTGTTAAACTATATCTTGGTATTTTTGATTGCTATGGTTCCTCTTATTGAGCTGAGAGGTGCCGTTCCGTTCGGTGTAGGAATGCAGCTTGATTTATTCTGGGTGTATGTCCTCGCTATCTTAGGTAATATGTTGCCCGTACCTTTTATATATTTCTTTGCAAGAAAAATTCTTGTATGGGGCAGCGACAAAAAATTTATAGGTAAATTCTTTAAATTCTGCCTTGAAAAAGGCGAAAAGGGCGGTAAAAAATTGCAGGCAAAGGCTGGCAGAGGTTTGTTCTTCGCTTTACTTTTATTCGTAGGTATTCCTCTCCCGGGTACAGGCGCCTGGACAGGTACACTTGCCGCAAGTATGCTCGATATGGACTTTAAGTCAAGCGTAATTGCAGTAATGCTCGGTGTAATTCTTGCAGGTATAATTATGGGACTTGCAAGTATGGGCTTATTCGGCGGATTAAGCGCAATTTTTGCTCCAAAATAAAAACCGACGGGCAGCTCTTTAGCTGCCCTGTTTTTTAGGATGATAACTTTGAAAAATACAAATTATGATATAATAACGGTCGGTGCGGGTGCTGCGGGACTTGCGGCGGCTATATCGGCAAAACGAAATAACAGAGATTTAAAAATAGCAATTCTTGAGGCTCAAAGCAAAGCAGGCAAAAAAATTCTTGTTACAGGCAACGGCCGCTGTAATCTGACAAATACCAATGTCAGTAAAGAATTTTATCACGGCAGTTTTGATGTTTCTAAAATCTTAAACAGATTTTCCGCAGAAAAACTTATAAATTTCTTTTCAACCTTAGGTCTTGTATGCGACACAGAAACAAACGGACTTGTTTATCCTCATTCAAGACAAGCAAGTGCCGTGCTTGATGTTTTGCTTATGGAAATTAAAAGGCTGAAAATCGAAATCATATGCGACTGCAAAGTTGAACTTATCCGTAAAAAAGGCGAATTTTTCAATATAAAAACCTCGAACGGAGAATACACCGCCAAAAAAGCAGTTATGTCATGCGGCGGAAAGGCCTTTCCTACAGCAGGCGGCACAGGGCTCGGACTTGATGTTATAAAAAATCTCGGTCATAAAATCACGCCGTTATTCCCTGCCCTCTGTCCTATTCAGGTCAAAAGTGATTTTATGAAAAGTCTTAAAGGAATCCGTGCTAAAGCGGAAGTTACTCTTTATGACGGCAAAAAAGCAATAAAAAGCGAAATCGGCGAAGTACAGTTTACGGATAATGCACTTTCGGGAATTTGTGTGTTCAATCTCACAACTCTTTTACCCAAAACCAAAAATCCGATTATTTCCGTAAATCTTACCAAAGATTATTCGTATATAGAATTATTAAATTTACTTTATGACAGAAAAAAGCTGTTTGCAAATGAACCGCTCGAAGAATTTTTCACGGGTCTTTTTCATAAAAAAATAGGAACAGCACTTATTAAAAGCATTACAAACAAAGCATTGACAGAAAGCTGTAAAAAGTTAAGCGACAAAGAACTAAAATCACTTGCGAATTTAATTCAAAATTGGAAATTTGAATGTAAACAATGCAAAGATTTTTCAAAAGCGCAGGTAATGCTCGGCGGCGTAAACGGAAACGAAGTAAACGGCTATACATTTGAAAGCAAAGTTGTAAAAAATCTATACATCTGCGGCGAAGCACTCGATGTTTGCGGAGATTGCGGCGGATTTAACCTGCATTTTGCTTTTGCAAGCGGTATTATAACAGGAGAAAACCTATGATAAGAATAAGCAATATACATTTACCTCTTGACTACACAAGCGAAACCGTCTTAAATAAAGCGGCAAAACTTATTAATGTAGATAAAAAGTTTTTTAAAAGCTGTACGATTTTCAGACGCTCGATTGACGCAAGAAAAAAGGATAATATATTTTTTCTTGCAACCGTTGACGCAGAACTTTTTGTAAACGAAGAAAAGATATGCAAAAAATTTAAAAATGCCGAAATCGCAGAAAAATACGATTATAATGTTGAAAAATTCAGAGGTACGGTCAGCCCTGTGGTAGTCGGAGCAGGCCCTGCAGGATTATTTGCCGCACTTATACTTGCACAGAGCGGTGCAAATCCGATTTTAATCGAGCGTGGCAGAGATGTAGATACCCGAACGGAAGATGTACATAACTTTTGGAAAAGCGGTATTCTTGACACAACAAGCAATGTACAATTCGGCGAAGGCGGTGCCGGAGCTTTTTCTGACGGCAAACTTACCACAGGCACTAAAGACACCCGTCAGCGCAAGGTACTCATTGAATTTGTAAAACACGGAGCGCCTGACGAAATTCTTTACAATGCAAAACCGCATATCGGAACGGACAAATTAAGACCGACAGTTAAAAGCATAAGAAATGAAATTATCCGCCTCGGCGGAAAAGTTATGTTTGAAACAAAGCTTATCGGATTTTTAGCAAAAGACAATTCTGTTACAGGTGCGGAAATTGAGCATAACGGAACTAAACAAACCATTGATACCAATGCAATTATCCTTGCAATCGGACACAGCGCCAGAGATACTTTTGAAATGTTAAATGAAAAAGCTATACCGATTGAGGCAAAAGCATTTTCTGTCGGTGCAAGAATTGAGCATCACAGAGAAATGATTGATAAATCACAGTACGGCAAATTTGCAGGCAACAAAGCGCTTGGCGCAGCAAGCTACAAGACAAATGTTCACCTTGAAAACGGCAGAGGCGTATATACATTTTGTATGTGCCCAGGCGGAAAAGTTGTAAATGCCTCAAGTGAAGAAAACCGACTTTGCACAAACGGAATGAGTGAATTTGCAAGAAATGAAGAAAATTCAAATGCCGCCTTACTTGTCGGGATTACACCTGCCGACTATCAATCGGAAAATCCGCTTGCAGGAATGTATTTTCAGCGTGAGCTTGAGCATAAAGCATTTGTTGCCGGAGGAGAAAACTTTAATGCTCCGGTTCAGCGTGTATGCGACTTTATTGAAAATAAGGCAAGTACAAAAATCGGTGATGTAAAACCGTCTGTAGGTCCCGACTTTACACCGACCGATCTTAATAAATGTCTGCCTGATTTTATAACAAATTCAATGCGACAGGCAATAGTGCAAATGGATAAAAAATTACACGGTTTTTCATACGGTGACGCTGTGCTGACAGGTGTTGAAACCCGCAGTTCATCGCCAATCAGAATTATGAGAAACAACAATTTACAAAGTATTTCGGTAGGAGGACTTTATCCGTGCGGAGAGGGCGCAGGCTACGCAGGCGGAATTATATCTGCCGCAGTCGACGGAATTAAATGTGCGGAGAAAATTATAGAAAATTCCATATCAGAATAAAAGCAAAATTACAGCAAGCAAAAAGTGCAGTTCATACGAGCTGCACTTCTTTTGTTTATAAGGTATATGAATATTTAATTTTGAGTTGCAATATACATCTGAAGCTCAGTTACATCTGATACTGTAAGCTTACCGTCACCGTTGAGATCGAGTGCCTCAAGTACCGCCTTGTCGCTTTCATCTATTATAGGCGTACCGTCATCATTTTTAGAACCCGCAATATGTAACTGCATAGATGTAACATCGGAAACATTTACAATCCCGTCACCATTTGCATCGCCCTTGAGTACTTTTTTGCCATCAATAGCCACAAATTTCAGCTTGTTGCTATCGGTGTAAGAGTTTACATAACTCTGTGCATACGAACCTTCGTAGCCATAAATTGTAATGTCTGAGTTAAGGAGGAAGAATAATCTATCGCCAATTGAGGTTACGCTCTTAGGAATAGTTACACTTTTAAGATTGTAGCACTCTGTAAAGGCATACTCTTCAATAGTTGAAACACCGTCCGGAATTACTACGCTTTCAAGGCTTGTGCAACCCCAAAAAGCACAACCCTTAATGTATGTAAGAGTTTTTGGAAGAGTGATGCTTTTCAAATTTGTTTTATTATAAAACGCACCACGAGCAAGCATAGTTACGGTTTTGCCGTCAATCTGTTCCGGAATAACTACATCGGTATCACTGCCAAGGTATTCCCAAAAAATAATTGACTTGCCATCAATGTTCTCATAGCGGTAGTCGCCGCTTGTTACAACATAATTCGTAGCATCTCTGCTCTGCGAAACCTTTGGTACATTTACTTCGACTGCATTTGCAGTGAAAGGTATTGCAGAAAATGCGGAAGCAAGCATTGCGGTAACAATTATAGCTGTAATAGCTTTTTTAAATTTTTTCATTTTATAACCCCTAACTAATATATTTATATTTTTATGTTATCACTGCAAAAATGCTTTGTCAATAAAATCAATAAATTTTAACACTGATTTTCACATATTATAAAAAGTAATCACAGCAATTTTTATATAAAAGCGAGAACATTTGTCAAAATATTGATTTTGTCGTTTTACAAGCATATAATTAATTAGGATTTTAATTATTAGAATTTTAACTATAGAGGTGTAGTATGAAAGAATCAATACATTATCTGCTAATGGCAGATCATTTTTTAGTTCAAAAGGCACTGCTTGCAAGTATAAAGGATTCGGGTCTTACTCCGGGACAGCCAAAAATACTCGACTATCTGCAAAATCATAACGGCTGCGTGCAAAAAGACATTGCTAAAGGCTGCCATATTGAGCCGGCATCAATTACAGTTATTCTCAAAGGAATGGAAACTAAAGGCTATATTGAAAGAAAAATGCTCAACGGTGACCGCCGCTCCCTGTATGTATTCCTGACTGACAAAGGCAAAGAATACATTGATTATCTAAACAGAAAATTTAAAAAAATTGAAAATGCAGCTCTTAAAAATTTTAATGAAGATGAAAAGCAAAAATTTAACGATTTATTAATGCGTGTCTATGAAAATATGCTTGAATATGATAAGGAGGAAAAACAACAATGAATTTAAAAAATATGAAAATCAGACTACCGATGTACCTTGTAGGTTTATTTATAATGACAATAGGTATAGCAATTTCCGTTAAATCGAACCTCGGTGTATCGCCTGTAAGTTCTATCCCCTACACTATGACCTGTATATGGGGAATTGAAATGGGAAAGGCTACCATACTTTTTCATATTGTATTGGTATTAATACAATTAATTATTCTCAGAAAGAATTTTAAACTGATCAGCTTATTACAGATTCCCGTAGGCGTTGTTTTCGGTTATTTCACAACATTCTGTAATTATCTTGTAAGCTTCTTCCCCACTCCCGACAATATCGTAATAAGAATTATTATGGTACTCATCAGTGCCGCAATTGTTGCTATCGGTATTTTCCTTTACTTGCCTACCGATGTTATCCCGCTTGCGGGTGAAGGCGTTATGAGTGCGGTTTCGCAAGTAACTAAGATTGAATTTTCAAAGGTAAAAATGGCATTTGACATAACAATGGTTATTATATCAGGTGTATCTTGCCTTATTTTTATCCACAATCTCGGCAGTGTGGGAATCGGCACAGTAATTGCCGCTTTTCTTGTAGGATTTATTCTCGGTATAATAAATAAAGTGTTCGGAAAATACAGAGATAAACTCTTAGGCAAAACCAAAATTGCAGATGATACCGCTGAAACAGATGACAAACCTACTTATGTAATCTCCATTTCAAGAGAATACGGCAGCGGAGGCAGAGCAATAGGAAAAATTCTTGCCGAAAAACTCGGATACAAATATTATGACACCGAACTTATAAAACTTGTAATGCAGGAAAGCGGATATTCACCTGAATACATAGAACACAACGAGCAAACTCTTGACAAATCAGCGCTTAACGACTTTTTTGAATGGTACCAGCAAAACAACGGTGATACTGTTCCTAATATCAACAGCTTGTTCAAAAAAGAAGAATCGGTTATTAAGCACCTTGCCAAAACCGAAAACTGTGTAATTGTCGGCAGACTTGCAAACTATATTTTAAGAAACAAAAAACATATTTACAATGTATTTATAACCGCAGATGAAGAAAGTGAAATTGAAAAAGTAAAAGAAAGAGATCACCTTTCACATGAAAATGCCGCCAAGCAAGTAAGAAAAGTAAACCGAGAACGCTCTGCGCACTGCAAATACTTTACGAATACAGATTGGGGCAATGCAAAAAATTACAATCTGACTATAAAATCAAATAACTTCGGTTATGAAAAAACAGCGGAATTAATCGAGATACTTTTCAAGCAAAAATTTTCGTTATGATTCTTTAGGGCGATTTTTAGATTAGAAAATTGTTAATACAAACTTCAAATTAAAACATAATTCACCTTAACTTTAATGAAACAAGCTAAAAGACAGACAGTAAAAACTGCCTGCCTTTTTCTTTGTCAGCCGTTACAGCCACACTCAAAATTACATTTTTCTCTTTCTTCAGGTCTTGCATTCGGTGGGAAGAATGATTCGTTAGGAAAATCTACCCTACTGAAAACTTCGCACGGGTCGTCGCTTTCAGGCTTACATTCCTTGCGAGGAATACAAAAATCATATGACGGAATCATAATCTGTACATTTCTCTCAAGCTGTGTAATTGTAAAAATACCGATAGTGGCACTTACGCTCGCATCTCCGGTCACAGCAAAATCGTCACCAAAGTATGTTATTACACATTCAGGTATAGGAGCACAAGGAAGCTGCGGAACACTTCCTTTTATAAGTCGTGCCGAAAGAGCCATAGGTTCGGAAATTTGTACTGTTGCATTTGGTAAAAACTCCGTGCAACCGCATGATGTAACAGGTTGAGAGCAAACTATACAACTGTCGCTCGAAAAACTCTTTGAATTTGATTCACTGCCGTAAAGAACCGACCTTTTACCGTAAATTGCAAGTCCGTTTACCCGTGACGGAATTGTTGAACCGCAGGTATATGCCTCAAGAGAAATATCAAAATAGAATGTAACATCAACCGCATAACAGCCACGATGAAAAGCGATTGATTCAACGCTTACATCGGCGGTTATAACGCTTGCCTTGCAGATTTTTACAGATGATGCGTTATTGATAACAGTTTGACTGCAAGGTGTAAAATAAACCGCAAGATTGCTAAGGCAATCCTTTGAGCCGCAGCTGTCATAAATACGGCTTGCGTTTATGCAGACAGCTTCTGTGCATTTGTTTTCGGTAAGCGGTTCGTTACCCGACTGCCGTGGTACTGTGCCGTATGATACATCTGGCATAAAAATTAACCCCCATAAAATGTATTAACAGGCTTACGCTCTGTAACAATACATTTTATGAAGGTTATACTTAATTGTGAATATTGAGTTGATTTATTTTAAATAAGGCTTTAAAATTTCATCAAGGTTTTTGTTTACAGCTTTCGGATTTGACTGCGTATAATTTGAAAAAGCGATGAATACTTTGCTCTGGTCCTGTGCAAATACAATTCTTGCATTAAATCTGTAGAATGCTGCGTCACAATAATAATTACCGCAATCGTCAACATACAAACCGTACGCAAAACTTGATTTATAAGGAGTGAACATTTCTTCTTTGGATTTTGCAGACAACAATTCACTTCCCGTAATAGCGTCTGTCCATTTAAGCAAATCACTCAAATTGGAAATAAGACCCGTAGAAGAATACGCAACACCCGGATAAATATTCCACTCATCGTCAAAAATATCCTGATAACCTGTAGCGAGTTGGTCTGTGCACTCAAAGGTTGTCGAAGTCATTTCGAGCGGCTCAAAAATATTTTCTTTCAAAAATTCCTCATAACTTTTTCCGCTTACCTTTTCGATTATGTCACCGAGAATAAAATAATCGGAATTTGAATAGCTGTAATTTTCTTCATCATTATCAATTTCTTGTGACAATATCCATTTTAAAATAACAGAATGATTATCTTCAGCGGAATTTTTCTCTGAAATATCGTACTGCGGAGCATTTGCACGCACGCTTTCGTCAGATTTGCCGAGATAATCCGGCAAGCCTGTTGTCATTGTAAGCAAATTACGGATAGTTATATCCGAACCGTACTTATAATCTGGATAATACTTGTCAAGCGTATCATCTGTGCTCAGCTTATCCTGCTCCTGTAAAATCATAACAGCCGCAGCGGTAAACTGCTTTGTAAGCGAACCTATGTAGTAATTTGTATTGAGTGAATTATATGTATGCGAACCCTTGTCGGCATAGCCGTTATTGCCTATATATTCAAAATCATTTCCGAGTTTATAATATACAGTTCCTCTGAATTTACTTGCAACAAGTGTATTATCGAACTTAGCTGTTATGCTGTCGGTATCCTGTTTTAATTTTGTAAAATTATATGCAGGATTAGTAGGTACTTCATCAGCAGTTGCAGGCGCAGCGGTAAGTCCCTGCGTCGATGCACCTGTAGAATTTGTAGTCTGCGGTGCTGTTGTAGCCGAAGATTCCGAATCATTGTCACAGCCTGTAAATGCAACTGCGGAACACGCCGCCATAGCTACGCACATTAATGATTTTGCTAAAGCCTTCAAAAAATCACCTCATCAGATTTTTTCCATTTTACTGAAATTAGCCATAAGAGTTTTTGTGCCTGCCTTATCAAAAGCAACTTCAAGCATTGTGTCGTTGCCCATTTTTTCGGTTTTCATAATCATACCTTTGCCAAATACCTTATGGAATACGCAATCTCCTTTTTTGTAAACAGTACCCGATTTAACGGCAGGTTTAGTAAATGTATTAAAACTTTTGTTAGGTGTGAATTTTGAACCGGCACCGATACTGATATGACTTGAGGATGCGGAAAAACCGTTTGTTGACGCAAAAGTCTTTTTCTCGCCTGTATAATTAAGTAATTTGGGCGGGATTTCATTTACAAAGCGTGATACTTTGTTATAGCTTGTATGACCCATCAACATTCTTGACTTTGCCTTGGTAATGTAGAGCTTTTCTTTTGCTCTTGTAATACCTACATAAGCAAGCCTGCGTTCCTCGTTAAGTTCATCGGGATTCATCATTGTGGCAATTGACGGGAACACACCTTCTTCAAGACCTGCAATGAAAACTACGGGAAATTCAAGTCCTTTTGCGCTGTGCAATGTCATCATTACCGATGAATCCGCTTCTGCATCATAGTTATCAATATCTGTCTGCAATGAAATTTCCTCAAGGAAGTTTGAAAGTGACGCTTCTTCTGCGTAATCCTCTTCAAATTTGATAATATTTGAAGAAAGCTCTTCGATGTTCTCAATTCTTACATCGGGGTTGTCTTTCTCTGTTTTTAAATATTTTTCGTAATCTGTATGTTCGAGAATAAGATTGTATAATTCCGCAAGAGAATAATCTCCGCTTTGTTCAGCCTCCATAAGACCGTCAATCAGCGCAACAAAACTCTTTAACTTTGTTGCGGCTCTTGAAAGCTGTGGATATACATCTGCATCTTTAATTACGGAATATATGCTTTCGCCGAGTCCCGCGGCAATTTCAGAGGCTTTTTCAAGTGTAGTTGCGCCAATACCACGCTTTGGCACATTAATAATTCTGCCCAGTCTGACATCGTCGTGCGGATTATTAATAACCTGAAGATATGCAACCATATCTCTGATTTCTTCTCTGTCATAGAATCGTCTGCCGCCGATTACACGGTGCGGAATACCGCTTCTTGACAAAGCCTGCTCAATTGAGTTTGACTGTGCATTCATTCTGTAAAGAATTGCAAAATCAGAGAATTTTCTGCCGTCTGCTACACCGTCAAGTATAGTTTTTGCAATAAATTGAGCTTCGTCACGCTCGGAATCGGAAGTATGCACCTCGATTTTATCGCCAACGGCATTTTCAGTCCACAAAGTTTTGCCCTTACGCATTGTGTTGTTAGAAATAACACCGTTTGCCGCATTAAGAATATTCTGTGTACTGCGGTAATTCTGCTCAAGTCTTATCATCTTAGCGCCTTTAAAGGTGTTTTCAAAAGAAAGGATATTTTCAATTGTAGCACCTCTGAATTTGTAAATACTCTGGTCGTCATCACCCACAACGCAGATGTTGCCGTATTTTGCGGCGAGCATACTTACAAATTTATACTGCACCTTGTTTGTATCCTGATACTCATCAACCATTATGTATTTAAACTGATTTTGATAAAATTCGAGTATATCGGGACATTTTTGAAAAAGCTCAACAGTCTTGCAGAGCATATCGTCAAAGTCCATTGCATCTGCGGTTTTTAGTCTTGACTGGTAAATTTCATATACTTTTGCCACGGACTGCTTGAGGTTATCGTAACCTGCTCTTTTGAGCATTTCCTGCGGAGTAAGCATTTCATCCTTGGCTTTTGAAATTTCGTTGAGCACTCTTTTTACCGGCAACATTTTTTCGTCATAATTAAGCTGTTTTAAAATATCTTTTACAAGTTTTTTCTGATCGTCAGTACCGTAAACGGTAAAATGACTTGTAAAACCGATTCTGTCGCCGTATCTTCTTAAAATTCTTGCACAGGTAGAGTGAAATGTAGCCGCCCAAATATCCGAACCGCCTTCCGGAACAGCGTTGCAGATTCTTTCTTTAAGCTCCCCTGCCGCCTTATTTGTAAAGGTAATTGCAAGTATCTGCCACGGTTTGCAAAGTTCCGACTTCAAAATATACGCAATTCTGTTTACAAGAACGGTTGTTTTGCCCGAACCTGCACCCGCAAGTATAAGCAAAGGGCCTTCTGTGCAAAATACAGCCTGCTGCTGCATATTATTCATATGTGAAAACTGTTTTTTTAATTCTGATTGTACCATAGCAATATTCCCGTTAAAAGTTTAATAACACAGAAAACGGGCGAACTGCGTCCGCCCGTATAATCTGACGATTTTATTTTATGTAGCCGTAGAATGTTTCAAGAATTTCAGGACCCTGGTCAGCAACAATCATTGTAACATAGTTGCCGTCCTGTGTAACCTTGCAAGCCTCAACCATAGGAAGTTTTTTGGCATTATAGCCTGAATACTGTGTAACGATTGAAGTGTATGTCTTAGAAAGCGCATCGTTTACTCTTGATGCAGCGTCAGCATCAACAGCCTCAACAAGTACGATTTCAACTCTTGAATTGCTGTCTGAATTGATTTCTGCCGCAAACTGCTTAACATCTTCTGTGTCTATGCTGTAATATTTTTTAAGATCATTAGAATCTGTAAGCTCTTTTAAGTCCAATGAATACTTAGAGTTGATGTCAGAAAGAACTGTTTTTAAATCAACCTCTTTGCTGCCTGAACAACCTGCAAGCGCAGTAAGACAAAGTACAAATATTGTTACCAAAGAAACTACCTTTTTCATAATTAACCTCCAAAAATGTCTTATAAAAAAATTACGCCGAATCAGTGTGACCCGGCGTATTCAGATGGTCGAGGTGACAAGATTCGAACTTGCGACCCCATCGTCCCGAACGATGTGCGCTACCAAACTGCGCTACACCTCGATAAAAACAGCCCCGATTACTCGGGGCTTTTAATGGCTGAGGAATAGGGATTCGAACCCCAACAAACAGAGTCAGAGTCTGTCGTGCTACCGTTACACCATTCCTCAATGTTTATTGCTCATTGCTGCAAGCCGTGCAATCAACGATATATATTATATATTATGAAGTGCGTTTTGTCAACACTTTTTTGAAATTTTTTAAAACTTTTTAGAAGTTTTTAACTTTCGTTCAGCATTGACTTGTTGCTTACTTTCACGCAATCAACAATAGCTATTATATAGCAGAACGTGTGTTTTGTCAACATCTTTTTTCAATTTTTTCTAAAATTTGAAAAATACAAAAAATACGGAATTTTAGCTAAAACTTTTTTTGAGTCTTATATCATCGCCGACAAAATTAAGCCTTACACCCTCTCCGTATATTCTTGAAATAAATCTTGAAGTATAAGTTTTTTCAAGTTCTGTTATCGAAAGGTTTGTGTTTATTATCAAAGGCTTTCTCAAAAGCATTCTTGAATTACACAAATTATAAAACTGTGTATTTGAAAAAGTATTTGAAAACTCTGTGCCTAAATCATCAATAATTAGTAAATCGCACTTTGTGAGCATTTCAAAATATTCGGAATCGTTGGACTCTTTGGAAAAATGCATATTGCTAAGCGTTGACATAAGCATAGGTGCAGACACATAGATTACACCGAAACCACGCCTTGTAACCTCATTGGCAATAGCGAGCGAAAGGTGGGTTTTGCCAAGACCTGTGCCGCCTCTCATAAGTATACTCTTTGACTCGGGCGTAAAAGTCCTTGCGTACTGCACGCAATAATTATAAATTTTTTGCATTTTATCAAAAGGTGATACTCCGCTCGCCTTATCAACCTCGTGACTGTACATATTAAGGTCAAAACTCTCAAAAGTGGAAAGTCTTAAAGGCGCAGTACGGTTAAGCTCCTCGCACGCAGTTGCTACAAGCAATCTTTTAAAGCAAGGGCAATACACTGTTCTTCCGTCTTTTTCTATATATCCCGTATCTTTGCAGTATTTACAGTTGTAATGCGGTTCAAAGCAATTTTCTTCATAGCCGTTTTCTGTAAGCAGCTTTTTGACTTCATTTTGCATAGAAAGACTTTTTGCACGCAAATCCTGCGTGGCAGACTTTACATCTCCGCCGTTTAAAACCGCACGAACCGCAAGTATTCCGCATGAAGATATTTCTTTTTCAAGCTCCTCTATTCTCGGAACTCTTCTGTAAACCTCTTCACGAACCTGCTCCGCTCTTCTCTCGGCTTTGGTGCGCCTTTCTTCCATTTTTGCTTTTGTCGCTCTGTAAATTTCTTTACTGTATCCCATTTATATCACCACACTAAATACTGTCGATTGTATCTAATCTCTGCAAATCATTTATATTATATGATGTGTTGGCGTCATTCCTGTTTCCGCCTTTATGCTTATACTTATCGGGTCTGCTGTCAAATTTGTTTAAATCGTCAACATTGTAAATTCCACTTGAATTCCAGCGTTTTAAAATTCCGTTTATGTATCTGAAATCGCAGCTGCCCTTACTGTCAACACATCTTTCGTAAGCCTCTCTTAGCATTTCGGGAGAAAATTTCCACTCGTTTACCCACAAATCGGCGTATTCAACCTGCTTTTTAGTAGGAGAACCCGTATTTTTTAAACCGAACGCAGATGCTACAATCGTAAAACTCTGGCTTGCACGATGTGCTTGTTTTATTTTATTTTCGGCTTCCTCAATCGAGAAAACTCCCGCATCAGACCATCTCAAACCTATTGTTTCAATGGCTCTTATGTTAGATTTTCCGATGCTTATACAATACTGAATAAGCATTATAATTACCTCTACAGGCAAACCGCAGGTATTTTTAAGTAACAGTAACGACGATGCATCGGAGTTTGATAAAGGCTTGCCGAGGGCTGTCTGTGCCTCGTTTACAAGCATTTTAAATTCTTCGTCAACCGCAAGCTGTTGTGCCACATAAACATAATCGGGGCGCTGCGGTCTTACAAACATATGCGGAACTGTAGGCTCTTCCTTTTCAATCGGAGCGGCAGTATTATTGCTTTCGACTTGTTTTACTGCAGGCTGTTCAGTCGTTTGCTGTTCTGCCTGTGCAGGCTCAAAAGCACCGTTATTTTGGCAAAAGATACCTTTCATAACCCAGTATTCAACTGCCTCCGGAATATCGGTTTCATTTACACCTGTCGCCTTACTGATGTCGCTTTCGTTCACATCTTCCCCACTGTGTCGCAAAAGATATAACAATACCTTAAGTTTAACGCCGTCCGAAAACTTAAGTCCCTCGTCTACAACCGACGAAGGCACAGCAAATATTGAATTCCAAGCACCAAGATTAATTTTCATAGACATTTCATATACCTCTGACCCAAAATAAATATTAAAATCAAACTTTATCGTACACATTATTATATCACACTAAATTTAAAAATCGACACATATTTTTAAATTTTATAGATTTTTTTAAAGAAATATGTTAAAATACAGTTGAAATGTTTTAAGGAGGTAATATTATGAAATATACATACATTCCAAGAGGTGTTTGTTCAAGACAGATTAACCTTGAGATAAATGACGGAATTATAGAATCCTGCGAATTTATCGGCGGTTGCGCAGGCAACACTCAAGGCATTTGCGCTCTTGTAAAAGGTATGAACGCAGAAGAGGCTGTAAAGAGATTAAAAGGCATTGACTGCCGTGGCAGAGGTACATCTTGCCCCGATCAGCTTTCTTACGCTATCGAAGAGGCTCTTGAACTTGAATAAGCTCTGCGGCTAAAACTTTATATTTATCATAACATTAAAGCTCTCTTTATTTGCGTAAAGAGAGCTCTTTGTTTTGGTTTTAAGATTTAGACGGTTTTATGCAGTGTTTTGTCAAAAAATTCCGGTGTATCACAAAAATTATAAAAGTTTGCTCAACCTTTTCAAAGGTTGTGGGTGTGGGCAAAGCCCACAAATACTTTCCGTTTATGTAATCTGACGATAGCCAAATAGCCTGCTGTTTGGCGACTTAAACAAAAGAGTTTTCAAAACTATAACCCTTTAGTTCGTTTTACAGCATATTGGTTTCATCAATTTTTGCGTTCACATCATCAAGTTTATTTTCAAGCATAACAGACATAAAGAATATATTTGATGTCGTTCAACACCTCTAATTCTTAGTCGGACATAAAAATCTCCCGAAATCAGTCAACCTTGAAAGTACCTGCCTCAATCTCATCAATCATAGCAAGACGCTTTAAGTGTCTGTCGCCCTCTTCGGGAGTATTGAGGAAAATTTCTGTAAACTTAACAGCATCTTCTTCGCTTGTAACTCTGCCGCCCATACAAAGAATATTTGCGTGGTTGTGTCTGCGTGTCATTTCAGCGCAAAATTCATTGCTTACAACTGCCGCACGAATACCCTTAACTTTGTTTGCTGCCATTGAAATACCGATACCTGTACCGCAACAAAGAATACCAAGCTCACATTCGCCGCTTGCTACTGCTTTTGCAACTTTATAGCCGTAAACAGGATAATCAACGCTGTCTGTGCTGTAAGTACCAAAATCTTTATATTCAATACCCTTTTCGTCAAGATATTTTTTAATTGCGCAGATAAGGTTATATCCGCCGTGGTCACATCCGAGTGCTAACATTTCTTTTCCTCCATTTTCTTTTTAAGTTCTCTTTCAGCCTGCGGCAGTCTTAAATACATCGGCATAAGTTCCGCAGCCGAAAGCACTTCTCCGTCATTAAATTTTTGTACAGCAATTTCTGCTGTTGATGACGCTCTTTGAAATCTTATACTGATTGGTGCGAGTTCAACATTTGGTAATAATTCTTTCATAGCATTATAGCAAAGTTCCGCACCGTCACCCACAAGTATAATTCTTTCGTCATAACTCTTAAGTTCTTCAGAAAGCTCGGCAACAGACAAAGCTCTGTCTTTGCAAAGTCTTTCAGGTTTTACACCGTCACATTTAAAAAGCGCATTATAAACCTGCGAACAGCGAGCGTCCATAACAGAACAGATTATCCCATTTGCAGATTGCAAATTATACGCAAGGCTTTCAAGCGTCGATACCTCTATGCAAGGCAAATCATCGGCAAAAGCAAGTCCTTTAGCCGCTGCAACACCGATTCTTACACCCGTAAACGAACCCGGACCGCAGTTTACCGCAACGGCGGTAATATCTGTTGTCGTTAGGTTTGTGTTTGCAAGCAGACTTTCAACCATAGGCATAAGTGTTCTGCTGTGAGTAAGTTTTGTATTTATAAAGAACTCACCTATTATTTTGTTTTCGTCACAAATTGCGGTTGACGCAGCTGTGGCGCTTGTATCTATTGCAAGAATTTTCATTGCAGATCAACACCTTCAATTTCAAAAATTCTGTCATCATCATTTTCGCCCTTGCTGATTCTTATTTTAATGCAGTCAGCAGGCAAAGCCTCTTCTATATTTTCGCTCCATTCAATTATGATTATGCCGTTGTCTATATAATCAAAAAAGCCTGTTGAATACAAATCGTCCCAGGTGTTGACACGATACATATCAAAGTGGAAAATATTAAACTTGCCAGAATATTCATTGACAAGAGCGAATGTAGGGCTTGAAACATTTTCTCCTGCACCGAGCGCACCGGCAAGTCCTCTTGTAAAGGCAGTCTTGCCCATACCAAGACCGCCAAAAAGAGCGATTACTTCCGTGCCGCACAACTTTTCGGCAATTTTTGCGCCGAGTGCCTCTGTTTCACGGGCATTATGAGTATTTACAGTAATCATCAGAATAAACCGTTAATTTTTCCTTCCTCGGTAACATCAATTTTCTCTGCCGACGGAACTTTCGGAAGACCCGGCATTGTCATAATATCACCTGTATATACAACTACAAATCCTGCACCGTTTGAAAGTGTAAGATTCTTTACTGTGATTTCAAAATTCTTTGGAGCACCGAGAAGTGTTGGGTCATCAGAAAGCGAATATTGTGTTTTTGCAATACAAACAGGAAGTTTTTCACCGCCGAGAGCCTGAATCTGCTTCAATGCCTTTTCGGCAGCCTTTGTATAGTTTACTCTTGAAGCGCCGTAAATTGTTTTTGCAATTTTGTCAACCTTTTCTTTAATTGTAAGGTCGTTTGAATAGATAGGAGCAAAATCGGCAGGCTTTTCGCAAGCCTCTACTACCTTTTTAGCAAGCTCTGTGCCGCCTTCGCCGCCCTTAGAGAATACATTTGAAAGGGCAAAGTCTGCGCCCTTAGACTTGCAGTAGCTCTCAATAAATTCAAGTTCCTCTGCTGTATCTGTACCGAACTGGTTGATAGCAACTACAACGGGAACATTGTACTTTCTCATGTTATCAATGTGAACGCCAAGGTTTTCAATACCATTTTTAAGAGCCTCAAGATTCTCTGCAGAAACCTCTGCCTTAGGCACACCGCCGTTGTACTTTAACGCACGGCAAGTAGCAACAATAACTACGGCAGACGGCTTAAAACCTGCATATCTGCACTTGATGTCAAAGAATTTCTCTGCACCGAGATCTGAACCGAAGCCTGCCTCTGTAATACAGTAATCGGCAAGTTTTAACGCAAGCTTTGTAGCACGAATGCTGTTACAGCCGTGAGCAATATTGGCAAAAGGACCGCCGTGCATAATAGCAGGGGTACCCTCGAGTGTCTGAACAAGGTTAGGTTTGATAGCGTCTTTAAGAAGAGCTGTCATAGCACCGTCAGCCTTGATGTCCTTTGCAAAAACAGGCTCGCCTGCATATGTATAAGCAATAAGAATATTACCAAGTCTTTTCTTTAAATCAGAAATATCGTCAGCAAGGCAAAGGATAGCCATAACTTCAGATGCAACAGTAATTATAAAGTGGTCCTCACGAGGAATACCATTCACTCTGCCGCCAAGACCGACAACAATATTTCTCAAAGCTCTGTCGTTCATATCAAGACATCTCTTAATAAGGATCTGGCGAGGATCAATCCCGAGAACATTACCCTGCTGAATATGATTGTCAAGCATTGCACAGCAAAGATTGTTTGCAGAAGTAATAGCGTGCATATCGCCTGTAAAGTGAAGATTAATATCTTCCATAGGAAGTACCTGAGAATAACCGCCGCCTGCAGCGCCGCCCTTAATACCAAATACAGGGCCGAGTGAAGGCTCTCTTAGAGCGATTACAGCCTTTTTACCAATCTTAGCCATAGCCTGACCAAGACCTGCAGAAGTAGTTGTTTTACCCTCACCTGCGGGGGTTGGATTTATAGCTGTAACAAGAACAAGTTTTCCGTCCGGCTCATTTTCCAAACGATTGGCAAGTTCGTCTGAAAGTTTAGCCTTATACTTGCCGTAAAACTCCAGCTCATCCTCTTTAATTCCGATCTGTGCGGCAACCTCTTTAATCGGGAGTAAGGTCGCAGCCTGAGCGATTTCAATATCACTTAACATATTGAAAATACCTCCGTTCAAATATATTTCTTTAATTATAACAAAACTTTCCCCCTCTATTATTCCAATAAGAAAATATATTTTACAATAGAATATAAAATACTCGGGTTTAATTGCTGTAGATTAGGTAAAGTTACTTTGATGTATTCAGTTACAACGGATACTGTTGCGTTTAAAATCCGGCTTGGATAGATTTATAGTGAATCATCAGAGAAAACAATCGCTCTTGTTGATAAATTTAAAATTCAGTATGGATAGATTTATAGCGATTCAGAAGATGTTAAACCGCCGTTCGTAATTGTTTAAAATCCAATATGGATAGATTTATAGTGTTCTTGCTCTGATTATGATTTCAAGAAAGCTGATGTTTTAAAATCCAATATGGATAGATTTATAGCCGCGTACTTCACTGTCTTTAACTCGAATATCAGAAATTTAAAATCCAATATGGATAGATTTATAGTGTATCAGTTACGGTAATTTCAACTGCGCCGTTTGTATTTAAAATCCAATATGGATAGATTTATAGCATAAATCGGAGTATAGGTTATTTGAATATCAGCTTATTTAAAATCCAATATGGATAGATTTATAGAAATTGAAGTCGTTGCATCGACTATAAAAAGCCGTTATTTAAAATCCAATATGGATAGATTTATAGGGGTCAAAAATCGCACTTACCTCAAGCGTATGGATAAATTTAAAATCCAATATGGATAGATTTATAGCGAACTTCCCATCGCTATCTGCTACTACTGCCTTATATTTAAAATCCAATATGGATAGATTTATAGAAAGCGAGCAATAAAACACTTGCTCCTGCGGAGTTGTATTTAAAATCCAATATGGATAGATTTATAGCTGTTCATAATACACTTGTCCTTCAATTTCATTAAGATTTAAAATCCAATATGGATAGATTTATAGATGTTATGCAAGATTTTGCAGACATATACGGCGAAATTTAAAATCCAATATGGATAGATTTATAGAACATCATAAGTATAGACTTTAACAGAGCGTGTAAAATTTAAAATCCAATATGGATAGATTTATAGTTTCCGCAGTATCAAAAATACTTAAATTATGATGATATTTAAAATCCAATATGGATAGATTTATAGTTATTTTATTTTTTTATAAAAGTTATAGTACCAAATGTTTAAAATCCAATATGGATAGATTTATAGATTTCAAGCGAAAATCAAAGGCACTGACAGATTGATATTTAAAATCCAATATGGATAGATTTATAGAGTTTTCGTGTCAGCGACAGTCAGACCGCATTTGAATTTAAAATCCAATATGGATAGATTTATAGAACGCATTAAAGTTATAATGAAACAGTCATACAGCAATTTAAAATCCAATATGGATAGATTTATAGGATTTTTGCAATAGTCCATTCTTTAATAGCCTTAAAATTTAAAATCCAATATGGATAGATTTATAGCTGTTCCGCCGATGTAAGCTGTCTGAAACCCCTTTATTTAAAATCCAATATGGATAGATTTATAGTGCCTACTGCAATCATTTCAGACTGAAATACTCGTGTATTTAAAATCCAATATGGATAGATTTATAGACACTCTTTTTACAGCGTTGAAAACATTCTGAATTTTATTTAAAATCCAATATGGATAGATTTATAGACGCTCGCCAGTTCGAACGCAAAGATCGTATGGAGATTTAAAATCCAATATGGATAGATTTATAGGTTCTTCACCACAATTATCACACTTCCCCATAATTTCCTTTAAAATCCAATATGGATAGATTTATAGCATTATCGTGATTCTGATAACCGATAGTGCAATTCGTCTTTAAAATCCAATATGGATAGATTTATAGATTCAGCATTAAAGAGCAAGATTGAGGCTATCGAGCCTTTAAAATCCAATATGGATAGATTTATAGCAGATGCGGTTTCGATTGCGGAATTTACATCCTTTTCTTTAAAATCCAATATGGATAGATTTATAGGAGCTGTGGGAAAAAGCGTGGCTTGCTGCTACGTTCTTTAAAATCCAATATGGATAGATTTATAGACATCAGAGAAATCTACAAAGGCACAGAGAAAGATTCTTTAAAATCCAATATGGATAGATTTATAGCGGTACAGTGAATTATACGGAATTGGATGTGATTTAAATTTAAAATTCAATATGGATAGATTTATAGAATGATAAGAAAAAAGGTTAAAACGATTTTTTTCATATTTAAAATCCAATATGGATAGATTTATAGTTCGCAAAGTGGAGTATATAAAAGCGTTGTTCTTGATTTAAAATCCAATATGGATAGATTTATAGAATGCGTATATATGTAGTATAATTATACTTGTAATAATTTAAAATCCAATATGGATAGATTTATAGAAGACCGCCGCAGGCGCTTTTTTCAAAAGTTTTAAAATTTAAAATCCAATATGGATAGATTTATAGAAAACATTGCCGCCGGCGGCAAGTGGCTTGCACCTATTTAAAATCCAATATGGATAGATTTATAGCATCAACGACAGCAATAACGGTTACGCAGGTATCCTATTTAAAATCCAATATGGATAGATTTATAGCTGCATTCGGTGCGGTAGGTTCATTTGTCAGCGGAGATTTAAAATCCAATATGGATAGATTAATAGATATTCAACTTCAAATGGCAGATGTTATGAACTTCGATTTAAAATCCAATATGGATAGATTTATAGAAAGCGGCGGTTCTGATACTTCCGCAAGCAGCACATATTTAAAATCCAATATGGATAGATATATAGTGCTGATTATCTTTATCAAGCGAGTATCTGGCTAAAATTTAAAATCCAATATGGATAGATTTATAGGATAACGGCAGTTTACAGCGTTCAACACTGCCGAATTTAAAATCCAATATGGATAGATTTATAGGGCGGTAACTACTATCAGTTTGTCGCTGAAATTAAATTTAAAATCCAATATGGATAGATTTATAGTCTCTTTAGGACACTTATATTATACCACCAATTCAGATTTAAAATCCAATATGGATAGATTTATAGTCAATTACACGGTAAATGCGAGGTTGAATTTGACAAATTTAAAATCCAATATGGATAGATTTATAGAAATTTTTCTCTAAGCTGTTTCATTACATCTATAAGATTTAAAATCCAATATGGATAGATTTATAGCGTTTGCTCTGTATATTTCGTTGTCATACTCTGTTGATTTAAAATCCAATATGGATAGATTTATAGATTAGCTTGTCAAATTCGGATTTACTTATACCTGAATTTAAAATCCAATATGGATAGATTTATAGCCGACTGTTGCCGCTGCGGTTGCTCCTGCACCGAGTGATTTAAAATCCAATATGGATAGATTTATAGTATTAAAAAGTCATTTGAAAACGGTGGTCTTAAAATTTAAAATCCAATATGGATAGATTTATAGGTAAAGACTGCTACGCACTTTTTTTAAAAATTTTTTCATTTAAAATCCAATATGGATAGATTTATAGTATGTTAACTGTAAAAATTGATGAGGACAAAGCTTATTTAAAATCCAATATGGATAGATTTATAGACTTTATGAGCAAATGTACGAAAACTACATATTTAGATTTAAAATCCAATATGGATAGATTTATAGCCTAAGATTTTGTTTTTATAAAGCTTTGTTCCTTTATTTAAAATCCAATATGGATAGATTTATAGAGACTCAAGACTGTTGCAAGTTCATTAAATTGTCAATTTAAAATCCAATATGGATAGATTTATAGATTGCAAAACCTGAACCAATGTTAAAATATACTCTATTTAAAATCCAATATGGATAGATTTATAGTGACTTTTGCAGATTCAATGATATGTACTAATGCAGATTTAAAATCCAATATGGATAGATTTATAGGATACCCACAAACACAGCCATAATACCGATACCAACATTTAAAATCCAATATGGATAGATTTATAGCGAAGTGGGGGATATTACCAGTACTATTAATATTGGATTTAAAATCCAATATGGATAGATTTATAGAGATTTCGCAAGCGAAATCCCCACCGGAAACTCGCATTTAAAATCCAATATGGATAGATTTATAGAAAGTTGTATTATATATACAAATCTTATAAATGAAATTTAAAATCCAATATGGATAGATTTATGGTAAATTCAGTATCACTTTTTCTTACGTACTGAACAACATTTAAAATCCAATATGGATAGATTTATAGGTGTTTTTCAAAAAAGAGTATAATATTCAGTTGTCAATTTAAAATCCAATATGGATAGATTTATAGCCATTCTGAAACATTTTTCAGTTGGAAAACCTTTATTTAAAATCCAATATGGATAGATTTATAGAGCAATACCTTTTTTCCATATAAATTCTATCATAATATTTAAAATCCAATATGGATAGATTTATAGACAGATGTGTACACCGACAACACGAATTTCACCTCGATTTAAAATCCAATATGGATAGATTTATAGAAATTCAGACAACATAACAATTTTTTGCTTTTCTTTATTTAAAATCCAATATGGATAGATTTATAGAATTTTGCTTTGACCGTCGGAGGGTTAAAAATAAAATTTAAAATCCAATATGGATAGATTTATAGATGAGCAGTAACATATCAGCCGATTATGGAAAAAATATTTAAAATCCAATATGGATAGATTTATAGGTAACAAATATGAAATCATTATCAGAATTAAGAAAAAATTTAAAATCCAATATGGATAGATTTATAGAATTTTTCCATTGACAAAAGTCTATAAATTTTATAATTTAAAATCCAATATGGATAGATTTATAGTCAGTATGCAGACGGTAGCGTAAATTTAACCGTATCATTTAAAATCCAATATGGATAGATTTATAGCTAAGCTCTGGAGAGCTCAAGGGAGCTTGCTAAGCTCATTTAAAATCCAATATGGATAGATTTATAGGGCATTTATGTAGCCAAAGCCTTTAGTTTCTGGAAGATTTAAAATCCAATATGGATAGATTTATAGCGTTAGAACATATGCAAGAGGTGTAAGAGTTTTTTACATTTAAAATCCAATATGGATAGATTTATAGTGTAATTTGTAGCGAAAGTATGCCTGAGCAAATGAATTTAAAATCCAATATGGATAGATTTATAGAACTTGAGGAAATGGGCAAACTTGATGAATTAGAAAATTTAAAATCCAATATGGATAGATTTATAGGGAAGTAACAAAGTCTAATTGTTGTGAGCTGTCTGTATTTAAAATCCAATATGGATAGATTTATAGGCCATAGAAATAAGTCAAGATGATGTCAAATAAAGGATTTAAAATCCAATATGGATAGATTTATAGTTTTTTCATTGATTTTTTGCTCCTTTTTTGATTTTATTTAAAATCCAATATGGATAGATTTATAGTTTCGCTTGCTGTTCCCTCTGATGATCTCACCAAGTTATTTAAAATCCAATATGGATAGATTTATAGGCTAATATTACAATACAATTTGATAGTTCTCCAACATTTAAAATCCAATATGGATAGATTTATAGAGCTAAAAGCAACTCGACAGTTACTAACAAGGAGATATTTAAAATCCAATATGGATAGATTTATAGAATAGTGAATAAATCCGTCAGCCGAGGTTAAACCCATTTAAAATCCAATATGGATAGATTTATAGTAAAAGCGTATCAGAAGTATTCAAGAAAATTTACAAATTTAAAATCCAATATGGATAGATTTATAGCAAATCCGCTTGAACAATTAGAATTTTAAAAATTCTAATTTAAAATCCAATATGGATAGATTTATAGAATGCCTGTTATAATCTACTTAACAAACAAAAAAAGAATTTAAAATCCAATATGGATAGATTTATAGCCGCCGCTTTGCTGTATTTTTCCGTTTCGTTTTCTTTATTTAAAATCCAATATGGATAGATTTATAGCAAGGCGGGTACACTCACGCAACTTGTAATTATGTATTTAAAATCCAATATGGATAGATTTATAGTGTTCAATTCAAATTTGAAAATCCCGAAAGGCAGTATTTAAAATCCAATATGGATAGATTTATAGAGAGCCGTTTTGTCAAACTTTTGCTCTAAATGTCATTTAAAATCCAATATGGATAGATTTATAGACTGCAAGCATAGCCGACCGTTGAGCCGTAATTTTCATTTAAAATCCAATATGGATAGATTTATAGTTTTCTTAGTAACAATATCAAATTTATAATTCTGCGCATTTAAAATCCAATATGGATAGATTTATAGATTAAAAAAAATTGTATCAAATGATGTGTTGCCTGCATTTAAAATCCAATATGGATAGATTTATAGTCTTTGTTTATTGTAAATGTATGACTACCCAATGCATTTAAAATCCAATATGGATAGATTTATAGAACTTGTTACTGAAACTTTAAGAGAAAATAATTGTTATTTAAAATCCAATATGGATAGATTTATAGCGGTCAAGGCTGTAGAACATTTGAAACCCTTGGCAAATTTAAAATCCAATATGGATAGATTTATAGTATCGGAATATCGTTAGGAAGAGCGTTTAGCTTTATTTAAAATCCAATATGGATAGATTTATAGTAAAACTCGCAAATGGGGTGTTCATCTCTCTGACTCATTTAAAATCCAATATGGATAGATTTATAGGAGTAAGCGCTTGCTTTGGTCCATTCGGTTGACTATTTAAAATCCAATATGGATAGATTTATAGGATGATCGAATTAAAAAAAGTATTAGGCTATAAGATATTTAAAATCCAATATGGATAGATTTATAGTTTTAGTCTTGTAGATTTTGATATATGCTTTCTTTTATTTAAAATCCAATATGGATAGATTTATAGTACTTGACTGTTTGAACCGTTATAAGCCATTTAAAATTTAAAATCCAATATGGATAGATTTATAGAATACGAAATTATATAACAAATATACCTAAATATAATTTAAAATCCAATATGGATAGATTTATAGATCTTGAAAATACCGAGGGCTTAAATATTCATTTGTAATTTAAAATCCAATATGGATAGATTTATAGACTTATCTAATGTAATCATAAAAATTATCCTTTCGTGATTTAAAATCCAATATGGATAGATTTATAGTCAAACCTTTATTTTTGATTTTATTTTAACTTTTTATTTAAAATCCAATATGGATAGATTTATAGTAAAGATTGACGAAGAAAAAGCTCTGGATTTATTGAATTTAAAATCCAATATGGATAGATTTATAGTTATTTTTGCAAATAATTCAAAAGAGGCGATTACCATTTAAAATCCAATATGGATAGATTTATAGAAATTGACGGTTTAGGCTTGTATTTGCATTTTAATTATTTAAAATCCAATATGGATAGATTTATAGGAATATACAGAAATTGACGAAATCTATAAAAAGCAATTTAAAATCCAATATGGATAGATTTATAGAAATTTTTCTTGACTTTACCAACCCGACCGTCAAAAATTTAAAATCCAATATGGATAGATTTATAGTATAAAATTTATAGACTTTTGTCAATGGAAAAATTAATTTAAAATCCAATATGGATAGATTTATAGAATGAAATAATCGAGGGTATTGTCAGCGGTTCTATAATTTAAAATCCAATATGGATAGATTTATAGCGAAAATCCTCGAACAACAAGTCAGTATAATGCCAAATTTAAAATCCAATATGGATAGATTTATAGGTTTTTGCTGATAATTTACCAATTTTTACCAAAACATTTAAAATCCAATATGGATAGATTTATAGTTTATTTTCCGCTAAAAACAGAAGAGGGGTTTTTTATATTTAAAATCCAATATGGATAGATTTATAGAAATGTAGCGTTTGCACAAACGGTGTTTTTGATAACATTTAAAATCCAATATGGATAGATTTATAGATTTAAAAAATCTCGGTTTTAACACAAATGTGCTATTTAAAATCCAATATGGATAGATTTATAGTTTTGGCACAGAAAAATGGAAAGATTACAAATATTGATTTAAAATCCAATATGGATAGATTTATAGGAACGCTGACTTTATCTGCTCCTCGACAAATGAAATATTTAAAATCCAATATGGATAGATTTATAGGATATATTTAATCAAATAATCGAAAGTTTAAAATTAAATTTAAAATCCAATATGGATAGATTTATAGTTAACGCTTTAATACACTAAAATATACTATATAGGTATTTAAAATCCAATATGGATAGATTTATAGGAAATGGGTATTAGTGATGTTGAGAATATGCAACAATTTAAAATCCAATATGGATAGATTTATAGGTTCTTGCTACTGTGTGTGTATATGGTAATTGGATTGATTTAAAATCCAATATGGATAGATTTATAGAAGAGTACCATCATTAACTTCTGCAGAGTAATTTTCATTTAAAATCCAATATGGATAGATTTATAGTAGGTGATTTTATGTCAGATTTTAAATTAATTCTTTATTTAAAATCCAATATGGATAGATTTATAGTATTACAAAAGACATAGCAACATCAAGTATTGAAAAATTTAAAATCCAATATGGATAGATTTATAGGAGAAAGCAGAAAAGCAAGTTATTGATGTTCCAGATTTAAAATCCAATATGGATAGATTTATAGATGTTCAGCGTAATAGAGCTGATCAACTCGACTTGTATTTAAAATCCAATATGGATAGATTTATAGATGATTTTGTAATTACTATTCCTGAAAAGATTTTCGATTTAAAATCCAATATGGATAGATTTATAGTTTAGAATTTACGATAAAGCTGCAGAGCGTAACAAGTATTTAAAATCCAATATGGATAGATTTATAGCAGATGTTAAAGAAGTTATTGAAAAACTTGATGAAAATTTAAAATCCAATATGGATAGATTTATAGAGTGCAGGCAATTAATTCCTGCACCCTCAAGGTGTTATTTAAAATCCAATATGGATAGATTTATAGTTTTGCAATCAGTGACCGTCAAGGTTTGCACTGCAATTTAAAATCCAATATGGATAGATTTATAGGTAACTCGCTTATACCTTGTATAAGTGTTAAAAATATTTAAAATCCAATATGGATAGATTTATAGGAATATGCAACAAGGCGAAATCAAAGTTTATCCGTTATTTAAAATCCAATATGGATAGATTTATAGTATATAATTAACTTGAGCAAAATTTGAAATGAAATTATTTAAAATCCAATATGGATAGATTTATAGATTCCACTGCCCTGCTGTAATACTTTCAATATCGTGATTTAAAATCCAATATGGATAGATTTATAGTTTTCGCATAGGAAATTTATGTCTTAACATTACAGAATTTAAAATCCAATATGGATAGATTTATAGCGTAACATCTGTTAAAAACTCCTAGAGTTGATAATGTATTTAAAATCCAATATGGATAGATTTATAGTTTCTTTTGTACTCTTGGGGTGTTTGGGTAACCTCTATTTAAAATCCAATATGGATAGATTTATAGGCCGCTATTTTCGTCAACAAAAACCGAAAAGGGTTTATTTAAAATCCAATATGGATAGATTTATAGCCAATCCCCGAACAAAAATGATTACGGAGGGCAAGTTTTAAAATCCAATATGGATAGATTTATAGAAAAGAAAACATCTTCGTAATTTTCAAGTTGTTTATTTTTAAAATCCAATATGGATAGATTTATAGTGATTTTATATTAGTAAACATAATTTCAAAAATACATTTTAAAATCCAATATGGATAGATTTATAGAAACTCTGACAGCATAACGATTTTCTGATTTTCTTTTTTTAAAATCCAATATGGATAGATTTATAGATACATTTAAATAAATGTGTTGACTTTACATTCATATTTTAAAATCCAATATGGATAGATTTATAGTATTGAGCGTTTAAAAACTTCTTTCAGTGATACTTTTTTTAAAATCCAATATGGATAGATTTATAGTGTTTTGTATAATTCGGGGAATACTGCACAAAAAACATTTTAAAATCCAATATGGATAGATTTATAGTTATTTTTCGCCGCATCCGAATTAGCCAGGAAAATTTTTAAAATCCAATATGGATAGATTTATAGCTCCCCCGCTCCCGGTACTAGGCTGAGTAGTTGACTCTTTTAAAATCCAATATGGATAGATTTATAGCATAAAAAGTCGTTGCGGCGACTAAAAAAAGACCGTTTTTTAAAATCCAATATGGATAGATTTATAGGGGATTCCATAAGCATATGGTGCACTACTCAACTTCTTTTAAAATCCAATATGGATAGATTTATAGTTTTCTTGACTTTTTTATGTATTTAATGTATAATTATTTTAAAATCCAATATGGATAGATTTATAGCCGTGGGATAAAATGATAAGTAATCATCGGCATTTTTCTGTGCTGTTTTGTCGATATACCAAATATTTATCAAATACTACTGTCATTTCAATATATCAAAAGCAACTATACCGATGATTACTTGATTTTTAGGTTCTGTCAACCTGCCGGGGGTTTTGTGCTATGTCAGGTCGACAATAAAAGCGTTACAAAAAATTTGATGTTTTATCATCCGTTTTTCCAAGAAAATCTTTATTCATCCACCGTTCTTCACGGGTATGAAACATTATTACCGAATCCTTGTCTTTTCTGATATAAACATCAAGTTCTTTTTGCAAAGCAAGTGAGTTTGCTTTACTTAAGTTTCCTTCAAAAACAGAGTTTTGAATATGTACAAGATATTTTTTGCAAATCTTAAATACCTTTGGAAGTATTTTTCTGCCTTTTTCATCACATATTATATCATATACAAGAATTACATACAATATTTACCACCACATTTCAAAGCCTTTATATTCTTTTTCTCCTATAATGTGCTTTATCAGTTTATAAAGTTCAAGTCTGATTAAGAATTGATAAGATACATTTTTATTAAGTTCTTTGTGAAAAATAGTTGTCTTTAATTTTTCGTCAAATTCAGATGTAATTATTCGTGACGCTCTTTCGGTAAGCTGCAAACCGTTAAGTCCTTCTACAAAACTGCTTTCTGTTATTTGTTTTCGATTAAGCAAAGAAAAGATCAGACGATCCGCAATCAGCGGTTTGAAAATTTCCGAAACATCAAGTGCAAGAGAATATCGCCTTGTACCCGGCTGATGAAGATAGCTTATTGTAGGATTAAGTTGGGTTTTATAAATTTCCGCCAGAGTTTTTGTATATACAAGAGAATTGACATATGAAATAAGGCTGTTAATCATATTGTCGGCAGGATGATAAACTCTTTTATCAAATTCAATATTCTGATCAATAATTACATTCCACGCTTTGTAATATTCCTGACGAATATTACCTTCAATTCCCATCAACTCTTCTATGGTTTCTACATCTGCAAGTTTCCTCCTCAAATTTTCTATAGCGGCCATTTGCTCTGACACATTCTTGCCTCTGCCGTTGTAGTATCTTAAGTTTCTGTAAATATTATAAGACGCAGCAACTATAAATTCTCTTGCTATTGATAATCTGTTTGAATAGTCGCCGTAAGCAAGCACTTGCTTAACCAAAAGCTGACCTGCAAGTTTTGTTTCCTTTGGGCAAAAACTTCCTATGTAAAATTGATAATAATTGAAGAAATGTACAAGTATTCCGTATTTTGAAAATAAGTTCAGCAATTTAGATGTAACCGTTATTTCATTCATAATATAAATTTCTTTAATATTTTCTATCGGAAGATCTTTTACATTTCCGTCAATTGCAGTAAATCTTAATGTGTTGTCTTTTTGAGTTAAATTGCCTGACGAATATATGTAATAACTTTCCTGCATTTTATCACCTCAAATACAGCACAAATCATAGTAAGCACATGATTTGCAAATTCTTTTACTTTCAAATTTTGGCGGCAAAGCAGCCGATATAATTTTTACTATATCAGCTGCCGCACTTTCAAGCTCTCTTTCATCTTCTTCGCTAAGTTCAACATTAAGACTTTGCTTTAGCAAAGGATAATCAATTCTGCCTTTTATTCCCTCTACCCCACGCTTTTTCAGATAATAAAGATAGTATTTAAGTTGAGCAATACCCGCTTCCTCTATCTTTCTGCTTTTCTTTACCTCATGTAAAAGTTTATGCTCGGTAATAAAATCAATATTGATTGTGTTGTCGATCATAATATGTTTTTTCTTTTGCTTATAAGTGGTTTCATCTATAAGTTTTCCGATTTTGACATTTTCGTTTTCACTTTCCATTGCCAAACCGTTTGAAAAATACCACAGCTTTCTTTTACAAACATAGTAATAATAAATATGCATACCCGAAATATTATTTTCGTCCATAATCATACCTCATATAAAATTATCAGGTTCTCCGTTATCATCAGATTTATCTTGCTTTTTGGTTTTCTTTTCCTTATCAAATCTGATGCCGCATTCGGAATCATAACTGCTGTTAATAACAGGTAATTCAGTATATGGCATTTTTAATTTTTTTATTTCATAATCGTCAATTCTGAATTTAGGTACGGAAACCGTGAAGCCAAGTATTTCTTCGTTTGCCTTAAGTTTATCATCTCTTGAATAAGTATCTGATTTTAAAACTTCCAAAGCTTTTTCTATGGCACTCTCATTTTGATTATAAACATCAATCGGCACAGCGTCACTTCTGTCAATACTTCTTATTCCATCTTTTTTAAGAGAGAGATAATCGACATTTTCTTTATAATATTTATAAATTTTACGATATTCTTGATAATATTTTGATTTTTCGATTTTTTCAACCGAAAGGTACTCATCTATAAGTTCTTTTTTAAGAACTTCAGAGATAATTCCGTCAACGCTTAAAATCGCCTGTTTTGACAACGAATGAATAGCATCGTCAACAAAACGATGTGCATTACCTTGAATTTCAGTAAATACAAAACAATTGTAAGATGAAAAGTCCTTATTACCCTTTCTGTTTACTCTGCCAAAGCGTTGAAACAGGGAAAATAAATCCGATAACTCGGTAATAAGAATATCAAAATCAATGTCAAGACTTGCTTCGACTACGGATGTTGAAATCCATATTTCAGGTATATTCATACTTTCGTTAGTTTTTTCAGAGGCTGCTAAAATCGCATTTTCTTTAGTTTTTCTGTCAATTTTTGTAAAATTGGAATGAAACAGATTTACACTTGCGTTAATATCCGAATTTTTTATTTCGGTGTACATCTTATTTGCAATATCAATTGAATTGCAAACGACAAGATATTTTTTTACTTTATCGCATATTGTATCATCAAATATTTTTATAATATCGTCAGACTGCAAGTTTTTTTCATATACTTTTACATTATGCCTTAGCTTTCCTTTATCAGAAAAATCGGATGTTTTTACATCTGTTCCAAGTATTTTTTCAATCTCGTTTCTTACAAACGGAGGCAAAGTTGCGGTAATTACAGCCACTTTACCACCCAAAGTATGAATCATCTCAATTGCATAAATAATTGCAGCCAAAACATCAGGTGAATACATCTGTATCTCATCAATAATAAACTTTGAATATGACGCTACCGCAAGTTTGTATTCATAACCTGCATATTTCAATGCAAAGTCAAATATCTGATCAGGCGTACAAATTGTAATCGGAAGTGCAAGCTGTTTACTGCATTGTGCATACGCAAAATCATAATTTTTTCCGCTAATTATTGAATCTTCCAAATAATAGGATTTCATATCGGAGTGAACAAGTGCCACTCTTTCCTTGTAATCTTCTTGAGAATTATCTCCGCAAAGCTTTTTAATTCTTTCGTACATCGCATTGATAGCTGTTTTTAACGGCAAAACGAAAAAACATTTATTGTCCCCGCACCAAAGCAATCCCGCCTCGGTTTTGCCAATACCTGTAGGTGCGGTTACAATTAAATTGCTGTCTGTATTTTTAATGCAAAATTCTTGCAATTCATTGTAATGTATATTTCGGGTATTTTTCCAATTGTTTAAAGAAGCAGTCAAAAAATCGTTGACCTTTTCGCAGTCAAGACCTGCACTTGCACTGTAATCACATTTATGTAAAAGACCTTTTAATAAAACAGCGTATTGTTTTTCTTCATCAGAAAGTTCGGTTTCAAATAAAGCTTTGATTTTCTTAATATTCCTCTTCATTTTATTGTAAGAGTTTGTATCAAAGCCAAATTCAGCAAGGAATTTTTCTATAAGCTCACGGTTTTCTTTAAACACTGTAACAGGAGAGTCTTTGTTATAGTGATGATAAAGCACAGCAAAATATACGCTTATAGGTTTTATACATTCTGATTTATCAATAAAAAAAGTTGAAAGTATACTGTGTGGAATTTCTTGTTCAGGTTGAAAATTTCCACCTTTAGTAATTCTTTTTTGAAATTGAGAATTTGCCTTACCGTTATCATGTTTTAAACATGAAACAAGTAAATCAGAGTATAAATCATCAGATTTTATATAGCCGAGCTTATAGAGCAGTTTTGCCTGCTCTATAAGCTCATTTGAATGTTGTCCGATTGTTTTGTCGGGTTTTGCAAGTTTATCTTCTATATTCATTATAAATACCTCAAGCTAAAAACACTGAATATATACCGTTCTCGGTTTTGTCAAGCATTATGCCTTTACAACCGTTTTCAATATAGTTAAGTTGACAGAAAATAATAGGTACACGATTAAACACTCGTTTTCTCATACCGCCCTTTAACTGCACAGTTTTGTAATCCTTTGGCATTAAATATTTTGTACCGCCTGTGTATCCGCCTTCCGTTTTAGAGATTATATCCATATCGTCTTTATTAATTTCGAGATACTCGACAGGCATATAAACATCAAAATCAGCTTCTCCGTAATCGACATCTTCGTCAACATCAAAAAGCTCTGTTTGAGCACACTCAAGCACTTCTACAAAATCCTCTCCTCTGCCGATTGCAGTAAGATTTCCGATATTATCCATAATATCATTCATAGTATTTTCATCTGCAACTATATGAATGATAAGTTCAATATCGCAGAGAAGTTCATAATACTTAGGGCCTTTTGCAAGCGTTCTGAAATGGGAATACGGAATAGTATACTTTACCTTTTCGTACTCATCATACACAGCCTTTATATGCTTAATACGCTTATCAAATTCTTTTACTTCTTCGGCAGAAATATTTTCATCGGCTTTCATTTCTTTGAGCCGAGTTTTCATTTTATTAATGATTTTTTTATGCTTGTCTATTCTGCGTTTTGTACGCTTTAAAAAGCGGTATTCTTCAAGCAATTTTTCATTAATTACATTAATTGTAATGCCTTTTTCAAAACTGTTTCCTTGAGTATTTTTAGCAGTTGCCACAACCTGATATGCACTTGAAAGCATATCGGGATTTTTCATTTTTACAAGCAAATTTCTGTCATCATTAAGACTGTTAAGAAAACAATCGTCCTTATACATTTTTGTTTTTAGAGAACCGTACTTTCCCTGTACGCTTACTTGCATAGGATGATAAGATGTATAACCGCAAGCCTTATGAAGTGCTCCGATAACAGTTGAATACGGCGGTAAAGGAAATGTCATACGGTTTTGTACAGTTTCTTCTTTTTTGTAATTTGCACTGTTTTGTTTTATATGAAGTCTAATTGCTTTCATATTAATTCCGCCTTACTCCGAAAAATACTCTTTAACCTGACCTCTGAGATTTTCAAAAAATTCTGTCATACTTACAGGATTAAGTTCTCTTACAATTTCGTCCTCGTTTGAAAGCTCGCCGTTACGCATAAGTGCACAACTGTAACCTTGAGCAAGTTTTTCCTTAATCGGCTCTATAATAAGTCTTTTGCCTGAAACAGAAACAGCATTTTCAAAAATATGTGTTTTTCTCGGTGAAAGACCGCCTACCACAAAAATCGGCTCTGCGTTATCAAGATTTCCCTTAACGACAAGTGAAAGATTTTCTACTGCGTCAATAAGAGCAATTACTCTTTCACACTTTTCGGCGTTATCTGCCTCTGCACCAAAGTTTTCGTCCTTACCGATTTTTTCAAGGTCAATTGTAAGACTGTAAATTTTAGATGACTTGTCATATTCGTACTGATAAGGCATAAGACCGCAATCCTTTGCATTGTTTTGAACATTTAAACCGTGCGCTTTAGCATAATTGGTTGCAAGGTAAAGGTTATTGTGAAAACGGGCATCATTAATAAACGGCTCGGTTGCAACTGCATCTGTAAGGTAAAATGAGCTGTTACGAATATATGTAGATCCTTTAGACTTTGTAAACATATATCCGCCCTCAAGTGCACGGCAGGTTGCGGCATTTATATCTTCATTAGCAAGCTTCTGCATTGCTCCTTCGTTTGATGTCTGCAAGTCATCATAAAAACCCGACTGAACGCATATAGCGTTTTTAAGACTCTCACGACTTCTTGTAGCGTACTCTTTCCCGCCTCTGAATACCTTTTGTACACTTGAAATATTACCGAGGCTTTCGCCGTAGTTGCTTGTCATATTTGCGATTACAGTTAATGTTAATGCTTTATTTTTCATAATAAAATCTCCTTTATATTAGTTATTTTTTGAGCTTACTTCAATTAATGCGCTTGCAAAAGCAAATGCAAGATCTTTATTTTCTTCCGCATTTTCAAGAAATGTATAGAAAAATGAAAATTCCATTCCGACATAAGCAGACAAACTAAGTATAATCTCTTTTGCTCTGTCGTAATCATGTGCGCAAAGAGCACTGATTATTTTTTGCTTATATGAATTAATTTTATTACTGCTTTTCATTTCAATTAGTTTTTTGGAAGTTAAAAATCCACAACTTTTTGCTGACTTAATTTCATCCATAATATCATTTCCTTTCCAAGATACATTTATGTCTATTAGCATATCGGTTCTGCTTTTTATATAGCCTTTAACGGCATTATCATCAAAATAAAACTTAAGCATCATTAAAATTACATCGTCAAGCAACACATTGTTAAGGCAACGCATATAAACTTCTTTCTCAAGATTAAACCAATAATCATCATTGATTTTTTTGACAAAGTTTAATGATTTTCCCGATAATTCTCTTAACTTTTTTAATCTTTCAAGTCGTACAAAGAATGTTTCGTAATAAGCCTTATCTTGAGATTTTGATATAATTTCAACATCATAGCTTATATAATCCTTTGAATTTTGCAAAACAAGCATTAGTTTGTTTTTGTCGTCTTTATTTTCTGTATTGCTAAGTTGATTTGAAAAAGCATAGTTTGTTTGAGTTAAAGACTTAACAGAAAAATTGTTATTCACAAAATAAGTTTCTCTCATATCAGAATTTGAAAAAGCAAACGCTATAAAATCAAATTCTAAAATATCATTGCTCTCAAAACTTTCCTTTGAAAAACAAAAGCCGAGATTACTTGTTTTTCTGTCTTTGTCAACATTGTAGCCTCTAAGTCTGCAAGTGCTGTTATCTTCGGTAAAAATAAGTCGTTCATTGCAGTAATTCTTATAAAGGTTATTGCCGTTTTTAAAGATATTCTTTATAATTTCCGCTCTGTTTTCTTCAATGGTTGAAATAAAAATATCTTTATTTGTTCCATCAAATTTTATTTTGTCAAATAGCCCTTTAAGAACTGTTTTGCTCTTAACAAGGTCGTTTACCAATTTAATTTGTTCTTCACTGAATTCTTGACTTTCGAGAATGTTTAAAATATTTTTGTGAGTCATATATTTTTCAAAATAGTTCTCTGCAAACTCAAGATATTTTTCTTCTGTTATATCTTCACTTTTGTAAATAATACCGTCAAAGCCGTGGATATAATTATCGGGCTTTTCTTCAACATCATAGAGGACTTTGTAAACAATTCCAAAGTAATCAAAATATTTACATAAACCGACAACGGCTGCTGCAAACCTCCAATCGGTAGGCTGCAGCAAAGTGTCATAATCAAAGTAATCAATCTTTGTTTTCATTAATTCGGTTCACCTCCCTCCGATAAAAGCTCGGCAAAGCCAAATCCAGCGGATTTTCGTGAACCTATACCGCTTTTCAGCAGATAATTAATAACCGATTTATCGGCATTAATACTAAAACTGCCTAAACTGCATTCAATGTAGTTTTTGTAGTGATAAACCACTGTTTTTTTTGCGTTTAACGGTTTAATTTCAAAGTTTGAAATTAACTTCTCGTCAAAACCGCTTTCAACAAGTTGCTCTTTAATTACCTGTTTTGCAATCTCCGTAAAATCCGGATTTGCAACCGAAATATACCTATCCGAATTGTTCTCGGCTTTATGTAATCTGATACACAAAGGGCTAAGCATTTTCACAACAGCGGATGATGAAGTAACATTTTTTTCCGGCACAAGATTAACACTGACAAGTTTCATTTCGTTGCCGAGCGGAGCGGGAATCGGCTTGTCCTTTTGCTTTATAAAAGCAGACATAAAAATACATCCCGTATTATAGTCAGCTGTTGAAAAAGTAATGTTTAGTTGATTTTTCCCGAGTTGAATTTCCGTTTTAGAAAACTTCGGCATAGGCAGATTCACCGCAAAAGTAAAATTTCTGCGTTCCGGTGTAAAATAATATTTTTCATAATATTTTCCCTCGGCAATATCTGACAGTGACCGTTTAAAAAACGAAAGCATAATTCGTCGATAATCAATCGGCAGCTTATTGTTTTGCAAATGAAATCGCAATAAGATTTTCATATTTACCTCCATTTATTATTTTAATAGTATTAGATTTTGTTATTAGAGTTATGATATTTCACAACTCTAATTACAGTATAGCGTTCACAATTTTGTTTGTCAATACCTAATATATATTTATTAATAAAATATTTTTTATAAATAAACTTATAAATACATTTATTTTTATAAATTTAGTACATTTGATATTTACATTTGATATTTACAATTAATTATGATATAATTTAATAAATCTTTCCAAAATGGATTTTAAATAATATTTATTTACACCACTTTTTTAATCTATCCAAATTGGATTTTGTCTTTACCATACTCTTTTGTCAAGGTGAACCCGTGGTATTTCTCGTTTTTTCCTCAAAAATCCGAACTTCACTTTGGCAATTTAGGCCTGTCTTTCCCATATTATAACATTTTCACTGTACCATAATCCGTACTTTGAATTCGATTTATAAAAAAGATAAAAGGCTCTCGATAAAAATTCGAGGGCCTTTGCTTTTTAAAATCATATTTCGTTATATATGTTGGAGTATCGTTAAACTTATAGTTTAATATAAAACAGTTAAAATTTTCTTAAAATGTTTATAATCTGAAATTAACGCTTGACAAATATTATCTGTAATGATATAATAATATTTGTTACATAGATAAGCGGATGTAGTTTAGTGGTAGAACTTCAGCCTTCCAAGCTGATCGTGTGGGTTCGATTCCCATCATCCGCTCCACAAAAGGTGCTGTAAAGAAACAGCATATTAAAAGCCGAGATTCACGAAAAAGTGAGTCTCGTTTTTTTTGCTTGCATTGCTGAATATTGTATCCGAGCAATAATCGGTCGTTACCCTTATTTGCATTGGCAGTTATCTTTGTTCCGTCTATGTAGATATGCGACATATCCTGCTTTTCTTAACAGCAAGGTGTTTATTTAGATCAATATGATGAAAAACCTCGTTAAATGTATATACCGGATCAGAAATTTCTATTATTTTTTCAAT